>MDTC01055271.1_pt1 | contig 56176 bp, 68 predicted proteins | sample 811181 | NCBI WGS metagenome assembly MDTC01 (sample SAMN05326644, study PRJNA326480) | marine metagenome | isolation source: seawater | place: Pacific Ocean: North | collected 2011 | reverse complement strand
TAACACGCGATGTACCTGACTTTGCTTATCGGTTATTAGCACGCTATACGTTTAAAAATGGGGAAACCGTGGCTGACTACCCACGCCGACTAGAACAGTTAATCCGTATCTTGGATTTACTCCAGCCGAATTGGCTTTATGTTACACGCGGCGAACGACAGGTTTATAGTTACGCAGTTCTTCAAGGAGCTTCCCCGGATGCGAAGACATTACTATCGACAAGTGATGTCCATCGCATTGCTGTCTTAACCGCTCCAAATTACCCTGTGAGAAGCGCTTTGAGTATTATGGAGTCAATGTATCCCCTAGTACACTTTCGCTCTTAGACGGCTTCATAGAGCCCTTCCCATTTGGGAAGGGCTTATGTCGTTTACCAACCATTGATAAAACGAGGCGTGCGTTGTACCGGGCGCTGTGAGTCCCAACCAAGTTCTACCAGCAACTTACCGTAATCCACACTGTTGTCTTCCAGTCCTAGATTACGATTACGTTCCTGCTCTTGACGCAAGGCAAGAAGTGAATGTTGAGTTACTTCAACTTCTTCGTAAGATTCCAACCCAGGTGCATTGAACTTATTGGCTGAATAAATACCGCCTTCTGTCACAAAGTCCCAGGTAATAATATCACGAGTATACTTAACGCCACGGATATTATCATCCATTGTTAGTGAACGCACAGAGAAGTAAACGTTCTGGTGGCGGTTCTCGAGCTTTTCTTTGAGGATGTGACCGAAAGGACCTGATGGTTTGATTTCAGCTACCACGAGAACAATAGGGCGACCCTGTTCGTCTTTATGGCCTGGGATCAATTCGACATTACGGATGTGGTGGGATTCACGATCCGCATCAACATCTTTAATGCGTCGGATATAATCTTGATCGCTCCAGTGGGGTTCACGCACCGGGTGTTTATATTCGCCATGCAACACCCCCTTTTTAATTTGACGCATCAAGGGTGAACCTTCACCGAAGAAAGTCATGGCTGAATTCAGATCGTAAAACATACCCACGCTATTGTAGGCGTTGTATGCACCTACAGGGACGCGGTAATAACCATCATCAATAGGTTTGATAACACCGAGTTTATCGGTGCCGCCTAGCATCGTACAACCCAGGCGAATAGAACGTTGAGCATTCATAAATAGGGTATCCAGTAAAAGAGAAGATCACATACAATATCTCTGTTTTCCAAAAACTTTAAGATCTATATAACTGTCATGAATCAACCAAGGAATAAAACCTTTGGTTTAATTCTTCTGGATAAAAGGGAAAATACACAACAAATGGTCAATTAGAAAAGACCAGCTCAACAGCATAGGACAAAAGCTGTTGTAGTAACTTTCCCAGACAATGTCATACCGACTTTGTCTTTTACCCAGAAGGAGTAGTAAAATGGAACTTGAAACATACTTTTTGGCCAACGGTCACTATGATGTTTCTGTTGTCACCGGTGATAACAGTGAGGCTAAGCCGCGCTGTTTCATCGAGATGGCACATCCTCTTGTTGGGGATGCAAGTCTCCTGGTTACTGTGGATGATGACTTTGTTAGCTCTCGCCGTCCAGGCATGAGTTTCGCTCAGTCATTCACCAGAAGTAAACCTTCGGAGGTGAAGTTCCCACACGTCACTGACATTAAGGTAAAGGTATTCGTATTATCAAAATACGATGTCCTTTATCAGGTGTCAGCAGTGGGGCTTAATGTTGATATGTTGCCAGTTGGTAGCATCAACGACATCGACGACCTCTTTGAGGTTTTCGATCTTTGGGATAAGTTTAATGCAGTGATTACCCTTCCGGTGACACTCATCTAAACTTATTAACCTGTTATAAGCCGGGGATCTAATATCCCCGGTACTAACTCTAAAAAGGAAAAACACCATGTCAATCAAACCAATGAACTCTGTATTTCAAACATTCATCCGTAACGAACTTGGCTTCATTATCGATGAAGCCAAAGAAGCGGGTGTTTTAGTTTCTAAGTATGACGAAGTCGGTAACAACGACATCACCATGTACATTGAGAAAAATTATCCTGCGTTGACAGTTCAAATCCGAAAAGGTAGTGAACAATTTAATATGCAGGAATTCATTCAGAGCCTTGGGTACAAGGTGTTCCGTGTTCGTAACACTGTGGCTATATACCTGAATGAAGCTAACTTCTTCTACGCCACGCTTGGAAAAGGTGCTATCGGATGAACACAGTCACTGACATCCTAGATAACGTTAATGTCCTGGTCACTTCGAGTATCGATAAACATGGATACGAGGTGGATTACGGGAAACTCATGAAGGGTGAGTTTAACGGTCGGACAATCTACTCGAAACATCTCGACTTTATTCCTGGCATCGAGAATATCCGTCCTGCCGAGATTGGTGACACGTTCTATGAAGTGTGTATTGAGACTATTAATACACGGCCTTCACTCGAGCTTATTTCGGTGTATAGTTCACAGCGCAACAGCACTCAGTTCATCGGTACGGAAATCGCAAGGAAGTTAAACAAAGAAATCCGTTACACCTACATGTCCGCTATACTAGGTTGGATGAACTGTCAAGGTGAAATGACGAAATATGACCGGTATGACAGCATCTACTTAGGTGAAGATATTTGCACTGCAGACTATCTTGATTTTGTCTTTAGTGATTAATATCGACATAAGTGAGAGCTTATAAGCTCTCACATCAACTCTAAAAAGGAAGAACTACCATGTTGAAATCAATCTTAGATGCGGCTACCGCTTACCGCGAAATGAAAGCTTCGAAACGTAATCTCCAGCTTACTGAAGAAAACACCGCGCGGATGATTACCGATAGCAACGAATCTCTTGCTATTGCGCGTATGAACTTGGAGAATACGAGAAAAGAAAATGAAGCCATCGTAAATAAGATAAAAGAGGGAGAAGCCGCAAGGAAAGAGAAAATGAAAGCCTATGACGAAAAACGTCGTGAACTCGAAGATCCGACGTTGACACTCGAACAACGTCTTGTCCTCATCAAACAGCTAGGCGAACTCTCCAAAAACATCGATTCATAAAACACGACATAAGAGGGCGACCCTAAGGGTCGCCCTCTTAGTTGTTACCATTTATTTTTTTTTGTTTCACGCACGCAATAAAGCTTCTGTACGTTCAACACGATCGGTTGGGTTAACCAGTGCCGATGTTACTGAATCACTGAAATAACCGCCAATCAACTTAGATACCGTGTTAGAGGTATTCCAAATAACACTTCGGAAGGGAACAACCACCGGAGATTTAACTCTCTCAAACGTCGCATCTTTGAGGATGTGACGGTAGAGTTCTTTCATGTCATCCGGATTACGATAGATCGTTGAGAACAGGAACTCAAGAATGCGGGGGTTACCCAAATCGATACCCGCATGATATTTAGCGGATTCGAAAATATAAGGCGTATCCATGTAACGGATATACCAGGGTATCCGACCTTTTGCTACTACCTCGTCGTAGATGTAGTACGTCAGCGTATCGTTCATTACCAAGTCACACGTTTCTACCATGCGTGTGCCAGGTTCAAAACCGAACACTGTATACTTCATACCACCTACTTCCTCAGTATCGATAAAGGAAGGGTTGATTTTCAACATTGCATCGACAAATAACGTGGCATACACGTCACCCATCACAATGCCGAATATACCTACCACATACGTATCTGAAGAAATAGAGGCTAAGTGACGATCCACATAATGTTCAGGTACGTAGACCGTACACGCTTTCTTGTTGACGATCCCGTTGTCTTCCGTGACAACGAGATTCTTGAGCACCGCTTCCCGATCGCGTGTCGGGTTATTGAGCATCATTAATCCTCAGCGACGGGTGTGGGTTTTTCCATTTCATTCATCGGCGCGATGTCATTATCGAAATAATTCCAGGTCACCATTGAACGGAACCAACGCGACAGCATTTCAATGCTCGACAATAATGCTGTTTCACGAGCATCCACGGTGCGTTCACCGAAATACGTCATGGAGTCCAAGAATTGACGATACATCGGGTTTGGATATTTGACGGCGCATACAGTATCAAAAATCACACCCCAAGTATCATCGAGTTTTTTGTCTGGGATTTTACTCACGTATTGAATGGCGGCGTCATGTGTTTCAGGATCAAATCCGAAAATCTCAGCTATAACCATGGCAATATCTTTACGGCGAGAACGCATCTGGGATGTATAGAATTCAGCCCGGATGATGGCATGTTTGGTATCCCACCGTGAAGCCAGCGCCTTCCCGTGTTCTTCAAAATGGGATAGAAGGACATTGCCGGTGTTGTATGTGGCAGCACCCATCAACGCCTTAACATCACCACCATTTTCCAACCAGGAAGGCAGGATATCGCCATTGGCATAAACATGGAGGTACCCATAACCCTTAGACGGGTCGTTAACAACATAGTCAATAACCAGCCGACCTTCTTTGAAATACTTCGCTCGTTGAAGTAGGAGAGCATGTAGACGTAGACCCAACATTGCATGTAGGTCAGTCATCGTTGTTTCCCACTCTTCGAGAGAAACTGATTCACCATTCACAGTCTGCGGGTTATCACAAAGCCATGCGGTTAAGAAGTAAGCAAAAAGAAGCAGGTCAGCTCTACGGAAAAGATTTAATTGACGAGTGAAAAAGATATCGTGATAACTCAACACCCGGCGTTCACCGAACAGAGACCAGAAGACATCATGGATGAGGTCGGCATTTAATTGTTCCAATGCCCAAGTACGGACGTCGTCCTCATCGAAATGAGGAGTTGTGGCCACGCCGTCGATAAGTTGTTCAACCGACATCTGAGGTAGAACGAATGTGCGATACTGTTCTTTTAGTTGCGCTTTATTCGGGTAACTTTCGATGTGGCTAATGAACACATCGTTACTCAAGAATGCGGGAAGGTTAACTGTTTTGACGGCAATCTCTGGATGACGTTGAGATGACAAACCATCCAGACTTTCTTTTGCTTGTTTACACTTCGGGATAATTTCTTGGCGGACAGTTGCCAAAAAGTTTTGTTGCCCTTTGACGATGAGACGAATCAATTCATCGCGCTCTTCCGAAGAGACCGTATCACCTTCGCTTTGGTTCAGTCGGAAGAACTGATCGCTAAGTTTCGAGAAGGCGGCGTCTGATAATTCCCGGCGAAGGCCAGGTGCACCTACTTCATAATGTCCTACCATCTTAGAAAGGGGCGTTTCCGCCCCGTCTCTCAATGACAGTACAACACCACGTGCCGTTAGTTGTTCAGCCAACGACTTGGCAACACTGACAGTTGATTTACTTAACATGACAATACCTTTTAATCGTTGGAATCAGGTTTGTGGGGAGCGTTCAGTTGATGTTCAAAACGTGTCGCCAATAGTTCTTGGAGATCACGCTGTGTTTGGCTAACACCATTGATCTGGTTCGATAGTTCGTCACTACCGATAACCTCGACCATCGCGGGACCTGCCAATTCAAGCATCGCCGAGATGACGGTCAGGTTTTGCATATAAGCAATATCAGGACTTACCTTTTCGTATGCCATTTTTCTTTCCTCGATAAACATCGGCAACGTGGCGGCTGCCTACGCGTAGAAGTGTGTTAGTGGTGCCCCAGAGCTTAGGTGACAAGACGATACGCGCTTCAATAGATGTGTTACCAAACTTTGCATGGATAGGCTGTCCATCCACGGTTTCGTTCACACCTGTCATAACACGAGAGAAAACAGTTTTCATCTGTGAAGAGAAAACACCTTTATCGCCAGTACCTGCTGGGACATTGTGGTCGATGGTAAATTGGATCGCCATGACATCCGGATCGAGCGCTTTACCCCGTATACGAAAGCTTGTATCTACCTGTCCAGTAAAGGCAGGTTCACCCATACCTTTTGCACGTAAACGCCGCTCTTTATTCGAAATGTCCGCAAGTTCTCTTAGACTCGGTGATAAATCTTCGTAGTCACCATGATAGAAAACTTCAATACGTGAAATCGTACCTGTTGTCTTAGCACGTGGTGTGTTTGCATTGAGGCGACTTAATGTATCACTGGCCACTTCATCAAACAACGGGTTGGCCGCAGTTTCAGGGTCTTCGATCATACATAGAATTGTTTCCAAATCCACATGTTGACCCACTTTGGCGAGATCTTTTACGTATTGATCAAAACGCACTTGTATAGTACGGACTTCGGATGTTTGAGTGGTGAGCTTCTCAGCCATTTCCTGAGAGATAGCAGACCCATCCTCAAGAGTGTCAATGTCGTCAATGAACGCCGTACGACAAAGAACCCCTTGGCGATACAACACCTGACCTTTATTGATGGGGTCTGGGGTGAAGAACTTACGGTTATATGTTAGCACATCACCGTATTTAACTTTATCTCCCTTTTTGAGTTCGGTCACCAGATCATGGGGGTACATAGTACCACCTGAACTACCAAACAACCGACCTAGCGGATGGGATTCCGTCGTGCCGTCTTTGTATTTGACCTTGATACCGTACTTGCTCACATCTTCGATCACACCATCTTCTTCTGCAATCGTCGCAAAATTAGCGGTAGTACGTGAAGCAATCATTTGTTCAAAGCCAGTGCGTACCGGAGACGGCTGGTAACCATCAGCAGATATAGCTTGCTGTGCCTGAACAGGTATGAGATTTATTCTTTTCCCGTCATCTTTATCGGCAAAGGGGGCGTTTAAAGAGGATGACGAAAGAATACTAGCTGGCCCATCGGTTTTAGGGTCATAACGACGAGTGGTGCCAAACAAATCTTCAATATTGGCATTGGGTGATAAATACGCTACCACACCAACATCTCCAGAGTCCTGGGTAGACTCACTCACCACACCTAAATCAGCGTCAGAGAAAATACGTGTGCGTTGTACCATGGATTGGTTAGAACGACCACCATCACCACGATAAGTCATGACTTCCTGTTCACGCAAGTTCTGTATGGGATTCGCATCTTCACATTGTGCGACGGTCGGGTCACCTACAATGCGTTGCCATACCGCATGAGGTTTAAGCTCCAAATGATGATCCGTACCTGGACGTGAGTTGTAAATCTTAGCCGAACGCATTAGTTCGCCGTATACCATACCAGCAATGCGCTCATAGCCACGATAACGCATCTCTGAACCATCCACCTCACTTAACGAGAAGTCGTCTTGTAGAAGCTCTACGGCACGAAGGAGTAGGTCTTTGAAGTTGGTGGGTTCTCCCATCTTCATCAAAAGATCACGGGTAATAGGATCAACCCAGGCAGGGAACAACGTATCGATCTCACGTAGATGACGAACACCTAATCCAGCCTGTGTAAGGATGTTAAAATAAACATCCTTATTATTGAAATCCCACACAGAGAATTCTTTCAACGATTTATGATACCGCTGAAGTCCCCCTAAGATAAACATGGCATTGATATCCTGACGAGTGAATACCAATACTTCGTCACTAAACGTCAACGCGAATTCGTCCGGTTGAAGATCAATGCGTGCGCCACGCTTAAATCGAGTAACCTCCACACCTAGTTGGTTGATCAGTTCAGAAAGACCCATCTGATAAGCAAGCACAAGGCCGATAGGGATCGCCTTATTACTCACCGTCATCTCGACGACTTCTAAAGGTACTTTAGTCGTTTCGATACCACAGATAGTGGGCATGTCACCCAGAACTTCATTATTGATGTACAGTGTGTTATTCATGTCCATCAATATCGGGTTACCTTCCTTAACCCCCACAATAACGCGTTCGTCCGTCTCGTAGTCTTTAATGTTCACTCCTCTTTCACCAAAGAATGCATCGCGCTTCTCAAAGTGAAAGTAGAATTCGATACCGTGACTTTCGAATTGACGGATCGCCCGAGCGATCATTGCATAAACACGTGGTGTCTTATTACCCTGGTTGAAAACATTCGATAGACGTATGTTAGTCACACGCGGGTCGTTATCATCAATACCCATTGAAGTCAAACGTGATGTCAACCAACCACCGTAGTCATCCGTCTTCTTCCCACTACGTTGAACGAATGTCTTATTGTAATACGACGTTAGTGCTACCTGAGTAGGCTTAACTTTACGGATCGGTAGCAGTCCGATCCCTTACTGGACCATATCTTCATCCTCGCCTTATGCGTTAGGATGCCTGCCGTTTGGGAGTATGTACTACCTCCTACTCTACTCGCTTTAATTGTCTTAAGACAACCACCTGACTTTATACAGGTGTCATTACACGTAAATCTCTTACGTCGTAGCTTTCGATGGCCTCTGAACACACTTCATAGATCGTAATCCTTAGAAGCTTCGTTGCGTCGGTTGTACCTTCCAGTGACGTTTTTACCGTGCTCATCACTTCCATTACTGGGATGAGTATTACAGTCAGTTTCCTGCTGTAAGTGGTAGTTACTGGAATTATAGGTATGTTCCCGCAGTTAGACAGGTTTTCTAGTAAGGTGTTTCTACCTTACGCGGACCATTATTAGTAGAATTTTAATCCGCACGTTGGAGACGACTTCTTACTTTCTTCCCGTTAGAAGTAAAGCGCCCGTCCTTGTCAATAACCGGGACACGAAAACGCAATGTAGACTGACGCCCTTTAATGGGCTTCACCACCACCGTATGGATTTGATAATGATTGGTCGAATCCATTACAGTCTCGATTTTATAGTCGTTCACCATCAAACCAAGATTTTGAATTGACATGACCGACTGCATGATGTGTTTCGGTAATACCGTCTGGGTATACTTCCGATGGAACATCTTGATTTTTGATGATAACATGCTTTTATCAAACACGGTATCACGATCAGGAAGTGGGCGTTCTTTCGCTAAGCTGTAATCATCAGCAGTTGTCTTCATCGCTTCAGCAATGGTCTTACCTGAACCAAAAGGATCTTTAAGTTCAGTAAAACGAGACGCCTGAGATAAAGAACGCTCTTTTGTCTTTTGCGTGATGAGCCCCATCTCACTCAATTCTTCGATCTGGTCTTCCAATCGTTGAGTGTATAGCTTTTCTGTGGGGGTCTCTTTTTCTTTCTTTTGCGTGTTACGAACTTCTTTTTCATCCACATTAACAGTAAGCGGCGGGGGTGGTTCTGGAGGACTCACCGGTGTGGGGATGCGCATAACTGGGAATTCAGGTAGGTAGTCATCATCTGACCAAACAATACCTGTACCAGTTTCTTCGTCCACAACCGGACCATCTTCACTGTCCACCGGATCAGTAAGGCCATCTTGGATATCACGAATACCATGGAAGAGAACAGACAAACGCATCTGGAGAACGGAAGGAGCAACACCTGATGGTTGTTCTTCTGTTTTACGCCAACGGTTAAGTTCACCTAGATTTAAAACAAAGAAGAGTGTTCCTGTTTTAAAGATCAAATTGATATTATCATAAACCGATGTGTCTTCTTTACCGTCTTCAAACATACTGAAGATAGCGGACTGTTCTCGATTGTCACCCACCCATTGCCAAAGATCGAAAAGAGTTAGTGTTTCTTTCTTATCGAAATGGCTTAATGACTGTTCGGTGCGAGATGCTTCTAACCTCAAGAATTTTTCACGGGATGGGATATATTCCGGCATCTCGATGAGTAGATATTGGTTCCACTTGAAACGTACATCAAGTTCTTTAACCGTTTTCCAAATCGTCTCTTCGACGTTACGCCATTCGTAATAGCCTTTTTGGAACGAGACGATGTAGCGGTAAAGTGGAGTTAACATCCCATAGTTAACGACGAGTCCATTACGAGGATCGATGATCAACGCATCATCTTTACGTAAAGGCTTTAATCCACGGGTGGTGCGACGGAAATCGTTTTCGATCAATTGCGGGTTAGCCGCTGTGCGACGTGGTCCGCCTACAGCACTTTTAAGCTGGGTCACATGTTCGATGAAAACACGACGATCATATCCCCGAATGATAGGTTCTTCTGCAGTAGGACCGATCGTGACCGAATCACGTGGTGTGAAATGGAAAATAGCTGGATACGGGAGTTCCAGATGGTTCATAGAAAACAAGCGAGGGCGAGTAAGTTCTTCACGCCGCCTTACACCAAAACGTTTATAAAAAGTCTGCTGCTTAAGCCGCATCGGGTTCACCTGTGATGTTCTTTAAAGTTAACTTTAGTGTATCAATACCGATATTAAACGCAAGTCCACCCCCAGCGCGTAAAAGGGATTTACGTGTCTTGAAATATCGGTTCGCAGCATCGATAGCTTCATCACTATAAGCCGCTATAGTTGAAACAGTGTCGCCGTCAAACGGAATCTTCAGTAGGGTCGTTAATCCTACCCGTGCACTTAAGCACTGCTTCAGGTTTTCCCTGAATGCCGAGACTATATCTTCATCCTACGTAGGTAACCACACTAGGTAGGAGCTTCCCATTTCGGCTCCACTTGGAACCTACTCCCCCGCCGGGGATAGTCGTTGAACGTTCCTCTTAGTCACCTTCACAGGTGTCCTTAGAGGCTTCGCTGCTGATTGTCTCTATTCTATCTTTTTTAAACCTTACCGTCTTTTTACCGACTGTTTCCAGTAACGGGGTGGTAGATAGACCTAACAAGAGTTCCCAGCAATTAGAGAAGTGTTTCGATTAGGTTTACACCTAAAAGGGACTTGTACTAGCAGGCATGCCAATACTTTAATCCGCACCCAAGGGCGCGAGGATAGTGACTGGGACCGCAGTTGAATCATGGTATTTAGAAGGTCCATTTGTGTGATACACGGGGAATTCTAACGCACGCCCTTCTAACGGTTCACGTTTCCAGTCACGGTCTAGACGATAACGTAATTCACCCTTTTCAGTTGTCTTGACGTATTGTTTACAAGGCACTGAAGAATACATGTTCTCAACAGGATAACGTGTCACAAAACAGGGAAACGTATTCCAATGATCAACACCTGATAGATAGATGAGTTCCATCAATGTAATAGGGCGCACAAATGAGCGATCGAATTCCTCGGGGACTTCATCGATTGAACGAATGATCTTATAATTTTGTTTATCATCAACATAAATTAATGCTAGGTAGTGATCACCCACCATAACAGGACGATCGCGTTTCTCAAGAACACCCAGATCGTTGATAACACGCTCAAGTCCTTCGATAGTGGTCCATGTATCCATCTCGTTAGACGAGATTTCGACAAAGGTACTTCGTAGTGAAGTAGGGTCAACCAACTCGACCCGATTACTTGCCGTATCGAAGATTTCGTTAACGATCGATGTTCTCAAATAAAAGATCGATTTTGGTAGGACGTTTTTAGTCGCCTGGTTAAGACCGATCACCACATCACGAAAACCAGGACGGTTAGGTGCGCTTAGGTCAGCAACGCCTGTATCCAATGAAGACAAAACGTTACGTGTACTATTGAAGATACGACGCGATGCCCAACGTGATTGAATAAAGCCATTCTTACCAGAGAGAAGGTTCTCAATGTAATCGTAAATTTGGATAATCTTCAACGTGATCGAGTAGCGAGTACGATCGTAAACCTGGATTTCTTCCATCGAACCTCGTTCAAGGTTATCGGGGATGTTACGTGTCTGCATCAAGATACCTTGATACATTTCGTTGATTTCATCCATACTAACACGCCCGTCAGTTTCGATATCGGCTTCTCTTAGACCGGCAGGAAGTACGAGCCAGTTAGACACCAATGCCTTATCTTTATATTTGAGTACCTTATCAACGCGGACGTCACGTACTGATGAACCTGTCCTTTTTGGGATGAGTTCTTTAAAATGAGCAACAAAGAAGGCGTAGCCTGTATCACCATCAATCGCTGAGGCGGGTATGAAGTCGTTTTGTTCTTTATCAAATATAGCGAACTCCCGACCTGTTAAAATACCTTCGTAAAGTTTATTCAACTTAATGATAGTCTTATAGATGGTCGGGTGAAGGACACTGACTTTTAAATCAATATAACCAAATCTGCGGTCACGAACTGGATCACCAACACGCCCAAACGTCGTGGTAGAAAAAAGACCATCATCATGGAAGTTACCACCACGTCCATCGAAAATATCTAACACCGATACTTGACGAATAGATTGTAATTGGGTTTTGTCAAGTTTCATGATGTCCAAGTTAACAGGTAACATCCGTGTACTTGGAGAACCAGGCATTTTAGGGGCAATCGAAATACCCGCTGAATCCGACATTTTTATGTTTCCTTTTGAAGAATAAATTAATTAAGGAGAACGATATGACCATATTGTTCATGGGTTGGGTAATTAAACCCAATGGGAGACAACCACATGTTATTTAAGTCACGTAGAAAAAAGGTTGATGTAAGGGAAAACAAACAATCAACCGACGACAATGTTTTCGATTTAGAGAATGATGTTTTTGGTGATGATTTCGATTTCAACAAAGTCACAATGGGTGGAAAGACTCGTGACTTTGGTCGTGGACTCGCTCGTGGTGTGTTAAGTAAAGGTTCACGTAAACAGATGATGCGTGGTATTCTCACTGGGTTGTTACCAGAAGAATACAACCACATCATCACAGCAGGTGAATCTGCATGGGACGCTGTTCGCAGTAATATCGAACGTGCCCAAGAAGAAAACTCCACACAACTGCTCAGTCTTACCTCGAAAGCCGAGCAGAATATTCATAAAATTAAAAATCGTTTACCTGCCGGGGCTTATACCCGTCTAGAGAAACACCTCGAAAAGAAACGCGCTTATTTTGAAGACCGAGTAAAACAGCGGGAAGGAACACTACGTTCCGGGTCTTCCAAAACGAATGATGAAAGCAACTTAGCGGCAATCCTGTCCGACACGTTCGCCACTGCTGAAGCAGTGCGTTCTCACGATGAACAGGAACTCAACCTTCGTCGTGAGATGCTAGATACGCTCCAACAACAGGAAGAGAAAGTCCGCTTTAACGCATCGCTTGAAGTATTATCAGGGATGCGTGACGATATCAGCAAACAAACGTCGTTCCAAGATACGTTTGTTATGCGTTATCAAAAGAAGATGTTGGAGGTTAGTTATCGTTCATATTTCGCGCTGCGGGACATCCGTCGTCTGGCTGCCGTGGGTCTTGATTTTAATCGCGTAGCGTCTGAATCTATTATCCACAACACGGGTCTACCCGATTCACAAAAAGCGGCTAACGCCATTACTCGTATTGATTCATCGCAGATTCGCGATACAATTCGAGAAACAGGTATTGTAAGAGATTCGTTCTCCTACATGGACCAGATTAAACGTTTGTCAACACGTGAGGCGTTTAAGAAATCCAAAGGTATCTTGGCGAACTACCAAGCTCAATTCTGGCCACGGGTTGCCGAGAGTATCCAAGCCAACATCCGCGATACGTTGATGGGCATGGATATGGCGGGGTCTATGTCTGGCGGTTTTAATCCAGCAGATATGCCACCTGAGTTGTTAGGTGAAGTAAGCGGTGAAGCGATGTCGTCCTTTATGGGGCGTTATATCATGCCGCGTTTAGCGCAGCGCTTCTCACCACAAATGCAGACCCTGAGTCAACGCTTAAATGGTCGTAACTATCTAGCACAGTATGCGGTCAATAACGCTACTTCGTTACTTCAGGACTTCGCCCACAATATCGGTGAGGATGATTCTAAGATCACAGGTATTCTTCGTGGGTTTGCACGTGCTCACTTCCCCGAATACCGCTTAGACGATAAGCTTTCAAAAGCCAGTTACAAATCCATTGATAAGGCCGTCTCGTTCAACAATCTGAGTCAACGCTCACTCGTTGAAATCATCCCCGGCTTGCTTTCTCGTATTCTCCAAGTCAACCGTCAAATGTTGACAGGGGACATGTCAATCGGCCGTGAAGTCTATGACATCACTAAAGGGGAGTTTACAGATGTCGGTAGTGCGCGAGGACGCCTGAAGACACGGATTGTATCTGAACGTCAACGTGAGAACATCCGCACCACGATTTCTGACGTCATGGATAACATGCAGGGCGATAGTCCGATGAGTGACGAAGCACAATATGCGCTTCGTGACCGCATGATGAAAGATGCAGCGACCAACGGACGTTTTGATCCTGAGAAATATATTACTGGTGAAGGCTTTGGTGATGTCACTGACCAAACGCGTCAGGAATTGATCGACTTCTTCAAGAACACTTTTGATTTCGACTCTGACGGTAAGTTGGTTCAAGAATACGATAACCTTCGTCGCCTCAACGCATTCTCAGACGAATTTCTTCGTATCAGAGATGTCATCCCTAACGCTAAGGATGAGATAGAACGTATCCACACAACCGGCAGTCAGGAACTGCTGCGTGAAATGGGTATCGTCTATACCGATCACGGTCAGGATTACATCAACTACGAGAAATTGTGGGAAATGTACCGTGGTGATGACAATGAAGGTATTGATCCTTCTGGTGGTCCTGCTCCTATCGACCCAGAAGAAGAAGACGATCAAGAGAAAGAAAAGAAAAGTAAGTTCGATCAGTTCGTCAATAAGAAACTCGACGACCTCGAAAACAAAATCGGAGGTAAGAAGGATACTAGTGATAAATCCTTTAATCCTCCTTGGGAAAAGAAGACAAAAGAATCATCCAACGCTAAAGCGGAGGAGTATCAATTCCCGTGGGAAGTAGAAGGACGTGAAGACGATTGGGATAAGGACATTCCTGTCGAAAATGAAGATGCACCGCCGGTAACGGATATTAAGGACCGTAAGAAAGCGAAAGAGCGTCGCTTTAGTCACCTTTCTTATACGCACGGTAGTGGACCTCTAGCAGCTGCCCGTGGGTTCGAACTAAAAGGAAAGGTATACGAAAAGCTGAAGGACCTTTACGACCGTTTCGGTAAACGCCTTCTTCTCAAACGTGACCTGGTTAATGCAGAATACATCGACGTCAACACAGGCAAAACGATTGAGTCTTTCGAGGATATCACTGGTCCAGTTGTCGATCAGAATGGTGACTTCATTATTACTCAGGAGGAGTATGATGCGGGCCTTTATGACGTTGAAGGACGTGTCGAGAAACCAGCAGAACGCGATAATGTCTTTAATACGACATCACCCGATGATGCGACAAAAGGAAGTGCTTTCCAGCGTCAACAGGAAGAGCTTAAGAAACGCCACCAGCAGTTTAAAGACGCCAAGGAAAGGGTGTCGTCAAGTAAAATGTTTAAGTCGCTTAAAGAGCGTCTTGAACGCGGTAACATGGATGCTTACATGCCTGGTGAGGAAGAACCACGACTCACTATGGCCAACATGCGTCGTGGACTCTACACAACGCATCGCGGTAAGATCATCCGCCATTGGAATGACGTCGATAATCACTCTATCTTTGATACCGATATGAATGTGGTGGTTCATTATACCGAACTGGATAAGTTGGTTGATCCGTTTGGTAATAAACACCTCATCGCTCGTAATCAGAGTATCCTAGGCAACGCGCGTCGTATCTCTTCTAATCTGGTCCGTAATTATGTCGATGGAACTATCGACTATTACAAAAAGCTTCCTGGTCGGATGGTTCGTGCCTCCAAGTTTGTCTTCGACAAGACCGCTGGTGTGGCAGGCCGTAAGATGGGTATCTTCAAACCAAAAGAACGTGAGGAGTTAACAGAAGAGGAAATCCTGAACCGTCGTTCCAAAGGAAGGAAAGCTTCGTTCTATAATCCATTGAAACGAGGTCAACAGGAGTGGGATGCGTTCGATGCGGAAAATGAAGATGTCCAATCGGACGCTGGAACCGCTCAAGGTGAACCTCAACCCGGCGGCACTGCGTTCAAGGCAAGTAAACGCGGCTTCATGGGAAGGGCATTCCGCTGGATGCGTGACCCAGAACGTGAAGTTAATGAAGAAAGCATTACAACCCCCACCGATGCATTACTCAATCGCATTAACGACAATCTAGAAGCCCAGAAACCTGAAGATGTACGTGAAGGCTCTTGGCAACAGATTTTAGCTGAGCGAGAGGCGAATGCGAACAAAGAGGGTGATGGGGACGCTACCAAAGGTGAATACAAAACTGTTGGTGAACAATTCAGTAGTGTGTTCGGTGGACTCAAATCCATCATCGGTGCCATTGGTGGTCTCTTTGGTTTAGGTGGTGCTGCATCAGGCGTGGGGGATTTAGCCGGTGGATTAGGTGATCTCCTGGGTGGGTCAGGCGGTAACCAAGGAGGTGGCAATAACTCCGGTGGTAATCGTGGTTGGTTTAAACGCACATGGGACGGCATTCTTGGGCGTGATGGCGGTACACGTACAGGAAGAATGCTCCGTTACGGTGGTGTTGGGTTAGGCTACCTTGGTCGCGGTGCACTTGTGCTAGGTAGTAGCACTGTCGGATTGGGTGCAACAGCCGCGGTAACGGCTGCTGCTGGTGGTTACTATCTCTGGCGTCGCCACCAACAAACCGCTGGTCGACTCTATCGTGTCCGCTTTAGACAGTACGGTATCGACCCAACAGATCGTGACACCGCACTACCTGTTCTGAATCTTGAGGCTGCATTGGAGTCAGTAACCACCCGTGACGGGGAAGGTAAAGTGGATGTTGATCCTAACCGCTTGGATCTTTCTCAGTTGTTGGGTGACTTTAATGTTCCCCCTAACGATCAAAATGCCGTCAATAAGTTCATCACGTGGTTCAATGGTCGATTCATGCCTGTGTACATTAAACACCAAAGTGCATTGGGTAAGATGGGCGTCACCTACGCGTTAACGCGTATTGATGATGACATCATCGGTGAACACGCCATTGAGTTCATAGAACTTGTCCGTTCTACTGACCCAGAGGTGCTCGCTGTCGTAACCAGTCCCTTTGGTAATATGGAACGCCTAGCCTCAGGTGATATTTATATCGAAGAGGCGATACAGGAGGCTATCGACCATTATGAATCAGAAACAAGAACCCATGGTAACCGCCAACAGCGCGCCATCATGGCACAATACGGTCTTATCGATGAGGATGATGTTGATCCTAATCGGGTAGAAGAAACAACCAGTGAAACAACTACCCAATACGGAACGCTTCACCAACACATGGAGAGATTAGGAGGGGAATTTACGGCACGCAGTAATGTTAGCCAACAAGCCCGTCAACGAACACTGAGTTTCTTACAGAAGTTGCGTGGTTATGCTTATGGCTTAAGTCACTTTGATGATGATTACATGGATGGTATCTTGACACTTGAAGATGCCGCGATCCAACATATCAAATTCACAAGTGATGGTCAAGCGGAGTTCGATGGTTCTGCCGACCAACTGTTAAGGGATAACTCTGAGAAACTCGGCATAGTCTGGAGTCATCGTCACCCACAAGTCCGCGTATGGCGACGTTGGTTTAATGAACGGTTCATTACGGTATTACTTGCTTACGCAGGTAAAGCACGTCAATTAGAACGTTCAGTACGTCTAAACGGTACTGGTCAACAGATGACTAAATCACACCAACTTCAAGTGGCGCGCTCCATCATCGCTGCTAAGAAAGAAGGGTGGTTTATTGATACGGCTATTTGGGATATCGATGTAGGTGACTTCACAGGTCACGACCGTTCTCAGTCGCTTCTTTTGGCAGAGGATTTGGTACGTGAATTTGCAGCTTCCGAGCGTGCAGCTGCGACACCTCGTAACCCGGTTCCAAAGCCGGAGGCTGACGACGGGATGGAGGTTGAACAAAATGCGTTGACACAACGTGATAACTCATATGAATCACAAGTACGTGGTTATTACGAAGGGGTAGTTCCTTCATCTGTTGGTACTAACGGTGGGTATGGTACTGCAGGTATTGAGATACCACGCGCACCCGGTGGTGCACCGGGAGGTCATGGTGCAGTTTATGGTGGACTTCTTGAAGGGACTGGAGGCGCGTTTGAGGAAGTCGCCTTCCCTAATCAGAACCGTTCTCGTGAAGCCGCGATGGCAACGCTTCGTGATGTAGAGAAGATGACAGGGGTGAATGCTGATCTTCTAGCAACGTTTGCCAAAATCGAATCTAACTTCGACTACATGGTAAAAGCACCAACGTCATCAGCTACTGGTTGGTTCCAGTTCCTTAACGGTACTTGGGATGCAGTCGTTGAAAAGTATGGGTCTAAATATGGAATTCCGACAAACCTGCCACAAGCAGAACGCCGTGAGATGCGTAAAGATCCACGTATCAATGCATTGATGGGTGCCGAACTTCTTAAAGAGAACTTCACCGCACTTGAAAGACGTATTGGACGCACACCTACGGATGCCGATCTGTACTTAGCGCATTTCTTAGGTGCTCCGCGTGCGACCGCTGTATTATCATCACCCGATGTCAATACGGTGGCTGCCCATGCTTATCCCGATGCGGCCAGCGCTAACCCCTCTGTCTTCTATAGGAATGGCCGTCCTCTCACTGTAGGGGAAATCATCCAATGGGCTGACAGTAAGGTAGCTCCTGGTCGAACCGGTAATACATCTGCTCAATCAGTATCGAGCCATCACACACCCGATGAAGCTGTCGTACCTAGCGAACCTCGTTCCACGGTTGATATGTCAGGTGTGGATGCTTACATGAATGAAGCGATCCGACGTAACTCAGCGCCTGCAAGTCAAGGACCCACTAATTTTGACATGTATGGTGGCGTTGACACTGGTAACAATCCGGAGATTGGTGAGGAACGTTATCGCAGGGCAATGGCGGGTACCCAGGGTAACGACCCCTATGGAACCCGACCTACGATTGACCCTGTGATGCCTGCGATACGGACATCAGACGATCTTGTGAGTGTTGATCGACAGCGCCAGCAGCGCGTTGAAGAACTCCATCAACAAGAGCGTTCGCGTAATGAACGGATGCAACAAGAGCGTGTTGAGACACAAGCTATCGGCACCATTGCTCAACAGCAGCTTGAACAGCAGGTTAAAATGGTAGGTTATCTGGAAACCATTGCGAAGTCGCTTGGCGTTGATGAGCCAAGTCGTCCAAGTAATGATACGTCGGTACCACCAACACCATCTGAACAGACCACCCCGAACAACACTCGTCAACAACCGCAACCAAGAACAGGAGCAACCCTATATTCTGAGCGGGAACGGGCGGGTGTATCCATGCAACGTTCGTAACTAAATAGCGGGGTGGCAACGCCCCGCTATAAGGACAACATTATGGCATTAAATCATCAACCCCTCAAAGACAGTGAATGGGTACGACACGCGTTTTTAATACCACCCGCGTTGCGGGGTGGTGACTTTGGCCAGGCCGATAACAGTCAGCGCTTTAAAGAGACAACATCTGCGGATTATAAGTTCACAGACACAAGTCTTGGCGGTAACTTTGCCATTAACAACCCACCACAATTTACACGCTATGCCGATGTCCGTTACCCAGGTCTTTTGAATCGACCTAAAGGGCTGGGTATGGGTCGTTATTACAGTGAAGCCATTGACGACACGAAGCAAGTTATCCACATGTCGTTTGGTGTCCCTACGTATAACTCCATTGCCCAGTTCTTTACAAGCTTCTATGATACACGCATGGCACGTCTTGCTAATACCGGTAGAAGTAGCGAGGTTTTTTACAATATCGGCATTGCGCTTGGTTATGTGGTGTCGCTACGGATTCAACCGTTCATCATTGGTTTGTCGTTCGTTTCTCGGGTTTTGAATTTCATGCAGAATCAAAGCCCCAGTAAATGGTATTACTTCAAACCGAATATGCATTCATATTGGTCCGCAGTTAACACTATTGCCAATGACTTAGCGATTCATATCGGCCTTATTCCGCGTGTGTTCAGTGAACATAATGAAAACGGAACTTCTGGTAATGATGCGCTACTAAGAGACATTGGGGGTGGTAATGAATATGACCCTGCTGTCTTTAGTCGACTACTCCCCGATATCTATCGCCGTGATGGTGGCATTGATGTCATGGCGTTGGCGTTACGTAGTCAACGTATTGCGATTAAAGCACGGGAACAAATGAAAGAAATCCGACGGGGTGTCACTGAGTCGGATCAATTACGTTCCGCCTTGATCGAATTCTTGAATAACCACCCTGACACTGTAGGACACAACGACGCCATGAGTGCCAGGGAATATTTCTATCAGGCCGTACGTCAAGAATCAGACGGCGCGACAGCAACACTAACAGAATCAACAGCGACATGGTCCGGATTGTCTTTATCAGGCATCGCCGAGTTCATGAAGGCAACAAAAGAAGCAGGAGCCCAGTTCGCAACCTTCAGAGTTCAACATAACGGTTCGATGTCCGAATCGTTTACAAGCTCCCTTAAAGATTCTGACGTAGCTCAGCAGATCAACTCAAAAGTCCAGGACGCCCGTAACCTACGTTTTAGTATCATGGACGGTAATGTCTTTGAAGGGTTTGAACAACTGATAGGTTCTGCCGCCCAAGTGATTGAAGGAGCACTTGATTCGGTTAAACTAGGTGGCCTTTTAACTTTGGCAGGTAACGCATTCATTGATGTTCCCCGTCATTGGGAAAACTCGGTTGCTAACTTACCGCGTGCTGAATACACCATCCCGTTATACAGCCCGTACGGCAACGTTGTCAGTCGTTATCAGAACCTGCTTGTACCTATCGCAATGATCTTGGCAGGTGGACTACCTCTCTCTGCCGGTCGTGCTGCTTACACCTCACCCTTCATCTGTCAGATCTATCACCAAGGACGGGTTCACTGTCAACTGGGGATGATCGACTCCATTACGATTAACCGGGGTACAGGTAACGTCGGATGGAACCTTGAACACCAGATGTTAGGAGCCGAGATTACGTTCTCTGTTGCTGATTTATCAACAATCATGCATGCACCCATCAAAGGCGCTTTCGGCGGTGAAGGTAACCTTTTTGTTAAAGGTGCACAGATAGCAACGTCGTTAGGGGGTGAACTCATTGGTGGAGACCAGGGAGCAGCTGTAGCACAGGCATTGACGAACTCGGCTGTTTGGGATGAAGGCTCTGCCTTTGATGATTATATGTCGGTACTAGGGGGCTTAAACCTTAACGACGCGTACTATTTCCAAAACCGCATGAACATTAACGCAACCCGTGCATTACGTTCATTTAAAACATGGCGAAGCCCATCCAACATGTTCTTGATGGCAGGGGATGATTCCATCTCACGCCTCATTATGCAGTTTGGTCAAGGCACTAGCCGATTCCAGGAGTAACATCATGTCTTCTATCGTCTCGATTATTCTACCCCACCTTATCCGCCTTGTGATTTGGTTTCTCTTGAATAAAACCAGTGTCGGTCAGGTGCTGGACTATATTCAACAAGCCGAAGAAAAAGAGAAGAACGACTTCAGTAAGCGAGGTTATGTTCTTCGTAATCTGAAGACCACCGAAAATGGTCTCAGTAATAACGATCTTAACACTATCGTTGAACTGGGTGTCAAGCTGTGGAAACTTAACAAAAAATAAAAAAACTCAAGCGACTACTGTTATGTAGTCGCTTTTTAACCGTTAAGAGGAAACAGTCATGCCTACATCATCCGAACGTCTCGAAGGTTTCTCCATGAAAAATCTTTATGGGAACCGACTCATTATCGATGCTATCTATGATAACGAAACATTCAACACTGAGAGCTACATCGTTGCCGACGCTCTTCTGGCACAAGAGAACAGTGAGGTTGACAAGGAAGGGCTTTATAAACTCGACATTGCGTTCCAGGAAGGTGCTCCTGAAACCGAGGGTGTTAATGGCGTTACACCCAATGCACTTCTGATGGTGCTCATCCACCATCTTCACCACAAGTCCGCTCAAACCGACAATGAGAAGGAAGCCGTGGGACATTTGAATGCAGCGCTCGGTTTTCTCATAAATGACGAACTCGATGCAGTGAAGAAAACCAAGCCTGATAGCGACGGGACAATGGAATGGTTAGACAACATCGTTGGTGCTAACGACACTGCTGTCGCCAATACTTCTGAAACTATTCAGGATCATGACAACACCGTTGTTGACGAACGTGTCTTAACCGACCATCAGGTTAATGTAGCCAATGACCAGATCACTATTGTAGTTAACGACGCACCAGGTGCTGGTGGGGCTAATCATCGTTATGAAATCACAGGGTTTGACACAGCAACCAATCCTTCTTGCCAGAGTCCTTCGGGTTACACTCACGTTAAATCAAGAGACGTTCTCTTGTTCCAGCACGGATCGCCTTTGGAACATGGAGTTAACGGTATCACTCATGAAGTATTGCTGGCTATTCTCATTGATCGCTTACGCGGACTTCAGAAAGGCCCATTCCCATGTCGTGAAAATGCCATAGCGCTGACGAAGTTGGAAGAAGCGCTTATGTGGTTACATAAACGAACCCGCGATCGACTCCAGCGGGGTGTTGAAGGCCGTCATATCAAGTAAGTTTCACGTAACTGGAGATTGGAGAAAAAGATGAAATTTCAAACAGCGATGGTTTGGATGGTTGAAGCCGGCAAGAAAATTACAGCGCCCGGCTTTATTGGTTACTGGTTCTGGGATCAAGAACGTAGAGAAATTATCATCGTCACCAAAGATAACGTTCATATCCCCATGAGCCAAACCAACAACTGGGGTTTGACACTAGGTTTCATCTGTAGTGATGAGTGGGAGCTTTACAACGGACCAGAAGACCCGCGTGTTTCGGAAAATTACAAGGAAATCTTCGGTGATAAGTTCAAACCTATTCCCTTCAATACTGAGGTAAACGAACACAATGCCTCTGTGTTCTCTAAAGTAAAAGGATGGGAGAAGGCGCTTTTAGTTAATAAGGGGTTTAATCTTGTCGGTGTTAGCGATGTTAACCGCCGTTTAAGAGAACCTCAGCCAATTGAAATTAATAGTGATTTTCGTATTGAGAGAATCAATATGATAATCGAAGGTACCCCTCGCGTTTTCCAGCTTTCTGAATTAGATGCACAGACGCTGAAAGTTAACGAATCGGGGTTATCACATGACGGTCACGTGTCACACACCGTAAGAGTTGCGGTAGCTCACAATGTAGACGTTGCCGTTATTCTCACCATTAACACTAAAACCGCAACTGCGTCTACACACGTTGTCGATAAAGACGACTACGTGATCGACTCAATTGAATTGTCAGGTAGTCTCACACCGTGTTAATTAACTGAGTAATAGGATGTATGAGACATTACCTGTTGTTATAAACCACATAAGGGCTCCCCAATGGGGAGCCCTGTTTATGACCGTTGTAAAATTTTTCACGCCTATATTACCAACATGCTATTTATACCGTAAACCATTTCACTTAATAAAGAGGAAGGAGTTTTTATGTTCTCTGAAACAACTCATGGTATTATGCTGGAAAACGCCTTTCGGAGTTTCTATTCAATAAACGATCGAGGACACCAAGAAGAACACTTTGCGGCGGTGGAGTCACTAGCACTCGAAATGAACCGTGAGATGAACCTTGGTATCAACCCATTACTCATTACAACGGTGGCTTGGACCCACGATTTATTTGCGTGGAGTCGGAAGAACCACCATAAGCTGTCGGCACTATGGGTAAGGACGACGGACCATCCACTGATCAACACGTTGACTGATGAAGAACGTGAAGAAGTGGCCATTGCTAATGAATGTCATCGCGCTTCATACAAAGGGGAATTCCCGACATTGCTTGCGGAACTTATGTCGTCAGCGGATCGCGGAAAACCGACTGGTCTAAGAACAGAGATCATGCGTGGGTGGGAATACTCAAACGTACATTTAGCGTTAAACGACCATGATGGCTTATTACGTGCTGTTTCTCACCAGAAGGAAAAATACGGTCGCGACGGCTACGCTCGTATTCCAGAAATTTACAAAAAGTATTTTCAGATCCAACTTGAAGAACGCTACCGTCAAATCGATGAGCTTCAAGGGAAAACGTTCGATGAGATCATAAAGTTTCTAAAAACGGATGATCTCATCGACCTTAAATAAAATAATTTGACGTCTATATTACAGACGTGTAAGAAATACCGCATAATAATTCTTTTATAAGGAAGACGTCTCATGAGTTTCACAAATGCAAATATCCCGGTGGATATCAAACACCTCAGTAGCCACAGTGTTATCCGTATCGACATGGATAAGTTCTTTGGTACCGGTATTGACCACACCGCTAAAAGCGGTACTGGTCTTTCTTTCAGTAAAGTTGTTTTCACTCCTATTGAGTTAGAAGAGTTCATCTCTTTTATCCTTGACGGGTATGACGATGAAATGAAACCCAAGTCCACCCACATGGTAGACCATTACCGGGCAAGCCTTCTACTTAAGACGAATGGCAATCGATTCTACAGTCAACTCGGCACTGAGTTGATTATGATGCGTAACCGAGTAATGGGGTACATTCTGGAGAACGTGGGGCACCACGATCATCTGGAATTCCGTCGTGTTAATAACAATTATCTTATCGACGTTATTAGCACCAATCATTAACAGTGTTGTAACACCTGTGCAATAACCAACCATTGTGCAGTTAACCAAAGCGGGCGTTTAAACCCAAATTAAACTGTAAATAGGAAGATCAAAATGAGTAAAGTGGCCATCAAAAAGAACATCACCCGTTCCACGGTTGATAACGAAACACGCGTTATGGAAATCGGTATTCTTCTACCTACTACCGCCGCTTCCCCTTACGGTGTTATCGATGTCTTGGGGAAATACGTTCATGAATCGTTCATCGAACAAGTCGGTGACGAAATGCCGGAATTGGCACGGCCGTTGACTTTCATGTTGAAAAATCTAACCGCTACCGCTCCAGTGTTCCCGCAACCAATGCAAACGTATGGCGGTCAGAACTATCGAGGGGGTCAATATAACCCCTATTTTGCTAATGGACCTCTTAGTTTATTAGATACAACGATCTTTGTGTCCATCGATGAAACTGTCAATGAACTAATGGCTGATGTCATCGATGCTTCGCAAAACGAAAACTTCGTCGGCTTCAGCCCCTTTGATAAGCAAATTGACGCCCAACACCGGTTCTTTGGGTTGCGTGTTGCTTACTCAAATGATGATGATGAGTCTGAAGCGCCGGGTGGTTTTTTATAAGTACTTGTAATTTACGGACGAACGCTATCATGTGAGCACAAGAGTGCCCACACAATCAACCAAAAGTAGGATATGTCTCAATGGCTAAAAAAGCACAGAAAAACCAAGGTACAGCGAAAGCTCAAGAGTGGAACCTCGGCGATAAGCTGTCTTTGAATTCTGAATCAGGTGTCATCACCGCAAGTGACGACTTCCTGGAAGCCACACTCGCGGATACCGATATGTCGGTAGAGCAATTCAAGAAAGCACAGGAACATCAAGTGGCTGTTCGCGCAGCCGCTTATGAAGCTGCCGGTAAGATGGTTGCTGAAGATGCCAAGGAAAACAAGGACATCGAACAGTATCACCTGACTTACGATTTCGGTCACCAGCGTGAGAGTATCTATTTCTCACCACGTGCTGAAGATGCTGAGTCTCGTGTACGGGATGTGACCACATTCAATGAACCCAATAAGGGTGAGGTCACTAAAGCTATGAAGGATTGTGCCGAGCTTTTCGCTGGTCTTTCCTAAATAGCGGATTACCTGTGTGCTAGTGGTTTGCCCTTCATTGGGCAAACCACGTACATTTGTAATCGTTTATTTTTTGTCTTTAGAGTGAAATCAACGTGCCCACTAAAGGTATCTTCATTGCCATCGAAGGTGTAGATGGTTCAGGTAAGACGGGTCAGGCAAAGCGTCTCTATCGTTATTTGATGGATAGCCTGGCTATTAACACTATCTACACCCGTGAACCTGGTGGTACTGAGGTAGCAGAGGAAATCCGGGAGACCTTACTCAAATTCCGTGATGAGGTTATTGAACCCGATACAGAGTTAATGCTTTTCTTTGCTGCCCGCAAACAAAACATAAAGAACATTATTGACCCAGCACTAGAGCGGGGTGATTGGGTAATCTGTGATCGTTTCTTTGAGTCTAGCTATTCATACCAGGTCATCGGTCGAGGTGCTAGCGAAGAACTTTATAATCAACTTTGCCAACACACCGTAAGACGACTCCCGGATTTAACTATCGTCATCGATATCGACGAAAGAACGCGACTTGAACGTTTAGCATTAAGACAAGACGAGATCAACCGTCTCGATTTGGACGAAAGTGGTTTCCATCAACGTACCCGTTTTTATCTAAAAGAGAAAGCGGAAGAACGGGCCGACTACCGATTAGTTGATGGTAATGGTACGCAAGATGAAGTCTTTGAACGAATTCTTGATACCTTAAGACCACTTATCAATTTGGAATAACACCATGACGTTTTCTCCTACACCTAGTCAACAGTTCCCTGGTTGGTTTGAGATTCCGGGATATTCCCAATATCTCGCTAATGAGAAAGGTTTTCTTTTCAACAAGAAGACAAAGTATTCTACGAAAGGCGGTAATGCTGGTCGATACTTGAAAGTTTCTGTTTACCGTGATGGAGACAACGTCGCCACACTTCAACACGTTCATGACCTTGTTTGTCGTGCGTTTCACGGACTTCCTGAAGAGGGGCTTGTGGTTAAACATAAGAACGACAAGCGGTGGGATAATCGTCCGACGAATCTTGAATGGGGTACACAGTCGGATAACATGAAAGAGACTTACAGTCGAGGTATCCGTAAACCAACCTATGGTCCGCGCGTATCTAAGGAAGAACATGAAGAAGAAGCCAGTTACCAACTCGGTGACCTTGTGGTCACCGAATCACAGTTACGCGATATCTGTGACACTCTGTCAGTAACATATTTACCACCAACACTTCTTGGTCGGTTACCGAATGCACATCGCGATGATACACGTCTTGACTCAGTCGACATCGATAACCCGATTGTGTTGTTTAAGGGTGATGACAATAAGCTAAGGCTTGTAGACGGTTATTATCGCCTAGGTCAGCATATCTACGAAGAATCCATTAATATTCCCGTCTTTCTCATCACCGAAAGAACATTGGAAATATTTGGGTTCTCATCGGTAGAAGAAACCAAACCTTTATGGACGGACTGGTAATGAAAGAGCGCTTTTTCACTGGTGTGGGTTCAAGAGAAGCACCTGCTATGTATGTCCGCTTTGCAACGGCCATTACGAAGAAAGCGGAGATAGCCGGGTTCAAGTTGAGGACAGGTGATGCGACAGGGATGGATGAGGGATTTAGAAATGGCACTCATCCTTCTAACCGGGTCGTCTTTTCAGCGAAGCCTAAACCAGGCTGTATCTGCGGTCCGCAATTGCCCAACTGGCAAGATGCTTACGATATCGCTAAAAGTATCCACCCGGCTTGGGAGCGTTGTAGTCCTTTCGCTAAACTACTGCATGGACGTAACCCATACCAAGTGTTAGGTGAAGATTTACAAACACCCAGCGAGTTTGTTGCTCTTTACGCCAAACCTAAAGGCGATAAAGCGGTAAGTGGTGGTACCAACACAGCGTACCAGGTAGCGGTTGATTGGGGTATTCCTATTTTCAACATCTACTTCAAGGAAGAGGTTAATGCGTTGTTTAAGTTCCTTGATGAAATCATTGAGAGAAATAAAAATGACAACCACGATATCACTTGAAAGCAACCAAAAGTGGGACCCTCGTTTTGCTCCTTGTTACACACCTCTTGAAATGCTAGAGAAAGGAGTCTTCGAAGGCAAATATATCAATGCTGTAAAAGGACTACCTGCTTCTTGGTATAAAGTCAAAAAGGTACTAGCGAAAGACCAAGACCCCGATCCATCGATCAATGCGTTTGGTATTAAGTCCCGCCAACCTTTATCTGTATGGAAAAAGAACGGTTGGATCAAAACTGATAAGAATGGTTGGTTTGAATGGTATTGCCATTATTTTCTTGGGCGTCGCTTAGGGAAAGAAGATGAATGGCAAATTGGTCGGTGGCGTTCGTTCGTAGCGAGACACCAAGGACAGATCGATGCCAGTGGTAAAAAGAACGACCTAAAAGCTCGAGAGAAGCAACGTCAGGGGCTTTTGCAGTGGGGATGGGACAGCACGAAGTCTTTTGACGAAAAGACGCTAGATAAGAATTTAGAGCGGTTTAAGAAGATACCTGGTATTAGTGTCGAGCAATACTCTTCTTTGACAGATTGGTAATCCCTTTCCAAAATAAATGAAATATATATCATCATCGTGTCACCCAGCAAAACAAACAACGGGTTTTGCCTCTTAGATAAAAAGGAAATGCGTAGGATGACTTTAGAAGAACTAACTGCAAACGTAGGTAACCACTTCATTAAAGAACGGCATGGCCAACGCACCGAAGTGGTTCTAGAAGAAGTCCGTAAAAACAAAGTATTGTTGCGTATCCCTGACCGCAAGGATGGCTTCCGGGAGACCGTAGCGGACTTCACCAAATACTACCGACCGAAATAACCCGTTATAAAGCCGGTGCATGCGCACCGGCGGTTATGCGGGTCAGGAGAAACAAACCATGTTAACGAACAAACACCTTAACTGGGACCCGCTGGACAATGAGCATGATGAAGATGAACCGTACCACTGGACACCAGCTCGACCCAAGAAATGAGTCGTTTAAAAACACACCTTAATAACGAAGAAAGTGTGTTAGTCTAGTTTCCGAATTTGTCAACATTGACAGGTAAGGTCCGATAAACGGACCTTACTTTTTTATTTTGTTCAGCAGGAGAAAATAATGTTAAAGGGTATTAAGGATTATCTGCTTGGTTACAAGCATGGAAAGAAACAACAACAAGTTGTTGGACGTACTGTAGGGTACGACAAAGGTTACGTCGCTGGGATGAAGGCGTCAAAACGTACAGAAGTAGAAAAAGCAGAACTAGCGGCTAAAGTAAGCTTAACACTGGCTGTTATCTCCTTTATTCTTGGAATAACGGCTGCTTTGTTAACCATCATCGGAGGGTAAAGCATGACAACGAATGTCGTTAGACTCGCTGATAAACTATTAGAAACAGGCCGTAAAGTTGAGAATGATAATAAAAAATTTAGGGAAATGCTAGATAACGTAAATTCAGAAATCGACGACATGGCCGCTCGTGTCAACAGGTCTTCCCGAACGGACCGCGACCACATAGCTAATCAAGATTGGTTACAATTGATCAAATCAGAAATGAGTCATTTAACCAAACGCTTTGATCAGTCAGATGACCTGAAGACATTATTTTCAACCCTTGAAATACGAATCCTTCCCTTTAATTTCATTCTAAGTACTATTTCTTTTCGTGAGTTACATGAAACATCCTACCTAGAATTTAGCCAACATCGTTATCCAATTATCAATATCGAGAGACATGTGAATGCTCTCTCATTGGTTAAAGAAGAAAACACCTCATTTAGCCATGATTTTGAAAAGTGGTTAAGAGGGGTGTCCGAAACACATGAGGTCGTTACGTCGTTTCTCAACGAAATCATGGGTTTCATAACTACCATCGTTAATAACGGATGGACAGTCTATGAGTTCACTACCCACGATCCGATAAACGCAACTATCCATTTGATGAAAGACAACCAAACCATCAAGGTGGATGTTGACTTATCCACTATTACCTGGAGAAATTAAATGAATGTATTTATTGCCACTCTACAGGTCGTTATGGTTTTATTGGTCTTCTATCATCGCGGACGACATTCACTGAGCGATTATGAAAAATGGAGTGCCGATGTAGCTAGTTTCGAGAGACATATCAAGTACCAGTTAATGGGTGCTGGCCCATGTCTCTTGTCGTCGTTGCTACTTTCAAAAGAAAATAGTGGTTGGGTAGGTGTAGCCACAGCGTTTACAGGTGCCACGTCTTTTTATCTAACGGCTACCGCGTTGTTATTCTGGTGGGACGTAAAACGTTGGAGTCGTTTAAATGACGAATAGTTTTAAAGGGTTTAAACGTGGAGAAATGATCACGGTGGTCGGTGGAAGGCAAGACTCTGAACCGATTACCGAAATACAAAACATGTCTCTTTCTGGGTGCTGTCCGCACGAACATCAGGTTGTTGCCCTATCTCACCGTTTCAATATGCCAGGGCGACATATGGGTAAAACATCATTCTTGATGTCAGCGGTATTCGAAGCGCGCAGAAATGGCGAGCATGAGAAAGCCAACGCTATTCTCAAAGCGTTGGCAAACAACTGTCCAAGGTTTGATTTTGAAGGTAACAACAATTTCGATAAATTCACAACGTTGTTGACCAACTTAAAAATGGAAAAAATAAAGTCGACCTTTGAAGAAACCGGTTCACTTGAATCCCTCAAAAAACCACTTGTAAAAGCAATCAAAGAAGGAATGAAAGCTAATGGTTAATGCTGTAAACGTAGGTAAAGACAACGATTACCAAAAACTTTCCGACGACGACATGGAGACGCTTCTGGCTGAGGCGAAATACCGTTTTAGTCAAGGTCTGGAACCAGACAAAAGCTCATTTAATACAGCGAATATTTTGTATAGTTCGTTATTAGATTCTTTTGCTGGGGAGACCGTCTCTAAAAAGGTCGATATTATCGTTGACAGAATAAATACTGGCATGAAACGCATGGACGATGAAATAGATAAGGGGACAGTAAGAAAAGGACTACGTACCCGTCACCGACTAGAAGAATTCTACGATGACATCAAACAAACGTTAAACGACATTCTCGTTATTAACGTAAGCGGCATGGTTGTGTTTATCCATAAAGAACAGGTATTAGGTAGATATAACTTTGGTCGTTTCGGGCGAGGTATGCTTCATGAACTAACTACTTATGATGAGACGTTCCGATCGTTCATCATCCAGAAAATCATCGAACACTTTCCGGAAAGTGAAGTGCCGAGCCTATTGCGGTTGGTTATCGACCGCAGAAACGATTTAATCACAAGAAGTCGGGAGGATGTCGTAACAAATTACGACACCGTGCCTTTCGACTTGGTATATCCCGGATTACCGGAACCGAAAATATTTTGGGATAACTTCTCAAAAGCTACAGGTCGTGTCACTCTGCTGCAAGGTGAAGGTGGCACGTGCAAATCAACATACTTACAACACATTCTGAATTACCGTGGTTGGGATAAAGTGTATATCGCCGACAATGAGTCAGTGATTGCACGGGACGACTTCGTTGATTTCATACGTAGCTCTATTCCTAATGGCGGGGTCCTCATCATCGAAGATGGCGACCGTATCCTAACCAAACGTGAAGATGGTAATACCCTGATGTCAGCTATCCTCAATGCCTTAAGTGGTATTGCAACAAAAGACATTCGCATTTTCATTACTGTTAACCTCAAGAAGCTTAACAACGTTGATGAAGCTCTCATGCGTAGTGGTCGTATGTACCGTCTTCTAAAATTCAATCGTCTCCCATTGGAAAATGCTCGTAAACTTCGTGAGTATTTAGGGGACGATCCGAACGACCTAACAGAAGCAAACGGCTACACGGCAGGGGATGTGTTTAACTTTAACGAAAATAACGAGAAGATGGAATCCCATCGAAATACGTTGGGTTTCGTTTAACCGTAACTGGTGTTTTAATGGAGATAACTCATGAACACAAGTAACATCAGCTCTATCGTTAGCAACATTAATGAAATGATCGTGAGTCGAGGAAAAGAAGAAAACGATCCTCGTCGTCTCGAACAAGACATTGAGATTCAACGTAAATTAGATAAGATCCAAAAGATCATCCAGCAAGGACACACGGTTGATGGCCAGTACGGAAACATCTGCGAAAACATTCTCAATACTGGAGTCCGCAAAGACGACCGTACTGGAACCGGCACCCTAAGTGTGTTCGGTGGTGAGATGACCTTCGATATCTCTTGTGGTAAAATTCCACTGCTCACCACCAAGAAAGTATACCTACGCGCTGTCATCCATGAACTACTATGGTTCTTGAGTGGTGACACAGATGTGCGCTACCTGAAAGAAAACAACGTTAATATCTGGGATTCCTGGGTCGACGGAGAAACGGCAACTTACCGAGATTACAGTGAAGAAGAGATTATCGGTATCATCAAAAAACATTTCGGTGTCGATACAATACACCTTGATCACAATCTTTCCACCAATCACCGGTATACGCGGAATGAGGACCACTCAGTTACGATCAAGGTCGGTGAAAATGAAACATGGAAAGAAGTCTATCGGGTACTCTTCACAAAAGAGCCTCGCGATTTGGTTTCGGGTGACCTCCCCAATGTCTACGGTAAGCAATGGCGTCGTTGGGAACACACCACTCAGATCCTAGAGAAAGACCTTCCCAAGTATGAAGCATTGGGCTATGAGGTGGTTGGTAAAGGCGGTAAGGTTGATGGTGTTTATTCAGATGATGTTTTGTTTGTTCATCGTGAGATTGACCAAATTCAACGCATGGTCGAGCAACTGAAGAAAGACCCCGATAGTCGCCGCATTATTCTTTCTCCATGGAACGTGGGCGAATTGGAGATGATGGCCTTACCGCCATGCTTCACCGAAAATGCGTTGGTCGAAGTTTCCACTGGGGGGTATAAAAAGATAGCAGATGTTGATGTGGGAGAGCGAGTACTTACCGACAAAAACCGTCATAGGTCTGTCTTAGAGAAATGGAAGACACCGTACCAAGGTAAAATGGTTTCGATAACTCCGGCTAAATCAAATATACCAATAGAAGCTACTCCTAATCATCCTTTTTTAGTTAAAGGTAAAGGGTGGGTAAATGCTGCCGACCTTGAAGAAAATGACTTTTTAGCTATCACCCAAACAAACTATGAATATAATCATAGCTTCTTTTACGATAGACCACACTATACTCAAGGCCACAATGTAGTAATTGAGAGGCATATTAAATGCGAGATCGAAGATTATTATACTTTTGGTTATTTCTTAGGTAATGGATGGATGGTAGATGAAAATAGAATTCATTTTTCGATACCTGTAACTAAGGTAGAAAAAATATTACCCAAGATAAGAAGAACCATTAAAGTCGCCGAAAAGAAAATGCATTCAGAAACAGTAAAAACGTTCGAAACCCGTTCGCTTAAATGGAGTGGTCCATTTAGTGATTTTGGTAAGCATGCACACAACAAAAAAATTCCTGACTGGGTGATGCGATCGTCGAAAGAAGCAAAAATAGCTTTCTTAGAGGGGTTTATGGACGCCGATGGCCATGTTCCTAAGGATGGCTTCTTTTCTGTATGTACGACGTCACCCCATATAGCGTATGGACTCCAACGCCTATATTCCGAATTTGGATTCTTTGGACGTATAGCTCATCAGAAAAGAAACCCCACAACGATTATTGAAGGGAGGACTGTTAACCAGCGAGACACCTACACTTTTGAAGTTAATACAAAACCCATTAATAACATGACCAACCATTCGTTTGATGATGAGGTATTATGGGTAGCGATAAAAAACATCGAAACCTTCGATTATGATGGGTATGTTTATAACTTACATGTGGAGGAAGACAATACATACACTGTAAATAACATCATTACTCATAATTGCCACTGTTTCTTCCAACTGTGGACACGTAAGTTGTCTATCGAAGAACGCATTGAAGTCGCGAAAGCGAAAGGACGTAATATCGATTTCATGGGGTACCTTGAAGGTGGTGACCCCAGTGGTGAGAACGCACTTAACGGTGTTCTCACTGCTTGGGAGATCCCCGAGCGGGAGTTGTCATCGCACTTACACCTAAGGTCTAACGATATGCCGTTAGGAAACCCGTTCAATATCGCCCAATATGCCATCCTAACGCACATGTTTGCACATGTGACTAATATGACAACGGGTACGTTTAAATGGACTGGAGGTGACACACACGTCTATCTCGACCAGGTTGAAGCCCTTGAAGGACAACTGAAACGCCAACCATATCCTGATAGTGCCTGGGTAATGCTCAACCCTGAGAAAAAGAACGTCGACGATTTTGTATTTGAAGATTTTAAGGTCTTCGATTACAAAAGCCACGGGCCAGTTAAGTTCCCGACTGCCGCAGTTTAAATGAAAATAGTCCCATCCTTCATCGGGTGGGACTAGAAACCATCTATGTGGATGACGCTAAAGAAGGAAGATGTCTCATGCAAATCACTTTAATCGCAGCCGTTAATAACAAAGGTGTTATTGGCGCTAACGGTGGTATCCCCTGGCATATCCCTGAAGACTTTGCTTTCTTCAAAAAAGCCACGCAGGGCTGTCCTTGTATTATGGGGAGAAAAACATTTGATTCGCTTCCAGGAGTTCTTCCCGGTCGGTTGAATATTGTGGTCACTAGCAATCCAGATAAAGTCTCCGTACGTGAAGGTAACGTCGTGACTCGGCAAACTGTCGAAGACGCACTCCCTATCGCTATCAAATACGCGAAAAATAACAATAGTGGACGCATTATTGTCATGGGTGGTGAAACCATCTATCGGGAGTTTATGCCACTTGCGCATGAACTGTTAATTACCCGTGTTGATAACAATGCCGAAGGAGATGTTTTCTTTCCGGAAATCGATACAACCACATGGACGTTAACCGAGGTGATGCCTTTAACAAAGGTCGCTAGTGTCGAGCGTTACGAACGACAAATGGTAAAAACACTAGCTTCTATTATCCTGAGATAGTCAGACCTTTTAAGGTTACCTCCAGAAGGATAAATAAATGACAAAGCTCAAACCAATAAAACTGTTTCGGATTACCGATGAAAAAACTGGAGAGATCCTAGTCGAAACAAAATTGTTTAAAGTCGTTGTTTTCTGTACCGAAACAGGGATGTTGGCAGGGGGATCACAAGTATATTGCATCTTCGATGATAACACTAGCTGTGAATTAAATGTTAGTGATGCCATCAAGAATCCAGACCTGTTGGAAACTACCGAAAATAGCGCAGCTCAAGGACTTATTGTCGACGGAGTCTTTATTCTGGATGTTTATCCCTCCAGAGATGACTTTGTCGATACGATGTTAGATGAGTTAGATATTGAACCCTACTTAGGGGAGACTATCATCTCGTTCATTTCTCCTGATACAAATACCTACCAGATTTTAAAATATGAGATGTCAGTGGTGGGAATAAACGCTGAAGTCGTGCGTGTTTTTGAAAGGAATACAGCAGGAGACCGTCACACGGTGACGCCAGCCCTATCAGTAGAGATGCGGGTAGACTGTGAATATTCATTATTAAGAAAACTCGTCGAAACGTCAAAGCTCACTAAAGGTTTTAAGGAAACACTCCTCAACACGACGATAGAAGAAAACCCTAACGTCTTTCAATAGTACCATGGACCACGCGCTTTTTAGCGCGTGGTCCTATAACCAAAAGAGGTATTGACCATGCAATTCCGTCAACATCGTAGTACGCTAAGAGAATCACTCGACACCGCCATTGAAGTCGACAACTCTTTTGATGCTTTACAGGATAAAGTCAGAGAACTTTTCCCTCACATTGGGGACGCCCCTATTTCAGTTGTTCACTATACATACGACGAACGACTTGAACAAGATGTCTTCACTGTATTCACCAATGAATTTGGTGTCCTTGGTTTTACAGACGAGATGCCTGCTGCTGATGAAAGCACAGCCTTGTTTGGAAACTTCATTTTAGACAACGACTTCACTAACCTCATTGTTAAGAAAAATGGTGTTTATGTTTTCGACTGGGAAGTTTTGAAGAAGCACCGTGGTCTAAGCAAACATCCGGATATTATAAACTTCCTACGAGATCAGGAACATCTTGAACTAGGAAAACCCATCAAACGCAGTTGGGAAAGTTATGACTTTAGCGAAAATATTAGTTTATTACCTGAAAGAATTACTGAGGAAGACGGGACTCAAACCTTTATTGGGTTGGATCTGGTGGAGAATTCGACACGATGGTTTTCCATCTGTACTTCGCTCGACAATAAGGGCGATGTTATCGAAAAATTCGTACGTATTCTACCATTGATTGCCGAATACTGGTGTTTGTTGTCAATTCACCGTTTTGACGTTGGTAGTCGTCTGCCTGACGTGTACACTATACAAAAAGACAACAAAGGTAAAATCAAAAATATTTATCTACGCGGACAATCCGATATGGATGGCGTAGTCGACTTGGAGGAGTAACATGATTAAACAATCCGACGACACCTATAGCAACCCAATGGGACTTGAACATTGGCTAGGTACAATCTTCAAAAAGAGAGTGGTGCCCCACTTCATCGTCATGCGTTTCGAACGATGGCGCGATGCCATAGAGGCAGAACTGGAGTTAGGTAAAACGCCTACGCTGGAAGATGTCACTGGACTAGACGACGATCAACTTAACTCGTTGATTGAAACTGCCAATACCGACATGTGGAATGCACAGTTCATTCTGTGTTCTGCAAACCGGCTACCTGATGGGACGCTTCTTTTAGGGGCCCGCCATAGCGACCACCTAATGAATACGCAACTGGACGTTTATTTAGCAGCCCACGGTATCGAACGGGAAGAAGTGATTATCGACCGTTGGAGTCAAGGGTTCATCGACCAATGGGGGAACTTCTTAACACGCTCTGCGGCCTGGTTAGTTGCTGATAAAGCAAATCAGATAAAACGAACAGGTCCTGGGTTAAATGGTCCGGATCTTTATTCGGAGAATCTCTGGTAACATCGCCCGTTTTGTAATTAATTACAATTCGTTAATTTAAGGATCGTAAATGACTACTTTGAATTTTGGTTTTCCGTCTATCCGCCCACTGATGGGTGAAAAACAAGAACTGTCTTTGGGTGACAAGGTACTGATCCGTTCACCCAGTCATTGTTTCAAATCAGGGTTCGCTTTATCTTTGGTTGGTCAATTATCGCTGATGAACAATCAACCCGAAGAGAAACAAATTTTTGTCGTTTTTGCTATTAACGAATCACATAACGCGATTGTGAGATTCATTGAAAAAAATATTAGTGCTAATCGTAACGGTGGTGCAACACAGAGCAACAGCGAAATTCTGGTCCTATCTAATTACTCTCGAGAACACACAGCTGGTCAGTTTACTCTAGCACTAAAGGACGCAGTAAGACTTAAGCAAGGTAAGTTAACCGGGGTCCTTGTCGATAATATCGACGGTTACGTTGACGAACATGGTGGTTCTGCTGAAGAGTCCGTTTTTAACGAGATCAACGCTGCGCGAGAAGAAGACGGTTTCATTCTACTTGTAACGAAACACGCGACCATGGCGTTTCATGACCCACATAAACCTTTCGGAGGTTATCCGGAAAACAACACATGCCAAATGTCGGGTACCCTGAGCCATGATGAAAACTATGACCATTCTTTCCTTCTGGATGTCACATATCCTAGCATAGAACATGATGTAAAACATCTTCATCTGATGAATCACAGAAAACCTGAACTAGGGGTTGTGTCAATACCTTTTGATGAGCATAAGACCATCCCCTGGGACGCTTGATTAAAACGTAAACACTGTTGAGGGTTTAAAAATGATTGACAATCCTAACCGTATTCTTACCCAGGTTGTTAACAGCCTGGATTTTCCTTTGGTTATTCATTGCGAATATGCCGGAGTCGAAAAACAAATACATTTTGACCATCGTCTTATGGACTCAGATGCATTCGATGCAATTGTGTCTAAATCCAAATTACCTATTCGAAAAGAACATTTGATAGGATGGTCACCCCGAACACACATTGAAGGAGTTGAAAACTACCATACCCATCGTACCTTCTACGCCCTGTACGATGGGCGTGTTGTGCGTATCTGGATACTCTATCCTTCTGAGATCGAGCATCATTGGCTACTCGGCGTCTTCTATGGCTATCCTGAATGCTGTATTCAGGACCACATTGCCATGCTTCAGACACATCGGGAAACCGGCGATACAACACCCTTCAGCGATAGAAAGCGACTTATCAAAAAGCATAAGTTACCCGCTAACGGACCGATGTGGTGTCTTGATTGCATCGAGAATTTTAACTGGTCTATTATCGACGGTGTGAATAAACATCGCGTTTGCGACACACCCAACTTTGGTCGACCACCGAGCATGAACAGCTATTTAGAGGCGATCTTGGCATGGTCTAAGGGAGAACTTAAACCCTGGAAAAAAGAAGACCAGGTAAACGATGATGAGATGGATTTTCACCCCACCGAAATAATACTTTTCGAGGAAGACCGCGATGACTGACGATAAAACATACCCTGTTATTAATTCTTTCATGCGACAACTAAGGGAGTTAATGTTCACTGATATCCAGCAAATATATCGGGTCGGATATCATCACCCTTTCAGCCACCGCTTGTTGTTCACTGCAAACATGGCCGATGGAAAATGTCACGGAAACGAATATCGCTGTTTGGACTGCGCGCACGCTGGTATTAATCCATTTCCCTCGTTAACCAGGAATAAAAAGAACACAACAAAAACTTACTGGTTAAGGATCAACGGTAAATGGTCACAGATTGCCTAAACTTTAAACCTAATTAGGATGATCGGAAATGACGTTAACTGCGGTGATGTGGTTGATCGGACTTGTAGTGAGCTTTAACGTTTCTTTTTATTATTTGATACGACTGATAAGAAAGGAACTACTCTCGACAAAAGGGGATAAGGCAGCCACGATATTCATAGCCACATTCTTCTCTCTCATTGTCTTCTCAGTCGTGGGCGTATTAGGTAGTGGCCGATACAGCACCAACGTAATGGAACCCACCTATGTTCAAATGCGCTTAGTAACGGGCGATTTAATATGTAGTCGGTACATTATCCCTGCCGATCGCCCAAATATCGGCATCGGCACGTATCGCGGTAGTTATTACGCCACGTATGCCGAAAGAGGGACCATATTTTGGGGTTCGTTCACGACTATTAGCCGCAATACTCTCAAGAACGGTGTAGTCGATGCGAACATTGTAGACCACTGCTAATGTAACAGTAGAATACACAAACTAACTACTTAGGTATAATCATGTCTCTTCTCACATGTCAAGATATCCAACGTGTCATCAACAGCTACAAATCCTTTCACCACAAACAAAAAGAAGGAAATAAACAATGATCACTCTGGACATCGATACCGACTATTTCACCGACGAGAAAATCCAGGAAATCAAACGTCTTCTCATCACAACAACATTACCGATAAAAACCATTCAAACGAAAGTCGGACATGAATACATTAACAACTGGTCAGAAAAATTCAAAAAGCTGACAGGTCAACCAGCAACGAATTATCGGCGTCGCTACAATAACAGTCAGTCAAACAAGTCAAAAATGGATGTTCACACGGACATACCCTTATCCAAACTGAACCGTCCCATAAACATGGAGAAATCTTTCCAACGTATTATTTACATGGCCATTATACGTGGTGTTACTATCCATGATGATGACGGTAACACCCAAACGTTGCCGACGCTCGGTAAAGAAATTCAAATTAGCGTACTGCAACCCAAAGTAAGTATCGGTCCATACTTCATTAATGCTCTCGGCCATAGCGCTCAAGTCGTGTTCACGTTCGTCACTGACCGAATGAGCGGCACAGACTCCATCTACGTATCACTATCAAGAGGAAGTAACGATACTATTCGGATAAAGCTCGATGCTGAGTTCCATACCAAAGCATAAACTACCTTCCTGTCTAATGAGATAGGAGGGGTTTTATTACGCAACATACGACTGGTCCATATGGACCAGTCGCTTATTTATTTTTTAGGTGCTTTATGCGAAAAGACGTATTGGAAACATACACTGGATTGAGTGCGCGGTTATTTGCTGACGGGTACGATCCGTATGGTGGGAACTGCCTGGATCTTGCGGTAGGGTTTGCTAAAGCGATAGCATCACGTGGTAAACATATCAAAGTCGTCCTTCTGTTACGTGTCGATGAAAACGTTCCAGATGAAGAAATTCTTTCACACGCTATTCTGAGAAATAAACAGGGTGATTACGATATCGGGGGTGATAGGGCAGCTTATCGTTGGGTGCGTGACTTTAACATGGCTCAGCGTGCAAACAACGAAGATGAAGTCGAGTTCATCGAAGAAGAATATTCGGAGAACTTCACTGATCTTTACGAAACATGCCTTAAGCGTTTCAATATGAACAACGCTTCAAGAGAATTGATGGAAAAAACGTACGCAGATATGCGTCGAGTATTTAATTAAGGAGTAGAATAATGGGAATGTACACTGCCATGTTTGGACGTGTGAAATTAAAACGTGATTTTACCAACATGATAATTGCCGACGAACACGGGAATCATTATTTTGATTGGTCGATCATCCGTAGTCGTAGATTCCGTAAACATCCAGATATTAAGATTTTTGGTGCCGATTCAAGATATACTCAGATTGGCTTTATGGTGGCTGCTGGCTGGGAAGATTACCCATTTGAGGAGTACGCAACTGTTCCTGAAAGAGCACCTAACTGGTGTGGTGAGGCGGAACCAAAAGGACTCAGTTACTGTAACAAGACGCGTGATCTTTTAATATGTACAACACTAAAGGATTACAGTGGGACATATGAAAAATTCTACCGGCTACTACCATTGATTGCCGAAGAATGGGACCTTAGGGAAATTTACGAAGAATGTATTTATGAAAGCGAACCCGACAAACATGTGTCGTCCTCTACTAAAGGTGGAAGACTTATCAATCGGATGATTGAAGGACGTGAATTACATATCTAATAACCGGGGTGGTCAGTATGCGGGTAATTGAAGAAGATAAAATCCAAAAGTGGCAGCGCATAAAAAACGAGTTTTCAAAAATTAAGGAAAAGTTATTTAATCATTGGACAAATCTTGACTTCGTGTTAATCACTGTAGGTGATGCCGTTTGGATAAAGAACAAGCAAGACGACACTATGTTCATTGATTTCATAGAGAAAGTCGTTGGCGAACACCTTTACTCACATGCCGGTATCATACCGATTGATAAAAATACCTCACCACCCAACAATCTTGAGTTCAGTCGTGATCTACTCAAGCTATTTAGAAGACGCACGTCAGGTAACTCTGGACCTGTGTTTTTGGTCAAACGTAAGAATCGAAGTACTAACGACGTACCATGGGAAACGCAATGCGATGCTTCTTTCCATTTTTCGCTTCGGGAGCATAATGAACTGGTAATGGACATTAATAAGTTTGTCCCAGACCAAACATTAGTGGGTTCGCAGCAATGGGTTGTTCCTGTAAGCATTGAACATTAAGGAGAAGAGAAATGCTAGATTTTGATGCAATCGAATCAGTCATCAACGATGTGACACCTAGTGCTTTCGTTGAAAACATTGTTTTTAATGTAAAATTGGCATTGAAAACAAAATCAGGAAAATTTGTTCACTTAACTAGTAAGAGTGGGGAGGGTGCTAATCACTCGTTTAACATAGTTCCACCAATTAACGTGAATGACAATCACCCGTTCCTAAAATCGTCGGTGGGGGATGTTATCCAAGCTGGAACTTGTCGAGTCGTCGATGAGGAGGATTGGTGTGCCGGTTTGGCTAGTGGGCTGAACTGGTTTGTCAATGAAGAGGATCTTAAGACGTTAATTGGTGAGTTTAGGACATTAGTTGGATACGAAAATAAAGTCGCTTTTTGTATTTCTGGCGATAACTTTTGGGTTGTTTCTAGTGTGCTTATTATCCTCGTTGTTAAGGAAGACCCAAACCCTCCCGGCACTTTAACTATCCACTAGTAGTCGACATTAAGAAACATACCCTGAACTTCTCACTGAAAAGGAAATTAAGGAATAGCGATGAGAGGACTACCTAGACGACTTACTAAAATCGGCCATAGTGTCAGTTATTTAGAATCCCTGAGCATGAAACGACTGTCTAAAGAGACGGGGATTCCACGCCACACACTGATGTACCGGATCAGGACAATGGGTTTGACAGTTGAGGAAGCTGTGAACCACCCTAAACATCAATGGGTTAAGAGATAAAGGGTTCGTGGTTACCGTCTCATTTCGTATTGTCCACCGAATAAAGATTTAACTTTTAGGAGGATGTAAGATGTCCGATTATTTTGGAAAAGCTACACTGGAAGAACAGCCTTCTGGTATCCACGCCGCCGAATAAAAAACCCTTACATAAAAGGAAAAGATCAATGAAAGCTGGTAGAAAAACGTTACGTGAAGGACTAACCGACGTCGACTTTGATTGGGCCACTGGTGAGCTTGTTGTATCAATGAATGAGTGGGGCGACCCTTGTCTATATGGTGAAGAAGATGAAGTCACCGAAAAGAGACATTATTCTTTTCGAGAAGGAATTACCCCTCCCATTTGGGTAAACAATTTGCTAAGCGTGTCTTATGGATTAGGTTTAATGGACGAAGACATGCCACTTGTCGTATTGGCTGACAAGTCCGCCATCTATGTTCTTGTTTGTCCAGACCCTGGTATTTCCTTACAACGGATTGAAAAGAATATCCAGCGTTATCTTCCGTTGGATAAAAGAATGACGCTTTAGGAGAAAAGCTAATGGGTAATCGCAGAAAAATGGTTGAAAACAACGAATGCGTTGTACCTCACTACGTTGATGATCCCAACCAGGTGTTAGATGACGACCTGGTGACTCTACGGGAGGTTTATCAAGCAAGTGTATTGGTGAATCTTTGGGTGAAGAAACCCCTAGATTTAGACGCACTCAAAGAAAAAGACGAGTACGGTCTAATCATAGACGAAGACAGAAACATGGGGGATTTTCTTAGGCGTCAGGTAAGAATGGTTGAAGGCGTATTAGATAAACTAAAACGTCCCGACTCGGTGGAAGTCTCACCGCGCATTGTGTTTTTCTGTCGTGCGATAAAAGCGGGGATGAATGTAAATCGGACGATTAGTAAAGTAAATGTTGATCGCATCCTACGGAGGTTCTCAGCAGAATGCCATGATGTTAACATACAACGGGTAATGAATAATCAACGCTCACAGATCGGGCGGCGTGTACAGAGTATAGATTCTGTTTTCCATGAACGTAAATGTGACAACCAAGGACCAGCTGAATTCTTCGGACTAGCTTATCCACAAGGTGAGTTACCTGATAAGTTGGCACTATGTGAAGGAGCTAAGATTCTACGACATGCGTTTAAAGGGTATCGTCGAGGCGTTGACCCGAAAAAGATGGGTTTCTCTGATTTTCCTGGTCAAGTCTATATGCAGTTCCATTTCACACCGACCATCGGGTCACATTGGAGTATAGGTTTTTGCGGTATCGATGAAACAGAAATGCTCGATTTAAAAGCGTTGATGTTGGAGCTTTGGTTAGACGTATATCCGAAAGGACATCTCCTAACGCCTCATTTGACAGGTAATAGCGTTTCAGATGCTAAGAAATACTTGGTGTCATGTATGTCACACAAAACGCTTATAACGCCCTCTCTGCCCGTTAAAACACACACTATTTTACGTAGTCCTTAAGGACTACGTAACAATAAAAACCAACGGAACTAACATCTATATTACAGTACTGTAATACAATCAAAAGGCACCAATAGGGAGTTCTTTGTATGGAGCAGTACATGGATAAACGTAAACGAACCCACATGGTTTGTCAATCGATTGCCCGTGCGATCGAATCAGTCAACGCGACACTGAAAGAAACTGAGGTCAGCGAGATTGATGATCTCGAGCGTAAGCGACGTGATGACATAAAACGTCTTCTCGGCGATCTTGACAAATTAACGGACCACTACGATACATAGGGGTAGAATATGGACACCGATACAAAACGTGAGTGCGAACTACTCGCCATGCAAATTAAACGTTTTATGGACAACCAAGGTCATAAAGTAAATCCTAAGCTTCGAAAGGATTTAAGTAGTGTTCGAAGCCAACTAAAAGAAAAAGCCCTCAGTAAAAAATAAAGAGGTAAATATATGGCTCAGACGTCTCATAAAACCCTTTTATTTTTGTCAGGTGATTGCAATGAGTATCACTAAGTTAACCATTGTCGATGAAGATAAAACGACATGGACTATAATGTCGACGCTAAGTCGCGCTTTTAACAAAGCTGTATTCGAAAACAAGAACTGTCTTGTCATCCAAGACATTGAAGAAAACGGACATTTCCATAACCACCTCTATAGCTTCGCTGGATTCAGTAAAACAACAAGGATACTTGAAGAAGGTAACAACGATGCTATAGAAGTCAATTCTGTCTTCAATGCCAGATTTACGTTTGATGAAGAATACACTGAAGAAGAATTCGACAGTTATATGGAATTTATCAAACGTTTAACTTTAGTAACTGCACCGAAGGGGTACTTAACTAAAGAGAAAATTCTGCAACAGCTTAACAGGTATGACGAAGTCATCGTTTTAACAAGGGAAAATATTATCTTCGAATACAATGACGTTAAAGTCGGGTCACTCACATATATCTCTAATATCGAAAAGGACTACCCTACATTTAGAGATGATTTCCAGCCGAACCAATTGTTTATTACGCGAGACTAAGGAGAAACAAATGACGTTTAAAGGTACATTGGTGGTACATGGGAGCTTGCCCTCAAGCACCTTCCGTTTGGTGGGTATCCTGAAAACCAAGAAGAGCGATGAGACGGACCCTTCACTTGTATGTGAGACTCATGTGAAGACATCATCGGTTCAAAAGATGGAATGTGTTGATGGTGTCTGGTATGCGACAACGGTTAATAGTCGGTATCAGCTTGAGTTTCGTGATGATGATATTATTGGCTTTATCAAAAACCGTCATCCGAAACAGTTTATCGATGACTCGGGTTCATCTCCCTAACCTTCGTTTAGTTGTAAAATACTCACATAACCCAATAATATAGTTCCGTGGGGGAACCGCAGGGGAGGGGGCCTTATATGGGTAGGAGTCCCGAGCGGGAGGCACGACCAAGCGAAGGGAAGGACAAAGGAAGATCCAGAGGAAAACTCTTTACCAACTTCACTAAGACAAATAAATAGGACATCCCCAAAAGGATGTCCTTTATACTGTGTTTATTCAAGGAGCGTCTCATGTTTAAATTCATTAAAAACTTATTCGTTAGTAATAAAACAGAAGAAGAAAAAGAACTAGAGAGAATTACAGATCAAATCAAAAACCGCTTAAAGATATTAGAAGAGGTTTTTAATAATAGCCTTTATAGGTTATATCTGCACAGATTACCTTGTCGTGGGTTTCTTGGCTTCTTCAAAGAATATGATGACGATGCCGCCATCCACCACATCATGGCACTTGTTAGTGGAGATGACATTAAAAAATCACCACGTGTTTTCGATCCGTACGACATTGCTCGCAGTAATTACTTAAATAAAGACAGAAAAGCGTTTATTCGCATGATGTCAAATAACCCTCTTATGTGGTTCGCTGATCTAAGCACTATCTATTCCGGTACTAGTCATGGAGCATTGAGCATCCAACTTAAGTTAAGGGATACAGAAATCAACACCAAATACCCTGTCGATATTGATCGGTTTATGGAACTGGTCGATAACCGTCAACCAACTGAACACACACTCGAAGCGGTGGTAATGAAATGAAAAATAAAGCTCACATGATTGTCTCAAACAACAGAGTATTTACACCTAAGCCTTGGCGTATCTCAGTATGCGCTATGGATGCAATAGACCATTCACCCATCTTTGTTTCGATGGTGATCTCACAGGCGGAACCTTTAAAAGAAACCAACCCTGAACTATTAACCAAGCGACCACAACCCCAAGCAACGTCGACACATCCCGTCTTCATAGCTTATCGTAACAAAAAAGAGACGTTGGTGAGTTCAGTAGAAGAACCGATGGTCTATCTATCTCCATCAACTATCATCAACCGCGTAATTGATGTTAAAGCGTCGTATGACGTACTACCGCTTTGCCTGAACGACCATGAGGAAAAGCAGCGTATTCACACGACCCATGTAGATCATCATCACAGTCTGGCACGTGAATATTGGGACATCACACTAAGCAATAGTGAGTGCGAGCGCCTATTCAATACGGTAGGCTATATTAACCGTAAAGGACAACCATCCATCATTCCTCGTTCGACCTTTAAAGAGGCTATGGCAAAAGAGTTATCATCCATACTGACAACAGGACTTGCGTTCTCGGAAGATACATCACATAGTCTTTTCACTATTCAATTCCAACGCTATTTCGCTTAGTACGACATTCATAATAAATTAATAATGATGTTGGCTGGTTTCAAACTAGGCGTTGGTGTTTCATTTATTTTTACAGGAGGAAAACCCCATGAGTAACGATTTCTTTAATGAAGTTGAAATGCAACGTATGCACGATGTGCTTAATGAATATCAGGTGGCTTCAGTGGTTGAAGCGGTCGCCGCCCAATGTGATCACGAACTTCTCTTCAACATCAAGACGTTGATCAATACAGAAGGACGAGACGATGTCGCTGAAATTCTGATTAACAAAGTCATCATCCCGCATAACATGAAAAAATTGAGTGCTTCAACCCAGCAGTTGATTGATGACGGGTATTGGCGGGGAATAAATGTATTTGGGGATGCAGAAAAACCCCCTTTTTCATACAGTGTCGGAATGCACAACACCCTGGGTATTGAATTGTTTATCTCGGGTATTGGCGGTAACACTCCATGTTCCATTATCAACAACATCGGTGACTATCTTAAGGAACATCTGGATACTCCACCAGAAAATATCAATGAACATGTATGTCATGCAATCACACTGGCCGATAAACGACAGGGTCGTTACCGACTCAAAGAGGTCAGTCTGGATACAATGCTTGAGAAATACATGATTCAATTGAAACCCCATTTGGGCGATAAACTGCCTAAAGTGTACATCATTGAATTACCTGACAAGAATAATATTTTACCAGGCGAAGAAGGGTACGATGAATCGTTTAAACAAATCATAAGTCCGTAAGGAGTAAATTATGACAGAAGTTCAGCGCTTTGCGTCCATGTGTTCTATCCCACGTTGTTCAGCCCCTCGTAAAGAGGGCTGTCTTTTGTGTGAAGACCACATGGAACTTGGTTATATGGAAGACTATAACCAATACAGAGACCTTATCGAAGAAGGTCACAGCTCATACCAGGCTGGTGTAATGTCTGGCCTTTTAGACCCCGACAGTTGAGGGAAATATGAAAACGGTCGATAAAACACCCGTTAAACGATTTGCTAATGTCTGGGACGCTATTGAAGATGATCCCGCTATGAGTGAAGAAATGAAACAGCGCAGTCGACTTCTCATGGAGTTGAGTGAGAGCATCAAATTGTCAGGTTCCACCGATGAGCAGTTGATCGCCAGTGGTGTCTTCACCACCAGTTTACTCGATGATATCCGCAAAGGTAAAGTCGATAAGTTTAATCAAACCCAACTAGAGGCGCTCAATAATTACTTCACGTAACATAAAAACATCTATCATATCCACGTCAAAATAGTTAAGGGGAAAAAGGATATGAACAATGAGTGAAAATAAACCCACGTTGGTTCAAATGCTTTTAAGAGCAGTGGATGACCTCACGACTGAAGTGCAATCCGTTTTAGCGCCACGCGGTATTATCATCAAAGAACACAAAACTAAAATCGATCAATTAATGGTCGTTCCTTTCGGCAGCAATCAACCAAAAGATACGCTTAGCCGTGATGATGTGCAAAAGAAACTAAAGCGTCTCTTTCCGCGCATTACGGTGGACGATATTGCCGCCATTGAAGATACCGTCAAGAAGAAGAGCCATAATGGGTCGCTACTGAAAGAAGACGTAGCTGCGTGGTGTATGGATGACGAGTGGGATCTAACCTTTGTCACAAATAGTAACACCGTTTGTTTCACAACGACGTCCAAAAAGAAAATTGAGGAGTTGGAACAACGACGCGGCCGCATAAGACGCAGTCGTTAAACTGTTTCACAGCTCTCATTTACTATCGTATCGTAATAACCAAAACCTTTAAGGAACGCACCGATGAAAATTTCAGCAAGCCAAACGAATGCAATGACACACACCAAAAAAGATATGGTTGTTGACGTCCACCATGACGACTACGAACAGCTAATTTCAGCTGTTCAGCTGCGTATACAAAAGGTACGCATTATGCTGGAGCAGGGCGGTATTTACGGCCTATTACGTATCACAGGTCAAGTAACAGAATTGGGTAATTATTCTGATTTTCTCTCTATGTTGGAAAGCATGGAAGACATTCTTGGTGAAGACTATGTCAAAGTCCATGATTGCCGTCATTGTCAGCACCTTATCGACACACTGGGGAACATTATGTTGTTCCACCAAGACGGTGATATCGAACCGTTAATTTGGTCTGAAGACGTATTCGATGACCTTGATGACGATAATGTCTTCCGGGCTGTTGTCCTTTCGCTTTGTGATAAGTTAGTGAAAATGGCCATTGCCGAAGGAGCTAAAGTAGTGCCGGCTTCGCTGGATAAGAAGCAGCGGAACATCATCAATAAGTCAACCGAAAAAGAAGTTGGTGATTTCGAGCATTTCTTTACGGGCACTAATGTCAAAGTTTTTCAAAAACTCAACACCATTGAAATGGATGAGTTTAAAGAGATGGTTGCGACTAACCATCGGGTTGGATTCTACCAAAAAGATGCGCTTTGGCTACGAACTGCTTACCGTCGTCTGAAGAATCGCTCACGCATCGATTCTTCTACTCTGGATCGTATCCGCAAATCTGTCGGTCTTTATGATCACATGTATCATAAAACTGAGTTCGAAACACTTCCTAAAGAGACCTTGAAACAATTGGCGATCTCTGCAGGTTATTTACACCTTGTGGCCAATAAACTACCAATGGGTGTGGTTAAACTTAATAGTACAACGTTGGGTAACCTGATTGAGACGTCTCAGGAAGATGTCGCAAAAGCAATCACCAACTACCTTTCCGAAACTAACCCATTAACATATCAACGCTCCGATAAGGCAAGTCTTGAGCAGACGCTGAGGTCCGAAGCATACTTCGAAGAACATGGTCTTGGTGACTCACTACTTCTACGTGTCACCACCTTACCAGAGTTGAAGGAATCCGAAAAGTTCAAGAAACTCTGGGTAAGGGAAGACAAAGAAAAACAAGAAGAAAAGAAAAGTGTTTTCGCCGGTGTGAAGCGGGAACTTGGTTATAACGAGGAAAACAAACAGGAGGAAAACCTCTCGCTTAATGATTTCCGAAAGGTAGAGTATTACCAGTTCATTAACGATATTCTACCGACGTTGAAGGGAATCCAACTCCGATTTAAATCAACCCCTTACTTTAACCCTGGATTCATTACCACCCAGGTTAACCCTGAAGCACGGAGTCTGTTCTCTTGGGATTATGATGAAGACCCATCTGTCCCGTCCTATGGACATCTCTTCACGGAGGTCAATGTGACGGGGAAGGAGTCTACCTATCCAGTTGAAATGGTATTCCGCGACCCTAAGAGTCAAGTAGTAGGGAAACACAGCGGGGAGTGTCTGATGTTTGCTATCGACAATACTGATATTAAACTCACCATCAGTGATGTGATGTTCCATAATGCTGGTGTGAAAATCAAGACAGGGAATCCTATGTTCCCTAATTTCCTACCTGACGAACTTTTTGAACACCGTAAGGTTATTGAAAGGTTTAATGACCTAAAAGAAAACGTCATGGAAAATGACATGAATCACGTTATTTTCTCAGTCAGTAAGGCGCACTTTAACCATGCCATGTTTGAAGGTGTGTTTGTTCAAGGCGTTGATGCTGATGGTGATGTTGTGGGGTATCATATCGCTATGTAACTCAAATAGGGAGGGCGCATGCCCTCCCTTGTTTATTTTTTGTTGGAGGAGGCAATTATGGACAACCCTATTTTTGATGTTAATGGATCGACAACAAAGTCGCTGAAAGCAACACTTGATCTGTTGTCGACTAACTTTAACGGTAATACGTTCAGTCGTTGGCACATTACTCCCGAACACGGGATTATTCTCTATTGCGACCAGGCAAAAGAGTTCGATATGTTCGGTCCGACGAACGTCGATACCGACATCGTTACACATATTGCGATGCGGTGGTTGGATGAAATCAACTATAACGATTTCATTATTGATTCGCGCTGTCGTTCGGTTGATATCGACGGGGATGTTAAACGTGGTTGGCAGGTGACAGTGTGGCATGCCGGGTCAGGCATCCCGCAATCAGAACACGCCGTTTGTTCTATCCGCCCCGCTTGGATTTATTTAGGTAAATAAAAAAGGTGTCTCATGCGACCAGTATCAACTGTAAAAACAAATCAGTTTGATGTCCTTCTAAGAAATATCATCCGTTTAAAAGTAAAACGGAAAAGAAATCAAATTGTTAAGCGTCATAAGGTGCTTTTGGAACGGGGGTTTCGAGAAAGTGAATATTTCACCTCTTCTATTACCGATCCGTTTGAAAGACCTCATTGGAAGCCAGAAAAAAGAACGTATGTCGAGAATGAAATTTATATAGACGCTGTGTTTGGCTTGCTATCTGCTCTCGGTATACAACACCGCCAGACGAAAGATCAACATGGACGGCCTGCGTTACGCATACGGGGGACTAACACCAAAATAACGATAAGGGTGTTCTCGTTCTGGTTCGTTGATGACAACTGTAGCTTCTTCACTCATAGTCCAGTATGGATGCCAGAGATCGGTAACGGTCAATGGGAAAGTATCTCGGTTGATAATAACTACGATACAGTAGTCGAATCCATCACACAACTATTGTTTTCCAATCACCAACTCAGCCTTATTATTCTAGAAGCGTTACTGAAACGCATGAAACCAGAACAGTTGATGCAGGCAAACATCATCAAGTCAAAAATAAACGCATTGCAGAAGGAGCATTCCGTATGACCATTCGTCAATTAACTCGCTGTGATGATGCCGGTTTCTTGAGAGAAACCTCCCAATACATGGATGAACGTATTGAGAAACTTCTGGATCGTTTTCGTATCATCAGTAAAGACGCTGATTTCGATCTTGAACTGTACCTCATTAATAACAGTGGTGAAGGTGCCTTTAAAAACAAACCACCACTCGACAAGCTGCGTATTCTCAAAGGTGCTATTATGCCAATAGAGATCTCTAAACGACACAACGAAAGAAAGAGACGAGAAGAAAACTGGAAATATCACTACGGCCAGGAAGTGGAGTCTTGGTTAAAAGGAAAACATGAAATAAATCCGTTAGCAGTCACCCTTGCTAACTTTAAACGTAAACAGACTTTCTAATAGAAGAGATTTGAAGAAATGGAAACCACATCAGCAATCCGTGAGTTGCTCAATCAGGCAGCCCATGCGTACTATATTCTTGATAACCCCATTATGTCTGATAGTGAGTACGACAAACTCTATCGACAATTGGTAGATATCGAAACGAATGACCCTTCTCTGATTACGCCAGACTCACCCACACAACGAGTGGGTGCTGCTCTCGATGGTGAGTTTGAAGAAATCAAGCACTACCACCCAATGCTTTCTCTGGACAATGTGTTCAATGAGAAAGACATTAAAAAGTTCTGTAAAAGGATCGAAAATGAGTTAGGGGATAAACCACAATATCTCTGTGAGATGAAACTGGACGGTGCAGCTGTGTCACTCGTGTATCAAGACGGTGTTCTCATACACGGTGCCACCCGTGGTGATGGGGAGACCGGAGAGGACATCACCCACAACGTGAGAACCCTTAATACGGTTCCTCTAAGGCTCCAATTGGCTGTCCCAGGGCGTGTTGAGGTTCGGGGTGAAGTCATCATGCCCCATGACGGTTTTGAGGCATACAACGCAAAAGCGAAAGAAAATGGCGGACGTGTGTTTGCTAATCCACGTAACGCTGCCGCTGGTAGTCTACGTCAAAAAGACCCTTCTAAGACAGCAGGGCGACCACTGGTTTTTATTCCCTATCAACTCTTGATAGAGTCAAAAAATCATCAGATGGTGTTTAACCACCAACAATTTTCATACCTGCGCGACCTTGGCTTTAATGTCAGTCTACAGCGTTATTATCTCGTTGAAGGTGACGAACTAATATCTGTTTGCAATCGAATCGAAGAAGAGCGCGATAAAGTTCCGTTCGACATCGATGGTGTTGTGATAAAAGTAAATCACATCCTAAGCCAACGCCGTTTAGGGTTCTTATCGCGTTCCCCTCGTTGGGCAACCTCGTATAAATTTAAAGCACAGGAGAAAACAACCACATTGTTAGAAGTTGACTTCCAGGTGGGTCGTACAGGTGCCATCACACCCGTGGCTCGCTTGGACCCGGTCGAAGTAGGTGGTGTGATGGTTTCCAACGCAACACTTCACAACGAAGACGAGATCACAAGACTGGGCGTCATGATTGGTGATTCTGTTGTAGTAAGACGTGCTGGCGATGTCATTCCCCAAATCACGATGGTGGAGCTTAATAAGCGTCCAGAAGACGCCCGTCCAATTCATTTCCCCCAATACTGCCCTGTGTGTTATTCACGTGTCATGAAACCACGTGGATTAGCCGTCATGCGTTGTATTGGAGGGATCGCATGCTCTGCCCAACTAAAAGGAGGACTTTCGCATTTCGTAAGTCGCTTAGCGTTCAATATCGATAATATCGGCGATCAGCTTATCGAACAACTTGTTGACAATAAGCTAGTCAAAAGTCCCGAACAATTATTCCTGCTGACAGAGGAACAACTAAAAACACTCCCACGTATGGGCGATAAATCTTGTCAACGTATTCTTGATTCCATTGAAGCTGCCCGCTCGGTTACGTTTCAACGTTTTATTTACTCCCTAGGAATTCCAGAAGTAGGGGAAGGAACATCGAAACGTTTAGCAAACCACTTTCAGCATGTGGCTGACCTGTTGATAACGAGTCAAGGCGAACTTGAGAGTATCGTTGATATTGGACCATTGACGGCAGAATCGATTATTCAGTTCTTTAGCGTCAAGCGTAATCGCGACACCATCGTTAAGTTAGTTGGATTGGAAGAGAACACCCCGCTAATTAAAATCGAATATCCAGCACCAAAAGGTAATCGATTAGAAGGTCAATCTTGGGTGATTACAGGGTCGTTTGATATCGGATCGCGCGAAGATCTGAAGAAGATGATCGAAGATCAAGGAGGTAAAGTCTCTGGAAAAGTAACCAAACAGACAACACACTTACTGGCAGGTAAGGGAGGTGGCAGCAAGCGAAAAGAAGCAGCACGGCTGAATGTCCCAGTCGTAAACGAAGCCGAGTTCCAAGCAATGATTTCTTCAACTGACTAAAGGAAACAAACAGGTGAAATTTATATCAAAACTGACCGTAGGGGTATTTTTACTCTATTTGACTGTGGTGTTATTTGTAGCCGCAGTTATTCTGGCGGTTTTAGCCACGGTGGGACCGGCTAAGGCAATGGGGGACCAACCCCCTCCAGAACGAACTACAACTGGTAGACAAGCCGTTACGCAAAACAACATGGAGAGAGTAAGTGTGGAAATGGAATTGATCTCAGGGAGTATGATTTGTGCTACGTACCATCTCCCGATAGAACGTGGACACTTCTACACAGACACGCGAAAGAGTGCTTACGGTACGTTTTATAAAGTCGATAATCGACCTCGTTTACTGCGTTACGCGGTCATCTATGCGCGGGAAGTAGAGCAGTGTGATTTTGCCCATAAAGGAGTTTACAACCAATGAAATACATACGTTTCAAACGTGTTGAAAACTGCCGTGATTCTTTTGTTATGTTCCCACGGGACGTTCAGCATCGACATATGCGTGAGGTGATCGGACAAGGTGACATTAATGTTCGTTCAGCTGGATTCGTTCGTATTAAGGACGACGGAACACTCGAGTGTTATGGTGAATCTGTTGGGTTGCGCACCGAACCGTTACCTGATGACACTGAAAAAATCAACGCGTATTTCTATAAACAGGCTTAATCAAATAAATACCTAAGTACAAGGACATAAGCCTTGTACTTATATCTTCGTCGACGGAAATATACCGTAAGAGGACCTAGTATGCCAAGTATTAATCGTGATCCATTATTAACTGACTATGTAAAAAATCTGTTTATTCATCCTTTACCAGATAAAGGTTGTTCTGGGCTTCCGTTACCTGATGGGGAAATGAAAGAACTCCTCGAAGTTCAGGAAGATATCTATAATTTCCTAAGTTCGAAAACGTTAAAATATTACCAGAATAACCATCTCAAGGTAGGTGGTAACGTCATCATCGAAATAGTAACTGAAGCTGTCCTGGTAATGTCAACAAAACTAAGGAATCTGATCACGTCAATACGACTAAGGAATAGTCTCTTTAGTCGTGAAGACAATTACCTCGATCCCTATCTGCATTTCTTCTACCACAAAGTCTGTGGTCGATTTATCACCGGGCGGTTAAGGGCCGACCACTACGAATTTGTAACTCGAATCCCTGATCTCTTTGTCGTCTATCGCCGTGGTTCTTTGTTCGAAAACCGTCGTGCAAAAAAGGCACGGCAAAGTAAATGCGCTAAAGATATCAGTCGCTATATAGAACAGGTAAGTCTCAATAAGAAAATCAAGGAATGTGATTACTTCGCTATCAAGGTCCCCGATAACGTCACTAACAAACGTGAGCTAAGGGATTATTTGGGTGAGCTGTCACAATGCTTAGGTCGTGACTTCGGGGGACGTCCTGACTTCTGGGTGATGGCTTTGGATTATCATTTCGACATAGGGCCGTTCGTTCGTGTGATTACCAAGAAAGAAGACTTACCTGCTTTCTTCTCCCGTATCTACGAAGACGTCCTTTTTAAGATAACTCACTTGTTAGCTGATGATAATTGGGTGGAAGAATTATTAACGTACGTGTTTAGGAAACACCAACTACTTTCCCCAGTACCCGGTGACTTCAGAGTCGTCTATCGTAGTTACCGTTAATAGCTATTGCGGACATAAAAGGATGGGCCTATGCCCATCCTTATGACGCCCTATCGAAACGTGCTTGAGATCTATATTATCGACACGGTAATGTAATACCCACTGTAATTATAAAAGCTAAAGCAGATAAAAGGACAAAGTCTCATGACCGATCTATTCTTACTACCGGAAACACATTCCCGTTCTTTTTCTCAACGTGTTATTAACGACGATCGCGTATTGTTTATTTTGGGGAACGAAAGTGATGTTTCACTACTGAACATCATCCTTGATAATCTTTACGGTGATAGTCATCGTTTCATTTACGAACCGGATCAACAAGAAGATCTTTTAACATCGGTACGCAAACGCTCGATAAGGTCGACTGCCATGCCTTATCAATCATACACCCACCGCGTTAAATGTGTTGATGTTCTGGAGAATAAAATTAAATCAATGAGCATGGCGGGTGTTCGATTGATTACCGTCGAAATTCACGACGTCTCAGAAATATGTCTTGAAGAACTTTCGACGACATTAGTGGAGTCACTCCTTAAGCGAAGTGACTTATCTAATAACGCAAGCATCATCATCAGTTTACCAAAAACGATCCTCTAAGAAAACACCATCATCTGTTTATCGATGATAATGAAAAACTACAAGTAATATTTTACTAATAAAAGTCATGTTGTGAAAGACATGACCTTATTGTTCATAGATGCATTTATGTCGACTGTAAATTATCGCGTTATTCATAAAAGTCCTCCTTACCGAGGAGGAAAACTTTTAACTGGTGGAGATATCTACTCTCTCACCCCTTAACTGGATCATTCCATGGTAATTGAAAAAGGTAAGGCTATTTTGGGAACACTCACAACATTCCTTGCAGGGATGGCATGTGGGTTCTTTGCCAGTAAGATCGTGAGTTGGTTGATCTTACTGGTCGCTCTCGCCGTTGTAGGACTGGTGGGTTTTGGGGTGTATAAGTATTACACCCGACAATCAAAAAAGAAGGAAATGCAAAATGTTCAGTCGTGATTTCATCATCACAAGTGCTAACATGTTCGATACAGACCAGTGCGATCGCATCCTGTACATCGCAGGACCAAATGGTCTCTCTAACCCAGGCACCATGCTTAAAGAAGCCTTTCAGCGTGTGAGCAAGGGCAACGTGCGCCTCATCATAGAAGCTGCGCTCGAGGATAAATACACCTTCGAGAAAGGTGTCCCTGATCTCGATACATTCAGTTCCCTGTGCGAACATTACCTCGAAGATAAAGAGGTTGACAAGCCAGTCCATGTGATTCTACAGCTGGCTGTTGCACGTGGTGGGAATGTAGCTCATGAAGAGTTCGGTTTTGTTGCTCTCCCTAAAGGGAAAGACAAAGACGGTGTCAACTGGGCAGAGCGCGGTCAAGAGGCATTCTCCCAATCTCTCGGCAAGGTAAAAGGTTTCCTTAGCCGCAATAAATAATAATTTCTTCCAGCTATCT
>MDTC01083868.1_pt1 | contig 56181 bp, 51 predicted proteins | sample 811181 | NCBI WGS metagenome assembly MDTC01 (sample SAMN05326644, study PRJNA326480) | marine metagenome | isolation source: seawater | place: Pacific Ocean: North | collected 2011 | reverse complement strand
TCGCTATTCCCCTTGGCTGGGGAATAGTCCAATACCTATATTGTCAACAATAAATTGATTAAGTTCGATTTTTGGATGATAATCCCCATTTGTCCCACTCATTGTTGACATATTAGTCTATGGAGTCACCTTCCCAACCCAAAACCTCCACTCTGGCCGATGACGTGTTCGACCAACTGCGCATCGCTATCGTTACCGGCGAGATAGCACCTGGCTCCAAGGTCAATGAGCCCCAATTAAGTAAACAATACGGCATCAGCCGGGGTCCACTTAGAGAAGCTATTCGGCGACTCGAAGGCTGCAAGCTGGTGGAGCTCAAAGCCAATGTTGGGGCCAAGGTTGTTTCTCTAAATAGAGAGCAGGCCATTGAAATATATGAGGTTAGAGAAGTGCTGGAAGGCCTTTCCTGCCGCCTAGCGGCGGCGAAGGCCAGTACCGAGGACTGCACCAGGCTAAGGGAATTGCTGACTCAGCACGAACAGCAGATTCAGTCTGACTATGGCCGGCGTTACTTCCAGAAGGAAGGCGATCTGGATTTTCACTACCTGATCGTGCAGCTAAGCGGTAACAAGCGCCTGTTCAGCATGCTGTGCGGGGAGCTCTACCATTTGCTGCGCCTGTATCGGGTACAGACCAGCAGCGAGCCATCCCGCCCGGTGCGGGCATTTAAGGAGCACCACCATATCGTGGATGCTATCGAACAGGGCGATGGGGAACTGGCGGAGCTGCTGATGAAAAGGCATATAGCCAATGCGCGGCAGATGTTGTTGACCACGCTGAGCGGAGATGCGGATGCAGCGGATATGGCTCAGGAGGCCTCGTCGGACAGGAGTGCCATGGGTTGAACAACTGTGATCTAGCTCTCAGTTTATTTAGTTATTGAAAACAAATGGTTACGGATGTTTATTAAAAGAATTAGTACAACACATAAGACTCTCACTGCAGGGCACGCCAATACGGAGTCTGGAGTGGTAATTAATCTTCACAGGCGCATAAACACTGGGCCGTTAGTGCTTTTTGCGTGACCTATGCTGACAGACGTGAGCCAGATCACATTAAAAAAACCCTTTAAAACAGATAGTTAAATCGATTTATTAAAGAGTAAATCATGAGTAAAAATTCACCGGGCACGACCTTTCGTGAAGCGCTGAAAAACCACCAACCCCTGCAGATTGTCGGGGCGATTAATGCCTATTGCGCGATGCTTGCCGAAGATTCCGGGCATGATGCCATTTATCTCTCCGGAGGCGGTGTGGCCAATGCCTCCTACGGCCTGCCGGATCTGGGGATTACCAGCCTCAATGACGTGATTGCGGACGTTGAGCGCATCTGTAATGCCACCGAAATACCCCTTTTAGTGGATATCGATACCGGCTGGGGGGGCGCCTTCAATATCGGGCGCAGCATCAAGGCCATGGAGAAGGCTGGCGCGGCGGCGGTACATCTGGAGGATCAGGTGGCGCAGAAGCGTTGTGGGCATCGGCCCAATAAGGCCATCGTCAGCCAGGCGGAGATGGTCGACCGTGTTAAGGCGGCGGTTGATGCTAAAATTGACCCTAATTTCGTGGTAATGGCGCGGACTGATGCCCTGGCGGTGGAAGGTATGGAAGCAGCCATTGAACGGGCCATCGCCTGTGTCGAGGCTGGCGCCGATGCGATCTTTCCGGAGGCTATTCTCGAACTGGATCAATACCGGCAGTTCGCCGACGTGGTAAAAGTACCCATATTGGCCAATATCACCGAATTCGGGCAGACGCCGCTGTTTAACTGCCAGGAACTGGCTGAGGCGGGCGTGGCCATGGTGCTGTACCCATTAAGTGCCTTTCGGGCCATGAGCAAGGCGGCATTGGAGGTGTACCAGACGATCGCGATCGATGGTGATCAGAAGGCGGTGGTGGAGAAGATGCAGACACGCACAGAGTTGTATGAAGTGCTGGGATACCATGCTTATGAGCAAAAACTGGACACTCTTTTTGAATCAGAAAACCCATAATTACAAAGTGTTATAGAATTCTCTTAACTTAGTATTGAATATGCATCGTGTGTAAGCGGTGCAGCGACAGTCAACGAATTGGAGACATGTAATGGTAGATAAAAAGCTTGGGGGAGCGGGTCTCAGAGGTCAGGTAGCCGGAGAAACCGCCCTTTGCACCGTAGGCAAGACTGGAACTGGCCTGACCTACCGCGGCCTGGACATCAGCGTGCTGGCTGAGCACGCGAAATTCGAGGAAGTGGCTCATTTGCTGCTGAAAGGTCACCTGCCAATCCAGTCAGAGTTGGATGCTTATGTTAGTAAAATCAAATCATTACGGGACCTTCCTCAAGAATTAAAAGATACACTGGAGAGAATCCCGGCCTCTGCCCACCCCATGGATGTCATGCGCACGGGCTGCTCTATGCTGGGCAATCTGGAAAGCGAGGGAGACTTTTCCAATCAGGACAAAGTGATCGACCGGCTGTTGGCCGCCCTGCCTTCGATTATCTGCTACTGGTACATGTTCTCCCACGAGGGCCAACGCATCGATACAGCCCTGGAGGATGACTCTATCGGCGCCCATTTCCTGCATATACTGAGCGGCGAGGCGCCCAATGAGCTGTTTACCCAGGTGATGAATGTCTCCCTGATCCTCTATGCCGAGCATGAATTCAATGCCTCCACTTTTTGCGCCCGGGTCTGTGCCTCCACCCTGTCGGACATGCATTCCTGTATCACCGCCGCCATTGGCACGCTGCGAGGGCCCCTCCATGGTGGGGCTAACGAGGCCGCCATGGACTTGATTAAGGATTGGTCAGGCCCGGATGAGGCTGAAAAAGAGTTGTTGGGCATGCTGGAGCGCAAGGAGAAGGTGATGGGCTTCGGGCATGCGGTCTACCGGGAATCGGATCCCCGCAACGCCATCATCAAGGGCTGGGCTGAGAAACTGGCCGATCATGTGGGTGATTCGGTGCTGTACCCAGTTTCCGTGCGCTGTGAAGAGGTGATGTGGCGCGAGAAGAAGCTGTTTTGTAACGCGGACTTCTTTCATGCACCGGCTTACCATTTCATGGGCATTCCCACGAAGCTGTTTACGCCGATCTTTGTGATGTCGCGGATTACCGGCTGGGCGGCACATGTGAAGGAGCAGCGGGTTAATAATCGGATTATTCGACCGAGTGCGGAGTATACGGGGCCTGAGACTGCGGAGTGGGTGGATATTCAGGATAGGCAATAGGCAGATAGAGGGGGTCAGAGTAAAATTTCCTGAACCAATGTGGATATCGAGCAGGTACTCAACGGAAATTTTACTCTGACCCCACTGATGGAAATCCTGCTCTAACCCTCTTTTTTGCTAATCCACTTCAACTATTTGAAATTACTAGGATTAAAATGAGTTCGAACGTTGATTTAAACACCCGCCCGGAGCCGGATCAGGTGCTGGTGGATATCGCGGACTATGTCTGTGATTACGACATTGCTTCCGATGAGGCCTATGACACGGCCCGCAACTGCCTGATGGACACGCTCGGCTGTGGTTTGCTGGCGCTGCGCTTCCCGGAATGCACTAAATTTCTGGGGCCGCTGGTGGAAGGGACGGTGGTGCCAAATGGCGCGCGGGTGCCTGGCACACAGTTTCGCTTGGATCCGGTCAAGGCGGCCTGGGATATTGGCTGCATTATCCGCTGGCTGGACTACAACGACACCTGGCTGGCGGCGGAATGGGGGCATCCCTCGGACAATCTGGGGGCAATCCTGGCGGTGGCGGATTTTTTGTCGCAACAGCGCATAGCCGAAGGGAACTCTCCTCTTACTATGAGAGACGTTCTCACGGCGATGATTAAAGCCCATGAAATACAGGGCGTTTTAGCACTTGAGAACAGCTTTAACCGGGTCGGTCTGTGCCATGTCTTACTGGTTCGGGTGGCCTCTACGGCCGTGGTGACGAAGATGCTGGGGGGAACCCGGGAGCAGATCATCGATGCGCTGTCCCAGGCCTGGCTGGATGGCTCCAGCCTTCGCACCTACCGGCATGCCCCGAATGCCGGGCCGCGTAAGTCCTGGGCTGCCGGAGACGCCACGTCCCGGGCGGTGCGGCTGGCGGACCTGACGCTGCGGGGTGAAATCGGCTATCCCAGCGTGCTGACGGCACCGACCTGGGGTTTCTATGATGTTTCCTTTAAAGGGAATTCCTTTTCATTTACAAGATCTTATGAAAGCTATGTGATGGAGAATATTCTTTTTAAGATCTCCTTCCCGGCCGAATTTCATTCCCAGACGGCGGCTGAGGCGGCGGTACGGTTGCATCCCCAGGTGAAGGACCGGCTGGATGAGATCGACAAGATCGTGATTCACACCCATGAGTCGGCGATTCGTATCATCTCGAAGGTTGGGCCGCTGAATAACCCTGCGGACCGGGATCATTGCCTGCAGTATATGACGGCGGTGCCGCTGATCTTCGGGAATCTGGTGGCAGAGCACTACGAAGACAGCTTTCATGCGGCCCACCCCGTCATCGATGCACTGCGGGAGAAGATGGAGATTCACGAGAATCCTACCTATACCAAGGAGTATCTGGAGCCTGAGAAGCGCTCTATCGCCAATGCCCTGCAGGTCTACTTCAAGGATGGGAACTGCACGGAAAAGGTGGAGATCGACTATCCGGTGGGCCACAGGCGGCGCAGAGCCGAGGGTATTCCGCTTCTGGAGGAGAAATTCCAGGCCAATCTGGCAACCCGCTTTCCAGCCAGACGCTGCACAGAGATCTACGCCCTGTGCGAGGACCAGCAGCGGCTGGAGCAGACGCCAGTCAATGAATTTATGGACTTACTGGTTATCTAGTTCCTGTAGACTGCTGTGCCGGCTTCCTTCTGTGACAGCCAGGCAACCCGGATCTCCCGCCAGTTTGCCAGGCTCAAGCATTGCGACCTGGCTGCCGTTATTAGTCTATAAGCCATTAGTTAGCGGCGGTTGGGGCGGGAATTGCTGTAATCTCGCTGAAAGCCTTCAGGAAATGCAATAGTTCCTAACAGCTTGTACCCGGCTGCTGCCCCGCGAAGTATTCACTAACCTCTTCAAAGTGAACTCTTGAAGTGGAAAGTTTCTTTTTGATTATAATACTCTAACACGGCTCACTTTTTCCGTAGGGCTCCTAGAATTTACTTTAAGAATTAGTGTGACAGGCTTCACAGTAATGCCCACGGCGCTGCGGGGTTTTTTTAGTCAATGCGGGCAATCCAAAAACGCCCCGTTCCCCTCACCCATTTGCGCCTCTTGAAGCCGCGCTGCCCACCCCCATATTAGATTACATAGCCAGCGCCTGATCTCAGGGTTGGCTGGTTCGCCCGATCACTACGATGGGCGGTTTTATTCACATATTGCTTAAACGCCCGCATTCCGGGGACTTCACTCGGTAGTGGGCAGATAACGAGGATATGACTAATGCGGCATTTTGACTTTTCACCTCTGTACCGAAACACAGTGGGCTTCGACCACCTGTCCAGTCTGCTGGATACGGTGAACCGCGGCGATGGCAATTCCAATGCCTATCCCCCTTACAATATCGAATTGCTGGATCAAGACCAGTACCGAATCAGCATGGCGGTGGCCGGATTCGTGGAAAACGAATTAGATATTCAATCCGAAAAACAAACACTTACGGTAAAAGGCAAGAAACTGGATGAAGAGGTTGAACGCAACTACCTGCACCAGGGCATTGCCGGCCGTAACTTTGAGCGTCACTTCCAATTGGCCGACCACGTAGAGGTCAAAGCAGCCCGTCTGGAGAATGGCCTGCTACACATCGATCTGGTCCGGGAGATCCCGGAAGCCATGAAACCGAGGTCGATCCCCGTCGGCTCGGGCAAGCTGATCGATATGGATAAGGCGGCAGGTGCACGGGACGCGGCGTAAGTTTTTCCCGCCGCAGCAGGTCCCCTGGTCAGGAATGACCTAATGAAGGGACTCATTGAGATCGATAGGCAGTTCTCATGAAACTCGTGAGAACTGCCTATTTTTTCGCTGCGACCGGTCACCTATTGCCACAGACGATTCGGACACTTTCGGCAAGACTCTGTAAACCTTTTTCGAGGTCACGACGTTTAATACGCAAATGCAGCAGATTATTGCTGCTACAAGCCAACCAAGAGATTCAATAGGTACCAAGATGATCATCATCACCGATACATCCCAACACTTCACCGCTGCATTCATGCATTACGTCTGCATTCGTATGCAGTTTAGAAGTACGGTGTTAAAAGAGGCTACTGTTGCTGCCGCCCTGGATAAGCGCTACGCCGAGTACTGCCCCGCTAAACACTAGCAGGACTGATTAGTCGGCCCCTTGGGCCGGCTGATCTGCGCTGTACCCCCCAAGTTTGTAACTCCTATCCGCGCCCCAATAATTCCACTCCACAACCAAACCGCCCTACTTCCTAACTCCTATGCTGAAGAAATGGCTTAGTATTGATAATAATGACTTAAGGTATAAAATAGGTTTATTTTATATACTATGTTTTCTTTCGAATTTGATGATGAAAAGAGCACAGCCAACCAGGTCAAACACGGTATAGATTTCGTAGATGCTCAGCTACTTTGGCTAGATTCAGAGTTGTTGGAAATAGCGGCGAAAATCCAAGATGAACCGCGCTTTCTTGTAATTGGGGTAATAGACAGCAAGCACTGGTCTGCTGTGATCACTTATAGAAATGAGAACATTCGAATCATCTCTGTACGTCGTTCACGCGATGAGGAAATTGAACTCTATGAAAGCTAAAAAATTCGATTCAGATTTTGACAGTGGCAAAAAAGTCACAGCTTCTCTCGATCTTTCGAAAATCAAAAGACCAAACCAACAACAAAGAAGGGTGAATGTAGATTTTCCAACCTGGATGATCGATTCACTGGATAAGGAAGCAGCCAGATTGGGCGTAACTCGTCAGTCGATTATTAAGGTATGGCTGGCAGAGCGACTGGAAGCCACTACTCAATGAGAGTCAATTAGTAACCAAGGATTTAGTCAAGCATGTGCACGACCAATCCACTCTTGAGTTTCGGTTCGAACCAGGTGGACTTAGGAGGCATGACTTCATCGGCATCGGCGATGGCCATCAGGCTCTCGATGGAAGTTGGATAGAGTGCGATCGCCGCCTGCCATTCACCGGAATCGACTCGTTTCTCCAGGCCTTCCAGACCTCTGATACCACCGACGAAATCCACACGTTTATCGAGGCGCTGATCAGTAATTCCTAACAAGGGAGTGAGAATGGCCTCTTGCATGATGCTGACATCGAGACTCGCCACCGGATCGTTCTCGTCGATACTGCTGGCAAGCTTTTCATTTACCGAAATTTTAATCCATCGTCCATCAAGATAGATGCCGAACTGCCTGCCGTTGACGGGTTTAGCCTGCTCGGCATTGTCTACTTCTTCAATGTCGAAGTTCTCTGCCAGCCCCGCTACGAATTCTTGCCCTGACATCCCATTCAAATCTTTTACTATCCGGTTGTAATCGAGGATCTGCATCTGCGCATCGGGAAACAGCACCACCAGGAAATGATTGTAGGACTCCTCACCGGTGTGATTCGCATTGCGATCCTGATACAGATGTTTGACTCGCTGTGCGGCGGCCGAACGGTGATGCCCGTCGGCAACATACAGGCAGTCTATTTTGTCGAAGGCAGCCTCGATGTTTTTCGAGAGCGAGGAATCCGTTATCACCCAAAATGTGTGGTGGGTTCCATCATCGGCAAGGAAATCGTATTCCGGCTGCGCAGCCATGACCTGTCCGATTAGCGTATTGATTTCCGATTCGGCTTTGTAGGTTAGGAAGACCGGACCCACATGGGCACCCAGGGCATCCATGTGGTGCACGCGGTCATCTTCTTTATCGGGTCGCGTGAACTCGTGTTTCTTGATGAAGTTCTTCTCGTAGGCATCGATAGAGGCAACGGCTACCAATCCCACCTGCTCATGATCACCCATTACTTGTTTATAGACATACAGTGTCTCTTCAGCATCCTGCTGCAAGATACCGTCGCTGATAAAGCGCTTGAGGTTTTCGCTGCCTTTTTCATACACGGCCTGGTCGAACACACCGATACTGGTAGCTATGTCCACCTCTGGTTTATTGATGTGTAAGAAACTGTAAGGGTTATCCCTGGCAAGTTCGAAGGCTTCTTCACGATTGAGTACATCATAAGGATGGGAGGCGACTTTCGCAGCGAGTTCTCGGGGAGGCCTGAGCCCCCGAAATGGCTTGATCAGTTTCATTACTACTTCCGGCTGGTGTTGATGGTGCGTTGTTTGCGCGGCACTATTGTCGCATTTTCAGGCGGGTTCGGAAATTAGAGTTGGCATTATCATCACTAGCTAGACTTCAGATCCGTACTTGTAATCAAAGCTAGTTCAGTGGAGTAATTACTATACGGCACTGCCGTATAAGGGCAAGCGGCTCAGGTGTAACGGAGACTGAACATCGATATCCATGTGTTGGCTTTCCTTCCGCGACGTGTGTAGCGCCGATCACCGTTTACGGACTTTTAGGACGTCTCGTATTCGTGCAATTTCAAAGCCGCGGGATTCGAGGAAACGAACAATTTTTCTATGCTGGCTTGAGCCGAACTCAATAACCGACCCTTCCTCCAGACGTTTTCCTATCAGACTGTTCAGAATTGCTTCCCATGTTTCATCATCGCGCCTCAGGTACTTGTCGATCACAGTCTCGTCCACGTGCCTAGACTGTAAGTCACTGTGAATGTGCTGATAGCCAAATCCTCTGGATTTCCGGTATCGAACGTACGCTTCAGCGAAGCGATTGTCAGATTGCAGGTTCTCTTCGCGCAAGTGACCTAAGACGTCACCGACCCGGCTCAGAGGTGCTTCGGGAAACTTAATTAGGAGTTTTTTCTGAAGTTCGTAAAAAGAGTGTTCTCGGCGGGCCAAGAAATCCATGGCGGCCCGCCGGAGAACGGGGACATCGGCTGTCCGTAAGGTGTGTTCAGTGCTTATGCTGTTTACGCTTTGCAATGGCGTTCATCACAGTGTCTCTCTAAGCCAATTCAGAGCCAACTCAGGAGGCGCTCTTGTTCTTGGCATCAGCCAGAACGACGACATCCTCACTGGCCGCGATGGCTTCTTTCTCCTTCTTCACATCATCGCCGAGCAGCTCCGCACGAATGGCCTGCTCGACCTCTTCCGCTATTGCCGGATTCTCTTGCAGGTAGATGGCGACGTTCTTCTTACCCTGGCCGATCTTCTCGCCCTTGTAGGCATACCAGGCGCCGGATTTCTCGATCAGGTTCAGCTTTACCCCCAAGTCGATAACTTCGCCCAGATGATGGATGCCTACGCCGTACATGATCTGGAACTCGGTCTGCCGGAATGGAGGGGCAACTTTGTTCTTCACTACCTTCACACGGGTCTCGTTGCCCACCACCTCATCGCCATCCTTGATGGAGCCGATGCGGCGAATGTCCAGTCGCACGGAAGAGTAAAACTTGAGCGCATTACCACCGGTGGTGGTTTCCGGGGAGCCGAACATCACGCCGATCTTCATGCGAATCTGATTGATGAAAATCACCAGCGTGTTGGAATTCTTGATATTGGCGGTCATCTTGCGCAGAGCCTGTGACATCAGTCGAGCCTGCAGGCCCATGTGATGGTCACCCATGTCCCCTTCTATTTCCGCCTTTGGCGTCAAGGCCGCCACGGAATCGATCACCACCACATCCAGTGCGCCGGAGCGTACGACCATGTCGCAGATCTCCAGTGCCTGCTCGCCGGTATCCGGCTGGCTGACCAGTAGATTGTCGACATCCACACCGAGATTGCCGGCATAGATCGGGTCCAGCGCATGCTCGGCATCGATGAAGGCACAACTGCCGCCGGTTTTCTGAGCTTCGGCGACGACCTGCAGGGCCAGGGTGGTCTTGCCGGAGGATTCCGGTCCGTAGATCTCGACGATTCGCCCGCGTGGCAGACCGCCGATGCCTAATGCCACGTCCAGGCCGAGCGAGCCGGTGGAGATAGCTGGAATGGGTTCGAGCCCGGTATCACCGAGGCGCATCATGGAACCTTTACCGAATTGCCGTTCGATTTGTGACAGAGCTGCCGCCAGTGCTTTCTCTTTGTTACCGTTATCTTCGATCATAGTTGTTTCCTTGTAATCTAACCTTACAACTGAAGCCTGGTTCCGTGAGTATCCTAGTTGTCGAGCTTTAAGAGTAGTCTGTCCCCAACTACCTGCTAAACTTTTAGTGAATTTTTCTTGTTTCCTGTCTCTTAAATAGTCGGCTAAATTGAATATTGGCCTCTGCTTGCACCGATCATTCGATACCGTCGTCTCTATACGTCTGGCAGTCGTTTCTCAGTGGGCTGTAAGGCACAGAGGGCAATATCCAACCCAGCCATGTCTTTAGTCTCTAGCGAACTACTGTATGTTTAGACAGTACGGATTAAATCAAAATAATACTGTACATACAACCAGTATATTGGCAAAAGTCTGGTTTCCTTTAATATTTTATTAATCGCCCGTTCATTGCCATCCCGCCGCGCCCTACCCCAATAGTGCCAGTGTTCCCTGCAGAGCGGCTGCTACCGTGGCCAGGCGCACCGCCTCCCGATCGCCACTGAACTGGAAGCATCTGACCAGGACCTTATCTTCCCATTGCCAGGCGATCCACACCGTGCCAACCGGCTTTTCCTCGCTGCCCCCGCCGGGCCCGGCGACACCGCTTACGGCCACCGCCACGTTGGCACAGCTGTTATCCAGGGCTCCCTGGGTCATGGCCAGAACGGTCTCTTCACTCACCGCACTCGGGCCGCCAAATTCGAACAGCGATGCCGGCACATTCAGCATGCGCTGTTTTGCGTCATTAGAATAAGTGATGAAACCACTGTCGAACCAATTGGAACTACCGGCCAAGGCGGTCAGAGATTGGGCGATCCAGCCACCGGTACAGGATTCGGCAGTGGCTATGATGAGTTTTTTGGCGAGCAGCTTGTCGGCGAGTTGTTGAACGAGATCGGGGATTGAGCCAGAAGCGGAATCATTCATGGGGCTATGGTATCTCAAATTAGTAATCAAAGGGGTCAGCGACTTTTGATCGAATAACCAGCCGCGCCCCTCTGATAGATTAGCAGATCAAATGTCCCTGACCTCTTTGATTCGTGTAAAATCTTGAACCAGTCCTGACAATAAGCCCAACACAAATAAGCATTCCCATCTTGGCCGACGCGCAATCACACACTCCGATGATGCAGCAGTTTCTGCGCATCAAGGCTCAGCATCCAGACAATCTGTTGTTCTATCGCATGGGGGATTTTTACGAACTCTTCTATGACGATGCCAAACGCGCCGCAGTGATTCTCGACATCACGCTCACGGCCCGCGGCAAGTCCGCCGGGGAACCGATTCCCATGTGTGGCATACCTTTTCACGCGGCCGATCGTTATCTGGTCAAGTTAGTCGACGCCGGAGTCTCGGTGGCGATCTGTGAGCAGATCGGTGATCCGGCCACCAGCAAAGGACCGGTGGAACGTCAGGTGGTGCGCATCATCACACCCGGTACCGTCAGTGATGAAGCGCTGATGGATGAGCGACGGGATAATTCTCTGCTGGCTATCGACTGCCTGGGATCATCCGACACAGAGCCCCAGTCGGCCACCTTCGGCATCGCCTTCATGAACATCAGTAGCGGCCGCTTCGTACTTAGCGAGGTCAACGGCATGGAGGCGTTGTTTACTGAAATCGAGCGCATTAAGCCCGCCGAGATATTGCTCAGGGAAGAACTTACGGCGGTGGACACGCAGTTGAACCACCCCGCCAAGCGCAAACGCCCGGTGTGGGAGTTTGAACTGGACAATGCGGTACGCTCGCTCACCCAGCATTTCAATACCCGTGACCTGGCCGCCTTCGATTGCCAGGACATGCATGCCGCGTTGCAGGCGGCCGGTTGCCTGCTGCAGTACGCCCGGGAAACCCAGAAATCCGAATTACCCCATATCCAGAGTATTCAGGTCGAACAGTTGAAGGACAGCGTCATCCTGGATGCCGCCAGTCGCCGCAACCTGGAGTTGGATACCAATCTATCCGGTGGACGGGACAATACTCTGCTGCAAGTGCTGGATGGCACCGCCACCGCCATGGGTAGTCGCCTGTTATCGCGCTGGATAAATCGTCCGCTGCGCGACCGTGTGAAATTGCAGTCTCGACAGCAGGTCGTAGCAGCCCTGATTGAAGACTACTGTTTTGAGAATCTTAGCGAGCAGTTGCGTGCTATTGGCGACCTGGAACGTATCCTGGCCCGCCTGGGGCTGCGCTCAGCACGGCCGCGGGACCTGGCAAAACTGCGAGACAGTCTGGCGCTATTGCCGGCTCTTCAAACACTGCTTAAAGACATAGAGGTGGAGCCAGTACAGCAAATCGCAACAGAGATCGCGAATTTTCCAGCGCAGACTACGCTGCTGCAGGGTGCTATCGAAGAGAACCCCCCGGTGGTTATTCGCGAAGGCGGTGTCATCGCAACAGGCTTCGATGCCGAACTGGACGAGTTAAGAAATCTCAGCAGCAACGCCGGACAGTACCTGGTGGATCTCGAACTGAGAGAACGGGAGCGCACCGGGCTCAGCACACTCAAGGTCGGCTATAACCGCGTACACGGTTATTACATCGAGGTAAGCAAGGGCCAGGCGGTCAACGAATTGCCTGCCGAGTATGTGCGCCGCCAGACGCTCAAGAACGCGGAACGCTTCATCACGCCGGAGCTGAAGGAATTTGAAGACAAGGTTCTCAGCTCTCGCAACAAGGCGCTGGCACGGGAAAAAGACTTGTACGAGAAGCTGCTGGATACACTGGCGGAGGAACTCGCCGCTCTGCTGGCCAGCGCCGCGGCGATTGCCGAACTGGATGTGCTGAATAACTTCGCCGAGCGGGCAGTGAATCTGGACTACTGCCAACCGCGCCTAGTGGAGGAGCCTGGCATTGTCATCGAGAACGGCCGCCACCCCGTGGTAGAGCGGGTCACGGAGGAAGCCTTTGTGGCCAACGATCTGTGCCTCAACGAGCAGCAGAAGATGCTTATCATTACCGGCCCCAACATGGGCGGCAAATCTACCTACATGCGCCAGACTGCACTGATCGTATTGCTCGCGCTATGTGGTAGCTGGGTGCCCGCCAGTGCGGCCAGCATCGGACCGATCGACAGAATCTTTACCCGCATAGGCTCATCCGACGACCTGGCCGGTGGGCGATCTACGTTCATGGTGGAGATGACGGAGACCGCCAACATCCTGCACAACGCTACCCCCATCAGCCTGGTGTTGATGGACGAAATCGGCCGTGGCACCAGCACCTTCGATGGCCTATCCCTGGCCTGGGCGGCGGCGGTTTATATAGCCGAGAAACTTCAGGCCTACACCCTGTTCGCCACCCACTACTTCGAGCTCACCACGCTGCCGGAAAACTACCACAACATTGCCAACATACACCTTGATGCCATCGAGCATGACAAGGGCATCGTGTTTCTGCATGCCGTCAAGTCCGGCCCGGCCAATCAGAGTTACGGCCTGCAGGTCGCGCAGCTGGCCGGCATACCCCCGTCGGTTATAGACCGGGCACGTGACAAACTGGTTCAACTGGAAGCAGAATCCATTGCCGAGAGCCATCCACAACCCGCATCGAAACAAGACGAGCAGGTGCTCGCACCACCCGGCCAGGGAGATTTGTTTGGCAGTACGCCCCATCCTGCGGTGGATTATCTGGAGCACCTCAATCCCGACGAAATCACCGCCAAGGAAGCCCTGGCAATCCTCTATGAGCTGAAGAATAAAACCGCCCGCTGAGTGACAAAAACCCTGAAAAAGCTGCTAGAATGCCTGCCGGCTGGAAGCTCCACGCCGCCAGCTGACTAGCCCTCTACGGCTTTAAAGACTGGGCTTTAGATCAAACCAGAAAAGATTTATTCTGGCTGGAAATGGATGAGGAAAAATGACGTTCATAGTTGGTGATAACTGTATTCGCTGTAAGCACACAGACTGTGTCGAGGTCTGCCCGGTAGATTGTTTCTACGAGGGCCCGAATTTTCTGGTGATTCACCCCGATGAGTGCATCGATTGTGCGTTGTGTGAACCGGAGTGCCCGGTAGATGCCATCTATGCCGAGGACGAGCTGCCGGAAGATCAGCAGGAATTCCTGCAACTGAACGCCGACCTGGCGGAGCAGTGGCCGAATATCACCGAGAAGAAGGATCCGCTACCGGACTACGAAGATTGGACTGACAAGCCCAACAAGCTGCAATATCTGGAGCGTTAGGCTCCTTAGCACTTACTGACCATTTACTGTCCCGCACGAGCTATCAGACTCCTGAGCCCGATGCTTTTGTCAAAACTTATGTTGTTGAACCCACCAACTCGGCATGGTCTTTCCAGGGTTTAATCCGCTTCAATTGTTTTTTCAGGCGCCGTTGAGCCACCTCCGAATCATGGGCAACCTGCGCCCTCAGCCAGTAGCCATTCGACAGTCCGAAAAAACGGCAGAGCCGTAAATCGGTGTCGGCGGTGATAGAGCGCTTGCCCGCGACGATATCGCCGATCCGTTGTGCCGGTACTTCGATCTCTTTCGCCAGGCGGTATTTGGTGATCCCCATCGGCTCGAGAAATTCTTCCTTCAATAATTCACCCGGCGTAACCGGGGTTAGCATTTTCATCGTTTTGTCCCATGGTGGTAGTCCACAATCTCCACATCTTCTGCTCCTGCTCGCGTCCAGCGAAAACAAATGCGTTTACCCGGATAAAAGTTTGACCTTTCAATGCTTCCAGTCTATTGCCGGGAGGTACTCTAAGATCAATCAAGTTTCCAACAACTTGTAACTGCCTGAGTTTACGAAGTGCGATTCGCTCAAAGTTACCGAACCGACCAACTCGAAATCCTTCCGCAAGCGCTTCTGTGTTCTTACATTTAAAGGATGCAATCATTGTGAAATTTGTGAATGGGAATAGTAACGCTACTCGTTAATAACTTCAAGCGTTACTATTAGGGTCAGGTAGCGAAATAGCCAGCGATTTCTTTGCACCCCAAGAAGCCGCTTAATTTGTAGATTAATATTTAGAATAGAATTTATGAATTCGAAGGCAAACTATTTCAATAAAATAACTATTGAACACAGCCGACCAACATAAGTGCTAGGGTCCCGATTGGACGTACATTCAGGTGCCAGGCACCTGATCGCAGTTTCGAATTGAGCTGGGTATGTTAGTGGCGCGGCAGCAGTCCGGCGGGATCGACAGAATTGCCATCCACCCTGATCTCGAAGTGCAGCATGGCGACACCGTTGGGGCTGGTGCCTACCTCGGCGATCTTCTCACCGGCTCGCACCCGACTGCCCTCGCCCACCAGCATAGCGCTGTTATGACCATAGGCGCTGAGATAGCGATCGCCGTGGCGAATGATGATCAGATTGCCGCTGCCCTGCACGCCGCGTCCGGAATACACAACGTCACCGGCGCTGGCGGCCAACACCGGATCGCCGAGCTGGCCACCGATGTCGACACCCTTGTTTAACTCGGCCTGAAATCCCCTCAGCACCCGGCCTTCATGGGGCCACTGCCATTGCGGCTCACTCCCAGCTGCGCCGACGGCCCGACGTATTAAACCACCGGCCCGGGAATTGCTGCCCTGGGCTCTGGCTACTGTATTGTTGCTGACGGGCGTTCCGAGTGTGCTGGCTGCCGCGGATTGTAGACTGGCGACGCGATTCACATCCAGGTTGATGTTCTGCCCGACGAAAATGGTGTAAGGCGGGTTCAGCGCATTGGCTATGGCCAGGCTGCGAAAATCGAGATCATATTGAAACGCGATGGAAAACAGCGTCTCGCCTGCCCTGACCTGATGCGACTGCGAGTTGGGATTGGGCGCCGTGGAGGACTGCACGATGGCGGGTCTGCTGTTGCTGGCGGAAACAGAACTGACTGCGGCGACCGAGTCCCGCGGCGCGTTGGAGGCGCTCTGCGGTGTACTGCTAACGACGACGATCGGGGCCCTCAGCACCTGCCGCTCGCCCTGCTCGGCAACGGGAGCCTGATAGCCGCGGCAAGCTAGCAGCGTTAATGGCAGTAGTAGCACAGCTACTCTTCTCTTCGATCGCAAAATACTCGACAACATCAGTCTCGCCAGCCCTGTGGAATACAGACCGCTCCTATTCGTGCGATGCCTGTGCATGGAATACCCGGCGCAACAACAGCACGGCGGCAACGCCCACGGCAAAGCTTGCGAGCGCCACCACCAGCACCGGTTGATTTCCGGTAATCTCTGTATAGTTTAACGGCCAGACGTTGGCAGTTTGTAGTGGGTGTGCCGCCCCGTCGCTATCGATGAAAGAGCTGAGTACCAGTTTCCACGGCCACAGGATGAAGAGCGATCCCAGCAAAATGCCGGTTATGCAGCTATAACTCAGCTGGTGGTAGCTCCTGAGCAGCCAGGCCAACAGGTGGGAAAAGGTCCGCAGCCCAATCACGCAGCCACTGATGAAGACCCCGATTACCGGCAGATCGAAGGATATCAGCGCGTTGAGCAGGAATTGGTAGGCGCCGAGCAATAGCAGAATGAATGCCCCGGACAGCCCCGGCAGTATCATGGCGCAAATCGCGATCATGCCGCTGAAGAACAGATACAGCAGAGTCATGTCGGCACTGCGGGGATCGATGCCGCTGACCAGCCAGGTGCATAGAAAGCCGAGCAGCAGAGCGAGCAGGTTCTGCCAATGCAGGTAATCGAATTCGTCCTTCAATAGCCAGGTCGAAGCCAGTACCAGACCAATGAAGAACGCCATCAGAGCTTCGTAGTGATTCTCCAATAAATAGAGCACCGTATTCGCCGACACCAACAGGCCACTGAGTATGCCCAAACCCAGAATGAGCAGGAATGTGCCGTCGATGTGGCGCCATAGTTGCGGCAGCTTACCTCTCAGTAACAATTTGCAGGCGCTCAGATCCACAGAATTGATGGCAAAGATCAGGCGGTCATAGATGTGGGTTATCACTGCGATGGTGCCACCGGACACGCCGGGCACAGAATCCCCCAGCCCCATTGCCAGACCCTTCAAATAGAGTCGCAGTGCCGAACGCGCGTCAGTATCCTGAGCTTGCGATGGATCGGCCTGGTTATCGGATTGATTTAACGACGAGTCTGGCATGATTAGTTTGTCGGTTTTAATGTTTCACCTGGCCCCTTAATAGCGGCACGAACCGGACCAGATCGAGGACCTCTTCAGTGTACTCACTACCGGTCCTGGTAATGAGCCTCAATTCCTGATGACCCTCACCGCCTATCGGGATGACCAACCTGCCCCTATCTGCCAGTTGTTCCAGCAACTCCCGGGGGACTGTCTGCGGCGCGGCGGTGGTGATGATGGCGTCGAACGGTCCTTTTTCTGCCCAGCCCAGTGCGCCATCGTCATGTTTGTATTCGATGTTTCGAAGCTTTAAAAGTTTCAAATTCTTCCTGGCGCTGTCCAGCAGTGGCTTGATGCGCTCTATGGTATACACACTCTTGGCCAGGAGCGCGAGGATGGCGGTCTGGTATCCACAACCGGTGCCGATCTCCAGCACTCTGTCCATGCAGCCCGTTGTAACAATCGCCTCGGTCATGCGCGCCACGATATAGGGTTGGGATATCGTCTGATTGTGCCCGATGGGCAGAGCCACGTCTTCGTATGCTCGATGGGCAAGCGCCTCTTCGAGAAAGATATGCCGCGGGGTCGAGCGCATCACGTCCAGCACTTCCATGCTCTTGATTCCCTGCTCCATTAATCGACCTAACAACCGTTCACGGGTACGCTGGGAAGTCATGCCAATGCCGTGCAAATTATGTTTACTACTCAATAGTCCGTTCTCTTCTCTTCCGATTTAGTCGGTTGTACAAAGTTCACGCAGCAGACTGGTCGCATAAGCTCCTCGAGGCAGTGTGAACTGCAGCTGTAAACTGGCTGGCTCAAGCCAGCTCCCTCTGAGATCCCCGGGCCTGAAGCGCAGCGGTCGACGCGCCGCCTTCAATCCGAAGCGCACCAATCCATCCAGCAGTTCTGGGTATTGTGACAGCACTGCTTCTTCAATATCAGCCGTTTTCCCGACGCTCTGATACTTGTCTTTTGCAACCATTGCGCCAGGCAGCGGGCCGGATAGATGGATATCGAAGTCCATAAGGCGTTGCTGCAAGCTCTCATCCCAGCTACCAGCATCTACCAGGAAGTGACGATTCGTCCCGTCAAGGTTTACCACATCGCCGTCGACATAGTGATTCCAGTTACCCTGCTCCAGCCGCTGGGAGAGAAGCTGGTTGAACAGATAGGCGCGAACGGCGGAGAACAACATACCGCGTCTGTGGCGTCCGGGGCTTTTAGTGCCGGATCGGCGGCTGCTCTCAAACAGTTGCCGAGCCTGGCTGAGGTTGCTCAGGTCTCTGCCGAATCGCTGCGGACCAAAGTAATTGGGGACACCGCCGGCACGCAGCAAATCCAATCTGTCATCGAATAGCGACTGGGATCCGCGGCAGTCCCGCAGCAGAATTTCGAAATGATTGGCTTTGTGGCTGCCGATCTTGAGTTTGCGATTGTTGCGCTGGGTCTCGAGGATCTCCACAGCCGAGTCTTCTAGTTTGCTGAGCAATTTTTCATCGGCGATGGCCAGGGGAATACTAAACCACTGGCTGCACACGGCGCGCTTATCCTTCATGCCGCAGTAGCCGATGCCTGCAAGCCGGGTACCGGCAATCGCCGCCAGGCGGCGGGCTACTTCGGTGGTGGACACATCGGTCTTGCCAATTCGTACCAACAGATGCTCGCCAGATCCACTCGGCGCAAAGCCGAGTTCTTCGTCGACTCGAAAATCGGCGCAATGTTGTCTGAGAGCGGCGCTAGGCTCAGGTCGCTGATTGGCGTAATGCAGCGTATCGAGCTGAGCGAACCCCCCCTGGTGAATGTCTTGCGGCGACTTTGCTTCATCCCCGAGGCCAGCAGCAGGCTGCTCGTCGACCCCCCGGCGCTTTAATCTCGAGTCTTTAGCCCGATTGGTTTGTGACAAACCCTCGGCGTCCTGTGTGCTGCCCGGCTCAAGCATTGCTATGCAGTAACACCACGGCGTGGCAGGCCATGCCTTCTTCTCTTCCAATATAGCCGAGTTGCTCGGTGGTACTGGCCTTCAAATTGACCCGATCGGAGTCCAACAATAACAAGCTGCACAGACTAGAGAGCAATTCCTGCCGATAGGGACTTATCTTGGGTACCTGGGCAACGACGGTGACATCGACGTTAATCAGGCGATACTGCTTCTTGTCCGCCATTTGTAATACCCGATCCAGCAACACCGCGCTGTCGACGCCAGCCAACGCCACATCATCGTCGGGAAAGTGTTCACCAATATCGCCGACTGCCATGGCACCTAGGATGGCATCACACACCGCGTGCAGCACCAGATCGCCATCGGAGTGGGCGATTAAACTCAGTTGCTCCGGGATTACACAGCCAGCCAACTTGAGGGGCTTGTCGGAATCGAATTGCTCGCTAAAGCGGTGCACATCGAAGCCGTGCCCGATACGTATGCCGTCTACATTCGTCATTTACCCTCCAGAGAACTGGCTTGCTGGCTGAGGATGGCTGCCGCCAGCGCCAGATCGGCGTCATGGGTTATCTTGATATTCGTTTTACTACCCTGGACGAGCAGCGGCCTATGTCCCATAGACTCCATTGCCTCCGCCTCGTCGGTTATCGCCAGCTCGTCCTGCTCCACCCGTTGCATAGCAGCCAGTAGTAATCCATAACGAAACATCTGGGGTGTCAGGGCATTCCAGTAGTGACTTCGATCCACCGTTGCAGTCACGGCAAGATCCTGATCCGCCTGCTTAAGCGTATTATCAACGGGCGTTGCCAGCAGCCCTCCGACGTCATGGGATTGCAGCGTAGCGATGAGCTTTTCTATGTTGGCCACTGGCACGCAGGGTCTGACCGCGTCGTGCACCAGCACCCAGTCAGCATCCAGCGCGGCGTCACCTAAGGCACGCAGCCCGTTTAACACCGACTGGTAACGTGCCTCTCCTCCCTCGGTGCAGGCGATACGCTCATCGGCAGGGATATCCAGCGTCTTCCAATGGCTGTCCTGGGGGTGGAGTACCACCACAGTCCTTTCAATGGCGGCGACCGCCAGCAAGCGCTGCAGCGTCCGCGCGATAACGGGAATACCGTCCAGTGGCAGGTATTGTTTGGGTGTGTTCGATCCCATGCGGCGACCGATGCCAGCGGCTGGCAGAATAGCCCAAATTGTCATAGTGAATTCTTCTGAGCCCTACGGACACCTATGGCGCTACTACCTGCACTCTTTACCGTAGAACAAATGTTATTAGTCAATCAGCAGATAAAATGTTTCACCCTTACCGATCATGCCCAGTTCCGAGCGGGCTCGCTCTTCGACAGCCTCCAGACCATTCTTCAGATCCACTACCTCGATCTGCATCAATCGATTGCGCTGAACCAGTTCCTGATTGGCCGTGCGCTGAATATGCAGCTCGTCTTGCAGCAGGTTCAAGGCACGCACGCTGTCATCGCCGAGCCACAATTGATATTGCAACGTCACGATGACCAGCCCCAACAGCGTGTACAGAATTTTCATGAGTCTTCGATTTTCCCTTATCGGTTGAGCGGCTAAGCCGTGAACCGAGCAAATTCCTTCAGCCCATTGTAAACCGAAGCATTTCCAAGTTCTTCTTCAATTCGCAGCAAGCGGTTGTATTTGGCTACCCGGTCTGAGCGACACAGTGAACCGGTCTTAATCTGACCGGCCGCTGTAGCTACTGCCAGATCGGCAATAGTGGTGTCTTCAGTCTCGCCGGATCGATGTGAGATTACCGCCGTGTAGCCCGCCCGTCGGGCCATGTTGATGGCTGCCAGTGTCTCTGTCAGCGAGCCGATCTGGTTAAACTTGATCAGAATGGAATTGGCGATATTTTCGTCGATTCCCCGCTGCAGAAGACTGGTATTGGTAACGAACAAATCATCACCCACTAACTGAACTTTATCGCCTAATTGAGCAGATAATTTAGCCCAGCCGTCCCAATCAGACTCGTCCATGCCATCTTCGATGGACAGGATCGGGTAACCCTGGGCCAGTCCCTGCAGGTAGTCGGCAAAGCCGGCCGAATCATAGCTGGCATCCTCGCCGGCGAGGCGATATTGACCATCGGTAAAAAACTCTGAGGCGGCACAGTCCATCGCCAGATGAATATCCTGCCCGATACGCAGTCCCGCCAGCTCAACGGCCTGCAGGATGGCGTCCAGGGCAGCCGCATTGGAGGGCAGGTTGGGTGCGAAACCGCCTTCATCCCCCACCGCCGTGCTGAGACCCTGCTTATGCAGCACCGACTTCAGGGCATGGAACACCTCGGCACCGTAACGCAGGGCTTCTGAAAAGTTCGGCGCTCCGGTTGGCTGTACCATAAATTCTTGAATATCCACATTATTATCGGCGTGCTCTCCCCCGTTGACGATATTCATCATGGGCACCGGCAGGGAATACTGCCCGGCACTGCCATTCAGGGCGGCAATATGGGCATACAGCGGCACACCGGCGTCGATAGCGGCGGCCTTGGCGGCCGCCAGAGACACCGCCAGGATGGCATTGGCGCCGAGCTTGGACTTATTCTCAGTGCCATCCAGCTCCAGCATGGTCTGGTCCAGACCCGCCTGATCTGCGGCTTCGTGGCCGATGAGCGCATCCTGAATAGCAGTGTTCACGTGTTGAACGGCAGTTAACACCCCCTTGCCGAGGTAGCGCCCCGGATCCTTGTCCCGCAGCTCGAGTGCTTCCCGCGAGCCGGTCGAGGCGCCGGAGGGTGCGCAGGCGGTGCCCATGCTGCCACTGCCGAGAATGACATCGGCCTGTACGGTCGGGTTGCCTCGCGAATCTAGAACTTCACGCGCTACAATTCTACTTATTTCTGACATTTCAATACCTTAAGATGTTATCTTAAATTAATTAATTAACTTATATCAATGAGGAAATCCTAGTTAGTCGAACCTGAAAAATGCATCTCGATATAGATTTCAGGCAATTAGCTTCAACTATTGCAAATATTTCAACCTGAAAACTGCAGCTACATGCATTTTTCTGGTCGACTAAGTTGCACATGGATGTGCAACCATTGCCCGCCAAGGGCAATGCGAGTGTGCCAAAAGCAAGTAAAATCGCACTTTTACGCTAGCTTTTGGTGCACGACATCCTGAAAAAGTCATGGAAGACTTTTTCAGGATCGACTAAGTAGTGTCGATGGCCGGCAGCGATTTGGTCAGCTCATCCATGGCCTTCATCTGCTCCAAGAACGCCTGCAAACTGTCCAGGGGCAACGCGCAAGGTCCATCACACAGCGCCTTCTCAGGATCCGGGTGGGCTTCCAGAAACAGCCCGGCAAGACCCTGACTCAGGCCCGCCCTGGCCAGGGCGGTCACATCGCCGCGGCGCCCATCGGCGCTGGCGGCCAGGCCGCCGGGTTTCTGCAGCGAATGGGTCACATCGAAGATCAGCGGACAGCCAAACTGCTTCATCACGGAAAAACCCAGCATGTCTACCACCAGGTTGTTATAGCCAAAGCTGCTGCCACGCTCGCAGAGCATGAGGCGCTCGCTTCCGGCACTGACAAACTTGTTGAGGATATGCCCCATCTCCTGGGGCGCGAGAAACTGGGCTTTCTTGATATTGATGGCGGCGCCGGTCCGAGCCATGGCGACTATCAGGTCGGTCTGCCGTGACAGGAAGGCAGGCAGTTGCAGGATGTCGGCGACTTCGCTCACGGCGGCGACCTGATCCGCCTCATGGACGTCGGTGATAATCGGTACTTCCAGGCTGGATTTTATCTCGCTCAGCCATTTAAGGCCCTCATCCAGACCCGGACCCCGAAAGGAATCCAGCGAGGAACGGTTGGCCTTGTCGAAAGAGGCCTTGAAGACGAATGGGATATCGAGACCGTCAGTTACACTCTTGAAGTGCTCGGCAGTCTGCATCGCCAGGTCCCGACTCTCCAACACATTCAGACCGCCCAACAAGACGAAGGGACGGTCATTGGCCAGGCTGACGCCGGCGACATCGATCTGTTCAGTGGTCATGATGGGTAGGCAATCTTGTGGATAGGGGATTCAAGCCTGGGCAGTCTTGGCGGGTGTAAAAGCCGGGTCCACCGCTTTAATGGTCGCGTCATTGTGTTGTTGCTTCTGTTCTGGCGTCTCTCCTTTCTCTGCATGCCTTGCCACGGCAGCAGTAATAAAACCGGCAAACAGGGGGTGTCCGGCGCGGGGTGTCGAAGTGAACTCGGGGTGAAACTGACAGCCCACGAACCAGGGGTGATCGGGCACCTCTATGACTTCGACGAGCGTGTCGTCGGCGGATTTGCCGACCAATCTCAGGCCAGCCTCGGAGAGCTTCTGAAGGTAGTCGTTATTAAATTCATAGCGATGGCGATGCCGTTCGAGGATCTCGCGTTTGGCGTAACAGGCAAAGGCTGTGGAGCTCTCATCCAGAATGCACTTCTGGGCACCGAGGCGCATAGTTCCCCCCAGGTCGGAGTGCTCATCACGAAACTCGGTTGTACCGGCCGCGGTTGTCCATTCACTGATCAACGCGATAACTGGATAGGGGCAGCCTTTATCGAATTCGGTACTGTTGGCGCCCTGCATTCCGGCGACATTGCGGGCATAGTCGATAACCGCCGCCTGCAAGCCGAGGCAGATTCCGAGAAAGGGAATCTTGTTCTCTCTGGCGTACTGGGTGGTGAGGATCTTGCCTTCGAAACCACGTTCACCGAAGCCGCCGGGGATGAGTATGGCATCGAAGTCTTCCAGGATACCCGTGCCCTTGTCCATGACGTCGGTGGAATCGATATAACTGATATTGACCTTGGTGCGGGTCTGTATGCCGGCATGGGTAATGGCTTCGTTGAGTGACTTGTAGGCATCCAGCAGGTCCATGTATTTGCCAACCATGGCCAGCTTGATCTCCCGCTGCGGATTGAGTTCGGCCTCTACCACCCTGTCCCATTCCGAGAAGTCGGCCTTGGGGCATTCCAGGTGCAGCTTATTGACCACGATCTCATCCAGCCCGGCGGTACCGAGTATGGAAGGTATGCGGTAGATGGAGTCTGTATCCGGCAGTGAAACCACCGCAGGTAACTCAACATTGGTAAACAGTGCGATCTTTTTGCGCGCCGCTTCGCCAATCTCCTGCTCTGAACGACACACCAGGATATCCGGTTGAATACCGATGGAGCGTAGTTCCTTAACCGAGTGTTGGGTGGGCTTAGTCTTGGTCTCACCGGCGGTGGCGATATAGGGTACCAGGGTCAGGTGCAGGAACAGGGCGCGCTCGGAGCCCAGCTCGACACGCAATTGACGCACCGTCTCCAGAAAGGGCTGGGATTCGATGTCGCCGACCGTACCGCCGATCTCCACCAGCGCCACATCGGTATCGCCGGCGCCATCGACGATTCGTTTCTTGATCTCATCGGTGATATGCGGAATTACCTGAATAGTGGCTCCCAGGTAATCACCGCGCCGCTCGCGTTTGAGCACCTCTTCATACACCCTGCCGGTGGTGAAGTTGTTCTTCTGCGTCATGGTGCCGCTGCTGAAGCGTTCGTAGTGGCCGAGATCGAGATCGGTTTCCGCACCGTCTGCGGTAACAAACACCTCGCCGTGTTGAAACGGACTCATGGTGCCGGGATCCACATTGATATAAGGATCCAGTTTTAACATGGTGGTTTTGAGGCCGCGGGCCTCGAGAATTGCTGCCAGGGAAGCAGAGGTAATACCCTTACCCAGCGAGGAAACTACACCACCAGTGATGAATATATAGCGAGTCATTGAGGCCCCATCTCGATGCTGCGAATCAGCCAGGCGCTGACCCATACAGATGGAGCTACAGCCTACCAGAAGCCCCTGCCCAGAACAAACGGAACGACGTTACTGATCGCAATTAGTGCTTAATCGGTGATAGGGAATTGCGGACTCTCCCAGCTGATCGTCAATCCGGGCTCATCGGCATGTGCCGCCTGGCATGCGGCAACACCTATGCCGGGAATGCACACCAATTCATCGCCGGCATAGATCAACGGGATGCGGTCCCGTAGCCAGGGCGCCACCTCATGCTCCTGCAACAGTTTCTTCAGGGACTTGGTGGGTCTGCCTACCATCTGACAGGTCTCGCCGCCGCGTCGGTATCTGACCTGCAGGGAGTTTCCCATTTCGGCACGCAGGCCTGCTCCGAGTTGGGACGCCGCCAGTAATCTGCCATTGTCGGGGAGCTGCAGACTTGGGTCTTTACCGGTCTGCCACTCCATGGACTGGCTCTGCTGAGGAGCCGGCAGATCCCGAATGGCACACAGATCATTTCTGAAGCGCCGCAGGCGAAAGCCATCGAGGCTAAGGACCGCCTGGGTGTCCCCTCTGGCGCTGATGATTTCCCTGCTGAGTTGTTGCAGGCGGTTCCAGCCGATTTCATTAAACCCCAGGCCCGCCAGCCAGAACCGCAGCACATTACGTTGCCGCACTTCCGACAGCTGCTTTAGGCGTTCTACATCGATAGCATCGCAGCGGTCGGTGCGCTCGCTGACGACGCACTGCAGATCGATCTCGGCCAGCTCGCTCAGCAAGCCCTCCGCCTCACCAACCAGAGTCAGCGATTTGCTCCAACTGTCCCGGTACTCCGGCCAGCGCTGTTGTATAAGAGGCATGAGTTCATGACGGCAGTAGTTTCTATCGAAATGGATGTCTGCGTTGGAGCCGTCTTCGATCCACTGAAGATCCTGCTCACGCGCATAGGCTTCGATGCTCTCTCTGGAAAACGCTAATAAGGGACGAAACAGGAAACTCTTCCTTAACAGGCGATAATGGGGCATTGCGGACAGCCCTCGCGTCCCAGCGCCGCGCATCAATCGCAACAGGAATGTCTCCAGCTGGTCATCCAGATGATGAGCCAACAACAGGGCCTCCCCTTGCTGCAGGTTGGTCTCGAATGCCTGGTAACGGGCATTGCGTGCCGCGTTTTCCAGGCCGGCTTTATTGCCTGGTTCGCCAATCCCCACATGTACTACAGCGACTTGCAGCGGAATCTGATGCGCATCACAAAAGGCTTCACAGAATGCTTGCCAGCTATCCGCCTCCACCTGCAGACCGTGATGAACGTGTATCGCCCGCAGCGCGAACGACACCTGAGAATCCACTCGTAACGATTGCAAGGCATGGAGTAAGGCGATGGAATCGACGCCACCGCTGAATCCCAGTAGTACCGAGTCGCAGGGCGGCATCGATTGCAGAGCCGTGGCCAGATTGTCAGGGTTAAATTTCATGGTTTGGTTTATAGGAGCTCGTGGAACTCGCGGTTCGAAGGCAGACAATAAGTGCACAAATGCCACGCGGAGTTCACCGCTACTTCTGCCAGGCGAGGCTATTGGCTATTGATTCCGTAACTCATCAGACGGTCGTAGCGGCGCTGCACCAGTTCGTCGATATCCATCGCCATCAGACGATTGACTTGCTCAACCAGCGCTGCCTTGACACTGGCGGCAGTGGCTGCCACGTCACAGTGGGCGCCGCCCAGTGGCTCGGCTATAGTCTCATCGACGATACCGAGTTCCTGCAACCGTTTCGAAGTCACTCCCATCGCTTCGGCGGCAGCGGCCGCATGTTCGGACGACTTCCAGAGAATGGTGGCGCAGCCCTCGGGAGTGATCACCGTGTAAGTGGAGTATTGCAGCATATTGAGTTGGTCGGCCACACCAATGGCAATGGCGCCACCGGAGTTTGCCTCACCGGTTACGGTGGCAATCAACGGAGTACGAATGCGGGACATCATCGCCATGTTTTCAGCGATCGCCTCGTTAATGCCTCGCTCTTCGGAATCCATTCCCGGATAGGCGCCAGGTGTATCTATAAAACTTAATACGGGAATCCGATATTGCTCGGCTAGTTGTACCAGTCGGCGTGCTTTTCGGTAGCCTTCCGGGCGCGGCATGCCAAAGTTATGCCGCACTTTCTCCTTGGTGCCCCTGCCCTTCTGGTGGCCAATCACCATCACCGGCTGGTCTTCCAGCCTTGCCAGCCCGCCAATAAGTGCCTGGTCATCGGCAAACAACCGATCGCCATGCAACTCATCGAAGTCGGTAAAGAGTTGCTGGATATAATCCAGAGTATAGGGCCGCAGTGGGTGTCGTGCCACCTGGGAGATCTGCCAGGACGTCAGATTCGAGTAGATCTTCTCGGTGAGTTTGGTGCTCTTGTCCTTGAGATTTTGGATTTCTTCGTTGATATTCAACTCATTGTCCGAGCCCACCAGCCTCAGTTCGCTGATCTTGGCTTCCAACTCTGCAATGGGTTGTTCAAATTCGAGGTAGTTCGGGTCCATTAATACAACGGCTCTGTTAGCGGACTAAATCGCCCTGGTGGCGCTCGAGCAGGTGGAATAATTCCTATTTCCCACGATAGTCCAGCGCGACCTTATCTTTACCGTATTCCATCCGTAGTCTTTGAATAAGATCATCGGCAGGTGATACGAGCCAATCCTGGCCCAACATTATACACCCCCTGGAATCGGAGCGTTCGTAATTGATAACAATCCGACACCCCTGGGTTTCCGCCGCTGGCTTACCGCCATTGCTAGCCTCGCCCTGGGTGACCGTAGCATTCAAGTGCACACTTTCTGCCGCGTCCTCTATGCTGCGATAGGGTCCCAGTATATTCGCCAGGTGTTCACAGAAATCCGCCGGCAACGCCTCCTGGTTCAGGTTCAGGGCCAGCCGCTGGGCAAAGCGTTTGCGGGCTGTAGCCAGGGTCATGATCTGTTTGGCACGCCCCTTCATGTCGCCGCTGTGGTCATCGATTCTGACGGTGCATTCCACCAGCAGGATCTGATCCTTCTGGATGAGGTCCCGGTATTTTTCATATTCCTTGGCAAACAGCGTAACCTCGAAGCGGCCAGTGCTGTCATCGAGCATCAGGAAAGCGATGCTATCGCCGGCCTTGTTCTTCATGGTGCGAAAATCATGCAACAGGCCAGCGACGCGCTGCGTGCCCCGTTCCGGTCGCAGATTAGCCAGCCTGCCGTTAGTAATGTGCTTAAGTTCGCCCATGTACTCGCGAATGGGATGCCCCGACAGGTAAAGGCCCAGGGTTTCCTTCTCGGCGATCAGTCGTTGCTGCTCCGCCCAGGGGCGTAGCTTCATCCCGGAGGGCAGCCTGCCGCCATTTACCGGTTCGGTCGGGGTAATATCACCAAACAGGTCATCCACGCCGGCTGCCTGGTTGCGATTACTCTGTTCCGCTGCCTGCACAGCATCGGGTAACATCGCGGTGAGCATCGCCCTGGAATGGTCGATACCCCCCTCCACCAGTTTGTCCAGGGCGCCGGAGCGTATCAACGCTTCCATGGTGCGCTCATTGACTGCCTGGGCATCGATTCGCTGGCACAAATCCAGCAGGTCACTAAATGGGCTCGCTTGCCGTGCCTTGAGAATATTTTCTACCGGCCCTTCTCCCAGACCCTTGATGGCACCCAGGCCATACACGATTTCACCCCCGTCGTTTACGGTAAAGTTAAACTGCCCGAGATTTACATCCGGCGGGACGATCTTCAAATTCATCTCGCGGCACTCGTCGATGAGAGTGACGATCTTGTCGGTGTTTTGCATATCGGCGGTGAGCACCGCCGCCATGAAATAAGCAGGATAGTGCGTCTTCAGCCAAGCGGTTTGATAAGACACCAACGCATAGGCGGCGGAATGGGACTTGTTAAAACCGTAGCCGGCGAATTTTTCCATCAAGTCGAAGATCGATGCCGCCACATCGGTATCGACGCCCCGGGCCTCGGAATCGTGCATGAAAGTTGCTCGCTGCCGGGCCATCTCATCCGGGTCCTTCTTACCCATGGCCTTGCGGAGGATGTCAGCACCACCGAGGGTATAGTCAGCCAGCACCTGGGCGATCTGCATCACCTGTTCCTGGTAGAGGATCACACCGTAGGTATTGGACAGCACCGGTTCCAGTTCGGGGTGGAAATAAACGACCTGGGTCCTGCCGTGTTTTCGATCGATGAAGTCATCCACCATACCTGACTGCAAGGGACCCGGCCTGAACAGCGCCACCAGCGCGATGATATCTTCGAAACAATTAGGTATCAGCCGTTTGATGAGTTTCTTCATGCCATGGGATTCAAGCTGGAACACCGCCGTGGTTTCGCCTTTTTGCAACAGGCGATAGACGTCTTCATCGGCTAGAGGCAGGCGATTGATATCGACAGGCGTCTCATCTTCACCCATCTGGGCATTAATCATCTTCACCGCCCAATCGATGATAGTGAGTGTCCGCAGTCCCAGAAAATCGAATTTAACCAGACCTGCGGTTTCGACGTCATTTTTGTCAAACTGGGTCACCAGTCCGTGCCCGGACTCTTCACAGTATAGCGGTGTGAAATCGGTTAATTTAGTCGGCGCTATGACCACCCCACCGGCGTGCTTGCCTACATTGCGAGTAATACCCTCCAGCCTGTAGGCCATTTCCATAATTTCCTGGGCATCATCATCGCCGTCTACGAATTCGCCTAACAGCGGTTCTTCGTCGAAGGCTTTCTTCAGGGTCATGCCAGGCTTGAAGGGAATCAGTTTCGAAAGTTTGTCCGCCAGCGCATAGGGTTTTCCCTGCACCCGAGCCACGTCACGCACAACAGCCTTGGCTGCCATGGTGCCAAATGTAATTATTTGGGAAACCGCCTCCTTGCCATACAGCTCGGCTACGTGCTGGATGACGCGATCGCGCCCTTCCATGCAGAAGTCCACATCGAAATCCGGCATGGATACTCGCTCGGGATTGAGGAATCTTTCGAACAGCAGGTCGTATCTCAGCGGGTCCAGGTTGGTAATGCCCAGCGAGTAGGCCACGATCGAACCTGCCCCGGAACCACGGCCCGGTCCAACCGGAATGCCGTTGTCCTTGGCCCACTGTATAAATTCCATGACGATAAGAAAATAGCCGGCAAAGCCCATTTGATTAATGGTGTTTAATTCCCATTCCAGGCGATCCAGATAGACCTGCGTGCGCTCAACATCATTTGCCTGTTCGCCAAACAATGACTGCAGACGTTTGCCCAAACCCTCAGAACTGACTGAGGAGAGGTAGTCTTCCAGCTCAACTCCATCCGGCACCGGGTAGTTCGGCAGATGAGGAACACCAAGTTCCAAGCCGAGGTTACAACGTTTGGCGATCTCCCAGGCATTCTCAACTGCCTCTGGAATATCGGCGAACAGCTCCGTCATCTCGGCAGCGCTCTTTAAGTATTGTTGTTCGGTGTAGTTATGGGGTCGGCGTGAATCGTCCAGGGTACGCCGCTCGTTGATGCAGATGCGCACCTCGTGGGCATCGAAGTCCTCCTGGTGAATGAACCTGACATCGTTGCTTGCAACCACCGGGCATTGCGCCTTGTGCGCCAGCGCAAGGGCGGCTTCCACATAAGCCTCCTCATCGGCCTTGCCGACCCGTTGCAGCTCCAGATAGAAACAGTCGGGAAACAGCTCCCGCCACTGATCCAGCAAGACCCGGGCACGGTCGGGCTCTTCCGCCAGCAGGGCTGCGCCGATATTGCTCTGCTGCGCACCGGACAGTGCAATCAGGCCGTCGCAGTGTCCTCTAAGCCGCGACAGCGGCAGCACCGCATCGACGTGGTGACTAGCCTCGGTATACAGTGCAGAGATCAGCAGGATTAGATTCAGATAGCCCTGACGATCTTTGGCCAGCAGTACCAGGCGAGTCTGTACCCCCGCCTCATCTTCGATCAACACATCGCAGCCACAGACAGGTTTAACACCGGCCTTGCACGCTGCACTGTAAAATTTAATAAGCCCGAACAGATTTGCCAGGTCGGTAATCGCCGCAGCGGGCATTTTTAAGGCCTGCAATCGATCGATCAGTTCAGAGACGGTTACCAGACCATCGTTGATGGAAAATTCGGAGTGTACTCGCAGATGGGCGAAGTGTTGACTGGGCAAATTTTCAGGCATGCAAATCGTTTCAAATGTTACGCAAAAAGAAATTATCGGTCAGCTTTTCAGACCTCACAATCTAACCGATAACGGCTCTGGCATAAAGCCGCGAAGCGCTCTCTTTCGCTCGGCTTTTCTGAACCGTTACTAGGTCCTTAGTAATTTGGCAACTGGCGCGAAAGATCGACGATGGATTTCACAGGGTCCCAATTTTCTAAGCGCCTCTAAATGCAGGCTAGTGGGGTAGCCTTTGTGTCGAGCGAAGCCATAACCGGGGTAGATTCCATCCAGCTCAGTCATTTCTCTGTCCCGGGTAACTTTGGCGATGACAGACGCGGCCGCGATGGAGGGCACCCGGGCGTCTCCTTTGACGATGGCCTGTGACGGGTAGGACCACTCGGGGCAGTGATTGCCGTCGACATAGACGAACTCCGGTTGCAGTTCCAGTGCCGCGACTGCCCGGTGCATTGCCAGCAGGCTGGCCTGCAGAATATTCAGCCGATCGATCTCTGTCACACTGGCACGCGCCACTGCCCAGGCACTCGCCCTGTCGATTATGCGTGCATAACAATCCTGGCGTCGTTTCTCAGTGAGCTTTTTTGAATCATCGAGCCCCTCGATCGGTTTGAGTGGGTCCAGTATTACCGCAGCAGCCACCACGTCACCCGCCAGTGGTCCCCTGCCAACCTCATCGGTACCGGCACTGATGCTGATCATCTCCCGCGTTGCCCGGAATTCAAATTGAGCCTTCATGAGCCGGTTGCCCTTTGAGTAATTATTCTGTTTTTAGCAGTTTTACTATTGCGGCAGCGGCGCTGGCGGAGGCATTCATTCTCAAACCACGATGAATCTCATCAAATTCCTGCATCACAGCGGCATGATGCTCACTGCCTTCCGCCTGCCTCTGCAGCTGGGTGGTAATCTCGTGGCTGAGTGAATCGACAGTGAGTGCATGTTGCATGAGCTCGGGCACCAGTTGCTTGCCGGCCAAAAGATTTGGTAGCGCGACGAAGGGAACCTTCAGCAAGCGGGATACGATAGCGTAGGTGATCACCGCCAGCTTGTAACAGACTATCATCGGCCGGCGCAGCAACATCGCTTCCAGGGTCGCCGTGCCCGATGCCATCACCACCAGGTCGGCGGCACTCATGGCTGCCTTGGAATCATCTGTCAGCTGAAATTGATCCACACCGAGGATTCCTGAGCTGTGCAGCAGCTCATCGATCTGACGCTTCGCCTCGGCACCTGCGGCGGGTATTATAAATTTCAGCGCTGGATTCCCTTCTAGGCTTTCTATGGCTGCCGCCAGGAAAACCGGCCCCAGCCGCTTGATTTCTCCCGCGCGGCTACCTGGCAGCAGCGCTATGACCCGATCAGTTTCTGCCAGACCGAGCTGGGCACGACTGGCGAGCCCGTTATCTTCGAAACCGATCTGGTCCGCCAGGGGATGACCGACACACTCTACTGCGATGTCGTGCTGATGATAGATGCCGGTTTCGAACGGAAACAGCGTCAACATAAGGTCCACGGCCCGCCCTATATTGAAGATACGTTTAGCTCCGTAGGCCCACACGCTAGGACTGACATAGTGGATAGTCCTGATGTTGTGTTGCTTGAGCCTGGTCTCCAGGCGCAGGTTGAAGCCGGGGGAATCGATGCCGATGAAAGCAGTCGGGGGATTCTCGATAAATGCACTCTGCAAGTCTCGCTTTATCTTCAACAGTTCCGGCAAGCGCCCCAGTGGCTCGACGAATCCCATGACAGACAGCCTGTCCATGGAAACCTGTGACTCGCAGCCCAGTGCCACCATCAGCGGGCCGCCTATGCCGAAAAATTCCGCAGCGGGATAGTGTTCTCGTAATGCTCTGATGAGATCGGCACCGAGAATGTCTCCGGATTTTTCACCGGCAACAATGCCGAATCGCAGTGGCTTGGTCATAGGTGGCTAGGGACCCTCTGAACGGCTTAAAAAGCGCAATCAATCGGCGCCTCCCAAGCCTATCTGTGGATGCCTTTCTCGGAAGACTCCAGCGAATCCACTAACACCTGCAGGGCATCACAGTTTTCCCGCATGGCTTTAATCTGGTCTATGGCTTCCTGCAGGCTGTAGTTGCGTTTGTAGATAATCTTGAAGGCCTCTCTGATCTCGGCGATTGTGTCTTTGTCGAAGCCACGCCGCTCCAGTCCGATGGCGTTGATTGAGCGTACCGAGGCGGGACGCCCACTGCATATCACGAAGGCTGGAATATCATTGGTGATGTGGGTCATGCCGCCGACCATGGCGTGAGCACCAATCTTGAGAAACTGGTTAACCCCAGCGTAGCCTCCCAGTATCGCCCAGTCGCTAACTACCACATGACCGGATAAGCCCACATTATTGGCAAACACTGTATGGCTGCCAACGCTGCAGTCGTGGGCAACATGCACATAGGGCATCATCAGGTTATCGCTGCCGATGCGAGTCATGCCACTACCGACTCCGGTTCCCCGGTGCAGAGTTACTCCTTCTCTGAAAATATTGTTATCGCCGATTTCCAGCCAGGTTTCTTCACCTTCGAATTTTTTATCGGCCGGATCTTCACCGATCGAGCTGAACTGGAAGATGCGGTTACTCTCTCCCAGACGGGTGTTGCTGCGAATGACGATATGAGAATCGAGAACCGAACCGGCACCGATCGTGACATTTTCACCGATGGTGCACCAGGGTCCAATTTGCGCGTCCTCGGCAATGGACGCGCTGGGGTCAATCTTGGCACTTGGATCAATCATCTAAGACTCCCTCGAAAACTCAGTTCGGTTCTCTCTCACCGAACGACGCATCACATCAATCGACCTCAACCTGGCGTTCGGCGCAGATGATAGTCATGGTGCCAACCAATTCATCGCCAACCGAGGCGCGGGCGGAGAACTTGTAGATGCCACGTCTATTGGTAATGATATTAACTTCCATACGCAGCTGATCACCCGGAACTACGGGACGCCGTAGTCGAACACCGTCAGCCCCGACAAAATAATACAGGTAACCATCCTTTGGTTTCTTGCCCTGGCTCTTGAATCCAAGCACACCGGCGGCCTGAGCACAGGCTTCGATTATCAGCACGCCCGGCATGATCGGCTCATGGGGAAAGTGTCCCTCAAAGAATGGTTCGTTATTGGTTACATTCTTGTAGGCCACGATCGATTTACCAACGTCCATCTCAACTACTCTGTCCACTAACAGAAATGGATAGCGCTGTGGGAGGTATTCTTTTATTTCCTGAACGTCTAATAACATGGCTGTTCTCTGTTGCTTACGTCCAATCCGATTGTCGGCGCGCTGCCTGGCTTCATTCAGACAATTAGTTCTTATCGGATGTCTTCTCTAATTCTTTTAGCCTTTTGGCAATACTGTCCAATTGCGCAAACCTGACTATGTTGCGTTTCCAGTCCTTTGTTTTCATATGACCAGTTCCGGAAGAATAGATGCCCGCTTCCTTGATAGACTGGCTCACTAATGACATGGCACTTACCTGCACCTTGTCAGCAATTGTTATATGGCCCACTGCGCCCGACGCCCCTCCCATCACGCAATACTTGCCTAATTTGACACTACCGGCAATTGCCGTACAACCACAGATTACTGAGTGCTCTCCGATATGACAGTTATGCCCTATCTGTACCTGGTTATCTATTTTTACACCCTGCTCAATTATCGTGTCGTCTATCGCACCGCGATCAATGGTCGTTCCTGCACCAATCTCGACGTCATCACCGACAATTACTGTTCCTAATTGGTGGATCTTCACCGACTTCTTACCATCGAAGGCAAACCCGAAACCATCTGCACCAATAACGGCGGCGGTGTGGATGATAGCATCGTTGCCGACAATTACACCGTGATAAAGGGTCACGTTGTTATACAGTTGACAGTTGGCTCCCAGTGTTGCACCCCGACCAAGGTAGCTATTGGCGCCTATGACGGAATTTGCACCAACCAAGACGTCCGCTTCGATCACCGCATGTGGACCCACGCTCACCGAGTCATCGAGCCGAGCCGAGGCATGTACACAGGCAGAGGCATGGATTCCTGTAACAGGTTCAGGGGTGTCGGCAAACAAGGCGCTGGCTTGGGCGAAGCTTACATAAGGATTTGCAGAGACCAGCGCGCTTTGGGGACAAGCATCGGCAAACCTGTCCTCGACGATTACAGCGGATGCCCTGGTAGATGATAGTTGATTTATATAGGTAGGATTGCTTAGAAAACTCAACTGGCCGGGACTGGCATGCAATAGAGTACCTAGCCCCTGTATCTCACATTGATCGTCACCGACCAATTTCAAGTTTAACAGTTCAGCTATTTCACCGAGTGTATAGCTTTTATTGTGTGCCACCTGACACTACCTGATAGGACTTGGATATCCTATTGTCGCTCGTCTGAGGAAGAACCAGACTGTTCATTTAGCTTGGCAGTCACCCGAGCTGTTATATCCAACACCGGGGCAAAATAAGGCGCACTATCCACATTCAGAATTAGATCGAAGCCACCTTCTGCTACGACATCGGTAACCGCTGCCGCCAGTTCTTCCTGCATGCTCTGCAGAAATTCCTGGTTTTTTTCCTGCAAGGCAGTCTGAACGCGTTCCTGGATTAACTGCAGTTGCACCTGCAGATCCTGGGCACTGGCATTCATGCGGCGAATTTCTTCTTCGGACATGACTGCTTCGTTTTGCTGATACTCTTCCTGCAGTGCGGTTAACTGCTCGGTTAACTCATTAGCGCGCTCCTCATCAACACTGAATTCCTGCTCAAGTTCCTGCTGAACTACGCGTGCTGGGTCAGAATTAAACAGTGCCTGCAGCGCATTAAGCACGCCAATTTTTGTGTCTTGCGCAAAGACGCTCTGGGAAACCAGCACCAGGGAAAGGCATACGATTAGACTCTTGACTATTTTCACGTTAAATCTCCAATTCACTTTAATCTGCTGTTTTTAGCGGCTGATTGTCTTATCTCTATTTCCAGCAGACTTGTCTTCTATTCCACTGTTGCTACTGCAGCGTTTTTCTCTCATTGCCACCGTAATGTGTCTACACTATTTGTAAACTTTTGCTACTTCGGTTTCACTAAAATCCACTACCAACTGTGAAATCGAAGCTCCTGGTATCGTCACCCACTTTATCCCCGAACGGTGACGCCAGATACATGGTCAGGGGCCCGAAAGGCGAAAGATATGTAACACTTATTCCTGCCGCATAGCGGACCTCACCCAGGTCAAAATCTGTACAGTTGTTCAGCAGGGTCTGCCTTTTTGTACAATTTGACGAAAAAACATTTCCAGCGTCAATAAAAAAAGCCGATCTTATTCGGCTTCTATCCGGCACGAAAGGCAAGGGAAATAACAATTCCAGTGTCGTTGTAGCCAGTATATTACCACCAAAACTGTCAAAATCCTTGTCCAGATAGAAATCCTGTACCGCCAGCGCAATTTCCGGGTCGCCATTCATATCCAGCACCGGATAGCCATTTTCATCCAACAGCCCATCAGTCCCATATCCAAATGAATCTATGTCAACGCTAGCCGACCCATCCTCATTGCGAACAATTTCGCCATTTGCATCGCGTAGCAAAGCGATACCCTGTTGTGTCTCGTAGCGTGCTCCCGGAGTACTCATTGGGCCCAGGCTATTCTCCTCATACCCTCGCAACTGGCCTCCGCCGCTTGACAGTCCCCCGGCGAAGAAATTGCTAAAGAAAGGGAGTTCTCCGGTCTTGCCATAACCGAAGCCGTAACCGAGATTGACGCGCCAACCGATCACCCATTCCCGATTCCGGCTTATCGGCCAGTAAACCTGGCTCGAGTAGTTAATTCGCGCGTATTCCAGATCGCTGCCAGGCAGCGTCACTTCCATACCAATTTGATGCAACGAGCCATCAGTAGCGAGTTGACCACGGTTCAGCGTGTTGCGGAACCAGTTCCCGGTAATGTTGAAGTTATCAAACACATCGCCGAACTTGTCGACAAAACCCGAATCCGGGTTTTTCCGCAACTGAATATCACTCAGATCGGCTACGTTGCCTAGTACTGAATCGACGATCGGTCCGTCAAAGGGATTGGCATTCAATGGCGAAATCACATATTGATCAACGCCCTCGAAGAGTACCGGGCTGGACATGATTTCCTGCACCGATCCGAAACCCGCACTCAATTCGGTGTGGGTATATCCCAGGTCGAAGCCGAGCCCTTGAATTTCGCTCAACGGATAACTGAAACTGAAGGAGCCACCATAGGAGCTGGTGTTAAAGTTAGAAACGTTAAACGGCGAGTCTATTTCCTGAAAGAACAGATTGAATCCCCTGCTCACGCCATCGGCTGTCAAATAAGGATCGAGATACTGAAAATTTAATCCCTGCTGGAACCGGCTCTTGTTTACGCCAATTCCGATAGTCTGCCCGGTGCCCAGAAAATTTTGTGCCTGCAGACTGATACTGGCGAAGAAATTTCCCGAACCCCCTGTGCCGATCGAAAAACTGACGGCGCCGAAATTTTGCTCGAGTACGTCGTAGTTCACATCGATCTGGTCGTCAGTACCTGGCACCTCTTCGGTTTCAACTTCCACCGTCTCGAAATAGCCCAGGCGTTCCAGGCGCACTTTGGATTGTTCGATCTGCAAGCTGGATGCAGGGGCGCTCTCTAACTGGCGCATTTCGCGCCTCAAAACATCATCAGCCGTGGACAGATTACCGGTGTAGTTGATGCGATTCACATAGGTACGATTACCCGGCTGGATAAAGAACGTCACCTCTACGGTCTGATCTTCTTCATTGACCTCAGGTACACCGGTGGCCTCGGCGAAGGCATAACCCAGATTACCGAGAAACTGCACCATGACTTCCTCTGTACCAGTGACCAGCCCTTGTGAATAAATTTGTCCGGGGCGCACGAAGATTGCGGCACGCAACAGGGCCTCGGCATCGACCAGATCACCGGCCAGATCGACTGCATCGACAGTGTATTGGTAGCCTTCGGTAAAATTGATAGAGATATAGACTTCTTTACGATCGGGAGTAATGGCTATAGGTGTGGAATCGATATTGAATTCGACATAGCCGTTATCCAGATAGAACGACTCGAGTCGCTCCAGGTCACCGGAAAATTGTTCTCGGGAGTAGCGGTCTTTGCGGCTTAGAAACATGTACCAGGGCTTGGTGCCGAGTTCAAACAGGCCCAGCAGGTCTTCTTCCTCGAAAGAGTCGTTGCCGACTATATTGATATTTCGAATCCTCGACTCCTCTCCCTCGTTGATATCCAGGCTGATTGCGACCCGGTTACGGGGTAACTCTTCGACTTCAATATCGACTGCAGCACCATAGCGACCACGTGAAGAGTACACATCCTGGATGCCCTGCCGAATAACCTCCAGCGCGGCTCGAGTAAAAATTTGTCCTTCGGCAATATCGGCGCTAGCCATGTTATCGAGAATGTCCTCGGTTTCGAGGACGCTGTTGCCTTCGATGCTTATCTCCGCCACCGAGGGTCGTTCCAGGACGGTAATCACCAGAATGTTGCCTTCCCGGGACACCTCGATCTCATTGAAATACTCAGAGGCGTGTAACTCACGAATAATTTGCGCAGAGGTGCCCTCGGTCAGGTCATCGCCAATTCCTACCGGCAGCAGGTTGTAAATAATGCCGGGCGAAATACGTTGGTAACCGTCGACGATAATGTCGGCGATAGTGAAGTCTTGCGCGTTGAGGGTATTTGGAAATCCAAAGACCGCCAGCAAACAGAAAACTAGTTTCTTCATTTGTAATGCTTACTCAAATTTTAGTGATTGTTACTTGGCGGCGGGTTTTTTAGGGATCTCTGGTTATAGTATTCGGACAAAGTCATTGTATAGTGCTAACACCATTATCCCCGAGATTAATAGCAGACCCAGCTGCAATCCCCAGGCCTGGATGCGTTCTGGCACCGGGCGTCTGATGACCGCTTCGATCATGTAGTATATCAAATGTCCTCCATCCAATACCGGGATCGGCATCAGGTTAAGCACTCCAAGTGAGATGCTCAACAGCGCCAAGAATCCCAGATAGACATTGAGGCCATAAGAGGCTGTTTCCCCCGCTACTTGAGCAATCGTTATCGGACCATTGATATTCTTGACCGAAATCAGACCAATAACCATTTTCTTGAGTGATACAAGAACAAAGACCGATTTATCCCAAGTCTCTTGCAGCGCCGGCTGAATTGCAGTGAGCGGTCCAAAATGAATTGCTCGCAGTGCCTCCGGAGGCAAGATTTCAGACAAGCTGGTTTCCTGTAAATAGGCGCCAATAGAACCGATTGCTCTACCGTCTTCGCCTCTGACAAGTTCGGGCCGTAGTTCCAGACCAGTCTCACTTCCATTGCGTTGGACAATGACATCCAGATCGAGTTCCGGGCTATTCCTGATGACTTGGACCCAATGGGTCCAGCCCAGAATTGGCTCACCATTTACAGACAGGACTTCATCGCCTGTCTGCAAGTCACCGAATTCTGCTCTGCCGCCCGCTATTGTGCCGCCTATGAGTGCGGGAATCTCGATGCGCACGATACCGAGGTTGGTAACCGGATCGGGTTCGGTATCTCCCCCCATCCATGCCTGAATAGGAATCCGCACGTCGCGGATGTTGCTGGAATCGGCAGGATCTACGCTGAAGACCAGCTCGCCAGTCTCGCCGAGTCGGCCCAGCATCCTTAGCGTTACCTGCTGCCAGATAATGGTCGGTTGCCCGTCTACGGCGAGGATTTCATCGCCCACTTCCAGTCCTGCTAACTGGGCTGCAGAATTGCTAGATACTCCATTAACTATAGGAGCTATCCCATTGATACCATAAGATATATTAATTACCCAGTAAATAAAGATTGCCAGCAGAAAATTAGCCACAGGACCTGCCGCGACTATTGCCATGCGCTGCCAGAGTGACTTACAGGCAAAAGAGTGATGGCGCTCGTTAACGGGCACCTCACTGGCGTCAGTCAGCGTGGTGTCCTCCTGACCCAGCATCTTGACGTATCCCCCCAGGGGAATGGGGGCCAGCACGTATTCCACGCCATCTTTGCCTATCCAGGTTTTTACGGCCCGCCCGAAGCCGATTGAGAATCGCAACACTTTCACGCCGCAGCGGCGTGCCACCCAGAAATGACCAAACTCGTGAATGGTCACGAGAATCCCCAGCGTTACGATCAGGGCGAGCACACTTATGATAAATTCAAGCATTACAGTAATGACTTTCCGGAGGCCTTATCCAGGCCGTGTCCAATCAGTGAAAATCCTTTGATATCAATTTCTTAGATAAGCTTCGAGCCTGCCTATCAATGTCCTGAATAATAGCCAGACTTAGCGCCGCTTCACAAGGTATTTTCGACATAACCGTTTCAATAATTAACGGAATTTGGGTAAAGCGCAGCACCCCTTCCAGAAACGCGGCCACCGCTTCTTCATTAGCCGCATTCAGCGCAGTGGGTGCCGTGCCACCCTGCTTTGCCGCCTCTATGCCCAGCGACAGGCAGGGAAATCGCTCGGTATCCGGGGTCTCAAACTGCAATGTTCCAATCTCAGCCAGCCGCAGAGGCTTCACCCCCGATGTGATGCGTTCTGGATAAGCCAGGCCATGGGCGATGGGTACTCGCATATCCGGGTTCGCCAACTGTGCCAGCACCGAGCCGTCCCGGTAGTGCACCATCGAATGAATAATACTCTGGGGGTGGATCAATATTTCGATCTGCTCCGCATTTGCACCAAACAGGTAGCTGGCCTCGATGAATTCCAGACCCTTGTTCATCATGGTCGCCGAATCAACCGAAATCTTGCGCCCCATCGACCATTGCGGATGTTTGCAGGCCTGCTCCGGGGTAATGCTGTCGAACTGCTGCAATTCAGTCCCGAGAAAGGGTCCACCAGATGCCGTAAGCACGAGCTTTTCCACCCCGGCCATCGGTGATTCATTGGATGCCTCGCCGTTGCGCGTCAGGCACTGAAATATTGCATTGTGTTCGCTGTCGATAGGAATAATAGTCGCACCGTTGCGAGCTGCGCTGTCCATAAACAATTCACCGGACATCACCACTGATTCCTTGTTCGCCAACAGCACTTTTTTGCCGGCGGCGACAGCCGCCAGGGTAGATTCCAGTCCCGCGGCACCCACGATTGCAGCCATGACTACCTGTACCTCTGCATCGCTGGCAATGCGTTCAAGCGCATCGCTGGCGGTCAGCAATACCGTAGCGCAGTCGCTCTCGGCAAGCAGCCCTGCAAACTGCTCCGCGCTGGCTGCATCGGTGACCACGGCGAAGTCGGGCTGGTACTGTTGGCATTGCTTCAATAACAGTTCGACATTACGGTGAGCACTCAATGCAAATACTCGATAGCCTGGATTTTGATCGAGAACAGCCAAGGTGTTCCTGCCGACGGAGCCGGTCGATCCGAGTATGCTTATTGAGACAGCTTCACTCATAAATCACCGAGATCTGGCAGTACCAGCAGCAGGGTCAGTACGAAACTTGGAACAACCGCAATCAGCCCGTCGACTCTGTCCAGAATACCACCATGACCCGGTAGTAGCGCCCCACTGTCTTTAATATGGCGATTACGTTTGAGCATGCTCTCCGCCAGGTCGCCGATCACGTCGAAGAAAGTCACGGCAAGGCTTAGTAGAATCAGTAAGCCAATCTGCAAGGGGCCCAACTTCAGCAAGTAAGTGTGCAATGCCCAGATTAACAGCAGCCCTAATAATAGACATAGGGATAAACCACCCCACACGCCTTCCCAGGATTTATTTGGACTAAGTTGTGGTGCCAGCTTGTTATGTCCAAATCGAATACCAGTGAAGTAAGCACCTATATCGACCGCGGCGACCATAACCACGAGAGCAAACACCAGGTAGCCCTGCTCAAGAAGGTACTTCAGCTGAACAATGCCAACCCATGTGGGTAACAACGTTAACAAACCCATAGTGGCTATTTTAGATTTGTCATTCCACTGCTCGGCGTTGTGCGGATAATCTTTCAGTATCAACGACACAACTAACCAGAACAGCAGCCCCAAGCCTAGAATAAGAGAAGCTCTGAGACTATCGATTGATTCGGCTTCTGGTGTTACTTTTAGCAGAAAGAACAGACCGACCAGCATTATCGCCAGAGTCGCAGAATAACCAAGCCTTGATTTGTTATCGGTAAGCCCTATGAATCCACCCCATTCCCAACTGCCCAGTAACACAACCAACGCGAGAAGAATGGCGAAGTTAAAAGAAGGCAATAGTGTCGTTGCTAGTATCAAACCCAGCAATAATATAACAGCAGTTATAATGCGCTGTTTTAACACTAATCTTCGCCTTGCTTTCCGTTTTCATGTCCGCCATAACGACGCTGGCGAGACGCGAAATCATCCAGTGCTATCTGTAATTGCGCATCGTCGAAATCCGGCCAGAAACAGTCGGTAAAATAGAGTTCGGTATAAGCGAATTGCCAGAGCAGGAAATTGCTTATGCGATGCTCTCCACCGGTTCGGATGCAAAGATCTGGATCGGGATACTCGCCCAGGCTCGTATGCCGATGCATCAGATCTATGTCGATCTGTTCACTGGTAAGTTCGCCTGCAGCAACTTTTGCCGCGAGAGATCTGGCAGCATTGTTAATATCCCAGCGCCCACCGTAGTCGGCCGCAACTATCACCGTGGTGCCCGTATTATTGCGTGTCAGCTGTTCTACATCCAGCATATTACTCTGCAGTTTCTTCGAGAATCCGCTGCGATTGCCAACAAAGAGCAAATGTACATTTTTTTTATGTAACTGATTGATTTCACTACGTTTTAAGGCTGTGAGAAATAGCGCCATCAAGCCCCGCACTTCGCGAATTGGCCGCATCCAGTTTTCACTGCTGAAAGCAAACAGCGTCAGGTAATCTATGTTGCGATCCACACAGGAATTAACGATGTCACGAGCAGCCTCTGCTCCATAGCGGTGACCGGATTTGGTAGGCAGTCCTTTAGCCTTGGCCCAGCGATTATTACCATCCATGACAATAGCAATATGTTGGGGATACTGTTGAATTGGGTCAGGTGTCATTGTTTAACTCTATACTACACACCGACTCTGTTAGGTCTGATGCCGTAATTCTGAATCTCGAAATCATTAAAAAGAAAGTAAATCTTCTTCCTTGCTATGAAAAGTAGATTCAACGACGGCAACGTATTTATCGGTCAATTTCTGAACTTGATCCTCTGCGTGATGATATTCATCTTCGCTAATTTCTTTCTCTTTCTCCAAGTCTTTAAAGTCTGAATTTGCATCGCGCCGAATATTCCGAATAGCCACTCTGGTATTTTCTGCTTCGTGTTTAGCCTGCTTGGTATATTCTCGCCGCGTTTCTTCAGTCAGCGGTGGCATAGGTACACGTATGGTGTCGCCATTATTGGAGGGATTCAATCCTAGATCAGATTTCAATATGGCTTTTTCAATCTCTTTAATTAATTGCTTTTCCCAGGGAGAGATGAGTAATGAGCGCCCTTCTTCAACATGGACATTAGCCAGCTGATTTAACGGTGTATCGGTGCCGTAATAAGACACCATCACGCTGTCGAGAATACTGGGGTGGGCACGCCCCGTACGGATCTTTTTAAAAGCGTCTTCCAAGGAACCAACGCTCTTCTGCATTCTTTGTTCTGCGTCTGTAACTATCTCATCTATCATATGTTGTTCCTCTTTTCACAAAACGCAATATCACACTATTCGATAAGCGTACCGTCCTGCTTCCCCATGACATTGTCGAGCAGGGCTCCTGCTCGATGCATATTAAATACCTTGATGGGTATTTCATGATCACGACTCAGACAGATAGCAGTCAGGTCCATAACACCCAAATTCTTCTGGATGACATCATCGTAACTGAGCTTATCAAATTTGACGGCATCGGGATGGGTTTCGGGATCAGCCGAGTAAACGCCGTCCACCTTGGTTGCCTTGAGAATCAGGTCCGCATCGATTTCGATGCCCCTGAGGCAGGCTGCCGAGTCGGTAGTAAAGAAGGGATTTCCAGTACCGGCAGAGAAGATAACCACGTCACCCGCCTCCAGGTGACGAATCGCGCTGCGACGGTCATAGTGCTCCACGACACCACTCATCTGGATGGCGGACATTACTCGTGTATGGATATTCGCTCGCTCCAGAGAATCACGCATGGCCAGTGAGTTCATGACGGTCGCCAGCATACCCATGTGATCGCCTGTCACCCGCTCCATGCCGGCGGCATGCAGCATGGCACCGCGAAACAGGTTGCCGCCGCCAATGACCATACCGACCTGAACACCCAGGCCGACCAGCTGTCCCACTTCGACGGCGATCCGATCAAGCACTTTCGGATCAATGCCATACTCAGCATCACCGGTGAGTGCCTCACCACTGAGTTTCAGCAGAATCCGGTTGTACTTGCGTTCCTTTTTCACCATGCCTGCACCGTCTTTACGTCGTGATTACTAGTCTTGCTGTAAGCAAGAGTGGTCTGGCTGCTTGGACTACGACTCAGGCCCTTAACCGTTGACCTGTGCCGCCACTTCATCTGCGAAGTCCATTTCATCTTTCTCGATACCTTCGCCAACCTCAAAGCGCACGAAGTTCACGATATCGGCGCCAGCCTCGGATAGCAAATCCACTACCTTGCTGTCGGGATCCTTAACGAAGGGTTGTTCCATTAGACTGACTTCAGCCACAAATTTACGCAGGCGCCCACTGATCATCTTTTCGATAATTTCTTCCGGCTTACCGCTCTCACGTGCCTGCGCAGAATAAATCTCAGACTCTTTCGCCAGTACCTCTTCGGGTACGTCTTCGGCTCTGATTACCATAGGGTTAATCGCTGCCACATGCATGGCGATATCACGTGCCAGGGCTTCATCGCCGCCACGCAGTGCGATCAATACTGCAATTCGGTTATTGCTGTGGACATAGCTCTCCACGATGCCTTTATTGGCATCCTCGAAGTTCAGCCTTGCAACACGCCGCAGATTAATATTTTCGCCGATTTTCTGAACCAGCGCTTGTCGTGTTTCTTCCAGGCCATTGCCTAACAGGCTCTCAGCATCGGCATCACTATTAACGAACGCCAGGCCCAAGGCCTGCTGGGCAAAATTCAGGAAATTTTCATCCCGCGCGACGAAGTCAGTCTCGCTATTTACTTCAACCACAACACCGTAGTTGCCATCCTCGGCAATTTTTGTCAACACAATCCCTTCGGCTGCCACGCGGCTCGACCTCTTCTCAGCCTTTAGCCCACTGGCCTTGCGCAAGTCATCGATTGCCTTCTGCATATCACCGTCGGCTGCCGACAGTGCCTTCTTGCAATCCATCATGCCCAGGCCGGTGCGCTCACGCAGTTCCTTAACCATACTCGCAGTAATAGTAGCCATTACTAGTGCCTCACTTGGTATTCTTTCGTAGCCCCGCGGGCTCTGTCCTAGCCCACTGGAGATTCATTTAAAGAAAGGGGGCTGTATGCCCCCTTTATTGTTCGTTCGTCAGTTATTACTGGTTATCACTAACCGGGGTATCAGTAGATCGAGTCATTACAGAGCCAATCCCTCAGGAATCACCCGCCGCCTTCTTCTTGGCAAGTGCCTTTTTCTTGTCAGGTGCCTTTTTCTTGGCAGCTGCCTTCTTAGCCGGCGCTTTTTTCTTGGCTGCCGCCTTCTTGGCTGGGGCTTTCTTAGCCGGCGCTGCCTTCTTAGCGGTTGCTTTCTTCTTAGCTACCTTTTTCGCGGCTGCTTTCTTAGCGGGAGCCGGCTCCTCAGGCTCTTCGACTGCTCCAGCAGCATCTACAACTGGTGCTTCTTCTGCTGGTGCCTCTTTTGCAGGTGCCTCTTTTGCAGGTGCCTCTTCAGCAGCAGCTGCTTCTTCTGCAGGCGCTTCTTCGGTGGCTTGCTCGGCTTCTGCAGTTGCAGCTACGTCTTCCACAGTCTCTGCAGCTGCTGTCTCCTGCCCAACGGCATCCGCAGGTGCTTCGCCTGCCGAATCTTCGGGGGCATCACCATCAGCCGCCGCTGCAGCGGCTTTCGCTGCTGCTGCCTCATTTCCTTCGACTTCGACGAATTCACTATCGCCTTCGGCCGGTCCGCTCATGCCACGCCCCTCGATGCAGGCTTCAGCAATCGCCGTGGCATACAACTGAATGGCACGAATCGCGTCATCGTTACCCGGAATAACATAGTTCACGCCTTCGGGATTACTGTTGGTATCGACTACGCCAATAACAGGAATCTTCAGGTTGTTTGCTTCTGTGACCGCGATGCGTTCGTGATCGACATCAATCACGAACAGCGCATCGGGTAAGCCACCCATGTCCTTAATTCCGCCGATACTGCGCTCCAGCTTTTCCTTGGCACGAGTAAGCATCAAGGCTTCTTTCTTGGTAAGTCGGTTAAAGGTGCCATCGGTTTCCTGGATTTCCAGTTCCTTAAGGCGCTTGATAGATCTTCGGATGGTCTTGTAGTTGGTGAGCATGCCACCCAGCCAGCGATGATTCACGTAGGGCATGCCGGCACGTTCGGCCTGTTCACGCACGATTTTGGCTGCGGCACGCTTGGTACCGACGAACAGAATCTTCTTTTTCTTGTCCGCCATATCGGTCACTTCATCCAGCGCGGAATTCAGTGCTGGAACCGTGTGCTCAAGATTGATGATATGGATTTTGTTGCGGGAGCCGAAGATGTATGGCTCCATTTTTGGATTCCAGTAGCGACACTGGTGCCCGAAATGCACTCCTGCACGGAGCATTTCTTTCATGCTTACAGTCATGTTGTTACCTATGTTTTGGGTTAGGCCTCCATACACCCCATGGATCAACCCTACTGGCAGATTCTGCCGGCCGGGCACCCGGATCACATGTGACGGTATATGTGCGACGTTAGTTAATATTCAGCGCTTTTACAGTTGCCAATCTGACTCCCAGCAAAGCGCGCCGCTTTATACCATAAACCGGGGCTTTGCGAAAGATTTTCCCATGCAATCCCGGCAGCATGGATGGACTGGTCACAAACCCGAATCGAAATCAGAACGGGATCCCTGCTGAATTCCATTCAGGCACGTATGTTCTTGAAATTAGGCAGTTTAGTGGACTATGCACGGCTGTGGCTGGGACAGTTTTATGGCATCCTCCGAAGCTGGCCATGCCGCTTCGCGCGGATTAAGATTGACCGCCTTCGAGTCAGGTGTAGCTAGTTAGCTGCAGCTCTGAGTCATGCAATTAACCTCTACAAGTCCCAATCCGGTAATCAAAGAAACGCTCTCATTGGACAATGAGCAGAAGCGCGGCCTCACCATCTGCAATCCACTGTATTTGAAGGGGTTGCTGCTTTACAATAGCCAGCTTTTTAGCGATGCCCCTTTTCCCTGTAGAACGGCTAGCAATGACCATACAACTCAAGACAGCGGATGACATCGCCAAGATGCGAGTCGCAGGTCGACTGGCGGCCGACGTGCTGGATATGATCGGCCCTCACATACAACCGGGAGTCAGTACCGGTGAACTGGACCGCATCTGCCACGACTACATTGTGGAGCAACAGAAGGCGGTTCCCGCACCGCTTGACTATAACGGCTTCCCCAAGTCCATCTGCACATCTGTCAACCATGTTATCTGCCATGGCATTCCCAGCGACAGCAAGATCCTCAAGAGTGGCGATACTCTTAACATAGACATAACTGTAATCAAGGATGGCTTTCACGGGGATACCAGCAAGATGTTTTGTGTTGGCGATGCTCCCGAGCATGCCAGGCGCCTGATTCGCATTACCCAGGAGTGCCTGTACAGGGCTATCGACATTGTAAAGCCAGGCATCACCCTGGGAGATATCGGACACGTCATACAACAACATTGTGAGGCCCATAACTACTCCATCGTGCGCGAGTATTGCGGTCATGGAATCGGCCGAGTTTTCCATGAAGAACCACAGGTACTGCATTATGGCAAACCCCATAATGGACCGAAGATCGCCGCAGGCATGACCTTTACTATCGAACCGATGCTCAATGCAGGTACCCGTTACACAAAACTCTCGCGAAAAGATGGCTGGACCGTGACCACCAAGGATCGGCGCCTGTCGGCGCAGTGGGAACACACCCTGGCGGTAACCGCAGATGGCTGCGAAGTGTTAACTCTTCGCGCCGAAGAAACCCTGTGAACTCCAAAAATCTACCTGGCAGCGACAGGTCATCCAGCGCGGTGGCGCCAGCAGATGTCGAACTACTCGATCTTGAGCAGCTGCGCAACCGTATCGCCGACGCTGGCAGTCCAATCCCGTTACTGCGCGCTGCCATTCAACATGCCCGTGGCGTGCTCGACGAACGCTTCAAACAGAATCTGAATATCACCGACATAGTCTGTGGTCGGGCCTGGGTAGTGGATGAGGTGTTACGACTGGCCTGGCAGGCACAGAATTGGCCTGACGATGATATCTCTCTGGTGGCTGTGGGCGGATATGGCCGCGGCGAGCTACTACCCCACTCCGACATCGATCTGCTGCTTTTGACCCACAGGAATCGTAATTTGAAATATAAAAATACCATCGGCTCATTTCTGACCATGTGCTGGGACATCGGTCTGCAGATCGGGCAGAGTGTGCGATCCATCAAGCAGTGCAAGACAGAGGCCATTAGAGACATAACAGTGTGTACAGCCCTGATGGAATCAAGGACGCTTATCGGTCCTGAGGAATTACACAGCAAGATGGTGGCGCTCACCCGCAGTAGACGGGTCTGGCCAATCAAGAAATTTCTGCGCGCGAAACTGGATGAACAGATTGCGCGCCACGACAAATACCACGATGTCGACTACGCCCTGGAGCCGAATGTAAAAACCTCCCCCGGTGGACTGCGTGATATCCAGACTATCGCCTGGGTTGCCAAGCGACACTATGATGCCAGTTCATTTCAGGATCTGGTGGAACTGGGATTCCTGCAACCATCCGAAGAAACCATACTCAATAGGGGGCAACAGTTTCTCTGGAAGCTACGCTACGGCCTGCATTACCTGGGGGGTCACAGTGAAGACCGTCTGCTGTTTGATAAGCAGCGCGAGCTGGCGCTGCTTATCGGTTATGAAGATGACGACAAGAGCCTGGGCGTTGAAAAATTGATGCAAGAGTACTACCACGCTGTTGATAGTCTGCGTGAGTTAAACGATCTGCTGTTACAACATCTTGATGAGGCGATTCTGCGAGCCAGGGAAAGAGAAACCATCAAACCCTTGAATAACCGCTTCCAGATTCGTAATGGCTATATCGAAGTCGTCAATGAACGGGTGTTCGAACAATATCCTTCTGCGCTACTGGAAATATTTGTATTGAGCGGGCAAGACGATCACATCGAGGGCATTCGCGCCTCCACGATACGCTTGATACGTGAAAACCGAAGCCTTATAGACGACGACTATCGACGGGACATACGCAACGTCACACTGTTTATCGAATTGCTGCGCACCCCTCATCATATGACGCTGCATCTACGGCGCATGGCTCGCTACGGCATCTTGGGTCGTTATCTGCCGGAATATGGAAAGATCAGTGGCCAGATGCAGCACGACCTGTTTCACATTTATACGGTGGACGCACACACTCTACAGGTCGTGGAGAACATGCGCAGGTTTCGCTTACCGGCAGCCGAAGAAAAATTCCCGGTGGCCGCACACATCTTCCGTAACCTGCCTAAAGTCGAATTGCTATACATCGCCGGACTGTATCATGACATCGCCAAGGGCCGCGGCGGCGATCACTCCCAACTGGGTATGGCTGATGCGGTGGATTTCTGCGAGCGCCATCGCCTCAGTAGCTGGGATGCCAAGCTGGTGTCCTGGGTGGTAAACAAACACCTGCTCATGTCGATGACTGCCCAACGCAAGGACACCGAAGACCCGGAGGTGATTCATGAGTTCGCCACGCTGATGGGAGACAAACTGCATCTGGACTATCTGTACGCCATGACGGTTGCCGACATCTGTGCCACCAACCCGGAATTATGGAACACCTGGCGTGCCACATTGTTGCGTCGGCTGTATGTCAATACCAAACGCGCACTCCGGCAAGGGCTTGAGAATCCACTCAATCGCGAAGAACGCATCATGGACAAGAAAGATACCGCTCGGGGCAAGCTCAAAGACCGAGGCTTGAGCGACGCACAGATTGAAGAAGTCTGGGCCAACGCCGCCGAAGAGTATTTCTTGCGAGAGACCACCGCCAACATCATCTGGCATACCCAGGCGATAACCCACTTCGAAGGCGATGGACCTCTGGTGTCGATGAAGGAAATCAAGGAGCATGCCGCCGAGGAAGGCGCTACTCAGGTATTTATTTACACTACCAATGCCGATTTCCTGTTTGCCAATTCCACGGCAGCGTTCGAGAAACTCAATCTGAATATTTACGGTGCGCGAATCTTCACTTCCACGAATGATTATTGCATGGACACCTACACGGTGCTCGAAAGCACCGGCAAACCGGTTGGTATTAATCCGATACGGCTGGAAGAAATCAGGCGCGTACTCACCGAGTATCTGAGCAATAGCAATCAGGCCAGACCCCCGACAAAATTTCGCCGCACTCGTAAGGAGAAGTATTTCACGAAGCCTATCGAGATTTCATTCCTTAACTCGGCGGATAAAGACTACTCGACACTGGAGATTAACTGCTCCGACCAACCGGGCATACTCGCCTGTGTCGGCAAAGTGCTGGCAGACAATGCCATCAACCTCAAAGATGCCCGCATTGCTACACTCGGTGAAAGAGTCGAGGATCTGTTCTTTATCACCGACTTAAACGGTGCGCCTATCGAGCAGCCCGCACTGCTGGAAAAACTGCAATCAGACATCAAGGCGCAATTGGAAGACAGGCTGGCCGCCTGACTCAAAAGGTGCCTGGATGATTACTCTCTACGGAATAAGCAACTGTGATACGATCAGGAAGACTCGCAAGTTCCTGGATGATCGAGCACTTCACTACCGCTTTCATGATTACAAGAAGCAGGGTTGTACAAGCGAACTGGTAGGCAATTTTCTGGAACACTTCACCTATCGGGAACTGATCAACACCCGGGGTACCACCTGGCGCAAACTGCCAGATTCCATCAAGAACACTCTGGACAGGGACCGTGCGATCAAACTTATGACAGAACAATCGTCAATAATTAAACGTCCACTGATTGCAACAGACAGCGAATGGGTTCTGGGTTTCGATACAGCCCAGCTGGAACGATTAAAATAACACAGCTTTAAGCAAGCGCAGGCGATTGCTGACAAAATAACGGAAACACAGATGAGCAACACAATTCACAGCTTTGGTTTTGGTCTGGCAACGACAAACTCCGCCGGCGAGATCATCGAGGTCTATTACCCGGAACCCAGAATTAGCCCTTCTCCGGAACTCACCCTGGCGCTAGCAGAGATTTGCAAGCTTCAGGAGGAAGCAAATGTCGTGCTCGAGCTGAACCCAGAGACTGTCAAATTGCTGATTGGATCATTTAAAGGTATCGGTGAGACTTCCCTAGCTACTACATTAGAGGAACTGGCAAACGGAAAGGGAACCATTATTGCCTGCATCTCGTGTTCGGATGCAGCACCCACCTCCATCCCGGAAGCCTTCCTGAAACTACATTTGCTATCGCACCGCCTGGCCAAACCTCACTCGCTGAATCTGCAGGGTATTTTTACTGTGCTACGTAACCTGGCCTGGACCAACCAGGGCCCGATAGACCTTAATGATTTACCGGCTCGACAGTTACAAGCCCGGCTTAGTGGTGAAGTATTGGATGTTAGCTCGATAGACAAGTTTCCCAAGATGACCAGTTATGTCGTGCCTAGCGGCGTAAGGATTGCCGATACGACACGTATCAGGCTCGGTGCCTACATCGGCGAAGGCACCACCGTCATGCATGAAGGCTTCGTCAATTTCAACGCCGGCACTCTCGGTACTGCGATGATCGAAGGGCGCATCTCTTCGGGTGTTGTGGTCGGCGAGAACAGTGATCTGGGAGGAGGATGCAGCACTATGGGAACGCTCTCCGGCGGGGGTAACGAGATTATCTCTGTCGGCAAGAACTGCCTGATCGGTGCCAATGCCGGCATCGGTTTCCCGCTTGCCGATGGATGCATCATCGAGGCAGGTCTTTACGTGACAGCCGGGACGAAAGTGAACTTGCTGGATAAAGCGGGTAAATTGATCAAGACAGCCAAAGCCAAGGATATTAGTGAAATCAAAAATCATGTGTATCGTCGCAACTCGTTAACGGGAACGGTTGAATGTGTGCCTTCGACCAGGGCCGCCAATCTCAACGAAGAACTACACAGTCATAACTAGGAAGATCCATGTCCGCCACTCTGGAATTGGCAAAGCAACTTATCGAACTCCCCTCCATTTCTCCTGAGGACGCGGGTTGCCAGGAAATCATAGGGTCGCGACTCGCCAGTCTCGGCTTTCGACTCGAAAGCCTGATTTTCGATGACGTCACTAATCTGTGGGCTGAAATTGGAGACAGTGGTCCGTTGTTGGTGTTCGCCGGGCATACCGACGTGGTACCACCTGGCCCATTGGAGGAGTGGTCTTTCAATCCCTTTACCCCTTCCGAACAGGATGGGTTTCTGTACGGTCGTGGTGCCGCCGACATGAAGAGCAGCCTGGCGGCCATGATAACGGCCACGGAACGATTTCTCGCCGAACAGCCTTCTCGAGGCCGCTTAGGATTTCTGATTACTAGCGACGAAGAAAGTCTAGCCATCAACGGCACTCGCAGAGTCTTGGAAGTCTTCAAGAGCAGAGACTTACACATCGACTACTGTGTAATAGGCGAACCCAGCAGTAGCGAAACATTGGGTGATACAATAAAGACGGGTCGACGCGGCTCGTTAAATTGTCTGTTGAAGATCATTGGTATCAAGGGCCATGTTGCCTATCCACAACTCGCTTCAAATCCTATTCACAATGCCCTGCCCGCAATGCAAGCCCTAACGTCCATGGTTTGGGATGAAGGTAATGCCTCGTTTCCGCCTACCAGCCTGCAGATTTCGAACATTCACGCCGGCGTTGGCGCCAATAATGTCATCCCCGGCTCGATGGAAATCGATTTTAATCTGCGTTTCTCGACTGAACTCGATGCTGAGACCATCAAGGAGAGAGTTGCAGAGGTGTTGGCGGAACATCGAGTAGACTACAAAATTCACTGGCAGCTGTCAGGAGAACCGTTTCTAACCTCAGAGAATCTACTGATCGACGTGGTTAGGGAAAGTGTTCAGGAGGTGCTGGGTATAATGCCGCAACAATCCACCTCCGGAGGCACTTCGGACGGACGTTTTATTTCACCGGCTGGCGCCCAGGTTGTGGAATTTGGCCCCTGCAACACCACCATTCACAAGATCAACGAACGCATTCGAATTGCAGATATCGACAAACTGTCCGGCGTGTATGAATCGATACTGAAGAAGTTGGCATAGGGACGCTTAGGGAGTCAGATACACATCGAAGCGGCTGCTACTGCCTTTAAAACTGACATCAGGGCTCAAGCCGGTATAGCTCGGTGACTGCTTCGCACGTTTTACCACGACACGCTCAGTGGCTTTGTGCAATGCCAGCTGAAGGATTCCTGGCGCGTCAGCTGTTTCACCCAGCAGGCGCTGCAGCAGCTGCATGGATTGCTTCGATTTAGCCGACTTAGGCCGCAGCGGGTACATGGGATCGATGACTATCACCTGATAGGAGTCCAGTTGGGCAGCTGCTTGGACAAAATCTGCTCGCGTTAACTGCATTCTGCTCACCGCATCACGGGTAGCAGCGCTACCCTTCAACCCACGTTGCATGCCGTCTTCGAGAAGCGCATGCACCACAGCATTGCGCTCCAGCAGCCTTACCTCACAACCGGCTCTTGCCAATAAAAAACCATCGCTGCCGAGTCCGGCCGTTGCATCCAATACGCGCAGCGTCTGGCGTTTCTTCAAACCGACGGCCTTGATCAGATTCTGTTGTCTCAACCCATCCCCGGCACGTCGGGTCAATTTCTTGCTGTCAAAATCTACCACAACGGCACCTGAGACCCTGGCGTCGTTAGCATTCAGACTCAACCCTGTCTCGGTATAGCAAAGATAAAATTCGGGATTGCCTGGGGCAAGCTCTGCAGAACTGATTAGGGGAAGTCCGAGCGTGTTTGACAGCGCAGACTCGGCTACGGTTGGCGTTCCACTGCGAATCAATATACTGACACTAGGCTCACTCATACGCTGAAGTAATAGCCAAGCAATACCACACCCAGAATCACTCTATAGATAACGAAGGGAACGAAGCCGATATGGGTAATCAATTTCAGAAAATAGTGAATGCAGGCAAACGCGATCAGTGCCGACAGCAGTGTGGCAAAGAACAGTGTAGCCAACTGCACCGACTGAGTCCCTTCTGTGCCAAATTCGGTAGCGCGCAGCACTCCCCCACCTAAGATGATCGGAATCGACATCAGAAATGAAAACCTCGCCGCCGCTTCCCGGTTCATCTGGCAAAACAAGGCTGCCGTCATGGTGATCCCGGAGCGGGATGTTCCGGGTATTAGCGCTAAGGCCTGCGCTACACCGATGATCAACGCATCCTTCCAGCCTAGATCGCTCAACTCACGAGTATGGGCACGCGATCGATCGGCCCAAAATAACAGCAAAGCAAATAGCAGCGACGTTGTCGCAATGACGGGTAAGGACCGAGCCGATTCTTCGACCAGATTATTGACCAACAGTCCAGCAAGCACACCCGGGATGGTAGCGATCAACAATAACCAGGCGAGTTGCGACTCTTCATTTGCACTACCACCGAATAAATTCTTGCACCAGGCTATAAGCAATCGCCTGATATCGGTGTGAAAATAGGTCACTACAGCCAGCAGTGTGCCGAGATGTACGGCAACATCGAAGGTGAGCCCCTGATCGGTCCAGCCCAGGACAATGGAAGGCAAGATGAGATGTGCCGATGAAGAAATCGGTAAGAATTCAGTCAGACCCTGAATAATCGCGAGAAAACTAATCTGCAGAAAATCGAGTTCCAAGAAATTCTCCGTCTATGAGGAATAATCCAACTGCTCTTTTACATAATTCGGCAGAACCTGTTCATCCAAGACATGCTCTCCTTTAATGTATCTGATCCTGGCTAGCGCACACAGTTCCTCAAGCCTGGCATCGGTATCCATCAGGCAGCCGCGCACAGTTAGATTAAGCGCAGACTCAATTTGGTCACGATAGATCCAGCCGTCACCTATCCCGATACAATCGCTATTGGCAAGGCTTGCCACATCATCAAAGGCTAGAGATCCAGGCGCATTTACCTGCTCGCGCCCAAGCAGCACTACATCCCCATCATCACAGCTTTGATAGACAGCGAAGTAGACCTCGTTCTCTCTAGCCTTGCCAGCGACAAGATAATAGTCTTCCGGGGCTCGTTGCGCAGCTGCTCGGGCCATTATGGCCAGGGTGGATACCGGTACTACCGGCAATGCATTTGCCAGGCTCAGTCCCTGGGCAGCCGCCACACCTATACGCAATCCGGTGAATGAACCCGGACCTGCATTGACTCCTATGACATCCAGTTCCTGCAATCCAATCCCTGACTCCTTCAGCAGAGTGTCAATCATGGGTAACACTTGTTGAGCCGCCTTGCGTTGTTCGGTGCTCTCTCGAATAGAGCAGCCGTTTTTGTGAAGCAGAGCGACGGCGCATTTAGGTGAGGCTGTATCGATGGCAAGCAGAATTGTCATATGCTTCGGCGTAAAAATAATCCTACAGAGACGTTAAACTAAAAATCCCCCTTGAGTCGACTCAAGGGGGATTCGTGGGAATCAGAGAACAACCACCCGCCGTCCGCTCAAACGCTGAACAGACGGTGGGTGTTTGGCTAAGATTACTCTTTCCAGCTAAGGCACTACTTTCTCTTACGAGCTGCCTTTTTCCTTGCCGGTGCTTTTCTCTTGGCTGCCTTCTTTCGGGCTGGCTTACGCTTGGCTGCCTTCTTCTTGGCAGGCTTACGCTTAGCTGCCTTCTTCTTGGCAGGCTTACGCTTAGCTGCCTTCTTCTTGGCAGGCTTACGCTTGGCTGCTTTACGCTTGGCTGCCTTCTTCTTGGCAGGCTTACGCTTGGCTGCT
>MDTC01088376.1_pt1 | contig 56191 bp, 44 predicted proteins | sample 811181 | NCBI WGS metagenome assembly MDTC01 (sample SAMN05326644, study PRJNA326480) | marine metagenome | isolation source: seawater | place: Pacific Ocean: North | collected 2011 | reverse complement strand
GACCGGGATTTGAACCCGGGTCGCAGCCTCGACAGGGCTGCATGATAGGCCACTACACCATCGGGGCTTGGAACCCTACGACATGGGTTCTCTTTTTCAACCTTTGAGAGGGTATTGTTCATCACCCTCCTGCATCTTCGATGTGTATGGAGGGTCCGAAACTGGTCATCGACGTCATTGATAATGGTGGTCAGTGGACTCATAGAGAGTGGAGAATGCTCAGGTATCTAGGGGTAGATACCAAGATTTTACCAAATAAGACACCTCTCTCAGAGTTACGGAAGGTCGACGGACTAATCCTATCAGGAGGCGCGGCCCGAGTAGGAATCACCGGGGAGCTAGGTAACTGTGCAGAATATCTTTCCTTGGATGTCCCAATTCTCGGAATTTGTGCTGGTCATCAGTTTATGGCCGGTCATTATGGGGGGAAGTCAGGCGAAGCGCCCAAACCCGAGTTCGGCGCGGCTACAATCTCCTTAATCGGAGATGGAGGTATCATATTCACCGGCACTCCATCCGCTCAAACCGTGTGGGAGAGTCATAATGATGAGGTTATCGAGGTTCCCAGTGGATTCTCTGTCACTGCCAGAAGCGACTCTTGTGAGGTTCAGGCAATGGAGAACTCTGATGGAGATAGATTCGGGCTCCAGTTCCACCCAGAAGTGAACGACTCCGAGTACGGACGAGTCATGTTCCAGAACTTTGTTGAAGTCTGTGAAAGGGCTAGAAGAAGCGTTTGAGGCATAGGACAGATTGAAGAAGGACCGTAAAGTCGCCGGCTCGATGGCGAGCGAGACAGAGAACATAGTGAACCACAAGTGCCGAAAGTGCAATCGTACGGATAGGAGGGCCTGGAACCCATCCGAGCCACCCAAGTGCAATCACTGCGAATCATCCATGGATCCATTGGAAATTAGATACAAGTGCCTCAGATGTGGGCATCTAACTTGGATAGAAGCAGGCTCCACAGGCAAGTCATGCCACAAGTGCGGGTACAGAGTATTCGCCAAGCCCAGAAGCCAAGGTAGGCCACACAAGACTTTGAGGGCCATTTAGGATTCAAACCTCTCAGGATGTGCTTTTTGAGCTAGCTTAGCGCTTACTTCAAGACCCTGCTCTCGCACCACTAACTATGCCCAGCTGGTTGGAGTCATCTTCACCGAAGACTTTCGATGATCTGGCCGTACCAAAAAGAATCAGAGTCGCACTCTCCTCCTCATCGGCAACTGCCGACCCTCCACATCTTCTTCTGACTGGACCCCCGGGTGTGGGAAAAACAGCCGCATGGAAGCTAGTTGCCCGACAGATTCTGGGTCCCGGCTGGAAAGCAACAACCCACGTCTTGCAATGCAGAGATCTTGCTCGTCAGTCAGGCGCAATGGCAAAATTTGAGAATTTTCTAAGACCGGGCGGCTCAACAGATACTCTGGCCGGTAGAACAAGTCTCGAGGCATTCGACAGAGGGATGGCAGCACGATCCGAAGGGGACAAGGCTCCTGCGGGCTTTGAGACCAAACTCGAAGCAGGCAGTATCCCTGTGAGTAGATTGATTGTCCTAGAAGACGCGGATCATCTAGGTTCAATCAGGCAGGCCTACCTTCGTAGAATGATGGAGAAGGTGGGAAACGCATCTAGATTCATTCTAGTAGCCAGAGCACCTTCTCGAATCATTGATGCCCTGAGATCAAGAAGTAGGATGATTAGGATTCCAGCTACAGAGAGGGAACAAATTGTACAAACCCTAGCTTCCATAGCAGAAATATCCAACTCAAACGCCACGCAGGAAGTTATGGAGGATGTTGCCTACATATGCGATGGAAACCTGAGAAAAGCCATATTCACCTTAGAAATGCTAGATTCTAGGAATCTTGGGGCGGATAGATCGGCTGTTCATAAATTGGTACAGGCGACAACCCTTCAGGCGGGAAGGTATCTGATCGAGCTCGCTCTCAGAGGCAGAGTCGTTGAGTGGAAGTGGGAAAATAAGGGAGGGAGGAGGAAGAGGACCCTAGTGGGGGCATTAGCGGAGATAGACCGCCTGATGAATGAACACGGATTAGATGCCGATGATGTTGTACAACAACTGCACGGGGTATTGGTAGGTAGAAGGTTGTCTATATCGGGCCCCCTGAGAGACAATCTCCTGGATGCTCTTGCTGAATGCGATACCAGCCTCAAGAGCTCTATGCATGCTCGCGTACCATTGGAGAGATTCTTGCATCGCACAGCTGAAGCTGGAGAGCTTCACGGCCTAGCTTTCACCTAATCGAGCAAGCCCTCCGAGTGGCGGGCGCGGCAGGATTCGAACCCGCGGTCCCTGGCTTAGGAGGCCAGTGCATTATCCAGGCTATGCTACACGCCCGTCTCCCGCAAAGCCTATCCCTCAAGAAGTCTAGCGACAAAAATCCCTTCTTTGGACGTCTATCATCCGATGCCATGAAGCACCATGAGCTCTACGCTTGCACATGGAAGGCCCTCTATCTCCCCTGCCCACTCCATATGGAGAGGAGAGCGGCTTCGGAGCGAAGAACGAGCGTGCACTATCGAGGATGATAGCTAGGAGAGACGCTGGAAGGAGGTTTTGGACATGGCTCTCATCAATCCGTACCACCTCTGAGATTAGATTGACATTGCCAGCAATAGCAACCGTGTCATGTGCAGTTCTTCTTGTGGGCTGGGAGTATTCTTCAATTGAGGTTGGTATCGGTCTATTCACTGTAATTTCAATACTTTATATCCCCACTAACATGGCCTCATGGTTTTCTTCCATGGTTGCGAGAGACAGGCTGTCACTCAATGTGGAGGGACATAAGTCCAAAGGATCCTATCCTGGTTCGGAGAGGATAATCAGCACACTGAGGGACAGGGTAATCAGAGAGAGGCTAAGGCTAGCATCAGCTATCCTAGGAGCGGCCTCTCTGTACGTAGTCCTCAGACTAAACCCAGGTACTGTGCTCGCACCATCTTTGATGGCATCTGGGGTATTCTTCGGAACAGTGTGTATTCTAAACTCACTAAAGCTAGAGGGAAGTATGCCTATGAGGTCCAACGACTTCACACTCCTTTCTCTTCACGCCCCCACTCTTCACGATAGTATATTGAAATCAGTCCTAACAGACTCACTGAAGGCTCATTTGGATCCAGAGACTAGTGACTTGTGGGATGAATGGATGGACTCCTTGGAATTTAGTGTAAGAACAGGCCAAACCCCTCGCACAGCAGTAGAGCATGTCTTACAGTCCATCCACTGGGAACAGAGAGGGATTATCGACAGGAACAGACTTGTATCGGAGGTTAAATCCGTCTTCAAAATCGCAGCTACAGACTCTCTTTTTGACAGCTCCAACAAGTTTAATTCTTCATCACTGAGAAAGCTCCTAGCCCATACACGAGCATGGGAACCAGGCCTGTTCAGAGTTATAGACAGACTTCATGACTCCGTTGCAGGGCTACAAGGAGAAGGCTTCGAAAAATGGAGGCTAGACCTAGATCTTCCACCAAGATGCTCTGAAGGGCAGGGAGAGTTGTTCGTCATGCTTCACAATCATACGGGCCAGATGAAAACAGTGGAGCTTGACATAATTGTAGCAAAGGGAGAACCAGCATATCAGAGCATTAGATTAAGCGCCCAAACAACTCCCCATCCTAGCAAAAATTCGGATGATAAGGTAGACAAAATCAGCAAACTAGTGACAATGCTGGAGAGAGCTGTGGTTTTATGGATAGGAATAGCTTGGCCTGACTCAGAATCTGGTCCTCACCCAGTACAAGTCACACTGAAGGGAGAGTCGGGAGAAACGCTGTCTTCCATGGTGGTCCAGACCTCTCTAACTACGGGAGTGAACCCAGAGAGTGCCGCAGTTCGAATGACTGAGGCGGCTGAGGCAGTTAGGAGAATAGCAATTCCATTGAGTGATAGGCAGAATTAGCCTGTGACAAAGGAGCGTCATGTTCATCATACCTCCCCCATTGGCAAGTACCGATAGTGATGGAGTCTTGGGACGTCTTAGTACTCGGAGAGGGCCCGGCCGCCCTAAGGGCCGCGATAGCTGCATCTGATGCCGGAGCAAGGCCTCTATTGGTCTCCGGCTCCTCTGTCGGTGCCGCTTCTGGATTTCCTCCTATTTCTGGATTCTCCGCCTCATTGAATGAAACGTCTCCTTCTTCACACATACAAGACACCATTTCAGCAGGGGGGGACAGTACCGACAAGGAGGCGGCCACTCGTATATGCTCATTAGCAGTAGAGGCGTTATCCGAGCTAGAGAGATGGGGGCTAGTCCTGAGAAGATCCCAAGACAATCTTCCATATCTTGCAGATATATTCGGTCATACATTCCCAAGAGTAGCTGGTTGTGGAGATAGTACCATCAGAGAGGTAACCAGAATCCTTGAAGAGCAGACAATGAAGAGGGCAATCAATAGAAAGTCTGACTTACTTCCTGTAGCACTAGTTATGGATAACAATCAAGCCCGAGGGATTGTTGCTTTGGATATCGAATCAGGAGATCTGATTCCAATACAAGCGAAGACCATTATCGTTGCATCTCAGGGATATCATGGGATATGGAACTCTCCGTCTCAAGGTCATGGTAACGGACTTGCTATATCCAATTCTGCTGGTATCTCTCTCAGAGGTATGGCAAACGTCCCAATGTACGCCTTGACAATTTCTGGGATGGGCATGGTCTTACCAATGGACATCCTTGGATCAGGAGGCAGAATTAGGAAAGAAACCGGAGAGGATGCGAGCCCTGTTGAGGTGATTGAAGGAGAGCCATGCGTTCTAGACATGCGTTCTATGGGGAGATCGGCAAATGGCTGGTTCGAGAATACCTCCTCAAAGGTACTAGACAGAGTCGGACTTGATATCAGGAACGAAGTCCTACCTATCTCGCCTAGAATAGTGTCTACGACAGGGGGTATTCCAGTTGATGATAATTGTAGGGCGACCTTTGACTCTGGAAAGATGTGGTACACAGGACTCTATGCCGCAGGCCGTTCTGCATACACTGGAATGCACGGCCTTTCTCCATTACCCGGGAATCTAATCATGGAAGAGGTAGTAACTGGATCAGTGGCTGGAAAGCATGCAGGGAAATGGTCAATGGCCACCCAATTCGGGGGTCATAAAATGATTGAAGTGGCACTTTCTGAATCACAGAAGAAAATTGATCAGATGTTCTCCACTGAAGGCAGTCCAGTAGGGCACGTAGCAAAAGCCCTCTCGTCAGCAATGAGGATAGTGGATGGAAGCGGCGATCAATCATCCATGGCAATAGCACAAGCTAGTATCAACGAGATCACAAGCCTTGGTATTAGGGTAACAGATCCATCAAGACGAATGAATACAGAGCTAGTCACAGCTCTTCACGTAGAGGGATTGCTGTCCCTAGCAATGTTGATATCCTCTAATGAGGAAGAAGAATGAGTGAAGAAAAATCTATTTTCACTAGAATTATCGAGGGAGAGATACCCTCCTTCAAGATATTTGAGAATGAGTATGTATACTCATTTCTGGATATTAATCCGGCAAGCCCTGGACATGTTCTTGTAATTCCCAAGGAACCAGCACCATACTTGCACGACCTCTCCCCAGAATCTTCCTCAGAACTGGGCAAGGTACTGCCTAGAATATGCAAGTCTGTAATTGAAATTACCGGAGCAACTAGTTACAATATAATACAAAACAACGGCTCTGAAGCTGGACAGACCGTTTTTCATGTCCATTTCCATATTATTCCCAAATATCCTGAAACAACTCATAGCTTTACATGGAAAACAATGAAATTAGACAATAAAGTGGCTCTAGAGCTAGCTCAAAAGATATCCGATAACATAGAATAGAATCGGTGCTTTCTCAACTGAGACCTTGTCTGAGGATACCGTGAGTAACGCGAAAGAGGCGCCGGATATCGATCCAGTACTATCCAGCGGAGCACTAAAAATTAATCCAAAAAAACTCAATAAAGTACCTTGGGATCATACTGGAGAGCATCCAGGAAGTAAACTGGCGTGGTCAGTGATAAAATCACTGGCTAAACTTTCGAAGTACTATCTTTTCAGATCAGTAGAAGAGGAGTCTCCTGTCGACTGTGATGGAGGGAGGATTTATGCTTCAATACATATCAACGGCTTGGTAGACCCTCTCTCCATAATCCTCTCTCAGGAAAAGAGACCAATAACGATGGGAAGGCACGACTTAGCAACAATGCCCTTCATTGGTTGGCTAACCAGAAGAATGGGAAACCAACCAGTTATCAGGAGAGCCGAACAGAGATCAGGTGTTTCAGACCAAGACTTCGCCAAGGAGATCAACCACAGAACCTTACTCACAATGTCCCATTGTATCTCTGGGGGTCATGGGGCGGTCGTGATGCCCGAAGGCAAGTCACATCAAGACTCCAAGCTACACAAACTCAGAACAGGCGCGATGAGATTTGCCATAAACGCCTCAACAATAGCCTCCTCGAAGGAATTACCAAGTCCAGTCATCCAACCTGTAGGCCTACATTTCAGATGCCACCACTGGTTCAGGACAGATTTATTTGTTGAATATCCAGAACCTATCCAGATTCCCACAGTTAACTCTGATAATTATTCCCAGAGCCTCAATGAAGGAACTTGGATGGAACCTCCAGAGGATATGGTAAGGGAGCTGAGGGACGAGTTACAAGATAGATTATCCGAAGTCACCCCCGAGGCTCCGAACTGGGAGACTTACAGAGCTTGGCGTCTGTTAGCACATATTAGGTCAAGAAAGGATAACACCCCCCTCAAGTCATTCTCACAAGAAGTGATAGCTACGAGGAATATACGTGAAATTATGGTAGATAGCGAAGACTCAGAACTAATTGAAGATGCAAAGAAAGCATCAACTATCTTACATTCCCGAGACCTAGATGCAAGGTCCTTATCGAAAGATAATTCACTGAACAAAAACTCAGAAATATTGAGGGGATTCTTAGGATTGATATTGATGATGCTGGCATCTCCTATCTCTATACCGTCCACTGGAATACAAACCACTCTTGCTTGGTACTTAGGTAACAACTCTGACGAAGGAATAGACGCAAGAACAACACATCATATGTTCGCTGTTTTCTTCTCGCCTGTAACTTTCTGGCCACTGTTTGCTTTGCTTTTGTCTTATTACTCACTAGAAGGAATGACTGTAGAAACCACACTATCTTCAATGATTCTCGGAGGACTGATAATTATGGTAGCAATCCAACTTTCAAACACGTTGATGCTAACAGGATATGATTTTTGGACAGACTACACTGCCTCTCGAAGGAGGATTAAGCTAGCAAAAACAGAGGAAGGAACTGAATTCATAGAACTTATTCAGAACATCGTACCTAAACTAGTGGCTCTCAAATAGGACATGCTCTTCCCTTGTACGTGAATAAGAGAGAGGCCGCCGATTCTGTGAGGAAATGGCTACTCAGCGAGAAGCTAGAAGCTAGAGATGTCGAAGACCAGCAGGCGCTTCTTCACATGCACGTCAAGTACCCACCAAGTAAGAGGGGACATCTGTTTAATGTGGTAATACCGAAGAACAGGGATCTTGTATTGGTGTACTCTGTAACTAGAGTCGATGAGGGCCAGCAAGATTTGATGAAGGAATTCTCCACAGAATCCCCCAATGAGTGGAAGAAGTGGCTTCATGATACCAGGTTGGATTTGACTAGAGCAGACTTAGATTGGGTCCTCCACGTAGGGGATAAGGTACAGGACACACCAGGCCCACTACAGGCATTCAACCTCTCAAGGCCGACTTGGTTAGATGGACTTACTCAGAATGGATTCATGCACACGATGAGGAGAGTTTGGTTGACCAAGCTCTCTCTGATTCATAGGATTAAGTTTCAATTTGGTACTGGTTCAGGAAAGCCGGGCCCAGTCGACGACTGGAACAAGAAGAAGGGTCAGAAACCATCGAGGAAATCAGCAGCCCCCCTCAAACAGCCACGAGAGGTCGACACCGATGAAACTGGTGGTTTTGGCAGAGATTTCGATCCAGCAGACTGGGCATAATTCTTTTATCGTACCAGATATAGACTGACCGCAATCCGTGTAGGTTAAGTATGAAATATTTCTAAAAGTGCTGTAGCTAATCACTGGGTGATCACAAATGAGCAGGTCGGAGAAGAGAAGTAGCGTTGCAATGGTTCTGTTGATGGTAGTCAGTTTGTTCGCTGGCCTCGGAGTTCCAAATGCCTCTGCTAGTGAGGTAGTAATGACGGATGCCATAGAAGTAACCCCAGACGGTGCATTCAGTGACAGAATGGTTTCAATCGATGCCGACTCCCAGGGAAACACTCACTTTATCTGGAGCAGAAATACACAACATCTCTACTACAAGATGCTCGATGCTAGGGGCGAAGTACTAATTGATGATACAAAGATATCCGATGCTGGAGCCCATAGAGCATGGCATCCGGATATCAGAGTTGACAATAAGGACATGGTACATGTTACCTGGACTGATAAAGCTGGACAGTGGACGATAATGTATACTCTCTTAGATCCTTCTTTGGATGATCAGAACGGTGATGAGACAACAGATTCAGCCATTACCATAGTCAATGATTTCGAAGTTTCTTCACATCCTCAGAACAGGGACTGGCCGGCCATTGACACCGACTCTGATAATGATCCGCACATAGTCTGGCAGGATTCATACGAACCGCTCGATAAATTCTACCAACAGCCACAGATTTACTATGCAATGCTCGATGCTGATGTGACCTCTAGAACCGTTGAGTTCGCAGTGGGAGAGACCCTACTTACTCCAATTATCGGACACAAAGGTCACCCAGATATAGCAATCGATCTGGATGATTTCGTACAGGTCGTATGGGACGATACCAGAGGGGGCAAGGTAGAGATGGTTATTCCAATCGATACCTCTGGCTCTATGCTAGCAGAGTGGGCAGATATGTGCGTTGTGTTCTATGGGGGAAATTTCGTCAGTGGGTCATACTTCCAAGGTCTAAAACCTCTTCTGGTTAGGGCTAACATGACAGTTTACGAGACACTCTATGGAATCGGAGGGCACACTAGCGTCTCAGCAGCAACATCTGGTAACTGCGCCACGGCATTTGCAACAGGAGGAAGCGGCTCCCAAGGGCCAAGAAACACGGCTCTAGGACTAGTTCCCGGTGATGACAGTGGAGGTATCAGAAAGCTCAATGGAGTGATAATGAACGGCGGTGCACTAACCATAAACTATGACGGAGGAGGTGTTGGATCAGAGTCATGGGGGCCCTCAAGCACTTGGGCCTGCCTATCGTGGAAAGATTCCCAAGGAAACGTACCCGGAAATCCTCCAACACAACTTGATCACAAGTGGAACCCGAATGCCACAAAAATAGTAATTCCGGTCTCAGATGAACCACCATATGACGGTACTTCTTGGGACTCTCAAGATACCAACACTATCCTAGAGGCTCACGACGCATGTGTGAATGCGGGAGTGATCCCCACTCCTCTATGGGCTCAGTCCAATGAAGACGTTGGCTCTTCAATGAAAGACTTAGCACAATGTCCAAATGGCATTGTGAGCTCCTCCTCATCCAGAAACTGCCCAGGTACATCAGTTAGGCTAACTAACGCTGGTGGGCAGATGTACAGCTTCCCAACAGGAGCCTCAAGCGCCTCAGAGCTACAACTAATGGTAGAGGCCTTGGTCTACTTAGCCACTAATAACTCAAGAGAGATTTTCATGACAGTTCTAGATCCAAAATCGCTGTTAGATAGTCCTCATCCAGGTTGGCAAAAGGGAGATTCTGGGACCGTTGTAGATTCTCAAGCAGATACCTATACAGAAGATTTGGGGCCCTCAGTGGACTCTGTGGGATACGGCCACTTGGTAGTAGTAAATGACACTAGAATCACGTTAAATGATGCCTTCAGCCTTCATCCCTCAATCGCTGTAGACACGTCTGGTAACACTCATGTTGCATGGATGGATGGTAGAGCATATGGATTTGAAATAGATGTTAATTATGAGGTATATTATACCAGATTAAGACTTCAGGGAGTCGGAGAGTGGGATGGAGTATCGGAAGGACTCCCTTCGTTCGGCATCAAGCAAATTACTGACTCTGCAATATCTACTGTAGAGGGACTGGGAGGAGTCGACTCAAACCGACCTTATGGGGCCAACTCTCACATGCCTGCAATTCTGACAGACGACTTCGACAATGTCCACCTGTCCTGGTTGGATAATAGCAACGCTAGCCAGAAGGAGACTGTAATGTATGCCAGACTCAACCATACTCACAATTCACATCCAGATGGTTTCCCTTTGAACTCTCTTGCAACATCAGTTCTTGATGAGTGGGAGGTGATCCCAGTGACTTCGTGGTCATCCAATAAGCTCGGACCAAACTCACCGGCATCCCCAGATCTTGGCCAAGCGCCTGCTTTCGCTAACGACCTAGGTAGTGGTGCACATATTTCTTGGTCTGATGATCACAAGTGTTCAGATGAAAACAACGGAGGAAAATTCACTATTTGCTACGTTCACATTCTAACAGGCCTAGTTGATATCGCTCTGGGTGAAACAGAAACATACTATCACACCATCCAGCCTAGTGGGCAAACCACGTTCAATATGACGATATCCAACCCAACTCCTGGGCCACCAGATTTGGTTTCTGATACTTTCTACGTGTCAATGGAAGGAGTACCTAACAACTGGAGCTCAACACTGTTCTTCGCGACAAACCACACCCCGATATTCCCCTCCACGCCTATCTTCCTAGAGGGGGGAGATTCTGAGCCTATTTACATGAGAATTAGATCACCGACTATATATCAAGCTGATGAAGATGAACTCGCAACAATTGTACTTTCAGCCTTATCTGAGAAGGATCCAGCAATCAGAGATGAGCAAATCACACTAGTCCTAATGGATGTGGTGCACGGAATTCAATTAGATACTAGTCATTACCAAGCAGACGTTGAACAAGGTCAAAACGCTGTTTTCTCAATATCTATAACTAATACTGGGAATGTATACGATACATTTGCATTCTATGATCCGACTACTCTCGAGGGACAGACCGAATGGGCCCTTCCCTTTGGATGGGGTATTTCATTCCCAACTACACTTTCTCTTGACCCAAGCCAATCAGTCACTAGGAATCTGCAGGTGAGCGTTCCGACCTCTCAGGAGCCAGGAACCTTTGTCATTTATCTCAAAGGATGGTCAACCGGGGAACCAGTCCTCTCTGTAGATAGAGGAACGTTTGATATTCTGGAACTCTGGGTAAACGTATCAGTTAGGACTACAGGAAATATTGTCTTCCAACTCGGAGAAACAACCCAAAATGTTCTTCCTGGAGAATGCTCATCATTCGATGTCGGCGTTACTAAGCATTTTACTCCCGGCCATCTGATTTTCAGTACTCCCGGCGGTCCCGATGAAAGGCCCTCTGAGATTTCTGAGAATACATGGCGGTATGATAACTGGGTCGTCGATCTTGACTTCACCACTGCCCCCGGAGGAAATGGAATTCCTGACAATGCACCAAGATATTGGTCTCAGATAGGAATTCCACAGACAGTCACTGCTCTAATGTGTGCGCCATACAACGCTACTGCCGGGCTTGGTAGCTCCGTCTCATTCCGTGCATATCTCGAAGGCGCCCCCCAAGTTAGTGACAACGTCGTCCTACTAACAAACGTCATTCAGGTATACGATTTAGAGGCCTCTGTTCCCGATACAATACTGTCCCTGCATCCAGGACAGGAATTTGAGATGCCTACTACCATAGATAACATCGGTAATGGCCCTGATAGATATGATATGGCCATCCAATCAATAACGGATTCTGAAGGCTATACTCACGTATGGGACATTGACATTCCCAGAGTCTTGTTCGATGAATTAGATAGAGACCAATCTCAGGAAATTCCAATCATCATCAGCGTACCCGAGAAGACTCTTGCAGGACAGTATACCATTGTTCTGGAGGTAATGAGCGAAGAGGAATATGAAGGTACTAAGCTAAGGGATCTGATCACCCTACAAGTGGAAATAATAGAATTCCATGACATGAGAATAGAACTCGACCCCGCGGTCGAAAGCAAAATCAAGACCACTGCCCCAGGGCGAACAGTCAGATTCGTAATGAACGTCACTAACTTTGGTAACGTACCTGATGCCCCTACTCTGCACAATCACACCATTGATGCCGCAGGAGAGTGGGATCTCCAGCCCGGAATGAACCAACTCGACAAGTGGCAAATAAGATTCGCCTTGTTAGAAGGATTTGACACAGAGTTCCCAATAGAGAAGATCTGTATGGAACTCACGATGGATGATCCTATTCCAGTCAATGAGTGTTATGTGGATGCCGTTACCAACTCACTTACCCTCCCAGAGATGCAAGCCTACACGACTCTGAACATCGTTGCAATAGTCGATATTCACCCAGAAGCTACTCTGGCAGATAGGGAAATCGGAATTAAGGTAATGTCGAATTTCGGTTCTAGCGAAGCAGACGGAGATCACGATGAAACCCCCAGTTGGGAAGACTCCTGTACATTGGATTCAAATGGTGATGGATTACCTGACAATTATTCGCCTAACTGTGATACTAATGAGCAAATAGTGGAACTCAGACTCAGAGCTCCAGACTTAGAGATATACTCCGTCTCGGTCGATGAAAAGAGAGGGTCCGTTGGAGATATGTTGTCAGTCAACGTCCAAGTGAGGAATATTGGAAACGCACACGCAACAGACGTCAATATCGTTCTCTGCTCCGGACAGAGTGAATCTGATATCAAGAAGAATGGATGCAGGGAAGAGAATATTGCATACAGGCAGACCATTGAAGCAATCATGCCCTCGGAAGATCCCGACCCCCCGATCATAACCCTTCTGTATATGGTAGAGGCCGGCAGTCATGACATTGTAGTAGTATTAGACCCAGATAATCTTGTAGTCGAGACCGATGAAGATAACAACATACAGGCGGTCAGTGGAAAGATGGGATCCGATCTTGGGATTCTCGATGTTGGTGTGGAGGCCATAGTACAATATTCAGTTCCTGCAATCATACTCGGAGCAACTTTCGCCCTCTTCGGTGTGGTAGGGGTTGTCATGTATGGTAGAAGAATGGAGGCCTTGCAGAGGTTCCAAGAGAAGAGCAGCCTACTGGCTAACCTTTCAGACGACGATATGACATTCTGATTACTTGGCCATCCACCAGGGAAGGGGCGTGTTATCAGTCGCGGCCACGAACTTGCCTTGATTCACTGCAAGGTCTCTGAGAAGGCGCTCCCTAAGAGTGCTCATCATTTCTTCAGCATCATTTGATCGCATTCTCATGCTCTGGGCGAAGACATCTAAGTCCAATGGCCTTCTTGGCTGTATCATTAAGGCGTGTGCTAATTGACGTTCCTCATAGCTATTCAAACCCTCATTCAGACTTGGTGACACCTTACTCATCACATGCTGATGAAGAGCAATTACCGCATCACGCCTTTCATCTATTCTCTCCAGGCACTCATCTAGCTCCGATAGTACTTGCATCCCTTCAACCAGGGGAATACTCCTTCTGGTCCCTAGTTGTGAGACTAAACCATCAAGCTCCTCAGGGAGTCTAGCAGAAAGCCTCAGAGGACCCCCTCTTGGCATCTTTCTATGCTCTGCTCTGAAAAGGTCCGGACCAAGATCTAATCTCAATGAGAACGACTGATTGACTGTGTAGACCTTTCTCGGGGGCCCACCCTTTTCAGAAGGAATTTTCTCCGACTCAACAAATCCTCCAGCTTCGAGAACCTTCAGGTGCTTCATCACGGCTTGCTGACTGACATCTAACATCTCTGATAGTTGAAGAGGATAATGTGGCTCCTTAACGAGGAATTTGAGTATATCCCTTCTGGTAGAATTCTCCAATATACTCATGGCACGCTCAAAATCCACCATTCCTAGCCAACCCGTAGTTGTCTAATCGGTCCTCTTCTAAAAACCCAACTTGAGCATAGTATAATATCAGAGCAATAGATGTAGTATCATGGGAGCGGCCAAGACAGTAATGAAGACCCTAACAGTGGTAGTTGGAATTCTAATGATCTTAGCATCATTTGGAGCGTTAGCAGTAGCCAATGAGATTGACAGCAGAGTATCAGAAGACTGTGAGGATGCTGTGGGCTCAATCGGAGAGGCCATTGGACTAGATGAAGAACAATGTCAGGATGCTAGAGATATGAGAGACAACCTAAGAGCAGCCTTCTTGCCATTGGGGATTATTGGGGCCCTTCTGGTTGTAATTCCTATTCTCTCAAATTTCAGGAATAAGAGTGGGGGTTGACAATGTTGAGAGCATCATCCGTTGTCCCAATTTTCCCAGTTTACCCCTTCCTCTTGATTTCCTGATTCTACACCCTTTCCCAAATCTGTTTTTTCTTGCATACCAGTGAAGGGTCCGGGCACCAGCTCTTCTGTGAGTTCCATGTCCTGTTCCTTGTGTAACGCTTTGTAAATATCATCAGTAGTCATTAGAGGAGCCTGTATATTTACTGCAGCAGGGGCACTATTCCTCCTCCATCCGATCAGAGCAAGAATTAGACCAATAATTCCGAAAGGACCCCCTATACAACATCCTGTGACCATCACTAGTAGTGTGACTGGACTATTTTCTAGTATCATAGTTTGAGCTTTTATATCATCTACCAACCACAAATCCCCCTCTTCAGCATCATTATAGAGAACATATGTGCCACTCTCCTCTGGAACAAATACCCTTACAGTTCTAAACTGAGGGGAATCACTCTCTAATTGTCTGTCTACATGTAGGAATCCAGGTTCTATCCATTCACAATCATCCGAGTCAAGAATCAGTCGGACATCGGGCATTGGCGAATCACCTTCTACAATCCTCATAACAAGATACTCCCTCTGACCTACAATAGAAGTAGATGAGAGATTGACACTGATACTATCACCAGGTGCCACAACAGCCACATTAAACTGTTCAGGATCAAGGTACTTCTCACTCTCCTCGGATACCGAGCTCCATGCTACAGTGGCCGTCAGCAGAAGAAAGAAAGAAATCACTGAGATGGTCTTGGCCCATCCCATCACATCCCGGCCCATACAGTAGCCAGGGGCTGCACGCTTTCAGTATTAGTCATCAGTATCCAAGCCCAATGCCATCTAGCTTCTCTGGGAGGTAAGTATCAGTAACGAAGTCAAGTCCATACTTGGCCAACGACTGTTGCTCGGCCTTCTTGCCCATTTCCTGCATGAGCTTAATCTGTTCCTGCCACCAACCTGTATTGAATCTGGGGTCACTCAACTCAGCTTCTAATGCACCGGTGTCTTGTTTTGACAGATCATCACTTGGGAGGTCATATGCGAGTATGTCGTCAGCTGTTATCCCCAGGTATGTAGCCTCTTTAGTCGCCAGATATTCGGATATATGCGCAGTCTTAATCGCTCCATAAGCTATACTGGCGAATATTCTGAATGACCATGGGTCACAGTCAGTAAATACGACTATTGGCTTCTTCCACTCATCACTAATTCTTCTCATAATCCTTCTTGTAGATCTAGCAGGTTGTCCCTTCAGGTGAATAAGTGCACATCTTGCCTCCTCATCAAAACCATTCTCGATCAGCCTATCAAACATCCCACCAGTTTCGATTGCCATCACAAAGTCAATGTCCTCATCAACCAGCTTGAGTTTCTCTTCTTCAACATTGTAAGGTACTCCATATCCAGAGTCACCTACGTCATCCCTGCAGTTTATTGTCATCCACTCTCCTCTTCTGTTCCTCTCTTCAACAGTAATATTGCCAATGATTCTCGCACCATCTTCCTCAGGCCTTAGTTTGAAATCCTCTCTCAGACACTTTGTTACTATCTCTAGATCCTCAGCCAGATTATTACTTTCATTTTGTGAGCCAAATTTACCATTTCCCCAGCCCTCAGAGATGTAGTACATTTCTCTTAGCGTGGAAGACTTCCCTGAATCAATCATTTCTTCTATGAATTCTGTGATATGGAGAGTCCTCAACAGTTGTCTGGCAGAGCCCAACTTGGTTGCATCTCTAACGGTCTTACTTTTCCCATACTTGAAGACACCAAGCCTATTATCAAAAGAAATATTGCTTTTTGACCTGACAGGTAGAGTCATTCTGGGCGGCTCGCCCCTCTGCATTCTGTTATGCATCTCAGCCGCTACTTGGTGTAATGAGTCTACTACCTGTTCTCTGCTCTTTCTAGTCGATTCACTCATTGTTCATCACCCTCCATACCGAACCAGTCTGTATCAGCAGAAGGAGCCATATCTGCAATCATAGGGTCTCTAGGCTCATCTACATCGACATCGGAAAAGACCTGAGATCCCATATCGGCTCTTACAGGAGTCCCTTCCTTAGCTCTAACCTCCTCAACTGCGGCTTCCAAGGCCTCAGTCTTGCGTTGCTCTTCTAGTAACGCCTCATCCATCTTAGTTGCTCCGATAATCTCACCATTCCCTCTGAAGAAGATATCCGCCTCGTTCCAATCTCCCTTTGATAGACCAGATATGCCAAACTCCAGGACAGTAGAAGTCCCTGGATCTAAAGTATCCAACCTCCAAGCCCATAGCCCCCTTGCTTCCTTTCTTCCTCCCTTTGGGTTATACTCCATCGAGGTCCCATTGCTTTCTGGCCATTTGGCCAATATCGTATACGCCCTAGCTCTGGCAGTGTAGTTGTGTATGGTTATCGAACACATCGAAAGCCGCCTTTCTTTATCCCATGAGAGTACTTCTTCTAAAAAGACAGCATTCATAATCTGCGTTATTACAGGTGCTAAATCAGGCTCTTCCCTACCAAGTAATTCTGACGACTTCTTAGAAATTTCAGGGAGTATAATATTTACAAGCTCGAACTTTTCCTTGGCCTTCTTTCTCTGAGAGTCCTTCTTGAGATGATTTTTGAGGCCCCTGCCCACCTCCAGCATTGCTTTCCTAATCTCCTCAAATACTTCTTCATTGTACGAGACCGCCTCTTTTGCTTCACTAGTGAATTGAACATTGGTTGAGGCTAGGTGTATAAGAATAGCAGCGGGTCCCTTTGGAATTCCAGCTCCGCCCGGCTGTTCCAAACCATAATTTTTCCAATTTACTGCTTCGAGGGATTTGGTCAGAAGACATCCTCCCTGTTGGTACATCAGGGGGACTCTGTTGGCAAATCTCAGAATTTCTATGGGCCCATCAGAAGTAAGATCTCCTCCGAAAACTAAGCCAACTTCAATTTGGAAAGGATTACCTTGGCTTACCGAAGGACTCCTCGTCACAGTAGACGCGAAGCGAGAATCTATAGCCTTTGATAGCCCCTTTTTAATTAGCAAGTCTTCGATTGGAGAGAGGCAGTCCATGGGAGGCTTGAGTAACTTAACAGTCTGAAAAGCCGTAATCATTGTCTTCGCCTCTTCTGCTTTGATCCTCTTGGGGGTTCTCCCCTCCTCTACTTCTGCCATTGCCAATATTTCCTTAGCCGCCCTTGGACTAACTCCAGAGAAATTATGCTTTAGGAAAGAAGTCATCTTCCTGTCATTTGCCTCTCTTAGCATTCTCTGCAATGTGCCAAGCTGTATTCCATGAGGGTGTGGCTTGATTTCCTCGACTACCCTGGGTAGTTTGTTACTGGTCCTAACCCAGTCGCCCTCTTCAATCACAGAGCCCTCTCTATCTAATACAACCAGCGATATTGAAGCATGGGGATTGACAATGGAGGTCATTCTGAGATATTGAAATACAGATTTTTTGCCTCTCTGATACTTCGCCTTCATTTGTGTTCTTATCCTTAGGCCATGGGAAACCTCATCTCCAGTTCTTTCATCTATCCATATGTCTCGCTTCTCACCAGATTTAATCGCCTTATTCTTCTTGGTATCCACTCCAAGATCGACATAAACCGCCGAAGAATCGCTTCTTATCTTCGAGACTACATGAGTCTTTGAACCCGTAGTTAGTTGGCTGTACATGACAACCCCAGTTATCCCTATGCCTTGTTGTCCCCTTGTCTGTCTTATGGCATGAAACCTCGAGCCGAGAAGAAATTTTCCGAACACGTTCTCGATTGCATCCCTTGGTATTCCCGGACCGTTGTCCTGTGTGATTAACTCCAGCTCATCCCCCTTTGTTCTCCTTATTTCTACTCGGATATCTGGTAGAATTCGTGCTTCTTCGCATGCATCAAGAGAGTTATCAACTGATTCTTTAACAGCAGTAATCACAGCTCTTGGTAAAGTATCGAAACCAAGGAAATGCTTATTCTTCTCGAAGAACTCACTTATTGATATCTGCTTCTGCTTGCTTGAAATTTCCTCTGCTTCGTTCATGCGAATCCCTCCACCAGGTCCTCCCAATTACCTAATGTAACGGGGCCTGCTTATGGTTGCACGAACCCGCACACTGATACCTATTGAATGATACTGATTACACACTCACTAAAACCACTTTTCTAAACATGAAGCGAATCTCCAATCAAAGCTTGATTACAACATATTATATGTGTTGAAAGAAATTTGATACAGTCTTTGATAACATGAACTACAATCGAGCCGCTATGAATAACAGAGTTACTATGATGACAATGCTAGTGATTGCCAGCTTGATGGTATCGCCCATAGTCGTCGCGGACAACACTGAGGACATACCAACGAACGCCCAGAATACCGGAGTGCACGATTCCCTAGTAGCGGCCTTGTCGCATGCAGGACTCGTTTCAGCATTGCAGGCTGACGGACCTTTCACTGTCTTCGCACCGACTGACGATGCATTTGCCGCCGCAGGAATCGATCTCGCTACATTCGACACTGATGAGGAGAATGCAACACTGAGTGCTATATTGCTGTATCACGTCGTGAGCGACTCAGTCGCCGCCTCAGATGTCGTTGATGGGATGTCTGCCGACACACTCAATGGCGATGCCCTGTCGTTCAGCGTAACCGATGGTACAGTAATGGTAAACGATGCAACAGTCACAACCGCAGATGTGATGGCTTCGAATGGAATCATCCACGTGATCGACAAGGTTCTCATGCCACCAGCTGATTTGGTAGACATTCCAACAGTAGCCCAGGGCACTGGAATCCACACCGCTCTAGTTGCAGCTGTAGTTCAAGCAGAGCTATTGACGACACTGCAGGGCGAAGGACCATTCACGGTCTTCGCTCCAACAGATGACGCATTCGCAGCAGCCGGGATAGACCTAGCCGCACTCGACACCGATGAGGGCAAGGCAACACTGACTGACATCTTGCTCTACCATGTAGTCGCAGGGGCAGTACCATCATCCGCAGTCACTAACGGCATGTCCGCTCAGGCTGTCAACGGAGATGACCTATCATTCACAGTCGGTGAAGGAGTAATGGTAAACGATGCAAACGTCGTACTAGCCGACGTACTAGCATCCAACGGCATCATCCACGTAATCGACAAGGTTCTCATGCCACCAGCGGAAGTAACCGAAGCCGATGGAGAAATCTGCTACAACATGGCAACGCACACAATTGCCGCTGGGGCTTCGTTTGCTGAGTGCATGGCATATGCCTACTACGAGGACTTTGAGATGAATGGACAGACATTCACTGGTTGCTACAACACTGTCACTCACACATTGACCATGTTAAGCCAGGCAGAGTGTGAGGCATACATGTGGACTCCTGCTGTTGATATTGCAATGACAGCTGGCGCTACCACTATCCATAACTCTCTAGTCGCCGCTCTAGCACAAGCAGAGCTAGTTGCGACACTGCAGGGCGAAGGACCATTCACAGTCTTCGCTCCAACAGATGACGCGTTTGCAGCGGCAGGAATAGATCTTGCAGCGCTTGATAACGATGAGGGCAAGGCACTTCTAGCAGATATTCTGCTATACCATGTGGTATCCGGAGAAGTCCCTTCCTCAGCAGTCATTGATGGGTTGGTAGCTACCGCAGTCAATGGAGACGACCTTTCGTTCACAGTAGCTGACGGAGTCATGGTTAACGACGCAAATGTTGTGCTAGCAGACGTACCTGCATCGAATGGAGTCATTCATGTCATAGACAAGGTTCTCATGCCGCCAACAGACGAACCAGTACTTCCTGAGGGATGTGACTATGTTATCGGAATAGATGAGTCAGGATATGCATATGACACAACCGACTTGTCCGTTGACGTAGGCCAGACTGTATGTTGGATATGGGAAGATGAGTCAATGGCCCACAACGTAGCTCAGATTGAGAATGAGGGAGATACTAGTAGAATGCTCGGCGGAATGTACAGCGGTATGGCTATGGTCTCCTTGGATTACAGAGTTACATTCGATGAGGATCAGACTTTCTTGTACATCTGCGAGCCACATGCCACCATGGACATGGTCGGCAAGGTTGTCGTAGGAACAGGAGTCATGGAAGAGGTCGACGAACCAGATAACGATTCTGAAACCGACAGCGTTCCAGGATTCACTGCTGGACTATCAGGGATTGCACTTGCCGCCGCCGTCATCATGTACGGTGGTAGAAAGTCAGAACTGTAGACGTAAAAAGCCCTTCACTGGGAGAAAACATCCGGCTTCCATGCCGTGATTCTCCCAGTGAAGGCACTAGTCATCACTGTCAATGGACTAGCAAGATACAATTTACCAGGCCCGGATCTTCCTTGGAAATTTCTGTTAATCGCAGAAACCGTAACTTGTTCAGAATCCTCACTAACGCCCGGGCCGGCTCCGATACATGCTCCACAACCAGGATCAATGAGATGTATTCCCACCTCTTGAAATATCTTCGTCCAACCCTTCTGTTCAGAGAGCTCCTTGACAGACTTAGATCCGAATTGGATATAGCATTCTACATCTTCTGCAACCCTAAGGCCTGCTTCCAGAGCCGCTTCACAGACCATAGCATAGAATGAGAAATCATCATCCTTACCTGCTGTACAGGACCCAGCATATGCTATATCTATTCGAACATCTCCAAGCTCATCGATATACGCTCCATTGGTTGGATCCGAAGGAATACCATCGTCTGGATTTCCAGGATGGGCAACCATTGGTCTGATTTCCTGGAGGTTTATCTCGTGAGTCCCCCCATCATAGTGAGCCCCTTCATCAGGTAGAACGAATGAACTCCTTATCTGCTCTTCAGTAAGATCATGACGTCTGCCCAATAACCACTCCACAGTTCTTTCATCAGCCTCACAAATCCCAGTCTTGGCACTACATTCCGTAGCCATATTGCAAAGAGTAGCCCGCTCATCCATAGAGAGACTTGCCAAACCTGGTCCTCCGAATTCCATACTTCTATCCAAGGTCTCTGAGTTTGCTGCGTATTTCCAAAGAATATGTAGGATGATATCCTTAGCCGTACAACCGGGATGTAGCTCACCAACTAATTTGAATCTGATACTCTCTGGTACGCTGACGAATGAAAATTGGTTGTAAACCAGATTTGCATACTCCGTTGAACCAACTCCATAGGATAGTGCATTTGATGCCCCTCCCATGCATGTGTGTGAGTCCGTCGCTTGGATGAAGTCTCCAACATCTATGAACTCCTCCCTCGCAACCTGATGACATATCCCCGGGCTTATTCCCCCCACTGCCGAATAATCTCTGACCCCGGTATGTTTCTGGAAATCCACCTGCATATCCCTCAGTGTCTGTATTTTCGACTCGAATCTACTAAATCTGGCAACTCCTGTTGCATAGAGTAAGTGATCCTCAAAAACAGCGAATTTATTCGGATTAGGTAGCGAATACCCGTCTCCATATTCCTCTGAAAGGAAAGTATGTACTTGCGCGGTGGTGAATTCGTGAGAGTAACCGCCATCCACCTGAGCTAGAACAGCGTCTCCCGGTTTTACGAATTTAGGTCCATCTGTATCCCCTAGTAACTTAGATGCAATCATTTTCTCAATCATATTCATAGGTCGAGGACCACATATATTCTCTGGAAGTATTATTTCACCGGATTTTAGCCTCTTTGCGAAGGGAAGGATTCCACCACTTTCTAATATCAGTTTACTTATTGGATCATATCCACTTGTGAATTCGGATAGAGGAATACTCTCCCCGTTCTGTAATCTCTCAAGTATCGAGTGGTCTCCCATCAATTGCCCAAGATTCAGATTATTTCTCTCATGAATCGGTGCGAACGACTCAGCAATAACAATTCTGATTCCTGACCACCGCTCGCATTGGGGAGCAGTCTCCCTGCTGGATCCAGTTCCCTTTCTGTGCCCCGATACAATCACCTCGAAACCCCCGTCTTTCAATGCTCTAGGCTCGAATACCCTCTGTCCGCCGTGTAGGAGTCCGGCATATGCGTTTTCAGCAATCTCGGACGGCTCATGATCAAAGCAGACCCATGCAGGAGTCATCACATCTGTGTTTATGTCATCTAGGAGATCTTCAACCTCTAAATCGGACATCTTTAGGTCGATTCCTTCATACAACTGCTTCCTAATCAGTTCTAAGTCCTTGGTCAGGAACAACACTCTTTTCCCAGGAGTGAGGCTTATATTTCTCGGAGGCCACTGCTCACTCAATCAACCACTCCCAAATCCTCCAAGAGTCTGTTCTATTTCACGGTTCTCGATAGAGAGCAATATCATATGCCTCTAATCGCTCCCTAGAGTAACAATTTAAAAATGTTAAATTTAAATAACATGCGCTTTCGGGAGTTTATACCTTTCCCAAGGATGGAGACTAAAAAATGGCTGACTATCTAGTTGAAGACACTGTGAAATGCAATGAATGTGGAAGTAGAAATCTGCTCAGAGATGAGACCCGTGGAGAGGTCTGTTGTGAGGATTGTGGAGTGGTTCTCGAAGACAAAGTAATCGATCAAGGGGCCGAATGGAGAGTTTTCAGCCCAGAACAAGGAGATCAGAGAGCACGTACTGGGGCCCCAATGACTGTTATGTTGCATGACAAGGGACTTTCAACTGATATAGATTGGCAGAACAAGGACTACTCGGGTAAGTCAATCTCCAGTAGATACAGAAGCCAGTTCTATAGAATGAGGAAGTGGCAGAAGAGGTCAAGAGTCAGTAACGCTACTGAGCGAAACCTCGCTATGGCACTAGCTGAGCTAGACAGAATGGCTAGCAGACTAGATCTTCCCAAGTCCATCAGAGAGGCCGCCGCTGTAAATTACAAGAAAGCGGTCGAAGCAAGATTAATCCGAGGACGTTCCATTGAGGGAGTAGCGGCCGCGAGCCTTTACGCAGCATGCAGACAATGCAAAAATCCACGAACTCTAGATGAAATCGGCGAGGCCAGCCGAACTGGTAGAAAGGAGATTGGTAGGACATACAGGTTCATGGTCAGAGAGCTGAAGATGAAAATCCCGCCGACCAAGCCGGAGGATTATATTCCACGTTTCTGCTCTGGTTTAGATTTGGATGCTGAAGTTCAAGCTAAGGCGTACGAACTAATCAGTGCCGCTCAGGAGAAAGAGCTCACCAGTGGTAGAGGCCCAACAGGAATCGCGGCGTCGATAATCTATATCGCAAGTGTCTTATGCGGCAAGAGGAGAACTCAGAGGGAGGTTGCGGAAGTCGCCGGAGTAACAGAGGTCACAATTAGAAACCGCTACAAGGAACTTATTCAGAATCTGAATATCGAGCTTGAGATATGAGGCCATATGTCAAGAAGAGTGGCCAAAGCCCTCGTATGGGAGGGCTGTGAGGCATTAATCAGAGAGATTACGAGGATTTCATTCTTAGCTACTTCACTCCCTAACCCTCCACTTGAACTTCCAGACTTCCCTGCAATACACCCAGAAAGCTCTGACAAATTAGTCAATCAAGCCGTTGGAATTTATCTGGCAGATAGAGCCGGATTTAATCATAGGCTATCTTCTATCGTAGAGGAGAAACTGCCTGATTATGTAAAGAGAAATATAAATCCCGATAAACTACAAGAAATATGGATATCTGAAAATTTAGAGAGTATTTCTGAGAAAGTAGTTTTCAGAATGTCATCAGATTGGCTTTCGTCTGCATTAGATGAAAGCTCTCCAGATACAGATAGATGGTATCTTGGAATATCCCTCCTGATTGGCTTGTCATTGAAGGGCTCTAATGTGGCTAGACATGAAGGATTCCATTTATTGACCTCCATAGCAATGGCCAAATCACCTGGTTCTTGGGCCTCTAGCTCAACCGGCCCGCATCACCTCGCTTGGAACCCTGCTGATGAATTCCAATCTGATGATACACCGCATCCTTCAGGTATTTTAGCAGCCTCGATAATACTGGATACTCTATCTGAAAATAACATTTCTAAGACTCACATACTGCCTTATTGGCTAGAATCACTAACGACATCAAGGCAACTAAGCAGGCGTCTTGAAGTTCCTCAGAGATTAATGATTTTACTAGGTGATGAAGAATATCACAACTCCAAGATAGTGGTGAAGAGCGCAATCCAGCTCATGTCTGAATTTCCAGAAGAATCTCATGAAATACTCAGAACGTCCTCTAAACATCACGATCATGAGACTCGCAGAGAGTTAGCATCATCACTCCAAAGAATATCTTCAGATGACTCACAACTAGCATTGAAGCTTATGGAACAACTCCTGGAAGATGACGACTCGGATACTAGAGTTCTATCGACCACATTCCTTTCATCTCTAGTCAGATATGATATCCTCACATTTACTGCAAAGGCCTCCGAAGTACTACAGAAAGGAGATGAGAGGATGTCTCAGAGAATCATAGACTCAGCAATGAGAGAATATCTATCTATTACTCCCTTGGATGAAGAAAGCCTGATTCCATACGCATGGATTTCATCCGGTGAATCCTCAAAATCTAGACTGGTTGGTTTGATAATGCAACAGCGTGAGGTAACAGAACAAGGATTCTCTGACTCATGTAGAAGAATCTTCGAATCGAGTAGCCAATCATACTATGATCTCAAGGAAAGGATACTTCGAAGGGATCCTTCAATGGAGAAACACATGCCCCTCTATGAAGACTAGGAACAACCAGTAGTCGAACCGCAATCATTGCATTTTAGACAAGTTCCGTTTCTGACCATCTTGCTACTTCCACAATCATCACATATATCGCCCGTGAATCCAGCCTCTCTGGCTAACCGGTATGCTCGCGCCTCACTGCTCTCAGTAGACGGAATAGAATCTAGAGTCAGTTGTACTTCACGACTTTCTCCACGTATCCTCATCACGCCTTCATCTGTAATCTCTGGCCTGGTTATAGTGAAGGGGTCCAAGTCCTCAGCTCCAACGTGTGCCAGGTCATCCCTTCCTGCATATTCAATTGCGAGCTCTCTGAATATCCAATCTACTAGACTGGAAGCCATCTTCACTCTTCCACTGCCTCCTTCTACCATTCCACTTGGCTCGAACTTCTGGAACGTGAATACCTTGACGAAAGCCTCCAAGGGAACTCCATGCTGAAGGCCAATCGAAACCGCTATTGCGAATTGGTTGAGCATAGCTCTCCATGCCGCACCCTCCTTCGAAGTTACCAAGATAATTTCTCCAAGTCGCCCATCTGGATATTCTCCAGTAATCAACCGAACACTGTGCCCACCAATCCTGGCCTTCACATTGTCTCCCTTCTTCTTATCCGGCAGTGCACGTCGTGTAGCGATGTAATCCACAAACGATCTCGCGACCGGAGTGGCCACTTCTTGGGGAATAGGAAGAGCTTCTACAACCTGCTGTACCATTGCAGATACGGACTCGTCCTCGTCTTCTTCTTCTAGAGAGGTTGTATCGACCAACTGATTCATTAGAGGCTGAGACAGTTTTGAGCAGTCTCGATATACAGCGCAAGCCTTGATCATCGTCTCATGACTCAAGTCGTATGCGGCTCTGATATCCTCTACGGTAGAATCAGAGGGCATATTGATAGTTTTTGAGATAGCTCCGGAGATGAATGGCTGAGAAGCCGCCATCATCAGTACATGAGCCTTCCAGTCGATAGCCCTCTCGCCATACTTCCCACAGGGGGTAGCACAGTCGAAGACAGGGAGATGCTCATCCTTTAAACCGGGGGAGCCCTCTATTGAACCTCTTCCGAAAACATGGTCGTTCGCCTCGTCAACCTCTGCCGCAGTGAATCCTAGGTGATCAAGTACATCGAACCAAGGATCGTCGCATTGCTCCTGAGTCATACTAAGAGCTTCCTTGCAGAAATCAGTTCCTAATATCGAGGGAGCGAAAGCACCCCTGATGCCAAACACGTCCGCCATGCTAGAATTGATTTTAGAGATCACTTCTTTGGTAAATCCAAGCTCATCCAATCTACTTGAGGTTAGTTTGGGGCATCCTGAGAGATTCATTGTTCCCATGATGTATTGCATTATGCCGTTAATCTTGGGTTTTGAATATCCCAGTCTCTTCAAGGCCGCTGGCACTCCATTGTTGATTATTCTCATCGAACCGCCCCCGGCTAGGGTCTTGTACTGTATCAATGAGAATTGAGGCTCCACCCCGGTCGTATCCGCACCCATAACCAAGCCGATTGTTCCAGTAGGTGCGATCACAGTGGTCTGGGCGTTCCTGTATCCGTTGTTTTCTCCTTCCCTCAGTGCTCTGTCCCAGGCATCTCTAGCGGCTTCTAGAAGATCCTTAGGGCACTTTTTCGAATTAATTCCCATAGGCGTAACCGTTAGCCCTTCATACTCTTCGGATGCAGCATCATAAGCCGCTCTCTTGTGATTCCTGATTACTCTGAGCATACTTTCTGAATTTCTATCATAATCAGGGAAAGGGCCCATAAAAGAAGCCATCTCTGCACTGGTGGCATAAGACTCGCCGCACATTATTGATGTCAAGGCTCCGCATATTGCATATCCTCGTTCGTCATCATATGGAATGCCCATGTGCATCAGCAACGAGCCTATGTTGCAGTATCCAAGTCCAAGGGTCCGGTAATCATACGAACCTCTGGCAATTTTTTCAGATGGGAACTGAGCCATCAGAACGCTCACCTCTAGAGTTGCGGTCCACAGCCTTACACTGTGCTTGAAGTCTTCAATCTGGAATTTATGCGTGTCCAAGTCATAGTACTTCAGTAGATTGATACTAGCTAGATTGCAAGCGGTATCATCCAGGAACATGTACTCTGAGCAGGGATTAGAACCATTGATCCTCCCTGCTTCGGGACAAGTATGCCATTCGTTAATGGTGGTGTCAAATTGAACACCAGGATCAGCACAGGCCCAAGCAGTGTACGCAATTTTATCCCAGAGCTCTCCGGCGTCTAGTGTCTTACATGCTTCAGGACTCCTGCCTTCTTTGGCCGCTTTATCTAACTCCGTCCTCCAGTGAAGGTCCCAATTTTTTCCATCCTTGACAGCGTCCATGAATGAGTTGGGTACTCTAACGGAGTTGTTACTGTTCTGGCCCGAGACAGTCACGTAGGCCTCTCCCTGCCAGTCAGTATCGAATACTTCGAAGTCAACACCCTTCCAACCCTGCTTCGCAAGGTCGACAATTCGCTGGATGTGAGGTTGAGGCACACAGTCTTTGATGGCCTTGACCATGGCTCTCTTCAGTCCAGGGTTTTTATCCTACTCAAATCTACCGTCGTCACTATCTGATTCCCAAATAGCATCCATCAAAGAATTAGCATTCCTCTGAAGTATATTGCTACCAATGACTAGAGCAGAGACCTTTTCCTCTTCACTACTTTTCCAATCGATATACTCTTCGATATCAGGGTGGTCGAGATCTAGGGTGACCATCTTAGCTGCCCTTCTAGTGGTCCCTCCCGATTTGATAGCTCCAGCGGCCCTATCTCCGATTTTCAGGAATGATAGGAGACCAGAAGAGCTGCCACCGCCAGACAAAGGCTCCCCAGCTCCTCTTATCTTGGAAAAGTTAGAACCCGTACCTGAGCCATATTTGAACAGAAGAGCCTCACGATTCCATAGTCCCATTATGGAGTCTTCTCCCCCTACTAAAGAATCTCCAACAGACTGTATGAAGCAGGCATGAGGCTGTGGGTGCTCGTAGGCGTTTACAGAGTACTCCAGCTCGCCTGTTACCGGATCGATGTAGGTGTGCCCCTGAGCAGGCCCCTCAATTCCATATGCCCAATACAATCCTGTATTGAACCACTGAGGACTGTTTGGAGCTGATCTCTGACTAGCCACCAAGAAGCACATCTCATCGAAGTACGAACGAGCATCAGCTTCACTAGCAAAATAGCCATGCTTCCAACCCCAGTACGTCCAAGTTCCAGCGAGCCTCCTGAATACTTCCTTCCCGTCTCTCTCTCCTGTAAATCTCTCTCCTGCTTCCAATAAATCTAGCTTCTCATGATCAGGCTCGCTTCTCTGTAGCCAAACTGGGACTCCATCTTCAGGTACCTTCCTTAGTTGAGTGGGCACTCCGGCCTTCCTCAGATATTTCTGTGCCAACACTTTGCCAGGTACTCCAGAGTAGCCAGAAGGTAAACTCACGCCGGTTATGGAGTCTGCCATCGAGCCATCAGGATTCCTGATCTCTGCATCCATCTCAATCCAATCAAACATCTCGAAAGGGTCCTCGCCAGCTGATGTAAAGCGTCGTTCGATTACCATGCCTTTCTCAGCATTCTTCTCATTTTTCGAACTCTTTACTTTCTGTTGCATCTTATCACCACTCCCGTTCTCCAACACCCTGCATACACATCCCGCGGCGCAAGGGATTCAGTCTTCTGGATGGGGGGTGTTTAATGATTGGTATATCCAACCATCCAGAATATGTAGAATCGGTATTTTAGAGAGTATGGAAAACCAGTGAAATTGATATTTCTATTCCCCCATTTCCAAAGTCCAAGTTAGAGCTGTTCCAGAGCGTGTAATCATTATGCCGACACTGCAGTATCTATCATGACTACTCTGGATGAGTCTTCTAACTAGTTTCTCAGGAACGTCCCCCTTCACTATGTAGTTCATATTGATAGAGGTAAAAACCCGGGGACTCTCCTCAGATCTAACTGAGTCTATCTCTACCGTTGCATACTCAACTTTGTCTGACCTATCTTTTAGTCCGTCTATGACGTCTATCAAAGAGCAAGCCGCATGTGAATGAAGAACCATCTCCATCGGACTGGGGGCAGACTCTCCATATATTCCGAATACCTTGCCTTTAGAGGTCGTACCAACGTATCCATCTTCCTCTGTCCATCGCACTTCCCCGTTCATGACCCTCACTCAGGGTCATCCCCCTTCAAGGGTTGGCTTCATGAATGTCCATATGGTCGGAGATACGAGAAATATGACACAGGACTCTACAATAACACTCTCTGAAGGGCACTTGCTAGTTCCTGAAAACCCAGTAATTCACTATATCGAAGGAGATGGGATAGGAATAGATATCACTCCTGTAATGATTAAGGTTGTGGATGAAGCAGTCTCCAAGGCTTATGGGGGATCTAGGGAGATACAATGGTCTGAGGTACTAGCAGGTCAGAAGGCCTTCGATAAGACCGGTGAATGGCTACCAGAGAAGACTCTCGAGGCAATGAGAAGTGGACTGATATCTATCAAGGGCCCTCTTACCACCCCTGTAGGAGGTGGAATTAGAAGCCTCAATGTCGCACTACGTCAGAAGTTAGATCTCTTCGCTTGCGTCAGGCCAGTCAGATGGTTCGATGGCACACCAAGCCCAGTCAGAGACCCAGGAGCTGTGGATATGATAATATTCAGAGAGAACAGTGAAGACGTATATGCCGGAATAGAGTGGGAGGCAGGTAGTGCTGAGGTTCAGAAGGTAATCAGCTTCCTTCAGAATGAGATGGGAGTGGATAAGATTAGATTTCCAGAAACATCGGGCATAGGAATCAAGCCTATCAGCTCAGAGGGGACTAGCAGGATAGTACGTGCCGCCATAAGATATGCTATTGAAAATGACAAGGACTCAGTAACTCTCGTTCACAAGGGGAACATCATGAAGTTCACAGAGGGTGGTTTCAGGGACTGGGGGTATCAGCTTGCACGTGATGAGTTTGGTGCAGAGCTCCTTGATGGAGGCCCGTGGTGCTCTCTCGAGAATCCAAATACTGGTAGGACAATTACAATCAAAGATGTCATCGCAGATGCGATGCTACAACAGGTTCTTACAAGACCCAAGGAGTACGGAGTTCTCGCTACAATGAACCTCAATGGCGACTACATCTCTGATGCTTTGGCCGCACAGGTCGGAGGAATTGGAATAGCTCCTGGTGCGAACATAAACTACGATACAGGAATTGCAATTTTTGAGGCAACTCATGGTACTGCGCCCAAGTACACAGGTCAGGATAAGGTAAATCCTGGAAGCCTAATTCTGTCTGCAGAGATGATGCTTAGACACATGGGTTGGGAAGAAGCTGCAAATCTGATTGTCAAAGGCATGGAGGGGGCCATTTCTGCAGGAACCGTAACCTACGACTTCGAGAGACTCATGGAGGGCGCAACACTTCTGTCCTGCTCTGGTTTTGGAGATGCACTCATATCTCATATGTGAGACGGTACAATGAGAGTGATGAGTGAGAAAGAGATAGCAGAACTTAGAGATAGAATCCACTCTATGGCTAGATCTGCAGAGGCCAAAAGCGATCCGCTTGCTTGGTTCGAGGACCTCTATGAGTCATCAGAGGGCAATGTCTCAATGATTCCATGGTCAAGGGGTGATCCACATCAATTCCTAGTCGAATGGACAGAATCCAATAATCCGAAAGGAAAGGCCCTGGTAGTCGGTTCTGGTCTTGGCGAGGATGCCGCTTATCTGGCAAAGCTAGGCTGGGATGTAACAGCCTTTGACATATCTCCAACAGCGATCGAGTGGTCATCTAGAATCCACGATGGACTCAATATTCAATGGAGAGTCGAGAATCTGCTAGATCTTCCCCAAGATTGGACAGGCCAATGGGATCTGGTAGTCGAGGTCCATATTCTTCAAGCAATACCAGAGGAAGTCAGATACCCCGCCTCAGAAAAACTCGCACCCCTTTTAGCACTGGATGGAACGCTAATCTCCATAGGACTCTTCAACTCCTCTGGTGAGCATTCAGAGGGCCCTCCATGGCCCCTTTCGGAGACCTTCATTCGTTCGATTGGCGAAGGCCTAAATCAAATAGCACTAGAAGTAAAAAAACGTCAAGAGGATGATACCGACCGTCTTAGATATATTTCTGTTTGGAAACGCTAGGTTTTAGATTTTATAGTTTAGTAAAACAAACTCGGTGTAGTAAAAATTACCTTCGGTTTTAATTATTCCACCCGCCTATGGATGATTATGCCCGCAGTTATAGCCGGATACGCCAGATCTCCCTTCACACCATCGAAGCGGGGCGCTCTAGCCAGAACAAGACCAGATGACATAGCCGCGACAGTCATAGACGGATTAATCGAAGAAACAGGTGTAGATCCCTCGTTAATTGAAGATCTAATCGTAGGTACGGCCTTCCCAGAAGCAGAGCAGGGTTTCAACGTAGCCAGGATGATAACTTTCTTGACGAATCTTCCCGATACAGTACCTGGAGTCACAATCAACCGATTCTGTGGATCATCAATGCAGGCCATACATGATGCCGTAGGCAGAATATCCATGGGAGCAGGAGACGCATTCATAGCAGGGGGAATTGAGTCTATGACCCGAATTCCAATGACTGGATATAATCCAATGCCCAATCCAAGGCTGGGCTCTGAATATCCAGAAGCATTCACCTCCATGGGAATTACAGCAGAGAATCTTGCTCAGAAATACGGTATCACCAGAGCGAGCCAAGAAGAGTTTGCCGTGAAGAGCCAATCCAAGGCATCCAAGGCGGCCGATAGTGGAGCATTATCCGGAGAGATTGTACCCATAGAAACAGATTCAGGTACTGTCTCTGAAGACGGATGTATAAGATCGGGTACAGACGCAACCACTCTTTCAGGACTCCGGCCCGCATTCCTCTCAGAAGGTACCGTGACAGCAGGCACATCATCCCCTCTCACAGACGGAGCCGCATTCGTTCTCGTGTGCTCCGAGGAATTCGCAGAGAAGAATGGTCTCAAGCCACTTGCTAGGATAGTAAGTACCGCGGTTACGGGATGCCCTCCCGAAATCATGGGTATAGGGCCCGTCGAAGCTACAAAGAAAGCCCTGTCTAGAGCAGGACTTTCAATCGAAGATCTAGGTATAATCGAGTTGAACGAGGCGTTTGCCGCACAGTCATTAGCTGTAATAGAGGAACTTGGACTGGATCTGGAAAAAGTCAACATAGAGGGAGGGGCGATAGCACTCGGTCACCCTCTGGGTGCTAGCGGGGCCAGAATAACAGGGAAAGCCGCACAGCTGATGAGTAAGAACAATGCAAAACACGCACTAGCTACAATGTGCGTTGGCGGCGGGCAAGGCATTGCCACCGTACTTGAAAAAATCTAGGTGGGAAGAATGTCAGGAACAATCCAGAAGGTTGCCGTCATAGGCAGTGGGGTCATGGGTGCCGGAATAGCCGCTCACTGTGCTAATGCTGGTTGTGAGGTACTTCTTCTTGACATTGTGCCAACCGGTAATCAAGATAGGAGCGCTCTAGCTCGAAACGCCATTCAGAAGATGCACAAATCAAACCCAGAGATGTTAATGCACAAGAGAAACTCTAGGAGAATAACACCTGGAAATGTAGAGGACGATCTTGAACAACTGAAGGACTTCGATTGGGTGGTGGAGGTGATTATTGAGAACCTAGATATCAAGAGGAACCTGTACGCAAAACTGTCAAAACACATAGGTCCAAACACTATTCTCTCATCAAACACCTCTACTCTTCCAAGATCAGAACTCATTGCTGAACTCTCTAGTGATGTCGCATCTAGATTTCTCATTACCCATTTCTTTAACCCTCCACGATACCTTCCCTTGTTGGAAGTAGTAACATCCTCAGAGGTTGATGAAGCGACCGTACAGAGATTCTGCGAATTCGCCGATTTGAAATTAGGAAAGAGGGTAACAATGTGTAATGATAGGCCCGGCTTCATAGGCAACAGACTCGGTATTTACTTCATTCAAAGGGCATTCAAAGCCACTCTTGACCATGGTCTTTCAGTAGAGCAAGCCGATGCCATGCTGGGCAGACCTATAGGACTGCCAAAGACAGCCGTTTTCGCTCTTATGGACCTGGTTGGTATTGACTTAATCCCACACGTTACTGAGAGCCTCCTTTCCCATCTTCCGGAAGATGACCCCTTCCATCTAATAGCCGGTACTGGCGAGGAGATAGTCCTATCAATGATCGACGAGGGATACACCGGGAGAAAAGGAAAAGGGGGATTCTACAGGCTAAATAGAGATGGAGGGAAGAAGGTCAAGGAGGCTAGGAATCTTACCACAGGGGAGTATCGAAAAGCCAATCGAAAGGCCGCCTTCCCATCCGCTAAGATGGGTAAGAGAGGAATATCTTCTTTGATTGACTGTGATGACGATGGTGCGAGATTCGTTTCAGAAGTTTTGCTAGACTCACTGTCCTATGCGGCCTATATCGTACCTGACGTCAGTGAGGATATTTACTCGATTGACGGTGCGATGAAAGTTGGCTATAACTGGAAGAAAGGACCGTTCGAGATGATGGACTCAATAGGGCCTTCATCTATGGTAGAAAGACTCCAAGCCATGGGCAGGGACGTCCCTAGCTTCCTCTCTCTGGCCGCTGAGAAAGGGTCATTCTACGGCCTAGAGGATGGTGAGATTACCAGACTTTCTCCAGATGGAGAAATGGTTGTGATAGAACGTTCAGAGGAGACCCTTAATGTCGCTGACTTGAGAAGAAGAGGCAAACCCCTCAAGAGAAACGGGTCAGCTAGTATCTGGGATACAGGAGACGGTGTTCTCCTGGTCGAGTATCATACCAAGATGAATGCAATGGATCCAATGAATATGGAGATGCTACTCAACGCAGTCGATTTAGCTGAATCTGGCGAGTATAAAGGAATAGTTATCGGAAATGATGCTACGAATTTTTGTGCGGGTGCTAACCTCGGTCTCGCACTCTTCGCTGCCAACCTAGCGGCATGGAAAGACCTTGAGGACTTCATTGGACTAGGTCAAGATACATATCAAACCCTGAAGTACTGCGAAGTTCCAGTTGTGGCCGCCTCCGCTGGTCTCTGTCTAGGCGGAGGCGCTGAGGTCCTGATGCATTGCGATGCAGTCCAAGCACATAGTGAGTCATATGTCGGCCTTGTAGAGGTTGGAGTCGGAATCATCCCAGCATGGGGAGGTTGCAAGGAACTCCTTGGTAGGCTGGTGGATTTCGGGCTCGTCACCAATGGCCCTATGGGTGCAGTAATGAAAGCCTTCGAAACTATTGGTACCGCACAAGTAGCCAAATCGGCCGAACAAGCCAGGTCAATGGGTTTCCTAGGGCCAAACGATGGAATAACCATGAACAGAGATAGGCTAATAGCAGATGCGAAAGGAAAGGTATTACAACTTTCTGAAAATTACTCTCCTCCAGAACCAAGGACATACGAGCTCCCCGGACCAACTGGAATGGCCGCACTGAACCTAGCACTAAACGATCTAGCCCTATCGGGCCAAGCCACTCCTCATGATGTAGTAGTGGCAACATCTCTGGCCAAGATTCTGACTGGAGGGGATACGGATATCACCACATCCATCGAGGAAGACGATATTCTCTCAATGGAGAAGGACGCCATAGCTAATCTGGGAAGAAACACAGATACTCTGGCCCGTATGCAACACATGCTTGAGACAGGGAAGCCATTGAGGAATTGAGGTGAGAAAATGGTAGAATACAATGCACCAATCAGAGACTATGACTTTCTATTCAATGAGATGTTCGATGCTATTCCGATAGCCCAAAGATTAGGCTATGACTTCGATTCCGACTTTTTTTCCATGCTCACAGAGGGATGGGCGGATCATACAAAGGAAGTCTGGCTTCCAATCAATCAGCTAGGAGATAGAGAGGGATTGAAATTCAATGATGGTAATATTTCCATGCCTACTGAATTCAAATCGGCCTACAAAAAAAGCAAGGAAGGGGGCTGGCTTTCCACCGCATGTAGACCAGAACATGGTGGAATGGGGGTTCCAGTATTCTTCCAAGCAGTAACGTGGGCTGAAATAGGAACTTCCACTAATATGGCAATGAGCGTTCTACCAGCTCTAACTCTGGGAGTTTATGACGTTCTAATAGAGCATGGAGAAAACAGTCTTGTCGACTATTTCGCAACACATCTAGCATCAGGAGATTGGTCTGGAACTATGTGCCTTACAGAGCCCCATGCAGGGACAGATCTAGGAATAATATCAACTAAGGCCATACCTCAAGACGATGGAACATACAGGGTCACAGGAACCAAGATCTTCATCACATATGGAGAGCACGATATGACTGAGAACATAGTCCATCTGGTCTTAGCCAAGACGCCAGACGCTCCAGAGGGGACCAAGGGAATCTCTATGTTCCTCGTCCCCAAGTTTCTCCCATCGGATTGGAAATCAGGGGACCTAGAAGGAATCTCTCATGACATATGTCCTGAACATAACGGTGTAACCTGCTCTGGTAGCGAGGAGAAGATGGGAATCCACGCATCTCCAACGTGCGTAATGAATTTCGATGATAGCGTCGGATGGAGGGTTGGTGAACTAAACACTGGAATGGCATTGATGTTCCAGATGATGAATCAGGAAAGACTTGCCACGGGCATGATGGGACTCGGACTAGCTGAGATAGCATATCAGAACTCATTAGCATGGGCCAAGGATAGGCGTCAAGGCAGGGACCTTAGGGGTCCTCAAGATCCAAACGAGGTCGCTGACAATATTCTGGTACATCCTGATGTTCGAAGAATGCTTCTTGAAGCTAAGGTAAACAACGAAGGATGTAGAGCATTGGCAGCTTGGACCGGTATCCTACTCGATCAAATGCACAGTGATGATCCTAAAGAAGCCGAATACGCAACATCACTAGTAGCTCTGTTTACTCCGATTGTCAAGGCCCATTTCACCGATGTTGCATGTGAGACAGCGAGTACGTGCATGCAAGTAATGGGGGGGGCCGGCTACTGTACTGAATATGGGGTCGAGCAATTTTACAGAGATGTTAGGATTTCTAAGATATGGGAAGGGACTAACGGAATACAAGCTCTCGACCTGGCAGGAAGAAAAATAACTCAGAATATGGGCAAGAATCTACGTCATCTGATGTGGCCTCTCACAGAATTTATTGAAGAAAACAAGGATATTCCAGAAATGTCCGAGTTCAACAAGCCATTACATCAAGGTGTTCGTGGCCTTCAACAATTAACTCTCTTGATGATAGCGGAAGGTCAGGCCAACCCTCACTTCTTGGCAGCAGGTGCGACAGATTACTGTCGATATTTTGGAAATATATTATTGGCGTACATGTGGGCAAAGATGGCAAAGATTTCCATTGAAAAGAGAGGTGATCCGTTCTACGATGCCAAACTAGCCAGTGCTCGATTTTTCTTCAAGAGAATATTCCCTGAGACCGTCAGTCTCGCGGCCAAGATTCAATCAGGACACAAATCAGTCATGGAATTCCCAATGGAGATGTTTTGATGGGGGAGAAGGCAGGACAGGCCCTCAAGATGAAATTTAAGAGAGCCTCAAAGAAGGTCTGGGCCCTAACCGAGAGGCCATCCAACGAACAGCTTCTCGAACTATACGCTCTTTACAAGCAGGCTACTGAAGGAGATTGTCAAGGGAAGGCCAGAGGAGGACTCAAAGAGAGGGCCAAGTGGAAGTCTTGGAATGCAATTACCGGAATTTCTCAAGTAGATGCTATGGAGAGATATTGCTCTATTGTAGATGAATTAGGCGGATAATGAGGTGATTGGGTTCCAATAGACGACATCAAACTGTCAAGGGAGTACAAGTCTCTCAAAGGAAGAGTCAGATTCAGATTTTTTACGGTGCTAACAATGCCGGCAGCTTGGTTTGCCGGTCTACGATTGGACAACATAGATGACCATGAATGCTCTACTTCTCTGCCAGGAGGATGGAGGACACAGAATCCATTCAAGACAATGTATTGGGCAGTCCAAGGAATGGGTGCAGAATTAGCTACTGGAGCTGTGCCCTTTGCAATATCTAGATCCATGTCCGAGAAGCTAAGAATGTTCGTCGTTGGAACCGAAGCAAAGTTTGTCAAGAGAGCCAAGGGGAGAATAAAATTCACATGCGACGAGATAATGAAGGCCCGCGATGCTATAGAGGAGAGCATGGAAACTGGAGAATCGATTGAGATTGATTTACATTCAGTAGGTAGAGATAATTCGGGTGAAGTAGTTTCAGAATGGATTTTCAGGTGGAACTTCCTCGTAATAGAAAGGTCGTGAGAAAATGGTCAGTACTAGGTTAACTAAAGATGCAGGAATCGAATATCCAATAATATGTGGAGCTATGTATCCATGCTCTAATCCTGAGCTAGTTGCCGCAGCCTCAGAAGGAGGGGGAATCGCCATAGTACAACCGGTTTCTCTGACTATGGTTCATGGATATAACAAGCCAGATACTAAAGAGGGACTAAGGGCATCTATCCGTCATATTAGGACTATGACAAGCAATCCAATAGGATTTAACGCATTAATCGAGAAAGGTAGCGATAAGTATCTGCAGAGGATGTCTGAGTGGATCGATATAGCCTTGGATGAAGGCATAAGATTCTTCGTAACCTCCCTCGGTAAGCCAGATTGGGTCTGTGACAGGGTTCATGCCAAAGGCGGAGTGGTATACCACGATGTAACTAACAGAATCCACGCTAAGAAGGGTATTGATTGCGGAGTGGATGGACTGATTTGTGTTAATGACAGGGCAGGAGGTCATCTCGGAGACATGTCAATGGAAGAGATGTATGAAGACCTCTCGGATCTGGGTGTTCCACTTATCTGCGCTGGCGGAATTGGAAGCGAAAAGGAACTCATAGCGGCCATGAAGATGGGTTATGATGGAGTACAGATGGGTACAAGATTTATTGCTACTGATGAATGCACAACTCCCCAAGATTACAAAGACGCTATCGTCAATGCGAAAGAAGAAGATATCACATGGACAACAAAACTAACTGGCGTTCCGATTGCAGTAATTGAGACCAAAGGATCGAAGAAGCAGAGTAATTGGCTAATTAGGAGACTCCTAAAAAGTAGGCTCAAGCATCGAGTTAGAGTACTGATAACTGGGATTTCATTCTGGAGAATGAGATCATTAGCTCGAGGAAAGAAATCCTCAGCAAAGGATCTTTGGTCAGCTGGAAAGAGCGTCGAGACGGTTGATGGAATAGAGTCCGCTACCGTAATTATGAGAAGACTGGGCCGATCATTGGAAACTAATCATGAATAATCAAGTCACTGAGTACGCCAGCTTGTTAAGTTGCTGAAGGCCCCCGACAACACCAAACCCAAACTCTTCTTCCAATGCTCTAGAAACTAGTTTGAAGTCGGAGTCCCTAGTAGCCACTACAACACTACCCACTCCCATCGGGAAAGAATCAGCAATTATGGCAGCGCTCTTCATGATATCACAATCTCCCTTCTCAGGATAGATTGCCTCTCCCTCGATCTCTGTTCTCGCAGGAATATCTTCCCTATGCTCTCTCTTATGCTGGTCTATTACTCTGAAGATTTCTCTGTGGTTGAACAGGAAGCCTTCTAGATCAATATCCTTGGAACCACCCTCCTCTTCACTCGATTCCCAATTATTAAAGATCGAGATGATAGAAGAAACCCTCTCTTGTAGAATTCTTTCAGTAATGGCCTTTATCCAAGAAGCTCTTTCGATATACACATTTTCGAATAATTTAAGAACAATATCTGGAGACTTTACGCGGTTCATGAATTCACCCATTGCGGCCTGAGGGATGTTCAGCAATATCCGCCCTTCCTTAGCAAGAGACCTCAGCTTCCAGTGAAACGCCCTCTGCATGGTCCAATCCAAACTCCCAAGACTGTCTGGTGAAATTTCCATGAGTAAATCATCCTTGAGCGCATCTATCAAGATATTTGTATCTACCAATATCAATGGCTTCAGTCCGAGGCTACCAAGAGTTTTCCTCTCTCTAACTGAAATTTTTCCAGACTGTCTTGTGAATAGATTCCTCTGAGTGTTCCGTAGTATTTTCTCTTCTCTCCCCTCGAACTCTCCTGACTTTAAAGCCCTCTCAAACATTCTAAGAGCCCGTATTGGACTTATTTCAGCTACCTGCTCAATCACAGTAACTATTGAGAAAGTATCTTTCACTCTCTCCCTCATTTCTGAATCAAATCTTCTTTCCAGATCTGATCTTCTGGATTGTGATGAATGACTCATCTTCATTATTGCCGCCATCACCCTCCCTTGGAATGGATCTATTGGTAGTCCATGCTCTACAGGATACATTTTGATTGATTCCAGAGATTCGATTATGGAGGCTCTATCTTCCTCTGTATCTCCGTCTCTTTGCTCATTGCTTACATGCTCGATAATCCTTGATGTGGCCCCTACCTGATTCTTTTCTTTATGATCTTTACAGACATTCAAGTACATTTTGAATCTATTAGTTACTGAAGCTGACAGTGTAGGATATGCGTCAATCAGTGCTACAGCCTCCTTCCATCCTCCTCCATGAGCAAATGAAATCAGAGACCATCTGAGGAAGATCGCAGATTTTTCAATATCTACCTCCATTAGCCTAGAAGCAGCATCTTTGTAGGCCCAGGCTGAACCCATTAAATCCCCGCTTCTCTCCAGAAGAGCCGCCTTGACTATCTGGCTTTCAGGACTATTGCTATCATTTTCCCTATACCATGAATCCAATGATTCAATCCCTACGGAGTGTTCGAAAACTAAGTCAGAAGCGAATCTAACGGTTCTCATAGAAACTTCGTCCACAGATATCACCGATTCAAGAGAGGAGACGGCTTGTTCCCTTCTCGAAGAATCTCCATTTTGAAGATCTACCGCGGCCCTATTCAGAATCAGAGAATTTATCACTGCTTCGAAAAGCCTTCTCTCCAATAAAGTCAAATCCGCCTCATTGACAGAATTAACTAATTTATCTATTCTTACTTCCTTTACTATTCCATCTCCTTCTGGACCTAGAGCCATTCTAACCTCTTTCAGGGTCTTCAATCCATCCGAGTCTAATTTATCATGAACGGCTCCAAGATTACTACTTATGCCATCAAGAAGAGAAATCAAACCCACACACACATCAGAAAGAACACTGTCCCTTTCCGCGTCTTCTATTGAGGCAAGAGCCACTCTTCTCGCATCCAATAATTTAGATGAAAGGCCAACAGAGTCATCGGCAGTGATTAGATGCCATGACAACATAACACGAAATGGATATGCCCTCTGTAACGATACCTCCTCGATTAATAGGTCCGTCAGCCCCTTTATTTCTGCGAACATAGTAAATGATGATATGATTTCATCCGTATACCTAATTTGATCAATATTGGATAGAATATTAGCTGCGGATGTCCTAACTAGAGAAGGAGAGTCGGGATGTGAAAGTGCCAATCTGAGACATTCCTCATCGAGATCATTAAGACCGGAAACTATCGACTCGAGGGAAATCCCCGTAGAATCTTCTGATATCATAGTCAAACATATCTTCAATCCTTTGAGGTCCTTCACTGGCTTTCCTTCGATATACTTCAAAGCGGATGTCAATTCACCGGATTCTACCAGTCCTTCCGATGCAATCCATGCCAATCGATTAGGAATTACCCCACTCACCGATTCGATAATAGATATCCCCTCCATTGCTAAATCTAGTGGCATTTCCTCAGGATAAAGATCCACCCGAAGCCAACCCTCCATCTTAATTGCAGAAGATAATTTGTCTTCGCCCACTTTTTCGACAGCTAGATTCCAGTCACAGTCTACGCCTTCTCTTAGAGAAACTAGAGTATTGAGTCCAGTAGAAACTTCTGCACAGTCCCCCTCGATCCCTTCTAATACATCTCTGGTCCTATCAGAACCCGCGGCCGCCAGTAATAACCCCTCGAGAAGTGCAGCATCTCCTTCCATACCTGTCAGTGAAGGAGCCATCCATTCCTCCCAAAGATTACGACGGGGATTTTTTCGTAGATCCTTCTCAATTTTCTGAATAGTTTTCAATTGTGATGCCGACAGTTTGAATGGAGCAACTAAGGTTAACCAACCTCTGAGCGCATCATTGTCCGAATAATCTATCTTTGAACCTTCTATCCATGGTCCCCTTTCTCCAAAGCTAGATTCAGGCTCCACAATAGGGAAGAGGCCCATTTCTGCTAGCAAGGGAGACTCTCTTGCGAGCCTCTCCCATACCGGATGAATTCCCCTCCTGCACTCTTGCCTAATAGAATCCATCTCCAAATCCCAAGAGGTTCTCCAATCGTCCTGGGGGAATCTATTTTTTTGAGCTATGAGCACAGCAAGTTTGTACCCACAGGAAAAACCACTAGAAAGCGCATCATCTGGAGAAGCGAGTTTATCCGAAGTGGTCGTAATCTTTCCACGGCCCCCCCTTCTCCCTATTCTACGAGATCTATTTTTTTTCTGAGAGTCATTAGTCCCCACCGCATCTAAAGCCTCCTTTCCAGCGGCAATCATTGCAAGTGCTTTCCAACTGGGGTCTTGTAGTAACGACCAAGAAGGGGCATTAGTAAGCTTCTTTTTTCGTGTTGCCTCATGGTCACCAGACCTACTGAGTATTTCCAAACAGTCCAGAAGGTACTCCTCCACAGCACAACCCTGACTCACGGCCTATGCGCTCTGTACATCAACACATCGCCTTGTCAATCAACGCGTCAGGAGAGGAAATAAGCAATCACACCTCGGCTAATACATGGATTTTATCAGGGTGGCAATTCTGATGGTCCACCCATTACTGGCTCTAGCTTTGATCTGGGCATTTATGAGACAGAGGTCATGGAGAAGGGAAAGACACGGATTAAGGGGAAATGAAAGGACTTTGGCCGTCAATACACATGAAAAATCAGGTAATAGAATAATGGCATATCTATTGATTGTAATCCTAGTGGCATTTACAGCTCAGATAGTCGATGCTATTCTTTTGGGCCAGACCAATGAAGAAGTCCTCAAACAACTGATCCCCAATCATTATCATGGCTGGGCAGGAATTCTGGCGCTTGTACTTATGACAACTCTCTGGTATTTGGGTAGAAAGACTAGTTCGTTGAGAAGAGAAGGACTGAATAGTGTAAAAACCAGAGATTTACATGGAAGAATGAGCGATGTCATGGCAATCTTAGTTATCATTCATGCATTCTTGGGATTCCTGTATCTATTACAGATTTTCTGACTATCTTTTACCAGGCTTCCAGAATTGAAGGGGAAGGGGACTCACTTCTTTCATTGCCCTGAAAGCTAGATGATCTGCTCGTTCATTCCACCTGTGTCCCTCGTGAGCTCTCACATGTTCTATTGAGATGTCAAAGGAAGATTCTACCTCCTCCCAAAGAGAACGAACTCTGACTGCCAGAGCTTTATTCGCCTTAGCCTTCCAGTTTCCAGACCCTATATTCATAGCGTATTCAGAGTCTCCTCTCACTACTATCTTGCCTGAAATATGATTCTTCAGAATCCAAATAAGTGAGTGAGCGAACGCGCTTAACTCAGCAGTATTATTTGATCCAACACTAGCTCCGATATATCCTTCTTCAAGTGGGCTAGTAACCACGATCCCACTCTTCTCGTTAACTATCTCTCCATGGCCCCTGCCTATGCCATTGTCTCCACTTACCACACAGAATCCCCAACCAGCAGGTGTCTCCGACGTCACATTTCTATTTTCGCCACACGAACCGTCGAAGTAGATGTAAGTGGCAGAGCTCCCCATCATTATTCCTCTATGAGCCCACGATATGTAGCCCCATCTAGCAAAGAAGAAAGCTCCGAAGCGTCAGAGACCGACATCTTACAAATCCAGCCTTTTCCGTAAGGATCCTCATTAATTAGCTCAGGAGCGTCCTCTAGATCCTCATTGATTTCTATTACTTCCCCGCTTATAGGGGCATAGATCTCACTGACAGACTTTACAGACTCTACACTGGCGAATGACTCCATTGAGCTTACCGTAATGCCCATTTCGGGTAGTTCTACCCAGACTACATCAGTAAGGGCGTTCTGAGCGTAGTCTGTAACCCCTATCACTACGGAACCTCCCTCGATCCTAATCCACTCATGCTCCTTCGTATATCTCAGCTCTTCAGGTACCTCGCTCACAGTCTCACCCTACCTTACGAGGGCGACCTGACAGTCAAGCTTTCGTTCGTAGCTACTCCTCTTCCAGGCGTCGTTCTAAGTGTACTTTCTCCAATTCAGCCCAGGCCCCTCCCATTTTTTCTACGCCTGCTTCTTCCTGCTCTAGTATCAATCTGGACATCATTTCCTCCTCTTGCTCTCTACTTACCCACCTGTCTAGAAAGAAATTCCCGTACTCTCTCCCTCCCGCGTTTCTAATTGCCAATAACAGCAATCCACTAATAGCCGCCAAAGCAGGGAAGGCCAGAGCCCTATTATCTGCGTTTGAAATATCTTCATCTAGAATGACTAGACTGCCATCTCCCATAGATATTGAAGTTAGGAAAACCATGGAAACGAGTATGCCAAGCAAGACTCTCCTAAGTCGGCTGGCGGGTGAATCCATGTCAATCAACAGGGGGTGTAGCGAATCAACTTCTCCATCTCAGTAGTCCTGCTGAATCAATTTCAGTATCTTATACGGAAGTAGCGCCCGGTTAACGGGCGTGACTTCCAGTATACGCCCATCATCCCTTCTCCTAACGTCCTGTAGTAGAGGATGGCGACTCTTTTTATGCAGTGTCAGTAGAGTCGGCATGTCATACTTCAAGGCCTCGCGAACTGCTGAAACAAAACCCTCACTTTCGACAGTAAATTTTCCAACCTCGTCGATGACTAGGTATTGGCAGTTACCAATTGCATTCAGAATTGCCGGGACCCCGACCCTATCAATCTCGCTTGGATCAATACCATACCCAAGTACCCTGTGACGTGAATCAATCTCCTTGTGCGCCATTACTCCCCTCTCCCCGGTTACAATGTCGACACAAGCGTATCCTACTCTCTCCCCATTCTCTATAATTGCCTCTGATCTCATGCCGGCAATTACTGGAATCCCCAAGGATCCAGAATTTTCCTCTTCGATCATCTTGAGGACCTTGTCAAGAACCGCCGACTTACCAGATCTGGGGAGACCAGTTATTCCAATCTTAGGATTGATGCCCATTAGCTCTACTTCTCCTTGACACACTCACGTGATAGTACGACCAGTGTAGGATAAGCAACGATAATAGTCTATTCGGTCAGATATGTCTTTTTCTTCCCCTCAACGGAAATCAATTTCCGCTTTATTGATGGTAGCAACCCAACTATATTGAAAACGCCAGCTCGTCTTCCGGAACTGGGAAAGGAAGATTCTCTATCTCGTAGTTGTTTACGTTATTGTTGGCCCCCCATGCTCTTGACCAAATCTCCAAGTCCTCGGAGTTTAGGATTTCACATAGCCAGTCCAAACCAACTACGAGAGACCCCCCTCCCCTGCTAATCAAAGACTCAATCACGCTCTCTGAGAATTCGAGGTAGTTCACTGAGTTACTCAAAACACAACCATCTGGAATAACAGCCCAGCGAAGACGACGATCGTTGTTCGAACCAAGTATGGCCTGGCAAGCTACTCTTGGTCCAGAAGGAGAATTATTGTCTCCAGTCCAAGAAGAGTGGGACATCTGAATTGAGCCCTCCTCAACATCATTGTCGAACGCAGGGTGATGAAGGCAGACTTCGCCATCTATCACTAGGAAGTGAGCATTCCGGATGAATGGTGAATCCGAATTTCTATCCGACCAGTTACCAATATTATCTGACCAGGCACTCTGGTCAATTTCTCCTACTCTTACCCTAACAGAGTCACCATCTGGATTCAACCAGTTGCCTTCTTCAGATAGCCTTGGCTTATCGGCCAATCTGCCAATCGCATCGATAACCTTCCTTCTTTCAAAGGAATCTGTTGGCATTCTTGGTACGGCCCATGCGGCATCCGTCCATGAAGACCAAGCCCCCCTGTCAAGATCTAAGGAGGGGGAAGTTCTGGAAAGTCCCGCGTCTGGAGAGATATCATTCGCAGTCAAAGGTCCGTAGCTCACCATCTTCTCGGTCTTTCCTCCTGCGGTTAGCCCTATGACAGCGACTCCATGGGTTATCCCTGGAAAAACCCTGTTAGGATTAGGGAATGACCATGTTGAGAACCACTCATTACTTTCCACCAGAAGCTTCCTCAGAGGGGCACTACTTCTCTCCCTCAGTAGTGAGTCCGGAACAATCATTCTAATTCTGCCCTCGCTACCCACCAGCTGCATCGACCTCTCCAAGAATAATCTGTACATATTCACGTTCCCACGTAGCGCAGAGAATCTCAGACTACCGTCATATTCAGTTGCATTCCTGAGTTTGCTGGATAGATCTTTTCGGAGTTTGCTACCTCCATCATAACCCCTAAACCTGTCTTTTATCCTGATCCAAGGAGGCCTACTTACCAAGAGTTTAGGATTCTCATTCCATGGCCATTCACCAAGAAGCGGGTCTCCTTCAAGGACGTTGCTTTCAAGAATCATCTCGGCCTCGGTACGCCCAATCATCTGACTCCTGCTATCTCCCGAGAGGTCTACCAACCCGGCTTTCCCCAATGTAATGAGTATCCTTCTCCTGGCCGCCTCCACGGCAATTCCTGAGGAACCCATCAATTGCAAGCCTTCCAGCAACCTCAGAGTGTCAGTACATCTATTCTCTGCGGAGAGCCCTTCAATTCTCTGTGTATGGAATCTGATCAGCTGAGAGACAACCAATCCCGCTCCACAACTAGGATCCGCGAACGGTAGAGGGATGCCAGAACTAGTATTTTCCGAGCTGTCAGAATAGTACTCCTCTTCCGTATCCGAAACGGCCTCTTTGTTTAGTTTCAGTGCGTAGTCTCTGAATGCAGGGGGGATAGCAGATAGGGATAGTGTAGGGGGGGCCTCCTTCTTCTTACGATACCCCCCACTGGCAAGCTCGTCCGCCAAAATAGACCCAACGAGCCTAGATGGAGTAGAGTAAGCTCCCTTTGGAGAGCGACCGTCTGTTACTGCCTCAAATCTCGATAGTAGCTTTTCCAGAACCACACCAGGGTCAGTGAGTAGTGCGGCAGGAAGCGTTGGCCATGAGTTAGGTAAAGAAGCAGCTACAGGAGTTCCTGAGATAACTGAGGACTCCCAGAAGTCCAACCAGCTCCTAATCTGCTGCATCCTGTCCGGGCAAGCCTGATCTAGCCTTGCATACCAACCAGATGCTTCACTTACCATTAAACTCATTTCTACGAATCATCAACCTTTTTTGAAAGGTTGTATATCAGTTTAGGAAATTGCTTACCTACTGAGAGAGAACGAGTCCTCTTCCATCTCGACTATCAGCTCGCTCTGAAGAAGCCATGCTATCGCTTCGTCCAGATCATCGACTCTTATGCCCAGAGGGATAAGATTACCCATTAGTGAGTCGAAGTGAACCGGGGCTGGCCCCTCCAGGGAATGTAGTTCCAGTAGTCCAAGGACATGCTCTGCAACGATAGCTAGCAGTGGGTCGTCACCCACATCGAAAGATCCGAATTGCACTGCAGGCTCACCTTCTTGGTCGGCCTCAGAATCTCTTTCTGTGGATTTACTCCCTATCTCATAAATATCGAATAGATTCTTCTGATGGGGGTCTTCAATTCCCGTACCAACCACTTCTCGCTGTCTTTTCAGCCTCTTTACCAGAGTCTCTATTCTGTGTAGACGCTGCTCTAGTCGTAACCTCTCCCTTCCCAGGTGGCTCTCCACCAACTCTAGCTCTTCCAACGCTCTTTCGTCTAGCCACGAAGATAAATCCCATGAAGGATCTAGCCTCAGCATAGTCTCCCAGAGCCTAGCCACGGATTCAGGCAGAGTCCTGACGTCGATTCGTGGACTTCCCTTTCCATCTTCGGGTGCGCGCTCCATCGCGCTTCCATTCTCAGTGACCGTCTATCAACTATCCTCTTCTCGACATAACTTCAGTTAGGGGTTAGTTGATGAATGATGAACATTTGCCGAGACTCATGGCTACCTATCGGCTCGCTGTACTGCCCGGAGACGGGACTGGACGCGAAGTAATGCGAGAGGCACTCAGAATACTCTCAGTATTCGAGGAAAACAGCCCTGCTTCATTCGACATAAACGAGATTCCATGTGGGGGGCAGTACTACCTTGAAACCGGTGAAGAATGGCCAAACGGGTCTTTCGAATACTGCAGGGACGAATCTGACGCAATCCTCCTAGGGGCTATAGGGTGGCCCGATGCCAGACTGCCAAATGGAGACATGGCCGGCGGACAGACCATTCTCGGCCTAAGGTCCGGCTTGGAGCTATACGCTAATGTCAGACCAGTCAAGCTCTATCCCGGTGTCACCCACAAGGTGCATGGTGTGCATAAGCAAGTATGGGACCCAGATTTGGTGGATATCATCATGATCCGTGAGAACACCGAAGGACTCTACCATTCTCTCCTCAGGAGAATGGAGCAGAGAGCACTCGGAAAGAAGGACGAACCAATTGTCATTGAGGAGTTCCCCGGGCTAGACGGAGAGGTTGCATGGGACCCACGGCCGATTTCTAGAGAGGGCAGTGAGAGGGTAATCAGGTTCGCCTTTGACTACGCCAAGCACAGGCAGAGGAAATCAGGGGCATCACAGTCCGTAACATGCGTAGACAAGTCGAACGTAACCCGTGGATGCCAGCTTTTCAGGAAGATTTTCAGGGAATTCGCCGAGAATAATCAGGATATCACAGTCAAGGAGGCCTACATTGATGCCTTCACAATGTGGTTGGTTAGAAACCCCGAGGACCTAGATGTGGTTGTTCTGCCAAATATGTTCGGCGACATAGCCACCGATCTGGCTAGCGTGTTACAAGGAGGAATGGGGATGTCAGCAAGTGCTAATATGGGGCCCAAACACATGCTCTTCGAACCAGTTCACGGCTCTTCACCCAAACACGCCGGAAAGAACGTAGTCAACCCAATAGCCATGATTCAATCGGTACAGATGATGTTCGAGGCACTGGCGTTCAGGAAGAAAGATCAGAACCTAGACCTGTGTGCTGAGATTCTACAGAGCGCTATCCAGAAGCATTTCGAAGAGGGTGGAATAGTGACTTACGACCTAGGGGGGTCAGCCAGCACCTCCGAAGTCGGAGAAGCCATAGCTTCTAGATGTGAGTCGATGCTTCAAGAGAGATTTCCCTAGTCAATCCTCAGTGATGAGCTCGACATTATTTCCAAGGCCTCCACTAATGACGAGTCGTTATCCCAATCAGTAGACTTCGGATTCTCAGATAGCTCACTTATCAGCTTTCTGAAGGCTCTGGAGACCTCATCAACTATTGTTACAGTAGCCTTCCTCGAAGTTCTGGAGAGGGGATTCAGATCCACCGCAATGACTTGCTTCCCCAGAGAGGTAAGGGCCTCGCAACGATCCCCGTCCTCAAGCGGGACCAGCACAACATCAGCCCGCTCTATTCCCCGTGCGGAGCACAAAGCCCTGGGTCCTTCGAGCCCCTGAATTCTCCCATCCGCCTCAGCTCCTAGAATCTCAACTTCTACGATGGACTCTCTTTTACTGTCTGAAGCATCTCTTATGAGGAGCTCTTTCATAGCCTCCAACTCGCTGATCAGTGACTCCATCCGCCTCTCTGTGCGGTAGTATATGTTGACCTCGACAGAGCAGCCCAGAATCGCCGCAATCTTGATCGCCTCGGCTCCGGCAAGCACGGTAGAGTTTCCATTCATCGAGATGATTGGGCTATCAGCTTCGAGAAGACGAGCCGCGGCCTCTCGGATGGCCAAGGACGCGGAATCGCTCGTCCTTTCACCTAGAAGATAGTCAAAGGCCTCACCACGCCCATGAGCTATCATAGCCGACTCTGCCAGCAGACCTCTTCTGGATGCCTCCACCATTCTCTGTCGAGACATCAGGGAAGACTTCCTAGGGTGTGAATCGGGAATCTCTGCCATAATCACCCCTCATTGAACCTCATTGATAGGTCCAGAGGAGGCACTCCTCTATTTATCGAGCTGGTAGAAATCAAATCCACCCCACAAGCAGTCCATTCCATGACATCATCAATAGTAATGCCACCGGACCCCTCGAGGACGCACCAATCACGCAAATCCTCTTCATCCAATCGAACCGATACTTGAGATGACAGTCTAGGGCCCATATTATCCAGTAGAATAACCACTCTCTCGCTACCTTCCCTTTCCTCCTGGTTACGCTTCCAAGCCCTTGCCACAGTGAGTGCCTGATTGACAGTCCTCGCTTCGACTACTGTGAAGTGTGAATCAGTATCCATGTCAATCTCCGAAACTAATCTTGCCAAGGCTTCATCCTCTGTCTCACTGGCAACTCTTGATGAGAGGACCTCACTGTCCTTGATCATCAGGGCATCCTCTCTGCTGAGCCTATGTGTCAAACCGCCTCCGACATGTACCGCCCACTTATCCAGAAGTCCCCAGTCTACCTTCCTAGTGCAGGCCACACCCATGATTCCAGCCTTTTCTACCCAGCTTGAAGAGTAAGTCGAGATTCCAGAGAGCCTTCCGAGAATATTCAGTATCACTCTCTCTGAACGGAGCATATCGATGCCATTCCCGGATAGTCTGAGGATCTCGTCCCCGGCTTCCACGAGCGAGCCATCCGATACCTCCCATTCAGCGAGACAGGAGGGATAGTGTTCCTCCAATAGCCTATCTACGACGAAAGTCCCGCATATCAAGCCTCTACTCTTCGAGATAATAACCGACTCAATCTGACTATCGGGCGCACTCCCACCACTGCCCTCGTCAGAGACCATCGCAAACATCCATCTATCGATGGATTCGATCATCATCATGCTAGGCTTCCCTCCAGAGTAGAGGAGACCGGACCTATCATGGGGTAGCACTGTCACGTTACGTGCTGAAAGCAATCAGACTTGAAGGGTCCGAATTCAACTTTACTCGCCTAGCGCCTCCAAGCTGCCTTCCACAGCGGACAGACATGCTAGAATGTCATCAATGGTGGCCCTTAACTCGCTAAGATCAGATGACGAGGCCACTACAGTGAGGCTAACCCTCTCCCCATCCTCTACAATCTCAGATTCAAAGAACCCCGGGTCATCAGGGCGGATAGACTCCAAGAGGATTTCAGCGACATCCCTAGGCCCAGTCCACACCACACGTGCTACCGCGTCTTCCATTGTAAAGCGGAGGATATCCTAGCTTTTCAGCTAGACTGTACGGAATTGAAATCAAAAACCCTCATGTGCATTAAGCCACCCCGATGAATCATGAAAGGCGCAATTCCTTCATCTGACACCGCCGAGTCTGTGACTGCAGGTCATCCGGACAAGCTGTGCGACGCTATCTCTGACTCCATTCTAGATGCGTGCCTGATGGTTGACCCCAATGCCAGAGTCGCTGTAGAGACAATGGTCAAGGGGACCGAAGGAGAGGCGATAATCGTCCTCGCTGGTGAGGTCAGTCTCAATGGGGAGCCCCCAAACTACGAGCAGCTGGCCCGCCAGACTGCCTCTTCCATCGGATACACCGATAGCAAAATTGGAATGGACGCCACATCGCAAGAGCACTGTCAGGTCCGTACTCATATTACCACCCAGTCTCAGTTCATCAGTCAGGGAGTCGACGGCGATCTAGACACACAGGGAGCCGGGGACCAGGGAGTAATGTTCGGGTACGCGTGCTCGGAGACCGAGGGTACACCAGAGCTGAGAGGAAGGTTCTTCCCGCTCTCCGCGGCACTTGCTCAGAGACTCACTAGACGGTTGGAGGTAGTTCACGACGAGGGCATCATCCCTTGGGTCAGGCCAGATGGAAAGAGTCAGGTCACGGTACAGCTCAACGAGAGCGATAGGTCAATAGATAGGGTGTCAACCGTAGTTATAGCGTCACAGCACTCCCCCGATGCAGGCCCTAACTGGCCAGAGCCAGACGATCTAACCGATGAGGAAAGGCGCCAGTACATCGAGAGTGAGATTACGAAGCACGTCATCGAGCACGCTATTCCCCCGAGCTTGTTGGGTAACCCACAGATCATAGTGAACGGGACGGGGTCATTCCCAGATCCAGGCGGACCTTACGCTGATGCTGGGCTCACTGGTAGGAAGATCATCGTAGACACCTATGGTGGCGGCAGGCACGGTGGCGGGGCTTTCAGTGGCAAGGACCCCTCCAAGGTAGATCGATCGGCCGCCTACTACGCCAGGTGGGTCGCAAAGCATGTGGTCGCGGCCGGACTCGCAGAGAAGTGCGAGATTCAGGTCGCTTACGCAATAGGAATATCTGAACCGGTCGGACTCCGTGTCAGCACCTTCGGGACTCATAGCGAGGCCCTAGAAGGTATCCCAGACTCCACAATATCAAGTCTGATTATGAAGCATTTCGACTGGCGTCCGGCCGCTATGATAAGCGATCTGGAACTGAAGAGGCCGATATATCGAGAGACTTCGTCAGGAGGGCACTTCGGCAGGGTACCTACCGATGACGGGTTATTCCCATGGGAAAGACTCGATGAGACGAGATTAGAGTCACTTAGAAACCACTTAAGAGACTGAAAAACCTAAACATATTCGGCAGGGTATTGAAAGCAGACCCTTTCTGCGGTTACCATGTCAAGGATACCTGCAGTACTTCTCCAGCAGTTCGTCGGCATGAGCGATTACGAGAGAACACTGGCAATTGATAGGGCATCTAGGGAACTAGCGATGACTACAAGTGAGATTCTGTCCCAATTGGAAGAATTCCAAGACGGGCAGGTGAAACCCTCGAATAACACACCTTCCGGGCCCCAGGTGCCATCGAGGGAGAGTAATTTCAAATCAGGAAACGACCAGAAGGAGGGGTCCCCAAGGTTCTTGGAAAACACCCATAAGTACAGGTTCACCTATGATCCTAGCCAATCGGGAAAGAGGAGACAGTCAGAAGTAGATCAGGCAATCGTGTGCTCGCACTGTAATGCGGCATTAGGAATCCCATCTATACGTCCTATTTCCGTAACTTGTCCGGCTTGTATGATGGAATCTACATTCGAGAACTAGACTCCCCAGAACTCGCTCCCTCTTCCTCCCTCTTCCTCTTCGGTGAGGGAGTCGACGATCACACTCATCAGATACCTTCCGAGAATCGCCATGACCGGGAGGGACCATGTCGCCGCTACGGAATCGACTCTCAGGTCGATATCCTGTCCACCAAGCATACTCAGAGACACCTCGTTGATGGCTGATATGAGGAAGTAAGCAACGAAACCAGTAGCTAGAAGCATTATGCTCTGCCCAGTGAAGGACCCCTCTTTCCACCTCAGCACCCCCAAAGACAGGAATAGGGAGAAGAACGCCACAAGGATCCATGAGAGGGCATTATCAATCGCTATGACCCAAACCGCGATATCGCTATTTATGGCATCCACATCGAAATTAGTGGATGAAGGTAGAATGGAGGCGGCGTATGCTTCTATCTCCAAGCCAGACGCATATAGCACCTGAACCACAGTTACCACAGCTATCATCATCGAAACCAAAGCTAATGCCCATAGCATTGAGGTCAGAAGGCTTCCAGTTGCAGCGGCCCGCATGTCATTGACAAGACGGTCAAGCTGCTGCTCCCACCCAAGGCCCCTCGAAAGAAGCCAAATCCCGATAATCAGGGGCAAAGTCCCGATGAGTGCGCTTCCGTAGTCTGATGGAAGAATTAGGCCAACCCCCAGAATGATCATCACAGCGGCGATTGGAACAAGCAGCCTCGCTCTCCAACGCGGGTCCTCTATCGCCTTGACGACGTAATAGTAGGTACTTTCAATGCCTTTGGATTGCCTGACTATTATCTTCTCAATGTGATCGACTCTAACTCTTGAAGTAATGATCGGAAGTGCCTCTTCGTCATCCGCCCCATCAGTGACGAGGATTGCCTTGTCAGGCTGAAACTCTTGAATGACTTCGTCCAATTGTGTGGCAATCTCCCTATCGCTCCTAGAACCAACTCTAACATCACCGGTCAGAAGGGCAATCTGGACCTCATCATCACCAATCGCCTCTTCAGCTAGGCGGTCGTGTTGATGCAGGGCACCTAGTATGGCATTGGTATCCGACTCCTCCGGATCTGCTATTCCTAGTCGTAAAGCAGCGGCAAGAGTGGCCTTTCGGCCAATAACCGGGCCCCTTATCCCCGCCTTGACTCCCAGATCATTATCTCGATCTACTGTCAGTACCAGAGTTCGTACCATCCTCTCGCCTCAGCCCCTGATGCGACGGGGGCGATATGAAGAATTGCCTGCAATCATCATCATAACACCCATTAGGTACCATTGCCGGCCCCGCCAGAGTCATTGTATCTCCTCCTTTGCTTGGCGCGAATGTACTTCAGAGGATGTGTCAACCACTCCTGATCACAAAGCGTATCGTCCCCTACTCGAACCGGACAGCGAGCATTGGTCTTCAATGCCGCACACCCGTGTGGGGTATACTCCCTTTCGTATATGTGAGCCACCTGATACGATGTCGTATCCGGGCTGTAGTCAGGCGCCCCAGAGAATAAGCCACATGTCTGCTCCTGAGAGTGACCCAGGGCTTTGGAGAACGAAGCCAGGAAAACCCTTCCTACGTGATTCACATTTACTCCTTGGTTGAGCTCCGATATAGCCGACTCAAAACAGGGAGGCCAGTCCTCCCTCACTGCCGCAGATACTGGCATCTCCTCCTTCACTCGTAGGGCCAGCATCCCGACTATCCTCTCCACCGGATCCGAGAATTGCGCTGCAAACTCATCACTCATCTTCTCCATTCGTTGTCTGCAGGTCGAATCAAGATAGCCCCTTACCCTCTCCTTCAGTAATCTGGATGTCCTCTCTCTGCTGTTCTCTCCCGAGGCCGGATCCATTCGAACCCAGCCATCTCTGACAGGTCTGTTAGCTAATCTCCAGTATGTACCGGAAATCTTCGGACAGAGCTCGATAAAGTCAGAGACAGGTACCCAGTAGGCCATATCGTCCCCCTCCTCTATTTTTATTCCGGAAAGATAGCTAGAGCAAATAGTGGTGAAATTGGTTTCATCCCTTCCAAACAGGCCATCAGCCCTACTGGCCTCGCCCTCTATCCACCTCGCGAGCAACCTCTCATCGAAAGAAGCGCATACCACGAGCATAGCATGAAGAAAAGATAGAGTCTCGGTCATCTTCCCTGCTTCGCTTGAAAGATCGACCGTGGTCGCGTCATCTACGCCATCCTTGTGCATCACTGATTCCAGCAGACGCAATCTCCCTCTGGTCCTGACCTCCTCGAGCCATGGGGCCTCTACCAAATCCCTCACAGTAACCCCATTTTCCTTCAGAACATCTCGGATGTGATCCCTGCCTTGTGGCAACATCGGGTACCTGGATAATATCACCCGATCTTCGATAATGGGTGGCTTGAGGGGAATCGGCACGTTACATAGAGAACCAAGAGGGTTATTCAACACTCACCGACCCCTTCCACTGGAGAAACATGACTAGGCCACCTACGGACCTCACTCCTCACCTCGATCGCTTAGTCTCGATCCAAGATGAATTCAGGAGTCACTTTGGATGGGATGAATCCGATGATCTTTCAAGTGCAAGAAACCTTATTTCTGTAATTGAGCAATCTGGAGTCGAGGAATGGAAGAGGTCCAATAGAGCCGCCACAGTAGCTAATATTCAGAGGAGACTTGTTTTGAGAGAGCAAAATGTTGCTATCCTAGGCGCTGCAATAGACCTAGATGAGCTAACAACTGCCCTCGATTCACCAACTCTTCTAATTGCCGCCGACGGGGCGGCTGGGGCTATATCGCTCCTGCCAGAGACGACAGCTGAGAGGGCATGGTCAAGATTGGCTTTCATTGTTACAGACGCAGATGGAGGTGATGGCACAATAGAGGCCATAAAACGCGGAAAGACAGCTTTTCTTCATGCACATGGGGATAACGAGAGCGATTGGATAAATCTTCTGAAAGTAGCAAAGAATGCCACTACCCCTCCTCCTCTGGTATTGACTCATCAGACGTCTAGAGAGATTCCAGGTATGCACAACCCTGGTGGTTTTACTGACGGTGATAGAGCAGCCTGTATCGCTATGTCATTAGGGGTCCCGATAGAGAGGATAAGGATGCTAGGGACCAATACAAGAGAGGTTGGCAGATGGTCCGGAGTAACAGAAAAGAAAAGAAAACTCGTCAAATTACAGTGGATGGGAATGATTCTACAGACACTGGGTATTGAGTACTGATCAAAGGAAGTCTTCCAGAGTCATCACAGTCACCCTATCGTTATTGAATAGGGAGTCTACGCTATCAGACATCCAACCAACACGCTGTTTGGTGTAATCATCCACCCCATAGCTCTCCATTACCTCCTTCGTCACCTGGATATATTTCCTGACCGCCCCCTCCGAGACCGTCAGAACGACATTGCCCCCACAAGTGGCGACCCCATCGTCAGAACTGGCGAATCTCGGACCACTCGAGATCCCAGAAGACCTCTGAATGCACTTACCTGCCAGAGGCATCCTTCGATATGAGTGGCCACACTTCACACAACGCACCTTCTGCCTAGTGAAGGCCATCATATTGCCTCTCATATCCGGCAGGAAATGCGACTCAATAACCTGCGAAGCCACACGATCTACACTTACTGACCGGAGCCTACTGCCAAGTGCCAGCTGCTCCCCCATCTTGTCTGTCATACTCACCAGGGTCTTGTATGCCGAGTTAACGGGGCCGGAGTCCAAATCACCGGAATCATGCGTCCATCCATACCCTCGTAAGTCACCGATACTCCCCAATCTATCACTTACTAGGTCTACCAGTTTTGATGCCTCGTTGGGATGTGGTTGGGACAAAGTAGCCTCATAGAACGCCCTGGAATAGCTCCATGAGCAATCCACATTCAAAGCCTCTTTGTCTATCTCCATCGGATTCAGCCTCGTTGTGAGAACCAGTGGAGCATCCATCCTCCCTCCCCTGCCCGCAGGCAGAATTTCCTTGGAGAAATTTAGTAACCCATCCATCAGCATCATTATGCTATCCTCATCACCATCACAGTTCCTCCTTTTCGCCGCATGGAATAGTGGATGCGCGTATCCAGCAGACGAG
>MDTC01117718.1_pt1 | contig 56228 bp, 47 predicted proteins | sample 811181 | NCBI WGS metagenome assembly MDTC01 (sample SAMN05326644, study PRJNA326480) | marine metagenome | isolation source: seawater | place: Pacific Ocean: North | collected 2011 | reverse complement strand
CTTACAAGATTCAATAGAATAGTCAACTAATTATAATAATAAATTGATATTTTTTATACTTTATCGTATGCATAACCATTGTACATACATTCACCAACAATGAAGTCTTACAAAAACCTTTTCATGACTGCTTTTATATTGTTTTGTTCGTTCTCTCTTGTTATGGCGTTAGATGTCGAGGATGATGACGGATTGGGCGAAATCATTGGCGACCTTATGGCCTTTATTATAGGTAATATGGTTGGCGAATGTTTGGGAGATGCCGAGTGTGGTGCTTTATTTGGACCCATTATCCTTATATTTATCGCGCTTGTTTTGGCGTTGGCAGTAATTATTCATTCTTGTGGATGTTCTGAAGACCATGACTATCGTTCACAACGCCGGCATAACCGAAGGGCAGCTATGTTTGGAGCTGGTGTGGGGTGGGGTGCAGCAAAAACATATCTTTCGTGAGAATAAGTGTACGTTTTCTATAATTAAAACTATTTAAATATTTTTTTTATTCTAATATATGATGGAAAAGTTAATTAATAGAAAAAAACCGTTAACAGATGATAAGTGGATTGAAATTATTGAGCATAGAGTGGGTATGGAATTCCGTTATACATGGGAGCCTATCGAACAAAGATTTCGGCGCTATTATAACAGTGATTTTGCTCTCTCTGATAATGCAATAATTATATTTTTTAAAGAATATAGGTTAGCAATAAGAATGGGTGAGTCAGAATTTAAGGGAAATACACCAATGTTTCCCCCAACACTATTAAATAATGCTTTAAAGATAAAGTATAGATGTACAATGACACACCGAGTTTTAAATGGAGCAAAAATAATTAATACAGAGCTTCCTATTCATTCCTTTCAAATCCCACAAGAAGATGGTTCATTTAGGTCATTGCTAGAAATACTTAGAGGCGATAATACTATTTAAAATTGATTTATTTTAATAATATCAATAAATTATTAAAATAAATATAGTAAAATGTCTAAAAAATCCGTTATAACAGTCACTTTTGGAGATTCGGGGGAAAATCATGTTGGAAATCAACAAATAGGAGAGCGAGTTCAAGAAGGAGATGGTTTTACTTTGGAAGATTTTGAGAACGCAAAAAAATATATCAACGATAATTTTCCAGAAGCAGTAGTTAATATATACGACATGAAAGAGTTGCTAATTGATTGTGTTGGTGATAAAAATACAATTGAAACTATAACTGAAGGGATGTTGGAGTACCTACCTGATACCGTTTTGATTGAGATTGAGAATCTTGTAGAAAGCGAGTTAGCTGATGCGATTGAGCAGGAATTGAGTGTGCTTAATTGGGATAGAAAGTATTGGGATGCGAGACGTAAAAAGGTATTAAATAAAAGAGCAAGGAAAAATCTTTGTTTTGATAAAAAAAACCAAGAGCCGGATTATGAAAATGGTAAAGGTAGGATTGTATCATTTGATAATTTGCCGAATTTAACAAGAGCAAAAGAGCTAATTGCAAAAGTATTTGGAAAAAAGGGAGACAATTTGATTGGTGAAGGAAATGGGTATGATGACAGGACAAAGAATGGTATTGGTTATCATGGTGATGCTGAGCGTTTAAAGGTTATTGCGTTGAGATTGAACGAAGCCGATGAAAGTGGAGATAGAGGAACAATGCCAATTTGTTTCCAATGGTATCATAGGTCTAAGCGTATTGGAAATAAATTTAAACTGCAAGTAAAGCATGGAACAATATATGGTATGAGCGAATATGCAACGGGTTTTAATTGGAAACGTAGTAGTTTATATACAATTCGACATGCAGCAGGTGGTGAAAAATATATTAAGTGAATATATTAAGTGAATATAATAATTAATAGTTTATCATATTTTTTATTTGTTATCATAATATATATGGTAAAAACAAGAAATAGAAGAAATAGAAGAAATAGAAGAAATAGAAGAAATGGAAGAAATGGAAGAAATAGAAGAACAACAAAAAAAGGCAGAGGTCTAGGAAAACATGCTGGTCATAAAGTGATTAGTTGGATTGAACAACATCTTGATGGAATGACTTCTATAAAATTATCTTCAAATGCAACTCCTTTTATGAAAAATTTTCAAAAAGAATTAAAAAAAATGAATAAAGAAGAAAAAGATATTTTTGGACATCAGAAAGGTGCGTTATTTATTCATCAGACATTTTTATTACATGAATTGTATCATAATATAATGACTTCATTTAAGTTTAAAAGTGAGAAAAAGAAGTATCCAGACCCAACACCAGAAATATTAAATAAATTAAGAAAAATTATTAATAAATCTAGTAATATAGGTCTAGTTTCTGCACGTTTATCAAAAAAAGCAAAAAGGAGAACTGGTCCTTCGATTAAAGTATTAAAAGGTGGCGGAACTTTAAAAGGTGGTGCGTTATTGGCAGCGGTTTCTGGATACTTAGCTGCACATGCAAAAATAGCAGCAGGTATAGGTGGAACATATGCGTTTGTAAAATTGTGTATGAAGAAATTTGCACAATATGAAGTTGCTGAGACTGTTGAAAAACAAGTAGAAAGAGCTACGAGCGATGCTATTAGAACAGCTCGAGCAGAATTACACAAACCCGGTTTAAAATTTACTGAGGCAGAAATTAGCCAGGGCATGGAAGGTTTAGAACGTGCTTTACGAATTGACTATGCACAAAAGAGATTAGCTTGCTCAGAAATGGGTGGTGAATTATATAGTTATGTAGATGGTGGTGAATCAAAAGAAGCTTGTATGTGTAATTTGGAATCCGCTAGAAGAGCTTCTGCCGCTGGTTCGACATCAAATGCTTGTGAAAGACTTATAACAACTACAATGGAAAGACATTCTCGAATAGCACCCGGAAGAGACTCCAATACTCAATTGTTAATAGATCAAGCTGCTATACAAGAATCATTGCCACAGCGTAGTTCTAGAGCATTAGTTGTTCCTAGAAATAATGTTGTTGCTTCTCGGTCTGGTTTAGATCAATTAAGATTGGGGCATCCAGAATTATATAATAATTTGCAAGTAGCTGTAAGAGATGCAGCAAATTCCGGTGTTCAAAACATTAGATTGCCAGAGCAATTAAGTAGACAACTTATTGCAGTTCAAAATCAAATGGATTTAAATAATGGTCCTGCTCAAAACTGGCAAGATTGGAGTATTGAAATAGTTATGGATCCTGAATCTTTTTCTCAGTATGACCCACAGACAATTATTCAAATGTATAATAATTTGGAAGAGGCTATGTATACTATTCAAGGGCTTATAAATAATGTTGTTGTTAGAGAGATGCAATTAAGAACAAGTAATGTTGGAACTATAGTTAGTGGTGGTAATACATTGGGTTGGTTCGAGCGTATAAACCCATTTTCTAGTCATCGCGTTAGAAGGCTTGCAATGGTCGAGGCTAGAAATGCCTATAATAGAGAAATACAGGCAGTTCGCGATATAGCACGAAACAGACTCGATGGTTTACAATTGATACGTGCAAATTTGCGAAGAGCGTGGGAAAGAATATTATCCATTTCAAATATAGCCGCAGAGCAAATCTCTGAATATGATTCAGATATACAGTTTGGTGTCGGGGTTGCCGCAATTGCATATTTTGAACCCAGATTACTTGCAAGTTTATTGGCTAGAGAATGGGCACCATTTTTGCAGGCACCATTGGCACAACAGCCACAACAAGGTTTACCACCTCCTCTTCAACCGGGAACATTTTATACTCAACCACAATTACAGGATATGCCTCCATCTGGAATGGGTAAGAGAAGAAAAAAGACACGAAGAAAAAATGTTAAAAAACAAAAAAGAAGAAAAACACGAGGACGTTAGATATTTAAATTAAATATTGCAAAAATATTTAATTTAATTGAGTTTAAGTTTGAATTTTAAATTTAAATATGTCAGCATAAATAGAATGGGAATTAATGCTAATGGGTAATAATCTATCATGGCACTTTGATGAACAAAATCACCCTTATTTAATTTTGAAATAATAAAATAATAATGATAACCGCAAATCAATACAAGGATAACCGCGGCAATAACACCAATACTTATATGTTTAGTAGCAGATAACAAAATAAAAGCTTTAATGCTGACAATAAATAATAATAATGTTCTAACAGCAGCCAATTTTGTTCTTAGCATAGCATAATTAAGTTTTTTTTCTTCAGATGACATCTTCTATAATATAAAATAACAAAAATATATAAAAAGATTATTTTACATTATATAAGTAAAATGGCCAAAAACAGAATTAGAGCAGAATTAGAAGAAATAGCATCTGACCCGCCCAGTAATTGCTCAGCTGGAATGGAAGGGGAAGATATATATGCATGGGAAGCCACATTAATGGGACCAGTCGGGTCAGTATATGAAGGAGGTATTTTTCACTTATCTATAAAATTTCCACAAAATTATCCATTTAAACCACCAAAAGTTAAATTTTTAACAAAAATTTATCATCCAAATATTAACATGGCTGGTGGTATTTGTTTGGACGTATTAAAAGATAATTGGTCTCCAGCATTAACAGTTTCTAAACTATTACTTTCTATAAGTTCTCTATTGACTGACCCAAATCCAGATGATCCATTGGTTCCAGAAATTAGTGATATTTATGTTAAAAATAGATTGAAGTTTGATTTGACTGCAAGAGAGTGGACTCGCATGTATGCAAATAATTAATTTTTTTTTAATTTTTTTGCCGCATTTACAAACGTTTTATTAATATGTGCTATATAAAGAACAATTGGAACAACAATTGCAAATAATATATTTCTATATTTTTTTATATTTTTCATATATAAATCTAAAATTTTTTTAAAGATACCTTTATTTCCGCCACCAACGATTGTTTTTGTATTAATAACTTCGTTTTTAACGGGATTTACTTTAATTTCACTAGTTAGTGGTGTATTATTTGTTGAAATACTTTTTACTTCTGTAGTATTACTATCGATAGATGCAACATCTGTCATTTTAATTATATATGATTAATATTAATGATATATAACGAATTATTTTTTTGAGCCAAAGCAAGAATTACAACAAACACCAGCTACCTCTACCATAGCATTCACATTTAATTCACCCTTTGTGGCAGATACTACAAGAGATGCCATATCACCTAAAATACCTTGTTCTATCATATCTAATAACAATTTTTCCTTCTCATCGGTAATAGGGGCGTCAATAACAACTTGTTTCACTAATTTTTCTACTAATTTTTTCTGTTCCTCGCCTTTTGCTTCAGAAGCTTCAACGATTTCCATAGAATATCTTAACACCTTAATAACTGTTTGAGGTGTAATCTCAATATCTTTAACCTTCTCTTTTAATTCTTCATAACATTTTTCGAAATAACTCATTTTTATATTATATAAATATTAAAAACTTATTTAACGATATTGCAAAATCATTTAAAAAAATAGCCTAAATTATAGATATAAATAAAAATGCAGATTTTTGTAAAGACACTAACTGGAAAAACGATTACTTTGGATGTTGAGCCATCAGATACAATAGAAAATGTAAAATCAAAAATTCAGGATAAGGAAGGTATCCCGCCTGACCAACAGCGTCTAATTTTTGCTGGTAAACAGCTTGAAGATGGACGTACACTGTCTGATTATAATATTCAGAAGGAAGCAACGTTGCATCTTGTTCTTCGACTTCGTTAACAAAAATCCCATACTAATTCGGCATGATAAATATCTTGTATTGTAGCAGTTTCCCATGATTTACCTGTTTTTTCAGTATACCTTCTTCGATAATCTTCTAAATTTCTGTTTTTTTGTAGGATAGAGAAATATATAAATTTTTGGAAAAAGCAATTATAATCTTTTTTTCTTATTTTATTTGCATTTTCTGTAGAAAAATCTAATCCTCTCCACATAAGAATAGCTCTTTTACCCGGTGATATGTTATCAACCATATTTTTATGTCTTAAAATATTAAGACATAAAAATACTTAATCAATTTATTTTTTTTTTGTAGATCTCCTTTTTCTTTGTTTTCTTTTATTACTTTTACGTTTTCTTCTTCGTCTTCTACGCTTTCCTCCTGATTGTTGTGGACATTCAAAATTGTTTTCGTCTACTTTTTTTTGTTCTGATGTGTCTTCTACATGTAAAGGATTTCCATTGACAATTTCTCTCTTCCAATTTTTATTTTCAACACCATATGGGTCCATTCTTTTAACAACATCTTTATACGCATTTGTACTACCAGAAAACCATTTATTAAAATTGGTGTTTTCGGCTGTCATTATATCTGATAACATACCACCACCTTTCAATACATTTAATTTATTGTCTTCTGTCATACCTTTATCTAAATTATTAATTTTGCCAATAACATCTACATTGTCAGAATCAATAACTTCTTTACTTTTTTTATATTGCTCCAACTCTTCATTTTGTTCTCTTTCCAATTTTTCATTATTTGTATCTATTTCTTGTTTTTGTTCTACTCTTTCATCTTCAGCTTGTTGTTTTTTGTATTCATTTATTTCTTTCAATTCTGAAGCTCTAAATTTATCTTTGTCATTTTCACCAGCTAGGAATCGAAAAAAATTACCAGCCATTGAACCACCTTTCATTAGCTTATAAGACCTTTTTCTACCTTTTCTTTTTCTCTTTACTGTTCTTCTACTATTTCTCTTTTTATTTTTTCTTTTTCTCTTTACTGTTCTTCTACGCATTATAAATATATAAATTATATAGAAAAAATTAATGAGTAAAAATAAAAACAAAAAGATATGAATATATATTATTTAATGAGTAAAAAACGAATCAAACAAATTTATATATATAGAGATTCACACTTACCATCGCAGGGTTGGCTACAATCTTGCTTTCATTGTTATTCAATAACATCGCATAATAAATTGTTTGATATTTATAATACAAACAAAAATAATATTGTTTTATGGGAAATCTATATTTATTTGTGTCCTAAATGTAAACGACTCTTAAACAATGATAAATTAGAATATAAAACATTTAATAAAGAATATGAAAAATACTTATTTAAAAATTATCAAAATTTATATAAAAGTATTCAAATAAAAAAAACTCGAGATGCTGTAATTAAGATACAAACATGGTGGAAAAAAATAAAAAAAATATTGTATGATAATGAAATTACCTTATAAATTATTGTCCTGTTGAACCAAATCCACCTTCCCCTCTTTCTGTACTCGGAAGTTCATCTTGTTCATTTAGTAGCATAACGTAGAATGGTTTCAAATCCGCACGACATATTTGAAAATACCTTTTGCCTTTCTCTAATGTTGTTCTAAGCATGTCGGTTTGACGACCATATTTTTGCCCTAGACAATCCAAAGCGGCGCCCAATTCACCGCGGTATCCCGTATCAATAATACCTGTACAATTGGCTTGGCGAAAAGACTTTTTGTAAATAGAACTTCGAGGATGCAACTTAAAAGGAGTTGGGATTTGATTATGCCATTCCGTCTTGTGAAGCATATTGAATCTTCTTTGGCTGTAATCTCCCAGTGTTTGTAGTGTTATGTTATTCAAATTATGGTAAATGGTTATCTTTCTCAATAGATTAATTACTTCAGGAACCATATTATTTGTAATTTCATACATGGCTGTTTTAAGACCCAATCCAATTAAATGCGTTCCTTCTTCCAAGCTATAATCTTTTGTTTCTCCATTCAGTGTTGAATATACCTGATATTTTCCGAGCGGCTGAAACACATCAAAACCAGAATCATAGTAAGGTGTATTCATCTTGTATCTTGTATCTGCATCCACCATTTTTTCAAAAGACGTTTCCATTCCCATTTCATTCGTGAACATAATGTTTTTATACAATTTATCTTTAAATAAGTGTTGAATAGCAGCTCGCCCGCCATAGACTTTTGAAATGGTGGCCCAGACCATCAGATTATGTTTTTCAATGGCTTCCTTATATAGTTTTTCTCTTGCATGGAATATTGAATCGCTTTCTGTATCCTTTTTAACTAGTTTAATCATTAAAACCGCGTTAGACATTGTTTACTAATCTAATGTATTAAACTTTTAAATATTTTTAATATAGTAATCTAATATATATTAAAAATCAATTTTAATTACCTAAACACCTGTTGCACCAGCTGGAGTACATTTCTTGTTATTAAATGGCTGTCTGTTTCTATCGCAATATAAAGCTTTTGCCTTCATTCTTCTGATTCTATCACTTGCATCAGAAGCAACTGTATTTTCACGAATATCTTTTGTCGTAAATAATAAAGGATTTTTTGAAGGGCATGATAGTTTGCGATTTCTTTTAATGGTAGTTCGAGCACTTTTGTTTTTGCATAACTTTTCTTTAATCAAATTTTCATCGCTATCTTCAACCGTAATACCCTGCGCTGTATTGTAGTATTCTCCCATTGCTGTTCCATGAGTTTGACAATGCATCCAGGCTTTTCCTTTTTTCTCAGGTTTGAATATTAGCTTGGCATTTTTCTGACCTTCAGTTCCAATCTTATCTATTTTTTCATATAATGTATTTCCACCACTAGCTGTTACAAATGTAAAAGGATGTCCAGCATTTGTTGAATCTGAAATATCAAAAATATATGTATTGCCCACTTTAAACTGTAAAAATAAATTTTTGTTTCCATTTAAAAGAAATTTATTTCCACCATCTACAACTACTGTAAGTTTATAGTTGTAAGTACACCCACGCTCTTTTTGTAAAGCCATAGCTGCAAGCCTTTCTGTTAATGTACTAGCATGTGCTTCCGGTGATAACTGCCATAAACTACCGTCCTGTGTATTTAATTTTCTGTATGTTCCATCGGCACACTCATATCTTTTTATTTTATTTAAACGAGCTTGATTACTTATTTGATGAAGTGGAACCTTTTCGATACCTTTTGAGGATGGTATACATGTTTTTGCGACAACCACTTCGGTAGCACCTTTACAGCAATCTACACGCCGTTGTTTTGATGCGCGTAAAAGAGGTGGTAGCACCTTTGCTCTCGATGATGTTCTCCCCATTAAATTTTTTCCTGTATTTGTATAGTTTAAAGCAAATGTTCCGAGTAAAGAATTTTTTTTTGTTAAAGATTCTTTCGCTCTAGCTTTTCTACTCATAACAACCATTGACATTCTAATATATACATATACTTATCTTTTAATTTTTAGATAAATAATAAATACCTATGCTTTGGGTGAAGTTCTAAACATTTTTTTAAAGCCCAATATAATTGTTGAAATTTTATATCTTCAAGTTCAATATCAATCGTTCTGAAACAATATTCTAATAATTTGCCCAATGACCAATAAGAAGCTGTTTTTAAAATACTAGTATTTGGAATTTCTTCAATATCATTTAATTCTTTACTTGTAAAATCATTTTTATCAAAAAGTTTGTTTATGATAATTTTTTCGTTATTTAATGAAAATACTTTCCTAGGATTTAAGAAATAGAATGTATAATTTTCTCGTATTCGTAAATATAAAACATCTCTCACATTTAAAACAGGTATAGTCAGTTGGTGTGTTTCCAGATATTTTATTTGTTCCACTAAACATAAAAATAAATCTTCAAAAATTTCTTTATTTCCTTTATTATTTTTTAACAAATAATCTAATGTGTTTATTTCATCAACATATAATTCACATTCAAATGTATATTCTCTATTTTCGTTTTTAAAAAAATTATCAAAAAAATCTTTATGTTCTGGATAATTTAAAATTTTGGCATAGTATTGTCCATTAGAAGAAAATAAAGTTATATTTTTATTTTGATAGATTATCATTAAATTATGCAAATTTTAATCTTTATAATATATAACTTAATATGAATAAAACAAAGAGACGTAGTAGAAAAAAGAAGTCAACGACTAGAAAAAAGCGTAAAAGTTTTTCTAAAGTTTTATCTATACCCAGTTTCACATTTTCAACTAAAAATAAAGAACTAAAAATAAGGAACCGTTCATATACGCCCACTTTTCACAAAAAAATGACGCGTTTAAAAACATCGACACCACTTAAAAGTATCATCGGAAGTAAATCGTTTATATGCAATGATGATGAAATTTATTATTCAAAAACAAAAAAATGTTATGCATGGAATACGAAAAAGGGTAAAAGTATCGCATTGAAAAATTTAAATTCAAAGAAAAAATTCGATATTAAAGATATAGTAGGACCAAAACAAGTATTAGGAAATTGTTGGTTGAATTGTTTTTTTGTTATTTATTTTATCAGCGATAAAGGTCGTAAGTTTAATCGTTATTTAAGACAAAGTATGATAACTGGGAAAAATATTGATGGTCGCCCAATAAAAAGAAAATTACACCGTCTTATGTTTATTTTTAATAAATTTATTGAATCGAGTATTAGAGGTAGGCACTCCACAATCAATAGAAAATATGCTTTAAAGATGGATACAAATGTTCTCATTAAAGAAATTTATAAAAACATACCCAATGTAAATAAAAGATTAGTTCCAAATGTAAATGAAGCTGGAAACATGGAAGAGTTTTATGAAGGAATGATGCATTATTTTAATCTGGAAAAGAAAGTTAGAAAACACTATATCAATAAAATAGATATATATGAACATTTAATTGGAAAACGGATTGATAATTTAGATATGGTTCACTTTATACATAATGATATTTATAACAGCCACATTATTGTATTAAAAATTGCAGATAGTGATTTTCAAAATATTTTATCTAATATTTATTTTTCAAAAAAAAATTTGAAAAAAATAACGGAAATTAAAATAAAGGATAGAGTCTTTAAATTAGACAGTGCTGCATTACTAGATAACGACGGAAATCATTTTTCAGCATATATTACTGTAAATGGTCGAAGTTGTATGTTTGAAGGATATTCATATGCAAGAATAGTTCCCTTTGAGTGGAAAAAGAAATTAAATACAAAAAAAAGTTGGAAAACATTTAAGTCTCGCGTATATGAGGATAATTTTAATAGTTTTATGAAAGGATATCAATTATTATATTATTACCGAAATTAGATGCTTTTTCGTCTTTTAGGTAATTTAATGTATGGCTCAGAAAATATTTCATCATCATCATCATCTATAACACTATGTGCGATTTCAAAACCAATGTAAAGGAAAACTAAAACAATCATGGCAATAAACATATACATAGTTAAGTAGTGGGGCTCTGTCATTTATTTATCTTAAAATTGTTTGAATAGAAATAAAATCAATTTTATTTTTTTAAATATTGTAATATATTATAATGTCAACTACTGCAAAAAATATAGGAATAGCACAACCAAGAGAAGAGAATCCTAAGAAAAGAATAGCAAAATCAACAGATTCTTATTTTCCAAATCCTGCAACAACAATGAATAGTTTTTTTAACTTTGGAACAAATACAGCCAGAAAGTGTCAAGTTTATAATTTAAATAGTTGTGTTATTAATACAAAGAAAGAGCGGCAAAAATATGATCAATCTGTTATGGAAGCAAACGTTGGGCAAATGGACCGTTTAAATCGTCTTAAAGCTTTAAATAAATCAGCTGAAAATGATACTTGTTAATTTTTATATCTTAAAAAAATTACTATATAAAAATAAAATTAATTAAAATATTATAAAATGTTGAAATTGAATTATTTTAATGGTCGTGGACTTGGTGAAACATGTCGTTTAATTTTGAAAGCTTCTAATGTTGAATTTGAAGATTTTAGATATCCAATTAAGATTTTAGATTGGGCTACGTATAATATGGTTCGTGAAGAATTTGAGGAAGATAAGGCATCTGGGAAACTATGGCGTTCTATGGGAAAGTTGCCTTTTTTGGAAGTGGATGGTCGTGTCATTAGCCAATCAAAAGCCATGCAGAGATATCTTGCAAAAAAGTGCAATATGATGGGTGATTCTGACGAACAAGCTGCTCTCATAGATAGTTATTGTGAATATATTAGAGATTTTAAAAGTGCATACCAATCTGTGCGTAAAGCAACTAATAAAGAAGAGGCAATGGAAAAATGGTTTGGAGATACATTGCCTGAAAAACTTGAAATGTTAAATAATTTAATATTGGGTAATGTTGACTTTCAAGAAAATTTAGATATAGACCGTCATCACTCGGTTGGGAACACTCTTTCACTGGCAGATATTGTAATATATTCTTTTTTAGTAGATTTCTTTGATAATAAAGAAGGTGTTGAAAAAGCATATAATGATTGTCATATGTTAAAAAGGATTGTAAACCACGTTGGTAATATTGACGGTATTAAACAGTGGGTTGCAAATAGACCCGAAACAGCCTTCTGAAAGTATTTTTTAAAAGTATTTAAGGTGAGCAGAGTATTAATAAATAATATGAGAATTTTATATATTTTTTTATTATTTTTTTCTTGTTTTGGGAAATCAGAAAATATTAATGAATATAATTGCCGAGAACTATTGGACATGACAAATAATATGAATGGTCAAACAATATATTCAATGAAAATATTTTCCTGTGTAGTTCCTTCAAATATCAAAACATTTAATTATATAACTTCATCCATACAGACAGATACTTTTAATGAAACGGTTGTTCAAAATGAAACGGTTGTTCAAAATGAAACGGTTGTTCAAAATGAAACGGTTGTTCAAAATGAAACGATTGTATTTCCATCGCCAGCTATCGACCCTGCGCCTTCACCCGCTATCAATCCATCGCCTTCACCCGCTATCGACCCTGCGCCTTCACCCGCTATCGACCCTGCGCCTTCACCCGCTATCAACTCTGCGCCTTCGCCTGCTATCAATCCCGCACCATCGCCTGCTATCAATCCCGCACCATCGCCCGATATCAACTCTGCGCCTTCGCCTCTTCATAAAAAAATTAAAATAGATGAAATAGATATTATTGAAGATTATGATAAAAAGAATAAAGAAACAAATGAAAATTACACTACACCATCGACAACAGATATAAGTATAACCGATACAGATTGGATTCTTGTTATAATATTGTCTATCGGTTTACCTTTTATTGCTATTTTTCTCCTTATACTCTTTATTTTTCAACGAAAATGTAAAGAAAATTGCAGTATATGTTGTAAAAAATGTTGTAAAAATAAAGTAAAAACAAATGAAAACTTACCTGTAGTTCATTTGGAAGAAGGGCGCGGTGGAGAAAAAACGCCACCAAATGATAAAATAAAAGAAAATATTCCCAAACAAGTTAATCGAATAGAACGGAAAAAAAAGTTAGTCCGAAAAATTAAATCTGAACAAAGAGAATTAAATCAGTCCAATGAGACAAATGAGACAAATGATACACAAGAAACGGTTGAACAAAAGGCAAAATAAATTGATGTTTGTTATCTAAATAGTGTTGTTATAATATTTCACTATTTAGATATGGTTGTTCTGACAAGAATGCTCTACTGTTATGATGAGGCAATGCTAAATATTATGTTGGCCGTATTAGAAGGAAACGATTTCAATAAAGTTGTCTTTTGGTCCACAGAAATTTATTCCAGTGGCTTTGTGAGAGAATTATCTGTATTTATCTGGAAAGTTTATTATGACTTTTATGCTTTACATTCTAATTTACCGCTTTATAAAATTAAAAATAAAATGAAAAAATTTGAACATACAAAAGACTTCAAACATATATTGGGATGTTTATATTTTATGTTTCAAGTATCACCTCACTGTGAAGTGTTTACAATACTTAATATGTTTAAGAAAAAACGTGTTGTAAAAATCAAAAATATGTCGAAAATCTTTGAAACAATTGAATACTTAATTCAGAAAAAATCAGTTTTCCATATCATTAATTACCTAACTAATGCTATTGAACAAGATAATGAAGAAACAATTAAACATTATAATGAATTAATAAAGAATATTACTAAAAAAAAAACAAGTATGTTCAAAATAAATGAAATGTACGAAAATGTCCTTAGTCAAATTCTGAATCATGCATTTTCAGTATTGGAAATAAATATTATTAAAACAAAAACAAAAAGAATATCACTCAAACAACTGCCTAATAAATTTATAAAATATCATAATTCCCTTACTAATTTTGATAATATTTCACCCAGATATATTTTGAAAGAAAAAAGACATTTTGAAATAGATGATTTAACAGGAATATTTAAATTAGAAAGAAATGATTCAAATCATGAGGATTTTTGTGGGAAATTTTGGTATAATTGGGAATTTTATTCAAAAAAAACACCCTTTTGGAAAAAAAAATACGAAGAATACAAAGTTTCTTGGTCTGATAAAGAAATATCATTTCAGAGTGATGATGTATTAGAAGAATTTTATGAAAAATATAGTTATGATTTAGATGAACTCCCACTAAATATTAGTCAAAAAAGTATTAAAAAATTACCAAAATTATCTAATTTAGATTTTCTATATAAATATTTTGAAACAATGAATTTGCCATTGGATAAAAATAAAATTGATATTCATATGAATATTAAATATTAATATTATTAAAATATAAAATGCCTAAGAAAAATACTCATGGAGGTAATCGTCATAAAAAGATGGCTTCAAAGTCTTTTAAAGAGCCGAGGCAAGTAAAAATGCGATATGCACAAGAAGGTGAGTGTTATGCTCGCGTTATTAAGCTATTTGGACAAGGTATGGTGGATGTTCTATGCAATGATAATGTTATTCGTTTATGTATTATTCGAAAAAAGTTTCGAGGAAGAAATAAAAGAGATAATAATTGTTCTGTTGATTCTATGGTCTTGGTTGGATTGCGTGAATGGGAAGTTATTGCTGAAAAAAAGAAACCAAAAGTAGATTTACTTTATACATATGATAAAAGTCAAATGGACGAATTAAAGCTTGCAAAAGGATTAAATAAAGCCATTCTACCAGAATCAGTTATTTGTAGTGAAAAAATGGATGGTTTTGAAATGGATCGCACATCCGCAACACATGAAGAAATTATACATGAAAATAATGAAAAAGTTGTAGCGAATTCTAAAATTAAGAAAAAAAATGAAGAGCCGGATTTCAATTGGGACGATATCTAAGGTTGGAACAATTGTAATAATGAAGCTTTTGTTGTTAAATAATTGGCTGAATTTAAAGGATATTCAACAATGTATGCAATATCATTCCACTCAATGGATTGTTTTATAACTCTACCGGGTCCTTTAATTTCATCGTTTTTTTTTAATTTATTAATACCTGTTTCTTTAAACCAAACAGCAGAATCAGTTGGTAGCATTTTATAACTTTTTTTATCACGCGACATAAATTCCATATACTTCATTGGTTTGTCTGTAAAAATATTTTTAATTGACATTATATAAAAAAATAATATTTTTTTATGAAATTTTTAATTTAATGTTTTAAATTTTTTTCTAATTTAATAATTTTTTCATTTTGTTGTTTAATAATAGATAATTGTAATTCAAACATTTTTTTTAGACTACCTATATTATAAGTGGTATTATATTCACTTGAATTTCTTTTACATATAATTTTTACTTGTTTTTCAAGTGATTCTAAAATCTTATTCGTTTTTTTTTGTTCATGTATCATTTTTTGTTTATCCACTACTTCTCTCAGCTGATGAACAAGTAAACTAACATTTGTTTGAAAAGAAGACATGGTTATTAAAATTGAAGGATATTATTTTAAATAAATTTTTAAAATAATATATATAATGCCGTGTGCAAAAATAAATATAACATATGATATTTTTAAAACATATAATAAATCTGTTGGTAATGATATTGTAAAATTTTGTGGGAAAACATTAATCATACCAATAGTTTCACAGGGGTTGTCATTCCCCTTTAAACCTAAGGGTATTGTCATAGGAAAATTTATTATTCATTCAGAACTCTTTAAAAAAATAAGTAAAAAAAAAATTAATATGATTATTCACAAATATAATCGGATCATAGAATCAGAGTATATTTGTGATAATAATAAAAATGTTATTGAAGACAAACTCATCGATGAAATTGAGATGTTTATTAAATATATAGGTATTTCAATGAATTGGGAAGAAGATTTTAATTTTAATAATTATAAAATTTGTATTCATAAAGAAAGTCACTGGAAATGGTTTTGAGAGAATAATTTGAATTCATCTATATATTTTTTTTCAAGTTTAATAAGTGATTCTTCGGTAGCTTCTGGAGGGGATAATTTTCTGGACCCAAGGAATGTTATATCCATCTTTCTCTCACAAAAAAAGGCAACAATCATTTTAACACGTTTTAAATGCCACGATGACGTTATAATAGTGAATTTTGATAGACGTTCTTTATTCAATAATTTAAATATAAAAACAATATTGTCAATAGTTGTTTTTGATTTATTTTCCAATAATATATTTTTATCTCCTATATCAATATGATTCTTTATGTATTTTTTCATAATAAAAGCTTGTGTGTGTGTTTGACTACTTTTTGATTTACCACCTGATAATATGATTTTATCTCCTTTCTTATATTTTCTTAAAAATAAATCTATTCTTTTTTTTAAAATTGGATGAATTTTATTTTTATATAATGTATATCCGAGTATAACATATACTGTCATATATATATGTTATATAATTATTGATTTTGCAAACTAGCTAAAATAGCTTGTTGCATTATATCATTTTCTTGTTCATCTGTTTGGCGTTGTATTTCTCTATGTATAATATTATCTAACATTGAAATATAGTTGTTTATATTATTATATACAACGTCTACATTATTTGAAGGATCTATTGTAGGTAGCGGTTCATTTAAATTATTATTTGGAATGATATGCATTTGATTATCTGAAATATCATTTGAAAAGTTTTCCTCATTAATAATTTCGTTTTGACCGGTTAGTATATAATTCATAAAAGCGCGAAGTAGTCCTGAATTCATTGATACTCGAGGCTCTTCTATATGAGACATTTGTTCTCCAGATGCATCTTGAATATCTGGTGTAATTCTAATTTCTTTTGTATGTTTTAGTTCATGACGACAAACTGGACATTTGGCTTGATTATTCATAACCCATTCTTCGATTGATTCAGTATTAAATATATGGCCACAAGGTAATATGGTTGTTTTATCCCCGTCTTTAAATTTTATCATGGTTATGGGGCATTTGGAGTTTAAATTTTCATTTAAACAACTGTAAGTGTATTCTTTTAATTCACTTTTATTTTCTGGGTCCAATACAACTTTATGTTGTATTTGATAATCATTTAACGTACTGTTAATAAATGATTCTAAACTCATGATTTTTGGTTGTTAATATAGTTTAATGTTATTGTTTTATTATATTATTTTTATCAATTTTAATTATATCTGACTCTTCAATTTTCAGTTCTTTATTATACTTGTTTTTCTTTGTTTTACTTCGTTTTTTTTTTAAATATATTTTTTTTGTTTTATGTTTAATATTTTCAACAAAAATAAAATAAAGTGAATTTAATGAACTGAAAAGTGGTATTGTATTATCCCAAAAAACATCTTTAATTTTATTTATTTTTGTAAGAAATTGAAAATCATCTGGTGTTTTTAAAAATTTGTTTACGTCTTCATTATCGATATTAAAATTATATTTTAATAATTGAGTTAGTTTGAATCTCTTTTTAAGTATAATTCTATTTTTTTCAATAATTTCCGATAAATTTTCTTTTAAGATAACATTATTTTCTAGTTTAATCTTATTTTTGATTACTTTTATAATGTTTTTTCTTGTATCAACATACAAAAAAAATAATTGAATATTATCAACGTTTTCTTTATAAAATTTGTTAAAAATTTTTTCTTTACTTATATATTCTGAAATCCAATTATCATCGTGTATTGGTTGCTCTTCATCTTCTAGTTCGAATTCATCTAGTTGAATATCATCTAAAGAAATGTTAGTTTTTTCATCATCATTATTTAAAACAATACTCATTTTAATTTATACTATTATTAATATTTCTAAGTTTAAACTTAAAATTCAATGATTCCGGAATTATTTGTTTCTGTTTCTGTTTCTTCTTCTCCTTCTTCTTCGCTGGTTTCTTCTTCGTACATATATTGATTTAATATGAAATCTTTTTCAGATTGTGAAATAGTTGTTTTTTTTAATTCTGTTTTATCAGTAATATCTATTTTTTTATTTATGTCTTCTTTAATATCGGATTGTGTTTTATTTTTTTTATTTGTAAGTTTTTTTGCAAAATCCATTAATGATGCATCGCGTTGAGTTGAATTCTTTTCTTTACTAAAATAATCCATTGTTTCTTCTTTATTGAATTTACTTTTATAAATTCTTTTTCTTCCAAATTTAGAACGTCGATCGCCAAATTTAGAGCCTCTCTCTCCAAATTTAGAACGTCGTTCGCCAAATCTAGAATGTTCTTTAATTTCATTTCCATTGTTAAATTTATCAAATCTAGAATGAACAGGTTTTTTTATTTCTTCATTGGTATCAATTGTTTTTTGAAATTTGTCCCAGCGATTATTTCGCTTAAGTTTAGACTTTTTAAATACATTTTCGCGTTTTTTTGTTGTATTGCTCATTTTAATATACTTATTGTCTTTATTTTATATCATCTTAAAAATCAATTTAAATTAAATTAAAATATTTTAATAATATATAATGGTTAACGCATGGATGAAGCATTTAACAGCTGTTCGTAAGGCAAACCCCGGTATGAGCTTACGTGATGCCATGAAGGCAGCAAAAAAAACTTACAAATCTTCCAGCCACGTTGTTAAGAAGGCTGTTCGCAAGATGACGAAAAAGAGACGCAGAAGTGGAAAGCGTAGAAAGGGTCGCAAGTCCGCAAAGCGCACTAAAAAGCGCCGCCGCCGCCGTAGAAGATAAATATTTAATGTAATTTAATTAAATATTTATGCATATTTTGCTATTTTTAAAAACTCAGATGATTTTAAACCATTTTTTAATTTTTGGAATTCTATTTTTGTCGTATTGATGGATAATCTTAATGCTGGATTTGGTTGTACATTTTTCCATAATATATTTGTTATGAATTTTTTATGAAATAGCGGTAAGTTTTTTGGAACACGTTTTAGCACTAAATCATATTGTTTTAAGTACATTATTGATAAAGCATAATTATCCCACGTTTTATAACAAGTCATGGCTATATGTTTTATTCGTTTAAGAACATCTGGGAATTTTTTTTGGTAATTGTATAAAACTTCAACGCAATTTTTGTAATATAATTCCTTATTAAAATCAAAAAAGTTATTTAAGTAGCATCTAAACAAGCCGTTATTTGAAATGCATTCTTCTGCCATATTCTGTATGTCGTAGATATCAGCATCTCTATTTTGATGTAATAAATAGTTTATGTATTGCATTTCAATACACCATACATCCATTTTCGCCCAGAATCCATAAAAGAATTGTTTTAAATTGCTCGTTAAATCGAAGTTTAATGTATCAATTCTAAATGCTAAACCGAAATCAATAATAACACCTCTTTTTAATTTGTCATCGTATAATACATTATCCCATTTGATATCGTAGTGAATTATTTTTTTTTGAACCATATAATCAATACCATTCAAAATATCATAATACATATTTAGAAATGTTGTTAATGCTTCACTACCCCGTTTTTTTTTTAATGAGTCAATTAAATTAATACCGCTAATTTTTTTTAGTTTGGCTAATATCATTTTATTATTAGGGTATTTATTTGATGAATTACATTTATATTTATCATTATCATTTATTTTTTGAAATTCAATGGGGCATGTGCTTATAATTGATGAGAAATATTTTCCATATTTTTTTGATGCTGAGAGAATTTTGCCAATTGCAATTTCGTTTTTTAAACGATAATCATCGTCGCGTCTCAAAACAATTAACTTTGAAACATGTTTTTTGTTTTTCTTTTCAATTTTACCAGAGCATAGAATATGTGGTTTAAAAACACATCCATAAGTTCCCTGTCCTATTAACTTACCACCAACTTGATTATTTTCTTTTTTTAATTTTTTATGCGCTTGGTTTCCGCGTGTAACTGCTTGAACTTTTATGGCTGCCTCTTCTTTTTTATCATCTTGTTCCATTTCAGCTTTGTCTGCTTTACTGCCTCTTTCTTCTATTTCTTTGCGTATGAAATGTTTGACACCCTCGTCTATAGTACTACTACTCTCACTAGCTCCGAACATTAATTCTATACATTCTAAAGACAAATTTTTAAGAATAAAGTCAAAAATAGAGTAAAAATATTTGTTAATATTGTCGTCTTTTTCAGTGTTTTTGTCTTTTTCATTATCTTGACTGCCTTCTTTTAGTTCAGATTTTGTTGTATCGGGCTCTTCTTTTATATTTTTAACAATACTATTTAATTTTGTTTGCAATTCCTCCACTTTTTTTTTACAATCATCATCGCATTTTGGTGTTTTTTTGTTATTATCTGTATTTTCTTCCGTATTATTTTCTTTCGGCTCTCCACCAACTTGTTTATCTTCTTCACCTTCTTGGCTTTCCTCATTACCTAGTATTTTATTGCAAAGAGGCGTAATTTTTTTATTATGAAATGTTTGCATTGTTTCTTCTTTAAAATTACTTTCAATGATTTTTTGTTTGATATTTGAAATAAATAACTTTTTTAGTGCATTTTCATTTTCCAAAATTTCATCTTTTACATTTTCTTCATCTTCGTCTTTCTTTTTGTCGGGGTCTCCTCCACCCTGGTTTTCGGTAAAATCAAACATTTCCAATAATAGTTTCTTTTTTTCATCTTCAATATTATTCCATGGTTGTTCGAATATGTTTTCATCTATTTGTTTGTCTTCAATTGCTTTATCTAGTTTTTTTGTATCGAATAATATAACTCTTCTTTTATCACTACGTCGCCGAGTCCATTCTCTTTTTAATTTAACTTCTTTACGTTTTTTTTCTTCTTCTATTTTTTTACGCGTTTGTTTTCCGCGCGTAACTGCTTGAACTTTTATGGCTGCTTCTTCACTTTTTATTAATATAGAATCATGAATTTTATACATAACAATCTTTTCATCATCTGTTAAATCATCCCATTTTTTTTCTAATTTTACATTTCCTGAGTAATCACTTTCATAATTCTCATAACGTTTTTTTCGGGCTTCAGCATTTCCTAATTCTTCCCATTCTTCTTGAGCAACCAATGCATTTATATCTCTTTTTGTTTGTTGTTCATTTTCTGCTTGTTCTTCTTCAATATTTCTATCTTTTTCAAGTTCATATAATTTATTCATATAATCTCCAAAATATAATGTGTAATATAACAGCGCAATTGATATTAAGTTTGGTGATTTTTTTGGAAATTTACCAGGAGGACTTATTTCATTGAATATAATAAGCTCTCTCTTTAATAAACTACTAATATCTTTACCAACTTCTGTTTTAATTTCTTCATCATCTGGAGTTTTTCCACAATCAACCTTACCACCTCCTTTTTTTGCCTCTTTAATAGCTTTCGCATATTCAAATTTTTTTAATTTTTCTTCATTTTCTTCTTTATTCTTTTCATTTTCTTCTTCTTCGACAACATCTTCTGACGCTTTCAACATTTTTTCCAATTCTTCATCTTCCATTTGTTTTATAGCTTCGACACCTATTTTTAAACTTCCTTTCATAGACTCTCTTACTTTTCCTGAAAGTTTTATTAAAAAATTTTTACATGATTTTAATTCTTTACTTAATAGACTGTCTTCTAGAAATATTTCATCAAAAAATAATTGTAAAAATTCTTTTTCATCATCATCATCCTCACCTTCTTCAAATTTTTTCACGATATTATTTTGTTGTTCTTTTGATAATTCGTCCCACTTTTTATCCCAATCACCATCCTTTAATCCTGTATTATTGAATTGTTCTTTCCTAGATTCCGGTATTGCTTCTTCCCATAATTTTTTTAAGTTTAATCTTGCTCGTCTTTCTTCTATATCTCTTGGATTTTTGATTTTAATTTCTTCCGTTTTTTCTTTCTCATTATCTTCACCATCTTCCTCTGATTTATCTTTTTTTGAACTATTTGCAGTTTTAACATTTTCTAAGGCTTTATCTATACCTTGTAAAAAAGTGTCATAATTAGTTCCACTCTCTACTTTAAAATCTAGTCCTCCACCACTTTCATCGCTAGCACCTTCTGGACCTTGTTTTTTATCGCCAACTTGACTTTTAAATGCTGCTAAGAATTTTTTTTTCATATTTTTTTTTTCTTCTTCTATTTTATTATCATGAGATACACATACACTCTTTACAACAATATTTTTTCTATTTTTGTTTTTAATATAACATGAACCTTTATTGGGTTTACAAGGTATATTTTTATATTTACCAACAAACATTTTTGCTCTCGCTTGAACAATTGAACCTCTAACTGTTCCAATCGCAACAGGGCCGAAATTACAACACCGAAATGGCTTTTTCTTTGCCCATCTTTCTTTAATTCTAGATTTTTTTTTAAATTTTTTACGATTGTATTTGCCATATCTTTTTGGATTTAAATCATACATAACACTAATATTATTGGGTGGCCAAAAATTTTTTTTTGTTGGATTGCATGGTAGTCTTACTTTTGTTTTTCTGGGAATTCCAAATAAAGATTTCCACTGTTTCATTTGAAATAATTTATCTTGTTCTTCTTTATTGCTAACCCATATTTTATCCCAACCTTTGCTGTATTTTACTATTTTTCTCATTTGTGATCTTCCTTTTTTATTTAAACGAAATGTTTGTTTTTTATACATACCTATAAATTTTTCATCATTAATTTCAAAATCACCATCTTCATTATTTCCGTCTTCTTTTGATTCACCCTCATTTTCTTCTACTGCTCTTGATTCATCTCTAGCCTTTTTGTAAAATTCTATTCCGTCCATTTTAGTTTCATAATTCGTTGTTAGAAAATCTCCCATAGAAACACCAATCGGTTGTATAATATCTTGAATCATTGCATCTACCAATTCCCACGCAGTTATTCTTTTAAACGTTTCTAGCATTTTTTCTGTCCGTTTGAGCGTTGGCATTTTCTTTTTTCTCTTCATTTCATTGTAGTCTTTGACTCTTTCCTTAAATTTTTTCACAATTTTATACTGTAGATAAGGAATGCCCAATGCTTTTAATTTATTTCTCCAGTCTTTTTCAAAAAAAGCTTCTAATAAATTGCGAGGGTCATCCTCATCCGGTTTAAATTTCTTCCCTTTTTCTATTTTTTTCATTTGTTCATCGTTGGGTAAGTCTTTATTTTTTTTTCGTTTTTTTAATGGTATTTGTTCAACCATTCGTCGTAATACATCTTTTGCACTCATTGTTACAAGTATTTTGTGTAGTTTAATAAATAGTCTCTCACCAAATCCACCGATTTTTAAGGTTTTAAGCATTTTTTTCATTTGTTTGTTTGATAGTCCATTATCATCTCTTTTGTTTGTGGCAGGACTTTTTATATTGTCCGAAACTGTTTGTAATTTTTCAAATTCTTTTGGATAAGCTTGTTCAGCCGCACAATTATTTGAAATAAGTGAAAGCGCTCCCGTTCCAATTTTTTTTGCCATTTCTGCGGCTTTTCCACCTTCTTCTTCATTGCCAGTATCTGGTTTAGGTGGTGCATTTCTACTGTTAATAATAGAAATATCTAATGCATTTGCGACTTTTGAAACCGCATTTTTCTTTTTAGCCTTTGACATGTTTTTCAATGAACCTTCGTTTTTAACAAGTGCTTCAATAAATACATCAACTATAATACCATGAACTGATTCAAAATAGTATGGCTCTATTTCATTACCCGAAAAAAAAGTTTTTTTCCCACCCTTTCCCGGAACATTTAATTCAAACTTTTCTAATGTACCCTCATTTTTTTCTTCTTCTTTTTTACATGCTTTTTTCATTTCTGTAAATTTTTTTTCTTGTTTATTTGCGAGATATCCAAAATATGGATCTAAATTATCAGCACCCGCTCCTCCTGGTCCTTCCGGTTCTCCAGCACCTGGAGTATTACCTCCTCTCATACTCGCCGCTTGAGGTGGTCCCATAGGTCCCCCGGGTTTACCTTTTTGTTCATCTTTTCCTACTTCTTGTTCATCTTTTCCTTCTTCTTGTTCTCCTTCATCTGTATAGTAAGAATGAGTAAATCTTTCATTTGTAGGACATTTTTTTACTTTATTAAAAAATTCTATTGCATCTTTTTGATTTGCAAGATTATCCTCATATCCTTCGTGTATTTTATGGCGCAGTACTTTAATAATCTTTTCTTTAATCATTTCATCTATTTCTTCTACACTTAAATTTAAAAGATGCCATATTTTTTTAAATAAATAAATAATGGCACCAGTAGCTGCACCTCTGGGACCTTTCATTTGTTGCAGAGCCGAAACAGCAGTTCCAACAACCATTTATAATAATATATATTTATATATTATTTTTCAACCTTTTTTCTGCGATATCCATTTTTTATACCCAATACTTTTCATAATATGGAAAGATGTTTGCAAATGTTCTTCTGCTATCTTCATTGCATTACATTCAATATCTTCCAATGATTCTATATATTTCAAAATTTTTTCCCTATGTTCATCGCCATAATGGTCAATCTTAAACTTATACTTTTTTTGATTTTTACCTTCCATAATATGTATTAAAATAATTTACTTTTATACATATATTCATTTTTAATATCAATTTTATGTTCCGTTTCTTTTTATTGCATAAAAAAGTAATGACCTATCTGTTTTATTCTTTAACATCATCTTTGTTAAATCATAATCCAGAACATAACCTAAAGTATTTAATATATTAATAACTTTTTCTATATTATCTAGTAAAATAAAATCATTTGTATCCTTATCTATAAATGCTTGAACACAAGTTGATTCATCTCTACAACAATCAAAAGTTTTAAAAGGAGATAATGTACTTCTTGGAACTGTTTTTAAATGTTTTTTCAGCTCAACGTCATTATTATCTGCCAAACTTATCACCACTATATTTTTATAGCATTTTGTAAAACTATCCAAATGTGTTTGTTTGCTAATTTTATACATATACATATAAACAATATTACTTATTATAAACTAAAACTTCTTTTGCTTTTGCACCCGGATTTTTTGAATGTATAGCTCTTCTCGCCAATATTTCGTCCATTTTAAATTTACTCATTGCTTTTTTAACCATTTCCACATTTGCATTACTCATAACAAACGATACATTTTTAAAATCAAGTTTTTTTACTTCATTAAACAATTTCCTATGTTTTTTTAAATCAAATCCATCTGCTACGTAATTTACAAATGAATCAGGTTTTTCTGGTGCATAAGGTGGATCTAAGTAAACAAAATCACCCATAACAACATTTTTCATAGATTTTACAAAATCAGAATCTATAAATATAACATCTTTAATCAATTCACTAACAGCATCCAATGTTTCTTTAGTTATGATTGTTGGCGTTTTTTTATAATGACCAAAAGGAACATTATATCCATTTGGTCCTTCTCTATATACACCTCTAAAACACGTTTTATTCATAAATATAAACAATGCCGAGCATTCCACTGTATTTTTTTCCATATTATTATACTTGTTTCTAATCCAATAATAGTAGCTTTCTTTTGATGTTTTTGCTTCTTTAATATTTGTCGCTTTTCTGTTTACTTCATCGCCTATTATACTATCATATTCATTAACATATTTATCAATGTATCCATAAAGCTCTTCTTTATTCGATTGAATATGTCTATATACATGAATAAGTGGCTTATTAATATCATACGCATAAACCGTGCCATTTATTTTAATTTTTCCTTGTTTTTGCATAGAAAGTAGCGCCAATAAAACACTTCCTCCACCCAAGAACAATTCATGATAATTATTTATTTCTTTTGGAAATCTTGCAAATACTTTATCTATAATTTGTGTTTTACCACCAACCCATTTTAAAAATGGTTTTTGAATATCCATATATATATTTACCTTAATATATTTCCTTAAATATTATTTTATTAATCAATTTTATTAGTATCCAATTAAATTGATTTCAAAAAAAGTAATAAAATTATTTTTATCATTAGAGTAGATAAGATGGCTAATAAAATCTTTCGTTTTAAATTTCGTGATGAATTTATGGAAACCTTGGTTTCTTTTTCGCGAATTCATCAGTTTGATAAAACGCCAGAATTTAAAGAAGCTTTCGAGACATTTTGCGAAACAAATAGAGCTACAATTAACCAAGAAACGGAATATCTTACTGACAAAGGATATAAGGGAGATATTATTAAGAAAATTTATGTAAGCTGTCGTTATTATTTTAAGAATAAAGACTATACCCCACAAGAGTCAAAGAAGCGAAGGAAATATATTCCACAAGATAAAGATTTCATTTATTCTGTAGATGAGCATGTTGAAATTAGCCTTAAAAAGGGTTATAAACCAGCAAAAGCATTTGCTTATTTCTCAGAGATAAATGAAAACATTATTGATAGTGAGCGTTCAAGACTCAAACAACATTTAAACATTGATACCGACATAAACGCAAAAATTAAGAAAACATATAAGAATCGCTATTTTATACAACAAAAGATGAATAAAGTTGTTTCAGATAATAATATTGCTGAAATTTAAGCACTAAAAATAAAGCACTCAACAGAAATGATTTTTATAATCTGAGAATGAAATTTTTTTCTTTTCAGATTTAATTTTCATTTTTCTCAACCACTTAAATTCATTACATTTACCCACTCTTATGTATTTATTTGCTTTTGTAGCTGCAATTTTTTTTCTATCTATCACTTCTTCTTTCTGTTTTTCTCTTAAACTTAATTTGCTTTTTATAAAAATAGAATCTTCTTCCTTTATTTCTTCAAACTCTTTATCTGTTTCACTTTGTTCTTCTTCTTTTCTTTTATTCTCTTCTTCCAAACGGTCTAATTCTTCATTTTGTTTTTGAATATTTTCTTTTCTATCAACGTATAAATGACTACAGAAATTCATTTTTACAAATTTTCTAGCAACCGTTTCTAACACATCGTATTTTATATTTTTATTATCTGACCAATATTCAAAACCTTCTTTATCATAATTATAAGACATGATAACAGAGCCATTTGGTGTTTGTTCAATAATACTTGTATTTGAAGGCTCGTTTCCTGAAAGATCAGCAAAACTATTCAACGGATATTTATCAGTATATAATTCTTCTTCTTCCTCGTCTATGCTTTCTAAAACGACGTCCTTATCCCATATACACTTAGATACAACCCATGTTCCAATAGTTAATCCTAAACCATATACAAGTATTCCAACAATCGTAAAATTAAATTGGTCATATGTTTCTTCTATAAATGTTTTCTCAAATAATTCTTCACAAACCATACTCTCCATTATTATAGTTAATATTTGTAAAACATGTTTAAATAAATTTCATTAAAAATTAATCTATTAGATCCATAACATTATCCACTGTAAAATCTGCACCAGCTTTATTTAATTCTTCTTCTGTTTCTGCGCCTGATAGTACACCTATACTTTTTAAACATCCGGCATTTAAACCTTCCCAAATATCATTTGTTGTATCTCCTACTTTTACGACTTGCTTAGCGCTATTGATTTCATGATTTTCCATTAAATTATAAATCATATATGGAAATGGTCTTGAAAGTTTAACATCTTCACTGGAAACAAATGAGTCTGTAAATTCTCTCATATGTAATTTTTTAATTATTTCGTTTTGAATATCACGAGGATAACCCGTATTTAATCCAATTTTAATATTCATCGACCGTAATTTATTAAATTTTTCAGGCATTTTTTCATCCATGAGTGAAACTTTATCTGAGAAGAAATATTCTTGTCTTAAATAACTATCAAATGTTTTGTAAACATTTATTTTATGTTTTTCCGAATATCGGTTGTGTTTATTCAAATATTTATCTAAAACTCGATATTTGTTTAGTCCATGCCATTTTTTAATGTCTTCTTTTTCTACATCATAATCAAATGCTTTTAATGTATTATATAATGTTTCATAAATAATACCATGTTCTTTTACAGTTGTTCCTGCCATATCAAAAACAGCAAGTCTAACATTTTGAAATTTTAATAGATTCATTATGATACAAAATAAAAAAAAATATTTAAACTTTTTTATTTATTCATTTTTAAGCATTTCTTTTCTTAATGCAAATAAGTCTGCTACTTCATTTGATAGATCGGCGCATTTAAACTTGATATAATTTCCATTTTTATTATTTGGATGCAAACAAACCAAATATAAATCACCAACATTCACACCATAATTTTTTTCGAGTAAGGCTTTATATGTGTTTAACTGTAGCGAATAATGCCAGAAATTAGAATTTGGTAGATAATCAATACATTTGGTTTTGGCGGATTCCCAACCATTCGTTTTTTTTATTTCTTTGCATCTTTTCCAATCATATATGTCTATTGTTCCGTCTTCGCGTTGAAAAGACATGTCAATAGAGCCAGCAAATTTGAGCTCTTTATCCCATACCATCCATTCTGTGCGAAATGGTTTGAGATGCGTATGGTCTTTTTGAAAATTTTTAAAATAGCTGTATTCAATGGAATCATTTTGAATATCCATATTATTGTAGAAACATTCAATATCGTAGTGCATTTTCGTTCCTGCCTCACTAGCTATACGACCATTTTCGTTCCATTGTCCTTTAATTTGTTCGGCTGTCATTCCAAAGTATTTGCTCTTAGACCAATTTTTTGAAGACATCATTTTTTTAATAATTTTTTCGGCATTAAAATGTGGGAAATGCGAATGATTCCAAGTTGTTACCGACATAAAATTACTGTCGCCATCAATTGTATAAATATGTGGACCTTCATCGAATGAAATATGAGAATCACGCTCATGTGGGTTAATTTCAGCCAAGTATGTAGGTGGATCCATATTTTATAATATGAATATTTCATTTTATAAAAAAATCAATTTATTTCTATAACATTTCCATTTAATTGTAAGTTATAAAAAGATAGTATGTCTGAATTATTAATTTTTGTTATTACTAGTCTAAAATAGCGATAACTTAATGTGTGATTCATTTCAAATGTTAATGTTTTATTAATAGTATCTACCATTGAATGGTTATGTAAATCTAGTGAAAATGATTTAATGTTTATCCATTTTGGAGAATTTTCTATATCCGAAGAAACGGAATCATCATTCGAAGCAAATAAAAATAACTTATAGGGAACATTATTGATGTTATAGTAGGACATCTTAATAAATGCTGGAACACATTTGCAATTCGAACTCAATTCGAATTGAAACCATATACCAATAAAAGAATCTTCATTTGAATATGTATTTGATATATTATCTATAAATGTAGCACGATACATATTTTTTGCTGCATTTTCATCGATTGTTCTAAAACCAATGGAGTTTGAAAATATTTTTAATGCATTTGTATCTTCATTTTTAATACTATGATTATCATTAATATTTCTCCATGAAACAATAGTGCTATTATCTTCTATTTTATTTACACCCGAATTTGTTGTGGAAGTTTTGATATCTTGAAAGTAATTTTCATTTGTTAAATAAAATCCTTCTGAATAATTTATAAATTTAATGTTTCGGAATCCTTGATTATTTGGGTTGTCTGTTCCAGTTTGTACTGAACTATTATATGGGGCGGCTAGTATTATATGCAACGGCCATGAATCAAATGGAATTCGTTTTTCGGAAGTATAAACAACGATATCATTTCTTAAATATTGAACAAGATTGCCCAAAACACGTATTTCCCATATATCATCGTCTGTATAGAGGTCGCCTGTCATATTCCCATCTCCCCATCCTGTTCCTTCTTTTGGCCATGGGTGAGAATGCTGATTATCATTAAAATCAGTTCCCGTATTTTCCATTATACCATAAGAATAACTATTTGCATATGGCCGAAATTTAAATGCATACTCTGGAAAGAAATAATTGTATGGTGTTGGCGACGGTTGCGAGGTATATATTTCTACGTTTCTCAAACCGTTATTTATTTTGTATGACATAGTTGCTTCAACATACAGGGGAAATGATGCTGGTTGTGTTGAAGTATAGATAACACTACCGTTTTTTAAATATTCAACAGTTGTTCCTTTTACTCTTACTTCAAAAACATCATTTTCATCCCATAGTTGTTCAAAATTCGATGTCCCATGATCGCCTCGGGGGTCCCCTTCTTCATAAATTCTGTGGTACCAATCATCGACGTAAATATAAAAGAAAAACGCATATTGTATATTTATGTATGTATTTGTAGTATTTTCCGCGGTATTTTCATTATTAACATTTGTTCCCAATCCAATCATAACACCACCATTCCCCTTATTATATCCAACAGATGTTTGATAATTTGGTGAAAATTTTACACCTTGCCAATTATTATTATCTTCTGTTATACTTTGTGTAGACATTGCATGACTTTGCCATTGGTTTGTGGTAGTTGATTTTTCAATACTACTAGAACGTTGTCCAGTTCCAATAGCTACATTAGCTTTTTTGGTGGGATCCCAAATAACTTGCCTTATATTAACATCGTAATTTCTTCCTAATCCTATATATCCATTTCCACCATTAAATAATTGAAACTGAAGACCCTGATATTTATTGCTATTAAATGAAATGTTTTGTATAGACCTTACCTTTGCTTTATTGTCCGTTGTAGTAGCAGCTACGAAATTAGAATGAAAGTTTATATCGCTATTCGATGTTTCACTCCATAAAACATCATCGCCATGTTTACATTTTCTATATAAATCATCAGTGGAATATATCTCTATATACTCTACGCCTCTATCATATACATTGTCATGTTGCATAATCGCAACCTTCACATATAACGGATACATTGGTATTTCCGTGGAAGTATATTCGACTATACCATTTTTTAAATATTCTACTGTAGTATCTTTTATTCTTATTTCAAAAATATCATTGAAAGCATCGCTGTTTTGCGTATATTGTGGCGTATGTTCCCATTTATTCATAGAAGCATCTTCTACTACGTAAAGACCATTTGTTCCAGGTGCAATATCATCACCATTTTTAAAAAGAAAACCATATTGAAAACTACTCGTTAAATCGTTTACATTATGCCATTTATTATTACCAAGCCCAACCATAACAAATGTTTTATTTTGAGAATCAGCTTTCATTTTAAATTTTATTCCCTGATGTATTTTATCGCCATTCAAAAAATAATCCTTAGAAATAGCACCAGTTTCCCAAACATCGTTTGTTGTTGATGATGGTTTTGTTATTGAACCGTCATAGTTTATATAAATATTTTTGCATTTATTTCTGTTCCATTCTACATGTTTAAAAAATTCAACATTTTTGACACCAATTGGAAATCCGCTACTTTGGTTGCGTGCTGAAAACCCAGCATATAAGGGATAAATTGCAGGTGGAACTTTAAAATTGGTTGTATTACTTTCATTTATTTGATTATCTTCATCTGTAGTTGTTAACTTATCACGAAATACAACACCGTTTTGTAAATATTCTACATCTTCACCTTTCACACGTATTTCTAATATATCATTTGGTGATAGTGGGTCGCAATAATCACCTTTATTTTTTGTTTTTAAATCGTCATTATCCCATTCATATATTTTTATAGGGTCGCCTGTACTTGGATTTATATAATAAGCATATCGTAAATTCCAATCATAATGAATTAGATCATTTGTTCCGTGGATTTTTAATGCATTTGTATTTGTTGTCAATCCAAACATACATGTATTTTCTCCCTCTTCGCGTATTGATTGAAAACGTATACCCTGCCATATATTATCATTTCTTTTAATATTTTGTATAGATAATGCATTTGAGTCCCAGATATAGTCTGAATTATTACCTGATTCAGTTCTTCTAATTTCCCTGAGATTATTTATATCTACTTTTTTACTATATTGTTCGTCCCATTCAACGCGTCTTAGTGGATATCTATCTTTAAATAGTTCTATATTTTTGAAACCTTGCTCTTGTATAGAAGCCTTTACATATAAAGGGAAAACAGCTTCATTCACAGATGTATGATATACTTCACCATTTCTTACATATTCAACTGTGCGACCTATAACACGAACTTCAAAAATATCATCGGTTGTAGCACCCGTGTGAAAATCTCCATTGTTTGTATCTGGATTTGTTCTAGCAACTGATGCATTACTACTAGATACACCCAACGTTGGATCACTTTCATACACCCTAACTTTTGCTGAGCTAACATACGTACAAAAATGAATTGCATTATAATGATTTCTGTTGCCATCATGTGTTCCTTCCCAATTAGTATCCACACCTAATCCCATAGTTTTGGAATCACTAGTACTTTTTATTTGAAAACGAACACCCTGGATTAAATTAGGGTCATAATTTATAATTTGGTTTGATATTGTTCGTGATTCGGAATAACTACTTGATGACGATAAACTACGTGTAATACTACCATCTGAATTAAAATCGATATAATGACTATTGATAGTATCCCAAGATAATTCAGATTTCGCCGCATAAGGTGGGTGATTAATTGTTAGTTGGATATTTTGTGCCTTAAAACCATTTTCATATATACTAGCTTGAACATACAGAGGAAATGTGGCATCTGTGGATGATGTATGAAAAACGACATCGTTTTTTAAGTATTCAACTGTACTTCCTTTAACTCTAACTTCAAATATATCGTGCTCTGTATAATTGTTATAGAACGCAGACGTTTCTGTATTATTCTCAATAACCTTAATATCGCCACTATCTTTTGTTATTATTCCAAAATTAATATCACTTTTAGTATCCGATGCGTTAGAAAAATATCTATTACCCAATCCCATGGCAAGACGTTCAAGTGCTTTCCCTACTTGAAAACGAACACCCTGATATGAAAAATTATTTCGATATATTTTCTCAGTTGACATAATAAATCCATCCCAAGCATCTGTATCTGTTTTTATAATACTACCATGTTGGTCAACAATTGTTTTTACAGCATTGCAATTCCATTGAATTTTATTGTTATGACTATTTTTTGTTTCTTCACTTGGTAAACCTTCTTTAAATATTTTTACATTCTCAATACCATCCCCAACATTATAGGAGGACGACTTAACATATAAAGGGTAATTAGGTTTACGATAAGATACATAAAAAACATTTCCATTCTTAACATATTGAACAGTGTCGCCCCTAACACGCACTTCAAGTATATCACTTGTTAAAGGTGTTTCGCTAAATTCATGGCGCATGGCACCATCTGAATTATCGGATTCATAAATTTCAATTTCATTCTTGGTAGGTCGAATATAAAGTGCAAAATCAATTCCTTTCCAACCATCGGTGAAACTAGTAGATGTTGTACTTGAAAGTCCTGTCATATTATAATCAGTTCCAGATACAAATTGACATCTTACACCTTGCCATATATTGTCATTTCTATATATGGGTTGTGTTCTGGCTATGGCTAATGAGCTCCAATTATTATATCCTGTTTTCGTTATTTTTGTTGTGTCTGTTGAATTAATAGAAAATCCTGAAGTATAATCCCATATAACAGGCTTTTCTCCAAATTCTTCAATATACGACGTTCTGTTTAATTTAACTAGCTCTATATTTTTAATTCCGTCGCCACTATTCATCGCAGCTCTGACATAAAGTGGAAACTTTGCTACTTTTGTAGATGTATAAAAAACCACACCATTTTTAAGATATTCGACTTTATCTACTCTAACTCTTACTTCAAAAACATCGTCTAATGTAATTTCCGGACTTGTTGATGTATAAGAAACATTAAATCTATCTGATGAAGTTGGAGTTTCTTTTCTCTCATAAATTTCCAATGCATTTGCATTACCATTTTCTCTTACTATTAAACCAAAATCAATATGTCCATATCTATTTATACCATTAAACCAATCTTCATAATTATTACTACCCGTATGATGTTGACTTAATCCAATGATAAATCCAGAATCTAATGTTTTTTTCTGAAATTTAACACTCTGATAATTATTACTTTTATACAATTTTTCTGTAGACATTGCAATTGATGGCCAATAATCATTTCCATGATCTGAATTAATGTACGTTCTGTTTGTTCCTCCACTGTCTGGCCATGGTCCGTTTGATTCAATGCTTCCATCTTCATTGATATTCATATGGTTTGTATTATTCATATCCCAATGAATATGTTGCACATATTCATCTACCAATGGCTCGTAAATTTTACTAATGTTTTTAACACCAACTTCCCCATCAATATATGTGTTATTCACTGCACCCCAAGAAACAATGCATGGATATAAAGGAAACATTGCTTCTTTTAACGAGTAATATATAACGGTTCCATTAAATACATATTCAACTGTTTTCCCAATGACTCTTACTTCAAATATATCATCTGTAGTGTAATTTGTTAAATAACCATCGCTCGTTGAATGTGGGTTGTTTGGATTAGCTCCCTCGTGAAATTCTTTTATATTAGAAGAGGACCCTTCACTTTCTCTTATTATAATAGCATTGGATGTGGGATATGGGGTATTATCTGTATTTTTATGTGCGTTTATATATAGTCCATATCTAACAGAGGTGGTACCATTATTATTATAATTAAAGTTATTTTCACCGGTTTTTAATCCTACTATAACATAACCCCACGTCTGATTCGCACTAAATCGTATACCTTGATACATATTATTATTTTCATAAATAGGATGCAATGCTGATGCACAAGAATACCAACCAGTTCCTCCTGTTTCTGAAGTATTTCTTGTTATACTTCCATCAAGATTAAAATTAATTTTAATACTACTATCTATATCCCAATATATTTTTGAGGATGGCTCTAATGAAGGGAAATCTGATATTTTTTCGTAATTTTTCAACGTTTTTCTTCCAGAATATTTAAATGAATTTGTTATGGTATGTTCATTATCATTATTGCCATTGTTTATATTAAGTTTTACTGTATGTAATTTAATATTTTTAATACCAGTATTTGCTACAAATGATTGCGAGCTAGATTTTTCAGAATTAAATTTAATATATAAAGGATACGTTGGTGTTTTTGTAGAAGTATATACGACACTTCCGTTAAAAAGATATTGTACAACATCGCCTTTTACCCTTATTTGATAAATATCATTATCTGTTTTTGTACCTGCCAAATTATAATACCCAGTATAATTATTTGGTAGGTAAGAAGTTCCGTTTGCTTCAAATACTCTACTATATGATGTTGAACTTGAATCTCTAATATAAAATATATAATCGATTTGATAATAGTTGGTGTTTCCAGTATTCCATGCAGTTGTATTTCCTAAGCCAACCATAAGATAACTTGGTGGATTACTTGCCACATTGGATGTTTGGAATGTAAATGTTTGCCAATAATCATCGTTTCTTTCTATTTTAGTTTTAGATATTGTGTACATATTCCATGAGCCTGAATTATTTGTTTTATATATTGCTGTATCGTTGTCAGAATAAGTCAAATATTGGTCATTGTCTTTATCCCACTGTATTTTTTCCAATTTAGTACTTACCGGTAATTGTATATCTTTCTTTTTTAAAATTATATCTAGTTTACATAAATGATATGTATTATTTGTTATTGTATCTGAATTTTCATAATAATATTGTAATTTATTTTTCCAATTTTCCGGTGGTGTCCCAACATCATTATATTTTGAACCATAATATGTTATTTGAATATTTTTGCTTTCTAAAATATCAATCGAAATATCAATAATTTTTATATATGGACTGCTGATGTGCCCCAAATACCAAGAATTTGAAGTATATTTTTCTATATATAAATCTCGAAAATCATAATTATCAACAGCTTGACCTCCTGTTTTTGCAGTATCGATATGTATTGTATAGTCATCAATGACGTTTTTAATATGCTGTGGAACATGGTAAATGTGTTTTTCGCCGTCCCCCAATCCTTTATATGCATGTGTACTAGTGATAAAATTAGTTGTATCAAAAATGGTTAACTTAAATTCTTCTTTAGATTGAAAATATGTGTCATTTTCTAGTATATTTTCATTTTTACCAGAACTTTTCATAACGACATTATTAATTCCCGAAACTGTATTTCTGAATTGTTTTTCAATATTTACTTCATTTTTAATAATTAAGCCCATTTTTGCTGATATAAATTTATCCCAAGTCCATGGTAGAAGTCGAACACTTTTTGCAAAAATTGGCTCTTCAAACAAAATGTCTTCTGTTGTACTTTCAACTGTTGTTGTTGGAAGTGTTGAAAAATTGTATGGAGAACCGTTATTTAAATCTATATATTGGTCATTTTCGTTTTTATATTGCAATTTGAAAGATGTCATATATCCATTTCTACCCGATGTTTTTATTAAGTCTTTGTAAACATATACGTGTTTAGGAGGTTCTGCAACTTGATAAACTGCACTAACGTATTCATAAATACCTAATTCAGGTCTTCCATAAATAAACAAACAACAACAACCGTATCTTGAACCAGTTGGTAATTGACCACCGTAACTAGTAGTTCCTTTCATAACGGTTGAGCCATACGAATCAAAAAAACTCCATGCTGCACTTTTATCACCGGGGGCTGATATATAATCAGTAGATGATACAACTATAATATCTCCGACATTTCTTCTTTTTACTTGCTGTGTCCACTTTTCCCAATTAGCTCTTCCGGTGGATGAACCATACATATCCCTCCACAAAACACCGTGATTATTAATATGATTACCATCCGAATCAAATACCCAGGTATTAATACCTCTTTTTGGCATCCCGCTGCCTTGAGGGTCATACGTTTCATATGCATATAGTACATTGCTTCCATTTAAACTAACTCGGCAAAACCCTCCACCAACTGCCACATGAAATTCTATCTCAAAATGTAGTCCTAGATAACCCGTATTTACAGAAACGCCATCTATTTTGTTGACAGTATTATTTTTGGAAGTTTCAATTTCATACCATCCATTCCAGGTTCTTATATACGACAATTTATAGTAATTATAAGTATCAAATGATACCATAGATACTTCGCTACTGTTAAAATATAGTTTACCATTGAATAATTTTGTTATATGATTAGAATCAATAGTATCAATATAAGATTTAAACTCAGACTCTGAAAGGGATACGGTATAATGACCACGCTTAACCCAAACATAATTCCCATTGTCAATATCAAAATAAGAATATTTAATATGCCCATTTCCATTAAAGGGACAAACGTACAATGGACTTTCATTTGCCGGATTTTTATAGATTGGTCCACCATTTGCTGTCTGCGGATAATCTGCGATTTGTGAGACTGCATTACTACCACTAGTACCGGGCCATCCCCAAATGGGAACACCAACTATCCCAGAAATAGAACCTAACGTATATAATGTAGGGTCGCCATAACTTGATGGTTGATTATTTGAATAATTACTACTATTATATGCATCTAGTAAACTTTCTCTCGGTCTTGCTAATAAAAAAGGTTGATTTGGTATCCAAATGCCACCATCGTTTAAATTGCCATTATTTATACCATTGCTACCCAATTCATCTGACAAAGACAAATATTGACTATTTGTGCTATGATAAGTATAATATGAATTATTTGGAAATATATTCTGTCCTCCATCAGGCAATCGATTCGATAAAATTAATTTAGCTTCATAAGGATATTCATTAGAAGTAATTTTGGGGATTTCTGTAATTCTTATTTTACTTGCTAACTCGGGTTTATCGAACATAATATCCATTTGTTTATTTGGATCGACAACGCTGTTTGTTTTAAAAACAGCTTTACGAAGAGAAGTTGTATTCAATATTTTAAGATTTTTTACACCTTGACTACTTGAAATTGTTATCAATTTGATGTACAATGGATAAACTATATTACTATTTTGTTGTGTATGATAAAGAACATCATTTATAATATATCTAGTTTCTTGTCCTTTCACCAATATTTGAAAAACATCGTCTTCTGTATATTCTAGATTAATTTTAGCTGAATATGCATTACTACCATAATTTCCTTGAATTTCTAATGGATTATTTGTCCCATCATTCGATCTTAAATAAAAAGGATATGTTAATTGTACGGTAATATCTCCATCTACAAAATCTAAATTACCAAGTCCTAATCTCACATAATATTTATTTGGTGTTGAAGAAGATGTGTCATTATAATTTTTTGTTGATTGAAATTTAATTCCTTGCCAGTTTGAATCATCTCTTTCTATTGATGTTATTGATTTTATATGTGCCCAAGAAGAAACTTCAGTAGAAGCAACAACACGAGTGTTATTTAAAACAGTCATATTTAATCTTGTTCCCCATTCGATATCACTAGACCATCGAGGACCTATACCTTCATATGCATCTTTCGTTAGTAGCTTTAAATTTTTCAAACCATTGCCACTGGTTTCATTGCCCGTTATTTTGATAAATAGTGGGTATTGGATAGGTGTAGTTTCCGTCGTTTCTTGGACAATATTATCATCTTCAATATACCTTATTGTATTACCTTTTACTAGTACTCTATATTTAGTGCTAATTGAAGATAAGGTTAGATTTGAGAACTCTATTTCTGAACTATAATTACCATCTTCGGGAAAATCCGCATTTCCCAATCCAACTTTAAAATCAGTTGAATTACTATTTAAAATTTCAAATTCTATACCTTGCCACGAATTGTCATTTCGGTCTATATGCGTAATCGATTTTAATTTTGAATTCCAACTGGATGCATTTTCCGATTGCACAATAGTATTTTGCGTGGTATCTACTGTTAATTTTGTTGGTGTTCCCCAATCTATATTATTAACTACCTGACTACTGTTTGCTTGCTTTGTTATTGGGGCATTCCACTCACCATACATCTCTATTTCTTTTATTCCCATATTTAAACGATTGAAATTACCTTTAAAATATAATGGAAAATCATCGGGCGTTAACACGTGTGTATCTACCAATCGATTATTTGAATAACAATTTAAAGACAAATCGTGAACTTCCATTTTATAGTTATAAACATCACTTGGATATGAATCGTATATGACTTCAACGTCTTTAACACCTGCACCATCTAGATACATAGCTCCCATAATATAAAAAGGGAAGTGATTTTGGGTTGTGGTTCTACTATGTCGATAAACATTGTCAACATAAAATGCTACTGTTGTTCCTGTTATTCTTATTTCAAAAACTGTATTTGTAGTGTAGGAATAACTTAAGGTATATGTACTGGTGCCGGGTGCGCTGATGAGTATATCGTCGTAGTTAGGATTATCATAAATTGTGACATGATTATTAGTAAGATAAATAGGATAATTGATATCCCACCTAGGATTTGCGTTAATACTGCCAGTTTCATGTGTTCTAACACTGAAATATTTCGTCTTACCTACACCAAAAATCAAATTATTGCTACTTCCAGATTTTAAACATTTAAATCTAATAATGCATGTTTTGTCGGCGTTATAAAATATTTTATGGTCGGATATAAAAAACGCCTCAGTTCTAGTATTATTTACTGTACTTTCAATACTCCCATCTTCGTTAAATTGTACAGATGTTCCAGAATTTTCAATATTCCATAACACTTTTTGTTGATTAAAAATATGGTCATTATTGCCAATTGCACTTGTATTATCTTTACCTAGTCCAATTTTAATCCCTGTTCCCCAATTATTTATTAATTTAAATTGTATTCCCTGTTTTATTTCACTATTATAATCAATTTTTTGTCTGGATACAAAGTAGGCTTCTGAATTATCATTGTTTAGATTATTAATTAATTCATCTGAATTGTAATAAATACCTTTTCCAGTATATTCATTATTTAATTCAAATTTGTTGCTGAACTTTTTCAACGCGAAATTATTCAAATATGTATAATCACTAATTCCTTTAATAGAAATGCCTGATACATTTACATTGGGTGTTTCATTTGAAATATTTATATCTTGAAAATAATTTAATTTTCTTAATGAAAGATAAGATGTTCCTGCGGAATTTGAATCCACTTTAACATAAAAACTTGAGGTTAAATCTTCTGAATCCATATCCCATTCATAAGACTGTAGAACACCATTTACTACAAATTGTATTTTTTGACTTACTCCATTTATAATCATATCTACCCAAGTATTATTATTTACTGTAGTTAATGGTTCTTCACCCTCGTGGGAGGTGGAACTGTAATAATGTCTTGTTCGTGCAACATTGTTGCTGTGATGATATACAGTATATTTCATATTATGTAAGTTGGATGCACTGGTACTAGCTGTTAAATCAATACCAAAAAACACATAATTTGAACCTGATTTTTTTAATGATAATATATAAATATTATCTTTTATAACATAACTTTCACTACTTACTACACCATTTTTTTCCCAACCACTGCTATCTGTTCCAACTAATTGATGTACTTTTTCTCTACCATCCAATTGTATTATTGATGTCGTGTAGCTTTTAATATAACCCCATGCTATATCTAATTCTTCATATTGCTCTTGAAAAATGTTCGTAATCGGTGTAAAATTGTTTAATTTTCTCAATCTTAAAACCGCTTTACCAGAATAACCTACAACTTTTACATAAAATTTTCCAGTTTTTTCAGAAGGCTCTAAGACATATTCTTTAGTTGTTTGTAAAACATCATTTACAACAAAATGAACTTTCCCATTAATACCATCTACTATTATTTTTGAATAAACATTATTCGAAACAGTTCCAAAATTTGCTACATCACTTGATGGGTTATTATCCCACCAATTTGAAACAACTCCACTAGTATTACATACTAATTTATAATTACTAAGATTATATTGGTAAGAAGTTTCATACGCTGAACCTAGATCATTACTTCCAACTTCATTATTAAATTCAACTGAAAAATAATACATATTCGCACTATTTACATAATTATCCACATGTTTTAATGATAATTCATAAATATTATTTTCAACTGGATAACTAGTTTTACTTATTAAAAAATTTCCATTCCAACTATTCGTGCCGCCATCTTTATCGTTTGCTATTAAAGAATGAATCTTATTATTAATATAAATAGATCCGAAACCCTTTCTAAAACCCCATTCTATATCTAATAATTCACCATCATAAAAAGGCTCTGATAATTTGGTAGCAGAAGAATATAATGAATGGTCTAAAAGAAGCGCCATCCTCATAGCAGGTGAATCCACATCGTCTGTGGGAAAAAAACGTATACCAGTTGCCACAACAGGTTCATTAAATAAAATATAACGTGATGTATCATTATCATAGTTTCCAGTAAATTCATATCCGTTATCTACCCAATTCCATTGTGAATTATTACTGGAATACTTCAGTTTTAGTTTTGATATACAATTTTTATCAGAAGCACTCGAGTCTTTTTTTCCTTTAATAACAACACCTTTAACTATTTTACTTTCTATGCCATTTTCAGAAATATTGATTTGCCAATAATTTGTAGTATTTCCAGATAAATTAGAAACAATTGCGTTTGTACTATCTCTTATTTCCCAAGCTGTATTATCATCTGTTTCACTTAATCTACCGCGAGTTTCAGACGAATTGCCAATTGAACTCGAACTAATATAAGTGCTTGAGTGGTTTGTATATGGCGGATCAAATATTTCATTAAAATTATCAAGCTCATTACTTTTTATTTCCCCATCTGGTATGTTAAATCCATCTTTTATTTCTTTAAATCCAATATTTTGTGAACCAAATGTTGATGTCATTATATTAAATTATGGGATTAAAATTTAATATAATACTTATTTTTTAATTAATTCTTTCAATTCATCGATTTGTTTCTGCTGTTCTTTAATGCATGCTATAAGAAATGGCACCATCTTTTCATAACGAACTGCTTTATAACCGTTGTCTCGTGTTGTCGTAGCTTCGGGTAATATTTCTTCGATTTCTTGAGCAATTACACCAATATCCTTACCTTCAAACGAATGAGTGTCTTTATCTTTTACCCATTCAAATGTATAACCATTAATTTTCTTTAATTTTTCTAAAGGATCTTCTATTGGAAGTATATTCGTTTTTAGTTTCCTATCGGAGGTTGTAAATGACACAATATTACCGGTTGCATGAATTTCGCCAGCTACGTCTAATGCATGTAATGGCGTGGATGTTCCAATCCCAACATTTCCTCTAATAAAGTAAGCATTATTACCGGATAAAGAAAAGGCACCACCATCGTATGTTGCGCCAATCGCTGTTATTTTTATTTCAGGTCTAACTAATTGGTCTAACAATCCCGGATAGTCGTTGAGAGCATAGGCTCGGTTGCCTGTGGTGGGGGCAATGCTTCTTCCTTGATTAAAGAGAAGACCATAACCTCGATTAACTACTTTTAATCTCAAATATTTCATTTCAGACCAACTACTTAGTTTTCCATTAGATAGGTTATCATTATCACCTATTGAAATTATATGTTGGAGGTTAAAACTCATTTCTCCATAATAGATATTACCAACATGTCTTCCCGGACCAATTTGTTGTTCATTACTAAAATCTGGGTTATCGGATATCCATAAACTATAACCAAATGATATATAATCGTTTTTATCAACAGAAGGATGTACAAAAACAGCAAATTCGTAAATAACTTCGGAAGTTCCATGCAATGGTTTATAAGATATACTACTACCAGGAAGAAATGTCCAAGTTTGTGTGTTTGCTGGTAAATAAGGCATCGTATTATTATTTTTTAATGTTTGTTCGTCTTGAAGCTGAATATTTTCCAATTGATAGGTTCCACTATCTACAGTAATAGAACGTCCATCACATACACCGGATAATACTTCCAAAACTTGACCATATTTATACTCACTCCCGCTCGGGGGTGTAGCGCTGCTGCTGCTACTGCTGCTATAACTGCTGCCGCTGCTGCCGCTGCTGCTGCCGCTGCCGCTGCTGCTACTGCTACTACTACTACTTCCAGAAACCATTGCTTCCATTAGTTTATCATATACATTTATCATGTTTCCTGACCCATCCAAAAGATATAAAGCCCCATTAATGCGTGTATTACCTTGAACATGCATCTTTATTACATCTGAGCCTTCATTAACTGTCCATTGATTTATTAAACTATGATCTGGATCGGAAAACATATTATCGTTGCCATCTACTTTAATCTCATTTTTCGAAACATCACCAATTATTAATTGTCCCTGTTTATTCAACATCATAGAAAACTCTGTTCCTTGTTCTTTTGAATAAAATCGCATACCCCTTGCATTACTCAAGTCAATATATTCAATAGCACCATGTATTTTTGAAAAATCGCCTCCTTCTTTTTTGAAATCAATCGTAGATATACCGTTACTAATTAATTGAATGTTTGCATTTTTTTCTAATCTATGTCCTAAATCAAAATTATTTCTTCCGATGTATATTCCCGATTCTTTCGAAACAGTCAAACGTAAATTATTATTTGATGGATCATATTCATTGCTTATAGTATTACCGTAGCTGTCCAAAGTGGTAAAGTTTACAGGAACATCATTTACAATTGATAAAGGTGCTGCATTTACATTATTTCCAATAGATACATTTTTATGAAACGCTATATTATTTACTTCATTGTCATCTACAATGTTAAATCCATATTTTGATCCCATATATGGATGAGATTGACATTGATAATAAATTTTATTCGGCGCCCCAGATGGAACAGTAAAACTAACATATGCGCCTGTTTCATCACCTGTAATTCCGCTAGAAGTCGTGTCTCCGCTATAGTTTCCTCCTGATTTATCTTCATTAATATAAAACATTATTGGATGATCAACATTCGTTGAATCTTCTTGAATAAATGTATATGTTTCTCCTCTAACCAATGTTAAACTTGGTGATTCTATACCATTTAAAAAATAAGCATTACTACTTCCTTGACCATATTTTGCATTACCGGGACTAGGCTCATATGTGTGTGTGAATTCTGTTTTTGAGCCGACAGTGACATATATTGTATTAGGTGCATTGTATTTTAAATTTCCAAATAAATTTAAATCGGTTGTGTTAGCTATTCGATAATCTATCCCGTTTATGGAATTTCTAGGAACACCTGTAAATACTGGATCTGCTAGCGGTGCCTTTAAAGTTAAATCCGATACCAAACCAGAAACTTTTGATTGAGCTAATCCATCATCTACAATAGTTGCTTGCTTTCCATCAAGTGCTGATTGTAAACCTGAAACATATGAAATTTGTAAATCATTTGCTCCAACGTTTGCTTGTTTTCCATCAAGTTGTGTTTGTAAATTTAAAACATGTGAAATTTGCAAATCATTGTCTGTTATATTATCTTGTTTATTATTTGATAAATTAGTGATTGATGTTGTTAAAGTTGCTACTGCATTGCTATCATTATTTAATGCTGCAGCTATTTCATTTAATGTGTCCAATGCTGCTGGTGCAGAATCTATTACTTCTGCTATTCTAGATTGAACAAATGCTGTTGTTGCAACCTTTTCTGAATCGTCTGTTATTGCCTGAGTTGGAACTTCTACCGATGTTGCATTTAATAAGTTTACCGCCCCTCTAACAATTAAACCATTTGAACTAATATCTCCAAATACTTCTAACTTGGTAGAAGGTGCCTTTGTTCCAATACCAACTTTATTAGTTGCATCTGTAGGATCTCCTAAGATAACTACATTGCTTATGTCTGCTTTTGCATTGTACCCCAAACATGTTGTTTTATCTAATTCATCATTTCCATTTTCTAAAGCAGGTTGTTGTGGTTCAAGACTGAGATTATTCCAATTAAAATTATTTCCAGCTAAATGACCTATCGCAGTGTTATAACTACCTAGTTTATTACTAGATAAAGCGCTTTCACCAACTGCGGTATTATAATTACCATATAATCCCCCTCCCAAATAATCTTCTATTTTTTTTCCTGTACTAGTATATCCAGGACCATGAGAACTGTGTCCTTGTGTTCCTTTTGTTCGAATATTCATAGTGTGATGAAGAGAAGATGTTCCTATTGATGTATTACCATAACCCGAAACATTATTCGTTAATGCACCCTCGCCAACTGCTGTATTATCATTGCTAGTATTATATTTTAATGCTTTCGAACCTATAGCAGTGTTGCCACTTCCTCTATTTTTCATTAATGCTTCAAATCCATAGATAGTATTATTTTTTTCCTCTACTAATTCTGTATTACCATCGCTATCATAAAATATTTCACCAGTTCCAGTAAGTTTTGTATATTCGCGTTTATCTTCTGAAATAAGTATTCTTTTACATCTAACAGTTGAATCTTCGTCAATAGTTTCCTGAAATCCGTCCCATCTTGTTCCATTATATCCTTCAAATCTATAATCATCATTATTGAATCGTATACTACCATTGTACTTTATATAATTTGTTATATGGTTCTCATCATTTGGTGGTGGTTCAACGGTTATCTTCATAACATTATCAACTAAAACACTTAATCTGGGATTTTGCTCCGGCGAGGGCTCCTCCGGCGAGGGCTCCTCCGGCTCTATATCAGCATAATAATAAAATGTTTTTGGTGCATCGTTGTGTTTTAAATCAAATAAAATTTGCACATATGTATTACCATCACCCTCATGTGTTATATTATATCTATAAATTCCGGGGGTAGAATTACTAATTTCTGTGCTATTATCATTTTCATCTAAGCCATTTACAGTTGTTGCTATTTTTAAAGGATAATCTTCATATGTATCCGTATTCATAAAGAATCGCAAACCTCTAAAACCTCCAGAACCTGTTATATAAGTTAAATTATCAGATTGAAAACCATTGGATAAAGAATGATAATCTTTTCTACCCACGTGAGATAACGGTGATACTGTTGGTGCATGTAAGAAAAAGTACTCATTCGAATCAACTTCCCCAACACTGACACCATAATCACTATTTGTTATTGTTGGTTCATAATTTCCAACAGGTCTTTCATTAGATATCCCATTGGGCAACATAATAGCATCATTTGCCGAAATATCCAAAATCATTTTAGGTTGCATTGTTCCCACGCCAATATTGCCAGATTCATCAATAATCATATTCTCCGAATTATCATTAATGAAAATGAGTCCACTTGCGTCTGTTGCCAAAATCTTTGTCTTTTGGTCCAATGAAATAACACCACCTAACCCTCCCCAGTTTACACCATCGCAACCTTCAAATTGATTGTCTACGGTATTAAAACGAATACAACCTTTTAATTTATTTTCACTTAGATGATGTTTTAAATGATTATCTCCTACTGGAACGCGCAATGCATCATTACCCGAAATATCCAATGTAACTATAGGATTCTGCGTTTTAATACCAACTTTGCCGCCAATGGGCTGCAATGTTAAATGTTTTGTTTGTTTATGATTGACATGGCTTATATCCACATATTGTAAACCATTATTTTGTATAGATGATTGTATAAAATTTGAACTTAAATCATCAATTTCCGTTAATTCACCATATAAACGAATCCCACCTATATTACATGAAACATCGACCCCTTTATTAAAAATCTGATTAAAAATAAATGTAAAATCATTATAATTATCACGTGCAAAATTACTGCTAGGGTCTACTTTAAAATAATGATACGAATCATCTTGAAAATAATCAACTTCATTATCTGAAATATCCTTTTCATCTATTAATTTATACACAGTATCTTTATTTCCAACAACATACCATTTTGATGGCATATTTTTACTTAAATCACTTGATGCTCTCTGTAGACCATAATACATTAATCTCCATTTTTTAGGTAAAGTAATACGTACACGTTCTCCCTCCAATAACACAATAGTTTTGTTAATATTATATTGTGAATTATTATTTAAAATACTTTCAGATGTTTCTACATTTAATGTATTTACATTTGCACTTCCATCAACAAAAACAGTGGATGAGTCCCAATACGTATTTAAACTATTATCAAACAAATGATATACACTGTTATCAGAAGGCATATTATATGAAATATTATAACTACCATTTCCATATCCCATATTCTTTACATGACTATTAACAGCATTCATCTTTAAAGGAATCATATTTAAAATACACCCATTAAGTAATATGTTATCGGTTCTAGTATTACCAGAAACATCTAATTCGAAAAACGGCATAAATTGTTCAAATTCATTATCCAACTCATCTTCACCATCATTTCCTCTTTCTATATTTATACCTACTTTTCTACTAACATATAATCTTTTACCTCCTTCCGAAACCCATGCAGATGCCCCCGCTGTCTTATTAAGTGTGGCTGCCACATTTACACCATTTACAAATAATTCCGGAACATCAACTCTACCTGAAAAAAATGACCTACTAGTAAAAATATCTAGACGATTATTTTGAAATTTCATTTGCGGTTGTGTATTATTAAATAAACTGTAAGATGTTGAAAATGTATTTTTAAATACTCCGTTTGTTATATGCATATTTGTTCCAACTGTAATTGTCGCGGATTTTTGTGTATTCCAATCCAAATTATCAGTAGTATGAATATGTAAATCTTTATTAGATGTGATATTCATATCTTCACTTGAATCTATATTTAATGTCTTATTTGTAGATATATTGAAATTGTAATTAGAATAATGTATTTTATTATTTACATTTTCAAAATTTATAATACCATTGACACTAATCATTTGGTTGCGAACAGTTAATGTCTTATCATAGCTATTTGGCATTGTTAAGTTTGTGTAAATTTCTGTTGTATCGCCTTGAATCATCAGTTTTTGGGTTGAGTCATTGAAAATATTGTAAGAGCCATCATAGTAGCTAGTAAAAGCATTCAAATTGTCATCATACTCCAATTTATTTACAGAATTTGTTCCAATTCTACCAAAACTTAATTGAATTTTTTTATTTGTGTTTGTTCCAATATTTAAATAACGGTCGTTATTCGTATCTCTTCCAAATTGCATTCCCTGTAATAATGAATTTGATGATATTGTTTGGTTAATATCCTTTACATAAAAAGAACCTCTTGTTTGTGTTCTATTATCTTCTCCTATACTAACATCACCGTTTTCATTAATAAAAAACCTATCAATATTGTTTGTATTTAATATAATATTATGCGAGGCATCTATTCTCAATGTTTTTTTGTCAGTTTCTGTTTCTACAAAAAAGTGGACCGAATCGCCCAAATAAAGACTTCTAGGCCCAGCTCTTACTTCGTTTGCAAAAATTGTACCAGTCTTAAAAGTTGGGGCTTCTATTTCTTTTGCAATAATATTATTACAAGATATATCACCTGTTAAACTCATTTCACCTCCTGAAATATTTGTTATATACGCTTGTTCTGTAGGAATTCCTTCGGTAGATATTAACTTAACTTGTATTCTATTTTGAATATATGCATCAATAGCTGAGAAATCTTTCTTCAACACCAATGTTCCTTCTCTCAAAAGAGTAAAAATGTCATTCCCGGTTCCAAGTGTATATTTCATTACTGGGCTATCATTGTTAGAACCATCAATAATACCACCATGACCAAAAATTGCACAATAAGAAACATCTGTAGTTATTTGGTTTTTATATCCAAATACAAAATTATGGTCTCCTTCTATTCTATGTTTATGACCAAAAATCATACTATAATTAAGTCTTTGTGGAACAGATGTATTTATTTCTTTACCAAATATTAAATTAAAATTATTATTATAAACAGTTGGGGAACCTGATAAATCAATATCATCGCCAAATAAAAAGGAATAATTTGCATTTGGTATATTTAAATCGTGTCCAAAAGCAATTGTGTTGTTTGAAATATCGCTTATTTCAGTTCCTATTTTCATAAATGGTAAATTAATTTTATTACAATCAATAACAGCGTCTGGTTGTCTTGATCCTATTCCTAAATTATTTTGTAAATATAAAACACCATTACGACTATGATCTATGATTTCACAAGCTTGAGACATTATAGGCGTGCTAGAAATATCAAATACACTTGAAATTATGGTATTTCCCCTAGTATTTATAAAAGCTGTAGAAATATTTGAAAATTGGTCCCAGTATGTAGCAGCGTCCATACCATCTTCATTTAATTGTCCATGGGCAGCCATTTCACCATTTCCTATAACAAAATCACAATCTCTAAAAATAAAAATACCTTTTGCATCTTTTTCGTCAGTTGTACTTCTGTTTGGAAGTACACTAATAGAAGCAAGATTCTCAGATAAATCTGTTAGTGTTCCAGATGTTATAGAAGAATCTATAATAACACGATTTTGACCGGCTCTTGTTAATAATTCCATTCGTGTTCCATCAGATTGTTCATGATATAATGCAAACTTCCTATTATCTTCGGTTCCCCCTGTAGGATAATCTTCTAGAACACTTGATCTATAAAAATTCAAACGATCTGTAAAACTAATCATACCATTTACTTCTAAACCTGAACGTAAACTCAAATCACCCCTAATTGGTTCAATACAATTTATAAAAACTTTATTACCTGTTTGAGCGACTTGCCCGTTATCAAATGTTTCGCTATCGACGGTTTCTGTCGTTTTCGATAATGTTAAAATTGGTGCATCATTCACATCTGTTGGAGGCCACATAAGCGATGTGTTTTCTATATCAGCTGAATCTGCCCCTGATAATTTGTTTAATAAAAATCTTAATCCTATTTTTTGATTACCATCTTTATAAAATCTTATTCCAGAAGCATAATGTCCATCAATATTTTCAGTAAATGCTAAAGCTGGTATACCTTCTTCAAGTGGGCTATTAATATCACCCATTGATATTCTACTAAAAGGTTGTTTTGTTCCTACACCAAAAACTGTTTTTCCTGTATCTTTTTTAATAAAAATACCTTCTATATCACCGACAGCTTTTTGTGGGTCTGTATTCTCATAATTTGCTGTTATTGCAGAAGTTCTTGTAACTACTCTATGTCCTGGAGGAACGTTCGACATATCTTGATATATATTTATTTTATTAAAAAAACATCATTTTTAATTAATTTATCTTTATTAAATAAACTTTCATTTCAAAAAAGAGAATTAATGGGTAAATTATATTTACATAAATGTAGGTGTAAAATATTAATATATCTCTATTTTAAAGATGGGGTTTTTAATTGAATTATCTTTCCATATTAATAAGGTTTCTAATTTCCTGAGAATAAAAGAGACCATAATGGCTTTATCCGAAAAACATTATAAAATTTTTTCATATAATAATCACGAAATAATGGGCAAAAATAGAACAATTTTCAGAAATCATTATGTTATGACGTTTCTTTTCGAAGAAAAAGAAGAAGAAGTTGCAAGTTTCATACGAGCTATAAAATTAATTAAACATGTTAACATTGAATCTGTTTCTTACGATAACTGTGTATTAAAAATGATGTATGCCTCGAAAAAATACTTGAATATTATGGAAAAAGGAAAGGCCAAAGAATATTTAGAAAACAAAAGAAACAATACATTATTTAAATCTGATTCGGTAATTATTAAAGAAATCTATAAGAAATAAATCTATAAGAAATAAATATATGGAAAAAAATGAAATAAAATTCTTACCTATTGAAAAACTCCCCAATATACTAACAAATAAATTAAAGCAAGATAAAAGTCAAGAAAAAGACACTAAAAAACAAGGAAAAAAATTGAAATTAAACCTTAATGGAATTAACGAAAAAATAAAATTGAAATGCTAAAATTCCTTTTAATTAAACAACATTAAAAGAAATTAATACTATAATAAAAATGGCGAATAAACACATTGTTGACATTCTTGAGAAAATGGAGAGACTTATGACGATACAAGGTCAACCATTTAAAGCAAGAGCTTACAGCAAAGCTAAGGAAACAATAATGCTTATTAATACGCCTATTAAAACAGATGAAGATATTCTTGGAAAAGGACCGTTTAAGAAAGGAAAAAGCGTCTTTCGTGTACTATCTGAATACTTGGAAACAGGTAGTGTCCAGAAGCTAAAGGATGCCGAAAATGATCCCAAATATTTGTTTACAAATGTGTATGGCATTGGACCCAAAATCGCCGCCAAACTCGTAAACGAACATGGATTGAAGACCATTGAAGATTTGCGCGATAGACAAGATGAACTACTCAACAATGTTCAGAAAAAGGGACTCCAACACTATGAAGACATCCTCGAGCGAATTCCGCGAAAAGAGATTGACAAGTATTATGTGAAACTTCGTAAATTGTTTGCAAAAGTTGCTACAAAAGACAGCAAAATGCAAATTGTTGGCAGTTGGAGACGTAAAGCAGAGACATCTGGCGATATTGACATTATCATGAGCGGTAGTGCTGATACTTATAAAAAGTTTATTGATTTGCTCATCAATGAAAAGGTGCTCATCGAAGTGCTTTCGCGTGGAAAAATCAAAACACTTGGTATTTCCAAACTTACATCTAAGTCTACTGCCAGGCGAATTGATTTCATGTTTACCAGCAAAGATGAATTTCCATTCGCCGTACTTTACTTCACTGGCAGTAAGATTTTCAATACTATCATGCGAAGTCGCGCTCTTAACTTGGGATACACAATGAACGAACATGGGCTTTACCACATGGTAAATAATAAGAAGGGCAACAAAATCGAGCAAACTTTCGCCGATGAAGCCGCCATATTTGATTTCCTAGGAATTCAGTGGAGAGAGCCCGAGGAAAGAATCGATGGAAACTCGTTCAAACTTGTTGAAAAGCAGCCAGTCGTAGAAGCGAAGGGGGCGAAGGTCCAGAAGAAAAAGAAGCAAACTAAAAAAAAAGCACTGAAAAAAGGTCTCCGACGTTCGGCGCGAATCACTAGCAAAAATAAGAAAATCCCAAACAAACATGTTAATGCAAAGATGAACATCAAACATTTTAAAAAAAAAGGCGATGGGTTTCTTTACACGCTAACTGAGAAAGATATTGAACAAATGGTGCAGGAAGCTGACGAATATTATTATGGAAAAAACAAACCACTTATGACAGATGAAGAGTATGATATCCTGCGCGAGTGGTCTCAGGAAACGTTTCCAGAAAATGAAGTTATTGCCAAAGGACATGAGGGGATAACAATCACGGCTTCCAAAAAAAAAGTTAAACTGCCCTACTTTTTAGGGTCGATGGATAAAATTAAACCTGATACAAATGTTCTAAACAATTGGATTAAAAAGTATCCCGGGGAATACGTGCTCTCTGCCAAACTAGATGGTATGAGTTGCCTTATCTGCTATGAAAATGGTGGCATTAAGATTTATACACGTGGAAAAGGTAATGAAGGTTTTGATATTTCACATCTTGCACCTTACATCAAAATTCCACCCATGATGAAAAACAATGTTGTTGTTCGTGGTGAGCTCATTATTTCCAAGAAAAACTTTAAGAAACATAAAGATTATTCTAATGAACGCTCTTTTGCAGCGGGAATGGTGAATGGTAAGAATCTAGATGCAACGAAACTTGCCGACCTAGACTTTGTTGCATACGAGGTTATTCAACCCGACCTACCACCCGCTCAACAATATACATTTCTAAAATCAAAGAAATTCATAACTGTTATTAACAAAAAGGTAAAGAAAATTGACCAAGATATTCTATCAGATTATCTTATGAAGTGGCGAGAATCGTATGAGTACATTATTGATGGTGTTATTTGCATTCAAAATAAGAAATACAAACGCAAGACAAAAGGCAATCCTGACCATGCATTCGCGTTTAAGAAGGTTATGGGTGATCAAATCGGTGAGTCTATTGTCACAGATGTTATTTGGTCTAAGACGCAATACGGTTATGTTAAACCCAAAATTAAGATTCGTCCAGTGAAAATCGGTGGTGTTAAGATAACATTTGCAACGGCACACAATGCGAAGTTTATTGTAGAAAAGTCGATTGGTGTTGGAAGTGTTATTCAGATTATCCGCAGTGGTGATGTTATTCCTAAGGTATTGAAAGTCGTGAAACCGGCGAAAGAGCCGAAATTGCCGCCAAAAGAGATGGGTGTAAAGTGGAATAAAAGCGGTGTAGATTTGATTTTGGAAGACATCGCTAATGACGAAACGGTTAGGGATAAGACTATCCTCGCATTCTTCCAAACTATCAATGTAGACGGTTTGAAGAAGGGAAATATGAAGAAAATCATTGAAAATGGTTATGATTCTATTCACAAAATTCTGAATATGACTGTAGATGATTTTATGACAATCCCCGGATTTAAGGAAAAGTTGTCTGAGAAAATTTGCGATAGTATTCAAGATAGAATTGAGAATGTAAGCTTGCCTCTGCTGATGGATGCATCTAATATGTTTGGACATGGTATGGGGGAAAATAGATTGAAACTTATCCTAGATGAATTTCCGGATATCCTTACGATGAAGGCAAGCTCACCGAGAAAGCGGGAAATGGTGGTGGATATTGATGGTTTCGCCGAGAAAACGGCGAAGAAATTTGTGAAAAACATTCCTGCATTCAAACGATTCATTCGCGAAAATGGTTTGGAATATAAGCTAGAATACACGAAAGAGCAGGAATCATATGATACATCTCATCCATTGTATGAGAAAAATGTGCTAATGACAGGATTCCGCGATGAAGATTTTAAGATGAATGTTCGTAGTTATGGAGGTAAAATTGCCAGTGGTGTTAGTTCGAATGTAGATGTATTGGTAGTCAAATCACTGGATAGTACAACAAGTAAAATGAAGAAAGCGCAAGAACTGGGCGTAGATATTATGACAAAGGAACAGTTTATCAGTAGTTATCTCTAATTAAATTGATTTGAAAATATGATAAATATAACTTATACTATTTTTATTATAATTATGTCAACAGCACCTAGAGCAACTAGGCAAATCGGTGACCATCATTGGCAAGCTGGTATAAACAATATCATTTATAGATATGGGAACTTGGAAAACCAAATTATAAGTTGGCACGAATCGGGATGGGTGTATTCTATGCACCTTTTGAATGAAGAAACAGATGCAAGTGGAAACCATGTTATTACTGTTAGACAGGATGTCTATCGATTGGATGAATATCCACCATATGTCGGAAATATCTTGGAATATATAATGTGTGATGATTCGGATAGATTTAAAATAACGTCGGATGTTTGTGTATATATAAAATAAAATTGATTATAAGTTCTTCATAATATTTTTTTTATAGTATAAAAAATATAATGGATATCAGTTGCAATCTCACACCGCAGCAATTTATTGTGGATGGGAATGCTTTTGAATTGACAGCGAAGTTTGATGATAGAGACGTAAAGATTATTAGTCGTGTAGTTATGGAAAACGGGATATACCAACTCGTGATTAAAGGTGATTATAAACGTTCAAGTACGTGTAAAATTTCACTAAGTCATCCTGATGTGGAACTTACGATAGACGAAATGCAAGATATTGCTAGTCGTTCAATGCAAGTTGTTATTCCTAAGTTTATATTTGAAGATTATCCTGATTCGTTGAAGAAAGTGGCGGAGGATGAGGCGACAGCAGATGCTGTTGAGGAAACATCTGAATAAATATAAAGCATAATAGTATTATTTATATTTATCTTCTACGGCGGCGGCGGCGAGTTCTTTTTTTACGTTTTCTTTTTCTGCTTTTTTTCTTTAATTTTCTGTTGGATTTCTTGCTATATTTCTTGCGTTTGCGGCGTCTACGGGTTCTTTTCCTGCTTTTGCGTTTACCGCCGCTTTTGCCTTCTTTGCCGCCGGTGCTGCTGGGCTCGCTGGTTTCGCCGGAGGTGTCGCTGTGGGTGTCGAGGGCGTCGAATCCATCTTCAATTATAACAATGAAACTTTTTATTATCTTGTCACTCATCTCGTTGTCGTAACTAGCTTTTTCCACGATCATATAACCTCCACTCCCATTATCAATAACATAATAATGAAGTTCTTCTTTTTTTTCGTTTAAATTAGCAATGCGAAATTCTTCATAAGAGAAACAAGTTTCTCCACCGAAAACTTTTTGGCCGGCGACCTCGTATGCAGAATATGGCTTCTTATATATATCTATAAATCTAGAACCTTCACCTTGGCATAATTCGACAATGCTTTTACCTCGGTCGCCATTGAGTTTTTTGTAATTTTGCCATTTTATTTTTTCTTCGGTTAAAAATCCAAGGGGCTTATCCCCTGTCTCAAAAAAACGATCTACCATTTCTACCCAAGTTTGGAAAGGTATAGTGAGTGGTCTCCTTACCGGCTGTTTTGCTGCGGCGATACAAAGTTCATACTCCGCATCCAACTCTGATTGGGGATTCTTCCCCTCGCCCAGCCAATTCACCATTTTTCTGAGGCTACCTGTGCATTCGTCCTCATCACTGCATCTTCTTTCTCTGATCGCCTTTTTAATCGATGCTTTTCTTAACTTATCGTTTCTGCAGTTTTTTCTTTTCTCATTTTTTTGATGAGTTGTTTTTCCTTCTACATTGAGACAATCTTGCTTTGTTAATCCCAAGCCCCTATTTTTGAGTTGCGAACTCCACAGAAGGTACTTATTTTCACACGTGTCACCCATAACTTATACATATTCTTCAGATTATAATTTAAATAAAAAAGGGGAACAATGTTCCAGTTCTTCTTCAATATTGCCCACATTGCCCAGCAAGAATTCTTTCAAAAAGGTACTATGGGATACAACACATATGTTTTGTTCAGGTCTTTCTCTCAGCATTTCTTTAAAATGATCTGAACGCTTTTTTAAATCAAATAAAGATTCTATTTCGGGCGAATCTTTCCAATATGTGGATTCTTCCGGAATATTGCTAAAATCTACATAATCATACTTTTTTTCTAGTAATGTTTTATTTAAACGATTGTTGCAAATTTCATGTGTTTGTGGGTATTCCATAATATTATCAATAGCTGTCATTTTTATTTTTGTTCCTTTGAAGATATTTGTTGCTGTTTGCAATGTACGCGTCAATGGTGAAACAAATATAATGTCCATATCTTCTTTTTTATCCCATGTTTCCCCTAATTCTAAAGATTCTTCTTGTCCTTTCTCTACCAACGATGTATCTCTGTACTTTGTATATGCGTTTGTTCCAATCTTTGAGTACATTATATTATGAAGAGCTGTTCCATGTCGGATACACCAAATGTTTTTCATTTATTTAAGTTTAATAAAAAAAGTTTAAGTTATAGTTTAAGTTATTAGTTTTTGTTTAACTTTTCTTAAAAGTTATGGTTTTGACAAACTTTTTCCAAAAGTTTAAGTTATTAG
>MDTC01264821.1_pt1 | contig 56427 bp, 46 predicted proteins | sample 811181 | NCBI WGS metagenome assembly MDTC01 (sample SAMN05326644, study PRJNA326480) | marine metagenome | isolation source: seawater | place: Pacific Ocean: North | collected 2011 | reverse complement strand
TAGAAGTAAAGTCAAATTATAAAGTAAAAGCTAATGATAAAGTTACTATTTCGTATAGTTACCCTAAAGAAGAAAATGAAATCGTTCCTCAAGATATACCTCTTAATATAATTTATGACGATAATCATTTGCTAATAGTAAATAAACCTGCTGGAATGGTTGTTCATCCGGGATATGGAAATTATGATGGTACTTTAGTGAATGCTTTAGCTTATCACTTTAAAAATCTACCAAATCAAGGAGATATTTCTAGGCCAGGATTAGTTCATCGAATTGATAAAAACACTTCAGGTTTATTAGTTATTGCTAAAACAGAATTTGCAATGCTAGATTTAGCTAAAAAATTTAGTGATAGAAATTTAAATAGAAAATACTATGCTTTGGTTTGGGGAGATGTTAAAGATGATTCAGGAACTATAATTGGTAATATAGGTAGAAGTTTAAAAAACAGGAAAATAATGACTGTCTTCCCAGACGGAGAATACGGAAAGAGTGCAATTTCACATTATAAAGTTCTTGAAAGGTTTGGTTATACTACTTTGGTTGAGTGTAAATTAGAGACAGGTAGAACGCATCAAATAAGAGCACATTTTAAATTCATTGGACATCCTTTATTTAATGATGCTGAATACGGAGGAGATAAGATTTTAAAAGGTACTACTTTCAATAAGTATAAACAATTTGTAGATAATTGTTTTAAAATATGTAGTAGACAAGCCTTACACGCAATATCTTTAGGTTTCAATCATCCATTTTCAAAAGAAGAATTATATTTTGAAAGTCATCTTCCAAAAGACATGAAAGATTTAATTAATAAGTGGAGAGATTATTCCAAACACAAACTTAGTATTCTTTAATAATGTTATATAGTGTATCTCTTTGTACTGGAGTTCTTCCAACATCTTTTATTAATTTTAAAATACTTTCTGTACTCATTACAGGATTTTGATCTTCAACTCCAGCCATTGAATAAATTTTTGTAGTGTCATCTATTGTTCCATCAATATCATCAACACCAAAGGATAATAAATTTTGAGTTGTTTTTTTCCCAATCATTGGCCAGTACGCCTTTAAATGTTTAAAATTGTCAAGGTATATTCTCGAAAATGAATATAGTCTGACGTCATTTACGACAGAAACTTCATTTATGTGAGACATCTGATTATTTCCATTTCTATACTTTAGAGGAATAAATGTGTTAAATCCATTTGTTTTGTCTTGTAGTGATCTTAATCTGTCTAAATGATCAACGATATGAACTGGTTTTTCAATGTGGCCATATAAAATTGTTGCATTTGAGGGCATTCCAATTTTGTGAGCGGTTTCGTGAATCTCTAGCCATGTTTTACTATTACATTTGTCTGCACAAATTTTATTTCTAACTTCATTGTCAAAAATTTCTGCTCCTCCACCTGGTAAAGAGTTTTGTCCCGCATCTTTTAGAAGTTTAAGTCCTTTTTCATAACTAACCTTGGCTTTTCTACACATGTACTCTAATTCAACTGCTGTAAAAGCCTTTATATGAATATCTGGACGAATTTTTCTAATTTTTTCAATTAACTCAATAAAATAATAAAGTCCCATTTTTGGATGTACACCTCCAACTAGATGAACCTCAGTAATATCTTTGTCAGAATATGCTTTGACTTTTTCTACCATTTCATCAATGGAAAATTGCCAAGCATCTTCTTTTTTACTTAATTTTCTAGAGTAAGCACAGAACTTACAATCAAAAATACACATGTTTGTAGGTTCAATGTGTATATTTTTATTAAAATAAGTCTTATTTCCATTTTTTCTTTCTCTAACTAAATTTGCAAGTATTCCTAAGGTAGGTATAGAGGCTTCATTATATAACTTTAAACCTTCTTCTTTATCTATTCTTTTTTGATCAATAACTTTAGATATAATTTTACTTAACATTACATCTGTTGTATTATTTACGATATTCATCATTTCACCAAATGTATTTTAGTTGTAAATTGTTGTTTAGCTATGCTTGTTTTAATAAAATAAACACCATTATTTAGTTGATTTAAGTTTACTAAATTATCTGGTTTTTTAATCTCGCAAACTATTTTTCCTAGAACATCAAGTATTATTAAATTTTCTATGTTGGATCTGTAGTTAACATATAGATAACCATTTGATATATTAAAGGATGGATAGTTTTTGTTTATCGAAACGGTATTTGATATTAACCCACTACAATTTCTACTGACATTTGAGTTTTTTAAGTTTAATCTTCCTGCAAACCAGTCTTGAGTATTTAATGTTGAAATCATTGCATCAACTTGACTTTGAGAGAACATCCAAGTATTGAATGAATATGCCATAAAATTTTCATCCATGTCCATCACGTCAGTATTGTAAATATTATTGTAAGATATATCATTGCATGAATTGTTATTTGTATTTGTGGAAACTATTCCAAAATAAATATCTTTTGCTGCAGGAGTATCGTCAACGAATCCACCTAGAAAATTATCATCGTTATCACAACAAATCCAATTTCCTTGATTATCTGTTTCTTCGCAGAATGTATGCATTAATCCTAAATAGTGCCCAATTTCATGAGTTGCTGTTCTTCCATCTGAAGTATTAGTAGCAATTCCATTACTTCCAAAATATCTATAATCTACTACTAGACCATCTTTGTAATCATTGGAAGGGTCAAAATCAGCTAAGAGACCTGGGAGGTATGCATATCCTAGTGTCATTCCATTACTTTGACTATTTGTTAAATCACAAACCCAGATATTTAAGTATCTGGAAGGGTCCCAACCATCTTTTCCACCACATGATGTTTTCTTCATTGCATTTGCTTCATGACATATAGAATTACTATTGTCATCAGCATCCCAATTTATTTTTGTTGTTGAGGTTCTTGTAATCCCGTTTGTTGGATTTCCATCTGGATCAGTAGTAGCTAGGCAAAACTGAAGATTAGGATTACCAGCATTATTAATGAAAGTACTTCTTGGCGGATTTGGAAATTCTGGATTTGTTTGACTAAAGTCTTCATTTAATATTCTAATTTGATCTTCTATTTGCTCATCAGAAATATTTGTTCCTGATCCTATAGATAAGTGAGTATTTCTATGAATTACATGTATTACAATAGGAATAGTAATAGTTGTTTTTAAATATTTTTTTTCTGGAATCTTTCTGGATTTAATTACATTAAAGTAGCTCTCATTTTTTTCAAACTCATCTAACATTAGTGAAGTGGTTTTACATTTTTGAAAATTTTCTTGAGAAAGTAAAAGATTATTTATCATTAAAATTGTTAAAACAAGTATGTTTTTTTTCATAGTGCAAATATAACTTATACTTCAAGAAAAAAATAATTTATTTATTTATAAAATTTTGATCTGATAAAGTTTTAAGAAATGCAATCAAGTCAATTTTTTCCTGATTAGTAAGTTGCAATCCAATACCGATTTTTTTCATGAGAGGGTCAACTGTTGAAGAATAGTTGCCTCCAGAATTATAATGATCAATAACTTCTTCTAATGAGTTAAATCTTCCATCGTGCATGTATGGGGCACTAAACTCTATATTTCTTAAAGTAGGTGTTTTAAATTTACCATTATCCATAATATCTCCAGTTACTATTGCTCTTCCATTATCTAGAAACGGTTCTGTATCTAATCCATTATTATGAAATAAATTATCCATAAACATTTGAGTTCCATGACAATGAAAACAATCTCCTTTTTCAGAATTAAATATTGCATACCCATTTAATTCAGATGCTGACAATTGCAACTCTTGTTTTATAAATTTATCGTATTTACTTTCAGTTGAAATTAAACTTCTTTCAAACTGAGCAATTGCTTTAACTACATGATTCGAATCGATATAGTTTATGTTAAAAACATTTTTAAATAAATTGGGGTATTCATCGTGACTATTAAGAGCGTATTCTACATTTTCCCATGTGTTGTCCATTTCCTTTGGGTTTCTAATCGGCTCAAATGCTTGATCTTCTAGCTTATCAGAACTACCATCCCAATTAAAACTACTATTCCATGCTAAGTTAATAAGTGAAGATGCATTTCTATCTCCTTGAATATTATCTGTTCCAAAGCTAAATTGAATTGGATCAGAAAATGCATTGCTTTGTTGATGACAACTTGCACATGCAATATTTTTATTTTTACTAAGTATTGGGTCTTTGAATAATTTTTCACCCAAAGCAACTCCTTCAATTGTCATTGGATTTTCTTCAGGTATTTGAATGTCTGGAAATCCATAAGGAGTTAATATTTCATAAGGAGTTGTTGATGAAAAAATACAATCGTTATTGTCAATAACAGCGTATGGATTATAATTTAGAGCAGTTTCTTCTAAACAACCACTTATTGGTTCAGGATCTTTTTTACATGAAAAAAATAAGACAAGAAATACAAGTAAATAAAATCTCATTTTATTTTACTTGAACAGAAAATACATTAATTCCATTATCTCGAAGGATCTCTTGTGCAGAAGAATTTCCCATTATACCGTCTTGACTAAAACTATAGTTATGTGGATCTGAATACCAGTTGTCAATAGCCATATTAATTTCTATTACGCTTCCATTTGAAATAAGTCCATTTAAATCGAATGTTTTAGTAAATGAATAATCTACACCATTTGTTGGTCCTGTATGCGTTGCATATCCTTGAAATAAATTGTTAAAATCTCCTTCAAGTTGCATGTAATGATAGCCACCTCCTAAAAATTCTGGCCAAGTAAATGAAGGGAAAAAGTTTTCATTTAAGAAAGAATTTGTTTGATTAGATGCTTCATCAAGCCCCATAGTAAATGAAATTGCATCATAATCTTGATTTGAAATATCATCAGAAATTAGACTTAATGTTTCATTCCATTCAAGATTGACAAAATGAACGTTATCAATCACAACATCATTTCCATCTTCAGTATGTAATGTTATGTTTGATAGTAGATACCTAAGTACTTGGATACTATAGTTATCATTTTGATTTGAATAGATCATTTCATTTAAAATCAGTGGATTTTCATTAACTGTATGAGTAAACTCTATAGTTAAATTAGATATTGGGGGAAATTGACAGCTGCCATCATCAATTTCAGCGTCAGCATTATAATTACTAGCTAATGAATCTGTACACCCTTCTTCTTTTTCGCATGATAAAATAAAAAGGGATATAAATAATATGAATAATTTTCTTTTCATTTTTATTTACAAAATTAAATAATATATTTTATATTGTTTTATATCTGTTATCTAAGTAATTTAGGTATTATTGTCTTGAATTTTCTAGCTAGTTTAGAATTATAATTTATACTGTTAGATGTTGCATAAACAAAAATATGTTGATGTTATCATTCCTTTGCCTTTAGATGGATATTTTACATACCATTCAAATAATTTAGAGATTAAAATCGGTCAAAGGGTAGTTGTACAATTTGGTAGAGTGAAACTATATTCCGCTTTAGTTTCCAAGATACATTTTAATAAACCTGAAAAATATACTCCAAAACCAATTTTATCTGTTATTGATGAAGTACCTATTGTAAATAGTGTTCAATTAGAATTCTGGAAATGGATTTCAAAGTACTACATGTCAAATATTGGAGATGTTATGAATAATGCTTTGCCTAATTTATTTAAATTAACTAGTGAGTCACAAGTTGTTATAAATAATTCATTTGACGGAGATATTGAAAACATGTCAAATGATGAGATAAAGTTTATTAGCATTTTAACTAATAATGATAAAATAAGTATTCAGCAAATTCGAAAACATATTGATAAAAGTATTTTATTTAAGGTTTTAAGTGACTTAATAGACAAGGAAGTGATTTATCTTCGAGAAGATATAAAGTCTAAATACAAAGCTAAAAAAAGAAATCATGTGATGTTTTGTAAGAATTTGAATCTTCAAAAGAACGTCTCTTTAACTCCAAAACAGCAAAAATTTCTCGATAAATTTTATAAATTACAATCTGAATATATATCTGAGCAATGGTCAGTCAGTAAATTACTAGATAAATTAATGTTAAGTAGATCAATTCTCGATAGTTTAATTAAAAAAGAGATTTTAAAAATTGAAGTAAAAGAGATAAGTAGATTGAATAGCTTTAAAAAAACTGAGGAAAAAACGGCTATATTATCTGATTTTCAACTTAAGGCTTTTTTAGAGGTTAAATCTTCTTTTGAAAAAAGAGATGTTTGTCTATTGCATGGTGTTACATCATCTGGAAAAACTGAGATTTATATAAAATTAATTGAAGAACAACTTAAAAATAAAAAACAAGTTCTTTATTTGCTGCCAGAAATTGCATTGACAACTCAAATAATTACTAGATTAGTTAAGCATTTTGGTTCTAAAGTTGGGATTTATCATTCTAATCTTAATAACTCAGAGAGAGTAGAGGTATGGAAAAATTTAATTCAACATGAAAATCAATTAAAATCATATTCAATTATAATTGGGGCTAGATCTTCAATTTGGCTTCCGTTTAGTAATTTAGGTTTAGTCATTGTAGATGAGGAACACGATTCATCATACAAACAAACTCAACAATCACCAAGATATCATGCTAGAGACGCAGCAATTGTATTCGCTTCTTTATATAATTCTAAAGTTATTCTTGGCTCTGCAACTCCATCTATTGAGACTTATTTTAATACAGTGACTAAGAAATATGGATTAGTAGAGATGACTGATCGATACTTAGGATTGCAACTTCCAGAAATTAAGCTTGTTGATATTAGAAAAGCAAAGCTAAAAAATGAAATGACTTTTCATTTTTCTAAAGATTTGATTAATCAAATAGACATTGCATTAAATAAAAAACATCAAGTTATTCTGTTTCAAAATAGAAGAGGTTTTTCTACTATTTATAGTTGTAATGATTGTTCAGAAGTAATTAAATGTAACCGTTGCGATGTTACTTTAACTTATCACAAGGGACAAAATCACTTAAGATGTCATTATTGTGGATATATTTATATTATTCCAAAGGTATGTAAAAATTGTAATGGGAAAAATTTTAGTAATTATGGTTTTGGAACTGAACAGATACAGGAAAATTTAAGTGAAATTTTTCCAAAGTCTAATATTTTCAGATTAGACTATGATACAACAAGATCAAAAAATGCGTATTCAAAAATTATTAGTGATTTTGAAAAGTCTAAAATTGATATTCTTGTTGGCACTCAAATGGTTTCAAAAGGATTAGATTTTGATAATGTTTCTCTTGTTGCTATAATTAGTGCTGATAATATGTTGAATTACCCAGACTTTAGATCCTATGAAAAAGCACTTCAAACTATGATTCAAGTTTCAGGCCGAGCAGGAAGAAAGAATAAAGATAGTAGAGTTATTATTCAAACATATAACCCATATAATAAAATTTATTCTATTGTTAAAGATAGTGACTACAAAACTTATTTTAATCAAGAGATATGCGAAAGAAAATCATTTAATTATCCGCCATTTTGTAAATTAATTAAAATTATCATAAAATCTAAAAGAAAAGATCTTTTAGATATTGCTTCTTTTGAATTTGCTGCATTATTGAGAAAAACTTTTTCTAATAGAATATTAGGGCCTGAGTACCCGAATGTAAGTCGTGTAAAGAATTTTTATATTAAAAACTTACTTTTAAAAATTGAAAATACGCATTCGTTTTCTAAAGCAAAAGAAATACTTTTTTCTAATATTAGTAGTTTAAAGCAAGATGATAGATTTAAATCAATTCGAATAACTCTTGATGTTGATCCTATTTAATGTAACTATATCTCTTGCCAAATATCACTATTTGGTAATGTTGCACTAATTATTATTTTTTGTTTTTTCACTGGATGAAAAAATTCTATATTTTTAGCATGTAAGCATATGCTTTTATCTTTATTACTTCTCTTAGCACCGTATTTTAAATCTCCCTTAATAATACATCCTATATTTGACAGCTGAACTCTAATTTGGTGATGCCTACCTGTTTTTGGAGTTATTTTTAGTAAAAAGAAATTTTTTGTGTTTTTAACAAGTTTGTATTTTAAAATACCTTTCTTGGCATTTTCTTCTTCAGAGACAAAAGATTTGTTCAACTTATTGTTTTTAATTAAGTAATTTTCAAGTATTTCTGATTCTTTTGGAGGTGCCTTTGAAACAATAGCCCAATAAGTCTTTTTGACTTGATTATTTCTAAATAAAAGATTCATTCTTGATAGTGATTTACTTGTCTTAGCAAAAACGACTACACCAGATGTCGGTCGGTCAATTCTATGTATTACTCCAAGAAAAATATTTCCTGGCTTATTGTATTTTTTTTTGATATAATTTTTTAGCTGTTCACTTAGTGGAGCGTCGCCTGTTTTGTCAGCTTGTACTATATCTCCAGCTTTTTTATTAATTGCAATTAAGTGATTATCTTCATAAATGATGTCAAGCATTAGTATTGTTCACTATTATTTGGGAAGTTTTTTGTTTTAACATCATTAACATATTTTTTTACAGCATTTGATATATCATCAAATAAATTTAAATATCTTCTTAAAAACCTAGGGTTAAATTCATGAGTCATACCAATCATATCATGACTAACCAAAACCTGACCATCAACTTCACTGCCAGCTCCAATTCCAATCACAGGAATTGTGATTTTTTTAGAAACCTGACTTGCTAATTTTGCAGGAACCTTTTCTAAAACTAACGCAAAGCATCCTGCTTCTTCTAATATTTTTGCATCATTTATTAATTTTTTTGCTTCTTCTTTTTCTCTTGCTCTTACAGTGTAAGTTCCAAATTTGTATATAGATTGAGGAGTTAGACCTAAGTGGCCCATGACAGGAATACCAGCAGATAGAACTCTTTGAACAGAATCTATTATTTCAGTTCCTCCTTCCAATTTAACAGCGTGACCGCCGCTCTCTTTCATTATCTTAATAGCTGAGTCAAGTGCTTTTTTTGAGTTTCCTTGGTACGAACCAAATGGCATATCAACCACAACAAGAGCTCTTTTTACTGCTCGAACTACAGAAGAGGCGTGGTATATCATTTGATCTAATGTAATTGGTAAAGTTGTTTCGTGACCAGCCATTACATTGGATGCCGAGTCCCCAACCAAAATCACATCAATTCCCCCATTATCAATGATTTTTGCCATAGTGTAATCATAAGCTGTTAGCATTGATATTTTCTCATGATTTTGCTTCATTTCAGCAAGACTGTGCGTAGTAACTCTTGAATATTTTCCAGTTTTTTTAGACATCTTATTTTTTTAGTGTAGTTATAATTGCATTATCAAAGCCCTTAGATTTAATTAAATTAAGATGATTTGCTGCATCTATTGTTGATTTGAACTTGCCTGAATAATAAATATATAGATTATTTGTATTTTTAGTGTACCACGTATCAATTAAATTTTCTAAAACAGAATTTGGTTGTTTTTGCATGAAAACTCCTAGCTGAATGGTATAAATTTCATTATAAATTTTTGTTTTTTTAAGTTCATTTTTTTTATTAGATATAGTTTCGATTTTATTTAATGAAACATTATTCGGATTAACATTATTCTTTTCAAAATCTTTTTTTACAAATAAATCCTTGAGTTTTGCATTGTTTTTTGATAATAAAAATATTCGATTTTTTGCTGTATCTAATTCAATTTGGATCTTGTTATTATGTGTTTTTAAACTGTCAACAATTGATGACTGTTTTATGGATAAAATTTCTAGCGATGAATTTTTTGATGTACTTTCATTTAGTTTTCTTTTTATTTCACTTGATTCATGTTGTAAATCTAACAACATACGGTCATAAGTTTGATTTTTAGATAAAAGATCTTTGTTTTTTTGTTCAGATCCTTTAAGATTTTGTTCAAGTTTATTAATTTTTAGCGTATAACTTTTAATATTTTTGGCATGACTTTTTTCTTGTTGAGAAATTTTATTTGTAAGTACTGAATTTTCAGATGTTAAATTATTTTTTTCTTGATTAGATTTTGACAGTGAGCTTTTGAATTTTGCAGAATTAGATTTTTCTTCATTGACTTGTTGCTCTAAGTTAGAAATTGAACTTTTCAGATTAGTTATTTCATCATTTTTTTCTTTGTTTATTTTTTTGATTTTAGCATTTTCACTATCTAATTTATTATTGATTCTAAGACTATTATCATATAAATTGTTTGTTGCATTTTTTTCGTTTTCTAGTAATTTTAATTTTGAATTTAATTCAATTATTGTTTTGTTGTAATTTTCTTTTTCTGATTTTATTTTGTCTTTTAGTTGATTTTTCGTTTTATCTAGAAGAGATAACTTGTTTTCTTTGTTTTTAATCTTATCTGAAAGTTTTGTATTTTCTTCAATAAGATTCGTGTTTTTATTAGTTAAAGTTGAGTTTTTTTCTTTTAGATTTTTATTTTTATTCTGAAGGAGGTCTAATTCGTTTTCCAATTTCTCGTTTTCTTTGTTTTTTTTATCTAAAAGAATAGATATGTCATCAAGTTTATTAATTTTATTTTCTTGCTTTTTTATACTCTTAACGTACTCATTATTAACACTAATCAAACTATCTTTCTCTTTGTTTAAGTTAGATAACTCTTCTTGATGTAGTGTCTCTTGAACTGTATATATGCTATTTAATTTGTCATACTTCTCTTCTATACTTTGAATTCTTTTACTTAATTTTTCAATTGTTTTTTCAGCGGTTAATCCTTCCAGATTACTTTTAGTTATTGAATCTTGATTTTTATCTTTAACAATAATATTAAAGTAGGATAAGCGTGCTTTGGTTTGAGGACTAATTATTATTCCGCAGGATCCACTTGTAAAGTCAGGGATGAAAAATGTCGTTATGAAATCATTGTTTATGTAAACATCATAGATGTTTTTTTCAGTTCTAATTTCAATATTATTAATTTCATCTATACCATTAATTGAAGTTTCTTTAATCCATCCATTATTTTTTTTACCACTTAAGATCTGATACTTATCTCTATTTAGTTGTTTAATCCTATACTGACCTTTTTTATCAATTTCAAATATTACAGCCCCCTCTGCATCTTTTTGAGCTTTTAAAATTAATCCAATACTGGCATTATTATTTTTTGAAGGACCAATTCTAATTGCAGTACGAATAATAAAATCTGATGCGTTGGAGTTATTAGCAAAAATTGCATATTCTGTATCACTGTTATGTCGACTTAAAAAATAATCTCCGTTATCAATAATAAAATAATTTTCACTGTCTGTTACAGTTTTAAAAACCTTGCTTCTTTTATTAAAGTCTTCATTGATTAAATCTTCCTTGAATTCAGAAGTGGAAATATTTTGCGAAAAGATTTTTGAACTTATTAGAAAAAATAAAGTTATTGTAATTAATCGTAGATTTGTCATCAGAAGTAAGTTTTGTTTCTTGCAAATTTATAAATTATGTCTATATTTTGTAATATAAATCAATAACTTTGCAGACATGAAAAAAATAACACTAATTGTTTCTTTAATTAATTTATTTCTAGTATCATGTAATTCAGATATTGAAGTTATTACTGATTGGAAAGAAACTAATGTAATATATGGGCTCTTAGATGCAAGTAAAGATACGCAGTATGTTAAAATTAACAAAGTATTTCTTGGAGAAGGAGACGCATATGAAATGGCTCAATTTCCTGACTCAATTAACCTTAATCCTTCTGAAATGTTGGTTTATTTACATAAGATAAATTTTCAAGACACGATTTTGTCAGTTATTTTAGACACAACACTAATGACTAAAGATTCATTACAAAGTAATGGTAGTGATCCGGGGTTTTTTTCATCTGATTATGATCAGAATATTATTTATAGAGCAGTTACTCCGCCGGATTTTTTTTCTAATAATTTTGACTATGCTATTTCTGTAGAAAATATAAGAACAGGAAATGTGTCCTATTCAGTTACTGAAGTAATAAATGATTTTAGTTTTTTAAATTTTAATTCAAATTTTAAGTTTGGATTTTATAATCCTTCCCTTCCAGATAGTTTAAGATTTTTAAATAAAACAATTGAATGGCAAAAGGTTAAAAATGGTCATATTTATCAGCTTGATATTAAATTTAATTATTTTGAAAATGGTATTCTAAAAAACTTAATATGGAGTCAAGATCTTGAAGAGTTTTCAGGAGCTAACATAATGCAATCAAAACTAGAAGGAGATAGGTTTTTTAATTTTCTTAGAACAAGACTTATCAAAGATGATGGTATTTTTAGAATTTTTGCAGGTATTGATTTAGTTATGACAGTAGGTACAGAAGACTTAAATACATATATTCAAGTAAATGAGCCTCTAAGCACTATAAATCAACAAAGACCTCAGTTTACAAATATTCAAAATGGTTTAGGACTTTTTTCTTCAAGATTCACTTATAGTGTAAACAATTTAGATTTGACTTTTGATACAAGAAATTATCTTATTGATGAGCTTGATAGAAATTTTCAATAATATGACTTTATGTCAGTCTTGACATCTAGTTGATTTATTAATTCTATATAAAATTGTCAATTTTGACAGTTTTTTTCTTTGGTATATTAATTGCAATAACAATGCAATAGATAACAATTTTAAATAAAAAAAAATGAGTAAAATTATAGGTATAGATTTAGGTACAACAAATTCATGTGTTTCTGTAATGGAAGGAAGTGAGCCAGTTGTGATACCTAACGCAGAGGGTGCAAGAACGACTCCTTCAATTGTTGCTTTTATTGAAGGAGGAGAAAGAAAGGTAGGTGATAGTGCTAAGAGACAGGCTATTACAAATCCAACCAAAACAATTGCATCTATAAAAAGGTTTATGGGTGAAAGCTTTTCTTCAATGTCAAAAGAAATTAAAAATGTTTCTTATAAAGTTGTGAAAGGTGACAATAATACACCTAGAGTAGATATAGATGGACGCTTGTATACACCTCAAGAAATTTCAGCAATGGTACTTCAAAAAATGAAGAAAACTGCAGAGGATTATTTAGGGACTTCCGTTACTCAAGCAGTTGTTACTGTCCCAGCATATTTTAACGATGCTCAAAGACAAGCTACTAAAGAAGCTGGTGAAATTGCTGGATTAAAAGTTGAAAGAATTATTAATGAGCCTACGGCAGCTGCATTAGCATATGGCTTAGATAAATCAACAGAAGATAAAACTATTGCTGTTTTTGACTTAGGTGGAGGTACATTTGATATATCAATACTTGAGCTTGGGGATGGTGTTTTTGAAGTGAAATCAACTAATGGTGATACTCATCTAGGAGGAGATGATTTTGATCAAGTTATTATTAATTGGTTAGCAGAGGAGTTTATTAAAGATGAAAAAATGGATTTAAGAGAAGATCCAATGGCTTTACAAAGATTAAAAGAAGCTGCAGAAAAAGCTAAAGTAGAATTATCTTCTTCATCTCAAACAGAGATTAATCTACCTTATGTTACAGCAACCTCTTCGGGACCTAAACACTTAGTAAGAACATTAACTAGGTCGCAATTTGAGCAATTGGCAGATAAATTAATTCAAGCGACTATTACTCCTTGTAAGCAAGCGGTTAAAGACGCAGGAATGACCCCTTCAGAAATAGATGAAGTAATTTTAGTTGGAGGATCTACAAGAATGCCAGCTATTCAAAAAGTTGTAGAAGATTATTTTGGAAAATCACCTTCAAAGGGAGTGAATCCCGACGAAGTTGTAGCTGTAGGTGCTGCTATTCAGGGTGGAGTTCTTACTGGAGATGTTACAGATGTACTTTTACTTGATGTAACTCCTCTTTCATTAGGAATTGAAACTATGGGTAGTGTAATGACTAAGTTAATTGAAGCTAATACGACAATTCCAACTAAGAAATCTGAAGTCTTTTCTACTGCTGCTGATAATCAACCAGCTGTTGATATCCATGTCCTACAAGGTGAAAGATCGATGGCTGCTGATAATAAATCAATTGGCCGATTTCAGCTTGCTGATATACCTCCAGCACCAAGAGGAGTTCCGCAAATTGAGGTAACTTTTGATATTGATGCTAATGGAATTTTAAATGTTTCGGCAAAGGATAAAGCTACAGGCAAGGAGCAGAACATAAAAATAGAGGCATCTTCAGGCTTATCTGATGATGATATTAAGAGAATGAAAGAAGAAGCAGAAGCAAATTCCGATGCAGATAAAAAAGCTAAAGAGACTGCTGATAAAATTAATGGAGCTGACGCTATGATTTTTCAAACTGAAAAACAGCTTAAAGAGTTTGGGGAAAAGTTGTCAGAAGATAAAAAGACTCCTATTAATGAAGCTTTGAATGAACTTAAAAAGGCTTATGAAAGTAAAGATATTGCTTTAATTGATTCTGCTATGGAAAAGATGAATGAAGCTTGGAAGTTAGCTTCTGAAGAGATGTATAAAGCAACTCAAGAAGCTGGAGTAAATAAGGATCAGAAATCTGAAAAAGGATCTGAAGCTGATGATGTAACAGATGTAGATTTTGAAGAAGTTAAAGAAGATAAATAATCTTTTTTAAAGTATATTTTAAAGCCCTGCAATTTTGTAGGGCTTTTTTTATATTTGCACTAAGAAACTTAATTTTTAGACTAAAAATTTATAATATGTTACTTGAAGGAAAAAATATTATTGTAACTGGAGGAAGTAGAGGTATTGGAAAGGGAATAGTAAAACTTTTTGCTGAAAATGGAGCTAATATTGCTTTTACATACAGATCATCAGATAATCAAGCAAGATCGTTAGAAAAAGATTTATCTCATCTAAAAAATAAGATAAGAGCTTATAAATCTGATGCGTCTTGTTATGAAAGCTCTGAAATTTTTGTTCAAAATGTATTAAGTGAGTTTGGTACTATTGATGTTTTGGTTAACAATGCTGGAATAACTAGAGATGGTTTGATAATGAGAATGTCAGAGAAAGATTTCAATGATGTTATGGATGCCAATATAAAATCAGTTTTTAATATGACAAAATTAGTTGTTGGTACTATGTTAAAGGCTAAATCAGGTTCAATAATTAACATGAGTTCAGTTGTAGGTGTAAAAGGAAATATTGGACAGTCAAATTATGCTGCTTCAAAAGCAGCAATAAATGGTTTTACAAAATCGATTGCTCAGGAGCTTGGTTCTAGAAATATTAGATGTAATTCTATTGCTCCTGGATTTATTCAAACAGAAATGACTGAATCATTAGATCAAGATGCAATTAAGAAGTGGACAGATAACATTCCATTAAAGAGAGGTGGTACAGTTGAAGATATTGCGAAAACTTCTATGTTTCTTGCGTCAGACCTATCTTCATATATAACTGGTCAGGTAATAAATGTATGTGGCGGAATGCTTACCTAGATGTTATTGCCATTTGAAATTGATTTATCATTAGTTGAGGTACTACTATTTCTAATATTGTCTTTACTGATTTCTTTTTTTCTCTATTTCAATATCAGAGATCGATTATCAAAACTTGCTGTAGTTTTATTAACTTCTCTCAGGACTTTTTTTCTGTTTTTTTTAATATTGTTAATTTATAACCCTAAAATTATATCTTTTCAAAAAATTGATAAAAAACCTATTTTAGTTTTTGCTAAAGATAATTCTAAGTCTGTAACTGACAATATAGATCAAAAAATACAGAAACTACATAGTAAGTTGTCAAGTAAATATGATATTGAGTTATTTTCATTTTCTGAAAATTTAATTGAGGGTTTATCTGATTCTAATTCTGGAAATTCAACTAATTATTCTAATTTATTTAATGATATTCATAATAAATTTGCAAATAAAAATTTATCATCTATTATTATTGCTACAGATGGATTATATAATAGAGGTTTAAATCCTGAGTACTTAGATTATGATTATCCTGTTCATTGTATTGCATTAGGAGATACAAATCAATATAATGATGTAAGGATCGAAAATGTTTTAAGTAATAAGTTTGCTTTTTTGAATGATGAAGTGCCTTTTGAAGTTTCTATTTCTTCATTTCTAGCTAAAAATCAAAAAACAAATTTATTAGTTTATAATAATGGTAAAAAAGTTTATGAGAAAGAAGTTAAACTAGAGATAAATAAGGATTTTTATCGATCTATAATCTACCTTCCTGTAAAATCTGTAGGATTGCAAAATTTTGATGTTATTGTTGATGTAGTTGAAAATGAAAAAAATATTCAAAATAACAAATTCAGTACAGTCATTGATGTTATTGATGACAGGCATGATATTTTAATTTTAAAAGACGGTGCATCTCCAGATTTATCAATATTTAAAAATTCTATTATAAATAATGTAAATTATAATATTGATATAAAAGATAAGTACGATAAAATCAACTTTGAAAAATATGATTTAGTAGCTTGTTTTAACTTTGATTCTTTACCGGTTTCCTTAATAAATAAGTCAATTCCACTAATCATTTTTAATGTAAATAAATATATTTTTACTCAAGTTGGCTCATCAGTTCAAGCTAGCATTTCTAATTCATCAAGTATTGGAGAAGTATCATTATCAAATACTTTTGATAAGTATGTGTTAAAGAAAGAAATGATCGATATTCTTAGTCAAATGCCTCCGTTATTTTCACGATGTTTCATCTATGATTATAATGAAAATATTGATGTTATTTTTTCACAAAAAATACTTAATTCAAATCTTACAAATCTTGCTATGTTTATTGAAAATTTTGAAAATAATAAATTAGCATTTATTAATTCTGAAGGTTGGTTTCTTTGGAAATATCTTGCTTTTAAAAATACAAATGAAAATGAAATTTTTAACGATATTTTTTTAAAGCTAACTAAATATCTTTTGCATAGTACCAATAATAATTTGTTTGATATACAGTTTGAAAGAAGCTATTTCGAAAATGAAGAGATAGTTATTTCTGCTTCTATAATTAATGAGTTATTTCAAAAAGTAAATAATAGAAAATTATTTTTTAATTTATTTAACAAAAAGGGAGATAAATTTATTTATAATTTTGATAATATAAATAATCAATTATTTGTTAATATTGGAGTATTAGATACAGGAGAATATACATTTAATGTTTCTAATGATGCTGATAGTATTTTAAAGAGTGGTTCTTTTAAAATTGTTAAGAACGAATTAGAAATGAAAGATATTTCTGCTAATCATAAAATACTTCAAAAAATTTCAAATTTAAGTAAAGGTGAATTGTTCTATCCAAGTGATATGGATGCTTTATCTGATAAATTATTTCAAAAAGCCAAAAATAAAAAATTGATTTTAAAAAATAGACTCTCAGATTTAATTGATTTCACTTGGTTATTATTAATTTCTTTAATGTTAATTTTTGCTGAGTGGTTTTTTAGAAAATATTATTCATTAATTTAGTTATTGAATATTTATTTTTTTGCATTTTTGTAAACTTATTATGTTTATTGTTTTATTAAAAAAATTAAAATGGAAAATCAAGGAATACCAAAGCCAATACTAATAATTGGAGCAGTTGTTATTTTAGGCTTTATTTTAAGCTCAAAAATGTTTTATAATATTGAACCTGGTCAACAGGCAATACAATTTAAAACTTTATCTGGGGGTCTAGATAAAGAAACTATGTATACTCAAGGTTTAAATATTATTGCTCCATGGAATCGACTAGAAGTGTATGATATTAAATTTCAATCTACTGCTGAGGTAATGGAAGTTTTATCAGTCGATGGATTGCAGATAAAAATTGATCTTTCTTTTCGTTATAACCCTATTCCAGATAAAATAGGATACCTTCATGATGAAATTGGTAGAGATTATCTCGAAAGAATTATAAAACCAGAAATTAGATCAATTACAAGAGAAATTGTTGGTAATTATGAAGCAGAAGAATTATATTCTAAAGGAGGAATTAAATCTATTGAGGAACAAATTTCAGATAAAGCAAAAAAATCTCTTAAAAAGAAGTTCATTACATTAGATGCAATATTAATTAAAGATATTTCATTGCCTCAAAAATTACGTGCGGGTATCGAAAAGAAACTTGTTCAAGAACAAGAAGCTCTGGAGTATAAATTTAAGATAGAAAAAGAGCAGAAAGAAGCCGAGAGAAAAAAAATTGAAGCTGATGGTATCGCTGAGTTTCAAAGAATTGTAAACAAAACAATTACCCCTGAACTTCTTAAGTGGAAAGGAGTAGAGGCAACTCAAGAAATTGCTAAATCAAATAATTCTAAAACAATTGTTATAGGAAATGGATCTGATGACTTGCCAATAATTTTGGGGCAATAATACTAACTTGATATCGTTTAATCAAAAAATATAATATGAAAAAAATACTAATATTTTCTCTTATTGCGTTAATTCCTTTTATGAGTTTTTCTCAAAAGAGAAGTAAAAATAAAACAGAGTCTTTTGAAAATTATAATCATGAATTTATGATTATTACAGTATATACTTCTTCGGCTACATCTTCTGATATTGTTGGTGTTCCAGGTGAAAGACCTAAAAATAGAGTTAAAGTTTCTTTTGATTTTGGAGGTGAAAAAATTGATGAAGACTTAATGGAAAGAAAATACAAATCTCCTGCTCATGCCATAAATGAAGCCTCTAAAAAAGGCTGGGAGTTTATTAACTCTAGTGTAATATTAATTGGTCAAAATCAGGCTCATTATTATTATATGAAACGAAAAAAATAAAATAGTCTAATTAAAGACTATTTTGTTCTTTTCCATTTAAAAATACCTTTTGGATTAAATTTTCTCCAAAGCTGTATGGAATAAAATCTATGCTAGAAATCTTTTTTGTTATAAAAAAGTTTGCTTTTTTTCCGATACAAATACTTCCAAGTTCATCTTCTACACCCATAGCGTAAGCGGAATTTATTGTCATTGCATTTATCACCTCATTTGGAGTCATTTTTAGTTTTATACAAGCTAAAGATCCAACAAAATTCATGTTATAACTTGGGGAGGATCCAGGGTTATAATCAGTTGCTAGAGCTACTGGAAGACCATAATCAATTATTTTTCTTGCTTCGCTATACTTCATGTCTAGAAAAAATGAGCAGCTAGGAAGTAAAGTTGGCATACAATGACTTCCTTTTAAGATCTCCAAATCTTCATTAGAAATTTCTTCTAAATGATCCACAGAGATTGCTCCATTTTCTACAGATGCTTTTACTCCTCCAATAATGTTGAATTGATTAACATGAGTTTTTGATCGAATCCCAAACTTATTTGCTGCTTGTAGTAATTTTTCAGTATCATAAGTATTAAAGTATCCAATTTCACAAAAAATATCTACAAATTCAGCAAGTTTTTCTTTTGCAATTATTGGAAGCATTTCCTTGATAACTAGATCTAGATATTTTTGTTTATTGTTCTTAAATTCAGATGGGATAGCATGGGCTCCTAAAAATGTAGCTTTTATCTTGGCATCTGAGTTTTCTTTTAGTTTTTTTATAACTCTTAAAATTTTAAGTTCAGATTCTAAATTTAGGCCATAACCACTTTTAATTTCTATAGCTCCTGTACCAAGTTGAATAGCATTATTTAATCTTTCTAATGATTTTTCATAAAGCTCATCTTCATCAATATTTTTAATTTTTTTAGCTGAGTTAAGAATTCCTCCTCCATTTTCAGCGATTTCTTGGTATGACAATCCATTTATCTTATCAATGAATTCTTTTTCTCTTGAATCTGCAAATACAAGATGAGTGTGACTATCACAATATGTTGGAAAAACCATTCCTCCCTCAGCATCTATAATTTCAGTATTATTCCAATCATCTATTCCATTCCATTCTGACATGCTACCAAATGAGACTATAGTGTCATTTTCAATTTCTATAAATGCATTTTTAACATATGATATATTCTGCATATCTTTTCCAGATACCCATTTTCTTTTTTTTTGCTCTGTTTGAACTATTTTCGAGATATTTTTAATTATTTTTTTCATTTTAACAAATGTACAAAAAATCACTTTTATTTTCATTTATGTTATCTTTGTAAAATGAGAAATTCTATTGGTAATGTTTTAAAACTAACTACATTTGGTGAATCTCATGGTCATTCTATTGGAGGTGTTATTGATGGAATACCAGCTGGAATATACATCGATTTAGATAAAGTTCAATTGCAGTTAAATAGAAGAAGACCTGGTCAAAGTGACATTGTTTCTTCTAGAAATGAAAGTGATAAAGTTGAATTTTTATCTGGACTCAATAACAACGTTACTTTAGGTTCTCCAATTGGATTTATAATTAAGAATTTAGATCAAATAAGTAAAGATTACGATAATTTACAAAATGTTTTTCGACCATCACACGCTGATTTTACATATTTTAAAAAGTATGGGATTAGAGACTATAAGGGAGGAGGAAGATCTTCCGCTAGAGAAACAGCATGTAGAGTTGTAGCTGGAAGTATTGCAAGTCAAATTCTTGAGATTTTAGGTGTTAATCTTTTTGCCTATGTATGTAAAATTGGATCAATTAGACTTGATTCTCATTATAGTAATTTAAATTTAAATAATGTTTATCACAGTGATGTAAGATGTCCAGACGAAAATATATCTAATCAAATGATTTCAGAAATTAAAGCAGTAAGAAAAGATGGAGATTCTATTGGAGGAGAGATTTTTGCTGTAGCAAAGGGAGTTCCTTCTGGATTAGGAGAACCAGTTTTTGATAAGTTACATGCAAATATAGGTAAAGCCATGCTTAGTATTAACGCTGTACATTCATTTAAGTATGGATTTTTCAATAAAGACATATCTTCAAGTAAAGGAAGTGATGTTAATGATGTTTTTTTAGATGCTTCAGGAAAAACTAAGACAAATTTTTCTGGAGGAATACAAGGAGGTATAAGTAATGGTAATGATATATATTTCAAATTAGGATTCAAACCTATTTCTACAATTATGAAAAAACAAAATTCTATTGATTCTGATGGAAATAAAATTGATTTTATGTCCAAAGGAAGACATGATTCTTGTGTTGTGCCTAGAGCAGTCCCAATAGTTGAAAGTATGTTAGCAATTGTGTTGTTAGACTTTTATCTTTTAAGCAAATTAAATAAGTTATAGTTAAAGTATTATGAGATTTTATTTATTAATAATTTTTTTACCAATTTCCTTAATATCCCAAGTCAATTATAATATTACCGTTAATTCAAGTAGTGCATACAACGGGAATTTGTTTTTTCATCAAGGAGGCACCCCTCCTGGATGGAATGGCCCAGGTGCTCCTCCAAGACCTGTGAAAATTTTAGATTCATTAGGTAATGAAATATTTTCTGAAGTTTGGGGTAAGAAAGGATGGGATTTTAAAGTCAATATTAATAATACTATTACTTTCTATGATAGATTAACTAAGGGTTGGTTTGTAATGGATTCACTACAAAATATCATTGATTCAGTTTATGCTAAAAATGGATATATTGCTGACAATCATGATTTTCTAGCCTTAGAAAATGGAAACTATGTACTGTTTTGTTATGACGAACAGCCATATGCTATGGATACTGTTGTGGTCGGAGGAAATCCTAATGCTGTAATTGAAGGTTTAGTTATTCAAGAACTAGATTCTAACCATAATGTAATTTTTGAATGGAAAAGTTGGGACCATTTTCATATTACAGATAACCAGTATTTATATCCTTGGACTAATGCTAATCTCCCTTTTATACATACTAATTCAATTGATATAGATTTTGATGGGCATTTTATTATTTCAAATAGAAATTTAGATGAAGTAACAAAGATTAATAGAACTAATGGTGAGATAATTTGGAGATGGGGTGGTTCGCAAAATGAGTTTGTTTTTGTTAATGATTATCCTTTTACACATCAACATACTGTAAGAAGTTTAGGCAATAATAAATACCTAATGTATGATAATGGAAACTTTAGTTCTCAGTACGTCGGTAGTAATATTTCTAGAGCTGTAGAATATGTTTTAGATACTGTTTTAATGACGGCTACAAAGGTTTGGGAATTTGTCCATCCAGATTCATTGTATACTCCCTCAATTGGCTCTGCACAAAGATTGCCAAATGGAAATACACTTATTAATTTTGGTAATTTACAATCTCTGAATATTGGTTCAATTATTACTGAAGTTGACTCTGGTGGGCAAATTGTTTTTCAATTGGAATATGATAATGGAGGAAATTTATACAGAGCTCATAAATTTAATTGGTTTTTTCAAAATGAAATTTTTGGATGTACAGATAGCTTAGCATGTAATTACAATCAATCAGCTAACTTTGATGACAGTAGTTGCTGTTACAATTCCCCAGAATTAATGTTAAACGTTTCTGATTGTGATTTCTATATCTTTGATGATTTGATTTATGATTCTACAGGTATTTATACTTTTTCATTTTTAAATAATTGTGGATGTGACAGCATTGTTTTTTTAGATTTAGAAATTCTAAATAGTGATTCTACTTTTATAGTTGATACAGCAATTGATTACTATAATTTTAATGATAATATCATATTTAACTCTGGAAATTATGTTGATTTTTTGGTTAATTCTGAAGGATGTGATAGTATTGTAAATCTTGAGTTAGTTATATTGAATGAAACTAATGTTAGTGAAATTTCTTTTAACGATAATAAAAAAATTGTAAGAATTGTAGATTTACTAGGTAGAGAAAGTAATTTTGGAAAGAATAAAATTTCATTTTATATATATAAAGATGGTTTTATTCATAGAAAAGTTTCTTTTTAAAAAAATAATATGAAAAAGATTGCACTTTATTGGAAGATTATAATTGGTATGGCTCTAGGAATTTTGTATGGAGTTATTGCTTCAAGAATTAATTTAGAACATTTTACATTTAATTGGATTAAACCTTGGGGAATAATTTTTATTAATTTACTTAAGTTAATTGCAGTTCCACTTATCTTTGCTTCAATTCTTAAAGGAATTACATCTTTATTTGATGTTTCAAAATTGTCCAGAATAGGAGGTAAGACAATTGTATTATATTTAATTTCAACTATTTTATCTGTATCAATTGGTTTGATTTTAGTAAATTCTATCGAGCCTGGAGTTGGTTTTAATATTGATTCACTTGAAGTAAAATCAAATTCATCTGATTTGAGTAATAAAATAGATAATGCCGACCAATTGATAAATTCAGGACCACTTAAACCAATTATTGATGTTGTTCCAGAAAATATGTTTTTTTCTGCTAGTGATAATAGAAATATGCTTCAAATTATTTTTATTTCAATATTATTTGGAATCGCAATTTTAACGCTTCCACATGAAAAAACTAAACATTTTAAATATTTCATCAATAATTTAAATGATATTATTTTAAAAATAGTTGATTTAATTATGTTGATTTCTCCTTATGGTGTTTTTGCTTTGATTGCAAGCTTGATTGTTGATTTTGGAGGAGATCAAGAATTGTTTATTGTATTAGGTAAGTATTCTGGAACTGTAATAATTGGTCTTTTGTTAATGGCTTTATGTATTTATCCTCTGATAATAAATATTTTTACTAATATAAAATTTTTAAATTTTATTAAAAGTATATTGCCTGCACAAATGCTTGCTTTTTCTACAAGTTCAAGCGCAGCAACTTTGCCAGTCACGATGAAGAATTGTGAAAGTAGCTTAGGTATTTCAAAGCAAGTAAGTTCATTTGTTTTGCCATTAGGGGCAACAATCAATATGGATGGCACTTCTCTTTATCAATCTGTTGCGGCTGTCTTTATAGCTCAGGTATTTGGGTTTTCACTGGACTTTACTGATCAGCTAACAATTGTTTTAACTGCAACTTTAGCTTCTGTTGGTGCAGCTGCTGTTCCGGGTGCAGGAATGATTATGTTAATAATTGTCCTTGAATCTGTTCCATCGCTCCCGTCTGATATTATTGCTCCAGGTATTGCACTTATTTTTGGAGTTGATAGAATACTTGATATGTTGCGAACTGTTGTTAATGTTACTGGAGATGCTACAGTAGCTACAGTTGTTGACTATAGTGAAAGAAAAAATAATTAATTTTTTATAATTTAGTTATGCGTTTTTTTATTGCATTTTTTCTTTTTTTTATATGTTTTTTTTCACACTCTCAAGAATGTGATTTACAAAAGAGAAAGCATAAAAAAAACTTTAAAAAAATTGAAAGCTTAATAGAAGATGGTAATTTTTATCAGGCTCTTGATATCATTGCTAAACAAAATAATGAACCAATGTTTCAGCTTTTAAAAGCTGAAATACATTTTTTAAGAGGAGATTACTATAAGGTTGAGAAGATTTCTTTGGACCTAATAGATATTTGTCCAAATCTTTCTAAATCGTATTATTTTCTTGGATATCTTTCATTTCAGTATAAAGATTATGAGAAGGCATATAATTATTTAGAAATGTCTTTAAATCTTGGTATTTCACAAAAATATAAAGAGTCATCTAATGATCTTTTGGAAAAATCTAGAATGCTACTAGACATAATTAATAATCCTGTTGATTTTAATCCGAAATTAGTTCAAGGTGTTTCATCTAAATATGATGAATATTTGCCTATGTTATCGCCTGATCAAAGTTTATTTTTTTTTACTAGAAGGTTGGATAAATCTACATTTAGTTCGATAACTCAAAATACTGTTGAAGAATTTACTTTAAGTTTTAGAGACGGAACTTCTTATACTAATGGTCAACCTTTGTCACATCCATTCAATATTGATTATAATGAAGGAGGGGCCTCAATAACTATAGATAATAGAATCTTGTACTTTACTAAGTGTAGTAGAGAAAATTCTAACTATAATAATTGTGATATTTTTTTTGTTAAGTTTATTGATAATAATTGGTCAGAAATTTATTCTTTTTCAGAAAAAATTTCTGGTAAAAAAACATGGGAGTCACAACCAACTGTTTCTTCTGATGGAAAAACTATTATATTTTCTAGTGATAGGAGTGGAGGTTATGGTGAAACTGATTTATACGAAATTAAATTAAATAATGGAGTGTGGTCAGATCCAGTTAATTTAGGTTCGCGAATTAATAGTGTGAAATCTGAAAAATCTCCCTTTTTGCATACAGATGGTAAAACACTTTTTTTTGCTTCTGATTATTTCCCAAGTCTTGGAGGTTATGATATTTTTTTTAGTAGAAAAGATTCAATTGGAGAGTGGTCTGAACCTAAAAATATAGGTTTTCCAGTTAATACTGAAAATGATGAGTTCTCTTTTATTGTCAGTACGGATGGAAGGAAGGGTTATTTTGCATCTAATAGTATTATTGATAGTTTTAACGGATGGAATATTTATTCTTTTGATTTAGATGAAGAAATTAAGCCAGAACGAGTTTTGTTTTTAAATGGAGAGGTTATGTCAGAAGATGGTAGTATTGTTGATGATGTGAGCATAGAAATAAAAAATTTAGAAACAAATGAGGTTGAGGTGGTAAAGGTTAATAAAGGAAAGTATGTTACTTCATTAGTTTTGTCAAAAGATGATAATGTATTAATTACAATTAAAAAAAAAGGTTTTAACTTTTCTTCAAAATTCATTAGTTCAAAAGACTCAAGTTTCAATTCTCCTTCATGTCTAAATTTTGATTTACAAAAGTTAGAAAAGGATAAAAGTTTCATTATTGATAATATTTATTTTGATAATAATTCCTATGAAATTAAAGAGTTATCTGAGAGTGTTTTGTCGGAGTTTTCTGAATATTTAGATATTAATTCTAATTTAATAATTGAAATTCAAGGATTTACAGATAATGCTGGTTCTTCAATACATAATCAATTATTGTCAGAAAAAAGAGCAAACTCTGTATTAAAATATTTACTTGAACTAGGTATTGATAAAACAAGGTTAAGTTCCGCAGGTTATGGTGAGGAAAATCCAAAATACAGCAACGATAGTGAAGTTGGTAGATCTAAAAATAGACGGACTGAATTAAAAGTTCTTTCTTATTAAGATTTTATCTTATTTCTTTGATTCTTGCTTTTTTACCAGTTAATTTTCTCAGATAGTAAATTCTTGACCTTCTTACTTTACCTTTTTTATTAACAACAATTTTTTCAATAAGTGGAGAGTTTAGTGGGAATATTCTTTCAACTGATACTGAATGAGACATTTTTTTTACAGTACACGTTTCAGTAGCCCCTGAACCTTTTCGTTGAATTACATCTCCTTTGAAAAGTTGAGTTCTTTGTTTGTCTCCTTCTTTAATAGTGTAGTATACAGTTATGTTGTCACCAGATTTGAATGCTGGTAGATTTTTATTAGGAGTCAATTCATCTGCTACTAACTTGGTGATGTTCATTTTTTTGTTTTTATAATTTAAAAAAGGTCTGCAATATTACATATAATTTTTCAATTTACTTTAAAAATTATAATTATTATTTCAATAAATCTGGTCTGAGATTTTTCGTTCTTTCTAAAGCTTGATTTTCTCTCCATTCTTCAATAGCTTTTTGGTCACCCGACAGAAGAATTTTTGGAGTCTTCATACCCTTGTATACCTCTGGTCTTGTGTAAACTGGAGGGGCAAGAAGATTGTCTTGAAAAGAATCTGTAAGAGCTGATGTTTCGTTAGATATTACCCCTGGTATTAATCTGACTATTGCATCAGTAAGTATTGCTGCAGGAACTTCTCCTCCAGTTAAAACATAATCTCCAATGCTTATTTCTTTTGTTATGTGAAGGGATCTAATTCTATGATCAATTCCTTTGTAATGTCCGCATAATAAAATTATATTTTTTTTTACAGATAAATAGTTGCAGATCTTTTGGTTGAGTAATTTTCCGTCAGGAGATAGGTAAATAATTTCATCATATTTTCTTTCTTCTTTAAGCTTAGAAATGCATTTGTCTATAGGTTCAATTGTAAGTACCATTCCTGCTCCTCCTCCAAACTGATAGTCGTCAATTTTTTTTTGTTTGTTGTTTGAATAGTCACGAATATCATGAACTTCAATGCTGACATGTTTTAGTTTTTTTGCTCTTTTTAAAATTGAGTATTCAAAAATATTCTTAAAAAAAGATGGAAATATTGTAATGATATCTATTCTCATTTTGCTAAGTTACAAAACTTTAAAAAACCTTTTTTATGTATTTTTTAGCCATGTCATTTTGTCATGAATATTTTTTAAAATGCTTGTAATCAGTATTTTAATATTTATTATATTAAGTAAAAGATAATATATAATATTTAATATTTAAAAATTAAAATTAGTACATAATTTCTTTATTTTTTTGTTTAATTTATATAATTTTATGGAAATATTATTATGAAAATTTCAATTTGCTTTTTTCTGTTCGTTTGTTTTTTTAATTGTTTAATGTCACAAACAAATGACAATTCAATTGACACTAACTTGTCTCTGATAGAAAAAAAATTTGAGGACTCGATAAAAAAAATAAATAAAAATTCATTAATTTTTACAAATTCAAGAGTTGATTTTAATAAGGGAATTAATTTTTATAATATGGCTAATTATAAAGAGGCAATTTTATGTTTTAAAAACTCTATATCAATAGATTCTTCTTTTTCTAAATCTTATTACTTTTTAGCACTTTCATATGATAAAATTAATGATTCTTTAGCTATACAAAATTATAAGTTAGCTTTTAGTTTTGACTCTACTAATTTTGATCCTCTTTATTCATTATCTCAGTATTATAAAGCACGATTGAATTATAATCAATCCAAGCTTATTCTTGATATTATTCTAAAAATAGATCGTAAACAATATCAGGCATATTATGATATTGGAGTTTTATCCTACCTACAATTAAATTATATTGATGCAATTACTTCTTTTAGTAAAGCAATAGATTTAAAATCTGATTATAATTTCTTTAATGACAGAGCATCCTGTTATAGATTGTTGGATAGTAACCATCTTGCTATAAAGGATTATTTGTCCTCAATTAATATAAATCCTGACGAGTCTTTTGTCTATAATAATTTAGCATCAACTTATAATCACATAGGAGATTTTGAAAATGCTCATAAGTATTGTAGTCTTTCGATTGAGAAAGATCCAAATTATATTTTAGCATATAATACTCGTGCAACAGTATATATTAAATTTGACAAACTTGAATATGCTTTAAAGGATATTAACTTAGCATTAAGTATTGATAGTAGTTATTCTCCTTTATATAATAACAAGGGAATAATTTTATATAAGACGGAAAAATATGTTCAAGCCTTGGAAAATTTCAACAAAGCAATTTCAATAGATAATAATTATGCAAAAGCCTACATGAATCGTGGAATTACTAGACAAGTACTAAGAGATGAAGTTGGTGCTTGTGATGATTGGAATAAAGCAAAGGAACTAGGAATAAAACTTGCTAATACATATATAATAAATGATTGCAATTAGATATTTTTTGTGTTTTACTTTTTTTCATTGTGTTAATTTATCAAAAGCACAAAACATTGAATTTACTAAATCAAATTTTAAATCAAATAAGGAAGCTTTAAAAGCAGCGAAAAAACAGATTAAAAATGGAGATAAGTATAGAGAAATTTCTATTGATTTATTTCTGAAAAACAAACAATCACATGATGAAGCATCAAAAGCTTTATATTTTTATGATCAAGCAAATTTGTTTAATCCAAATAATGCAGATTTAAATTTCAAAATTGGTAGTTCATTGTTGCTAACTAATAATAAAGAGCTTGCTATTAGTTATATTTTAAATGCTGAAAATCTTTATGTAAAAATTCCTGACGAATTTTATTTTTATAAAGCACTAACACTTCATTTAAATCATCAATTTGATTCAGCCATTTTTATTTTAGAAAATTTTCTTAAAAATTCTTCAAAAAAAATATTGAAAAAATATTCATTAATTGCTTATCAATATATTAATCAATGTAATAATGCAATAGATTTAAATAATCATAATAATAAGGTTTGGATAGATAATCTGAATGACATTAATTCAATTTATGATGAAATAAATCCATGTATTACTGCAGATAGAGAAATTTTATTTTTTTCATCAAATAGACCTAATAAATGGGATGCCGATATGTATGATAATTTTAATTACGATATATATACTTCAACATTAAATTCTAGAAAATACACTAGATTTGAGCCATTAACGGATTTTAATTCTGAACTAAATGATATTGTTTCAGCTGTTTCTTATGACGGACAAAGAGTTATGTTATATAGAGAGGAAGATAATAATCTTGACATTTTTGAATCTCAACTAAATGGTTTAAAATGGGGCTTGCTAAGTCGAAAAATGGGAGAGAAGCTTAGGGGAGGTAATACATTAAAGGATGAAACTTATGCATCATATGAGCCAGCAGACCTAAGAATATATTACACAACTAATGCTTATGGGGAAAGTAAAGATATTTATTTTTCTGGTATTATGAATAGAGAGAGAAATATCTGGGGGACTGGTCATAGTGCGGGTATAATTAATACTAGTTTAGATGAAGAATCTATTTTTATTCATCCTGATGGAAAAACAATGTATTTTTCTTCAAAAGGTCATAATTCCATTGGAGGATATGACATATTTGTTTCATATATGGATGATCTTGGTCATTGGGGAAAACCAATAAATATGGGCTCTGATATTAATACTCCATACGATGAACTATTTTACAAAGAGAATCCTAGTGGAAAATATGCTATTCTGTCATCTAATCGACCAGGTGGAAAAGGTGGTTTTGATATTTACAAACTTACATATAAGGGAGCTAAAAAACCTTTACTATTAGATTCGGAAAATCAACTTATCTCTAGCATTGATTTTCCTGTTCAAGATCCAATAAAAGAGGAGTATATTGACATTAAGGAAAAATCATTAACAGTTTTTAAAGGAAATGTAATTGATAATATTACAAAACACCCTATTAAAGCTAAAATAAATATCTATAAGAATGAGAGCGGAAATTTGTATACTTCATGCTATTCAAATGTTTCCACAGGAAAATTTATGTTATCTCTTCCTTCTGGATTTAATTATGGAATTTCTTTAGAAGCTCAGGATTATCTTTTTCACTCTGAAAATTTTAATATTCCTAAAAATGATGGATTTAATATAGTAAGTAAAGAAATTGAATTAAAAAGTGTTAAGATCGGAAGTAAAATTGAGCTTAAAAATGTATTCTTTAACTCTGCTAAATGGGACATATTGTCTGATTCATATGCTGAGCTTGATAGACTAATAGATTTTATGATAGAATTTCAGTCTTTAAAAATAGAAATTTCAGGATATACAGATAATGTTGGTTCTGAATCATTTAACCATTTGTTATCTCAAAAAAGAGCAGAAGCTGTTGTAAATTATTTAGTTGAAAATGGTATAGGAAGCGAAAGATTAATTGCAATTGGTTACGGACAAAAAAATCCTGTTTCTTCAAATAGCACTATAGAAGGAAGAGCTGCGAACAGAAGAACAGAATTTAAGATTATTGAAAATTAAAAAATTGATATTTTTTTAAAATTGTTTTTGGATCTAATTACGTAGTTTCCTTTTTTTAGTTTACCAAGAAATATCTTTTCTTTTTTACTATATATGACCTCTTTCCCGTTCATATCAACAACTGTTATTTCACTTCTATTTTCATTAGTAATAATTTTTAATTTTTGATTATATAAAAAATTATTGTTCTTATAAAGATTTAATTGAGAGCTTATTAGGCTTTCATTTATATTTATAGATGTAGAATGATACGTATCTCCTGCATTAGTCCCGTCACCATTACTAGCAATAAATGCAGCATAAAAAGACACATCTCCAGTTCCTTGATTAGGTGCCTCCCAGTTCATGGTCCAGCTTTTTAAGTTACTACTAATAGTTCCAGCAGATTTATGTGTTATTGCACTATTATTATTTGTAAGTTTTGTTTCTGTTGTATTTGTGACAATAAATGTTCCAGTTTTATTAGAATTTGTATTATTTTCTTCCGATGTAATTTCAAATCCAAATTTATTAATACCGTTTTGATTAACTGTAGCAGTTATTGTATAAACCTCTCCTGGAATATATCCTGTTTCGGGAATATTAGTTTCAATAGTTGCCCCATTATCAGTTCCAGCATAATGACATTGTGTACAGCTATTTCCATCATTAGGAGACCCAGTTTTTCCGCCTATCGATCCGGAAGTATTAGAGTCAGATATTTTTGGAAAGAAAAAAACACCAACAAAAATTACTATTAAAAGGTAAAATAAATTTTTCATTTTTTTGTTTGTTCTCAAATATAATTTTTTTTAGTAACATAATGATTGTATCTTTTTTAATGTAAAAGTTATATTTGCATACATGGAAAATTCATCTCTCATACTTGATCAGCTAAATATTGACAAAAAAATCACCAGAATTGCGTGGGAAATTTACGAAGATAATATTCAACACGATACTATTTATCTCATTGGTATTTGTGGAAGAGGAGAAATTTTGGCTTCTAAATTAGGTGAAGAAATCTCTAAAATTTCTTCAATAAAAGTTAATTTAGTAGTTTTAAATATTAATAAGGATAATCCAATTGAAGTAAATTTATCATTTGATTTGAAATCTTTGTCAAATAAAGTAGTTGTTTTAGTTGATGATGTTTTAAATACAGGTAAGACTTTAATGTACTCTTGTCAGTTTCTTTTAACAATTAATTTACTTAAGTTAAACACAGTTGTTTTAGTAGAGAGATTGCATAATAACTATCCAATTAAAGCTAATTATGTTGGACTTTCACTTGCTACAACATTACAAAATTATGTTACAGTAATACTAGAAGGAAATAGGAAGGGCGTCTATCTTTCTTAATACTTCATTAATGGAAAGATCTGATATATCAATAGTAAATTGAGCTTTAGAATAAACCTTTTCTCTTTTAACTAAATTTTTTTCAATATATTCAAGTAAATTATTAGGTTTAATTTTGATAAGATTTGGTCTAGATTTAATATTTTTTTTAATTCTTGAAAATATAGCTTTTCCATTTGATTTTAAATAAATACTCTTTCCATTTTCGTTTATATATTGCATATTTCTATTGAAAATTGGAAGTCCACCACCACAAGAAACTATGCAATGATCTGAAATTTTTCTTAGTGTTAGCATTTCAAGTTCCCTAAAATATTTTTCACCATGAAAATTAAAAATATCTACAATACTAATTCCTTCATTTTTCTCAATTTCTTCATCTGTATCAATGAAATTAATATTTTTTTTTTCAGATAATTTTTTTCCAATAGTAGTTTTTCCAACACCAGAAAACCCAACAAGATAAACCATATTGCTTAGTTTTTTTTTCAATTGTAAATATTTTTAAATTTTTAGTAAAATTATCAGAAAAAAAGAAAAAATGGTAAATTAAAAATAATATATTTGCAGCCGAATTATTTCGACCTGGTAGCTCAGTTGGTAGAGCAACGCCCTTTTAAGGCGTGGGTCCTGGGTTCGAGCCCCAGCCAGGTCACTTTAATGGGGTCTTTATTTTTTAAGATCCCATTTTTGTTGCCCAGATGCTGAAATTGGTAGACAGGCATGATTGAGGGTCATGTATCCCAAGGATGTGCGGGTTCGAGTCCCGCTCTGGGCACTTAACTTCCAACTCTTTTACATTTAAATCCTTTTATTTCAAGATATTTAATAATTTCTTGTCGAATATCTCCTTGTATTATTATATTGTTATCCTTTACACTTCCTCCAACACCAAATTTAACTTTTATTTCTGAACACAATTTTTTCTTATATTCTTTACTTCCAATTAAATTTTTAATATGAACACTTTTTTTTCTTCCTTTATGACTAATTTTATAAACATCAAGAGTTTGATGTATATCTAAACTAATTATACTTTTTTTTTCTTCTACTGTTTTTTCTATTCCAAAATTTGGATTTGTAGAGTAAACTATTCCTCCTTTATTTTTTTTCATTAGGTTTTAAGATTTTGAGTGAATTTTTATGGATTTTTATATTTAATTTTTTTTCAGTGTTGTATGTTTCTCCATCTACATGAACTAAGTCAGTTTTAGAATTTATAATTATCTCATTACATCTTATAATTTTTACATATTTAAATGTATGAATTTTTCCAGTAAATAATTTAAATATAAAGATTGGCATTAGCCATTTTGTAAAATTTTCTACTATTATAACTTCAAAAATACCGTCATTTATATTTGACAAAGGAGATATAATTGCATTGTTTCCGTACTGACTAGCATTAGCTAGTGAAATAAAAAACGCATTAAATACATGTTTTTTATTTTTTTGAATAATTTCATATTTATTTGCATTATAACTTAGTTCACTTAATACTAGTTTTATATAGCTAATAAATCCTCTTTTTTTTAAATTTTTGAATTTATGCGCAATATGCGCATCAAATCCTGTACCACTTACGTTTATAAATGGTATTTTGTTTATTGAGCATGTATCAATATTACTAATCTTGCCTTTTTTAATCTGATTAATAGCTGATTTGATATTTTGACTCATACCAATGTGTCTAGCAAACCCATTTCCTGAACCACAAGGAATAATTCCAAGTATTATTTTTGAATAAATTAATGATTTTACACATTCATTAACAGTACCATCGCCTCCAACAGCAATAATAATATCAATGTCTTCTTTTAAAGATTTTTTACAAATACTGGAAGCATCACCAGTTTTTTTTGTGAAATACAAATCATAATTTTGATATTCTTCAAAAATAATTTTTTCAATATCTTTTTGCTTTCCTGTTCCTGAAATAGGATTAACTATAAATCTAGTTTTCATATTTTAAGTTATTGTCAAGCATTCTATTATTAAATTCTTGTTTTATTGCTTTTAAAAGATTGATTTCATGTAGATTTGATTTGATAACTTTTTTATTATCCCAATCACTGTAAAATTTGAATTTATCTTTTTTATTAACAATTATACTATTATTTGTAATTAATCTATAGGTGTTTTGCAAATAACTAATTGCCCAATTCTGATTATAAGATAACATTGATTTACCAAATGAGAAAAAAGATTTATTGTAATTTAAGAGGTCTAAAACTGTTGGCATTACATCTATTTGCTGTACAATATTATCTTTTATTCCAATCAAACTGGAATCTCCTTTAAATATAATCATAGGAATAGAATACCTTCCTATCCTATTTTTATATTTTTTAATTTTTGATTTAAAAGCTGGATCTTTTCTATCAATTACTGTTGTATGGTCTGAAGTAATTATAAAAATAGTATTTTTAAACCACTTAGATTTTTTTGCTTTATCAAAAAAAATCTTTAAACAATAATCTGTGTATGTAATAGTTTCGCTTATACCTATTTTTTTTCCTTCCAATTTTTTTCTTTTTATATAATCTTTTGGAAGTACAAACGGATGATGCGATGATAAAGAAAAAAAAGTTGTAAAGAAAGGACTTTTTGTATCGTCTAATTTTTTATGAAAAAATTCTAGAAACGGACCATCGTATATTCCCCAGCTTTCATCAAAAAATTTATCATTATTAAATTCTTCCATTCCGAAATAATCATCGAATCCAGCTTTTTTACAAAAACTATAAAATCCCATAGTTCCTCTTTCACCTCCATGATAAAAAGATGTGTTGTAACCCTCTTTTTTTAGTAAATCAGCTAAACTTGTAAATTTATTTTGAACATATGATGATGTGATAAAAGGATTTGTAGTTAAAGCAGGAATTGATGCAGTTATAGATGGAAGTGCCTCAATCGATTTTAATCCATTAGCAAATGCATTTTCAAAAACTAAACTGCTTTTCATTAAACTATCAAGAAACGGAGTATATCCTTTAGTACTGTTATAACTTCCAATAAATTCCCTAGAAAAGCTTTCTAAAATTATTATAACAACATTTTTTTTATCCATTTTTTTACTAGAACACTTATGATTTGGAGAATATATTTTGTTAATTTCTTTTTTGGTGAAATAATTATATCTTTTTAATGGTGTTTCATAAAATGAATGTAGGACACAAAAAGGTGTATTTAAAATTAGAGCATCATTTCCAGATAAACTAAATTCTCCTGCATTAATCGGTTTTATAGGTTTTAATTGTACTCCTCCTCTTGCTAAAATTACTAATAATAATGTTAAGATTATAATTGTGATAGAATTATATAGAACATTATATTTAGTTGAAAAATTAAAATTAAATGAAAGATAATTTTTTATTTCTTTTAGCCTCAATAAGAATAAAATTTGAAGAATTGTAAATAATGTTACTGGCCAAAAATCTACTAGATAATTTGGTATAGTATTTTGAGCATCATTTCCAAGAAAAAGTAATTCAAAAAAATCATAAGTACTTCTTTTTTGAGTAAATTTATAGTATTCAATATCAATATTATTGATCACTATAAATGGAATATTTACAGAGTAAAATATAATATTAATAATCTTATGTAAAAATTTTTTTCGAATAAAATAAGTCAGAAATAATATTATAAAAAAAGGAATATTTATATAGACAAGAGCAGATAGATCAAATCTAATCCCTTCAAGAAAATCCAAAAATAAAATTTCATTTAAACTTTCATAGTTGCTGAGACAGAAAAATATTCTACTTGAAAGATAAATTATTAATAAGATTAAAATCCTGTAGAAAAATGTTGTTAGAATTTTCATTTACAGTTGTAATAATTAAAATAAAAAATTCTGGTTGACGATTGATTTAAAATAATCTCAGTTTTGTTGAGATAATTTAAATTAGACTTTTCTGCCATTTCATTTTATTTTAGCAAAAATAATGAAAATAATAAGTACTTTTGAAAAGTAAAATTTTGCCTCATGAAGTATGACATAAAAGGAATTCCAAAAGACAAGCTAATTTTGTTATACAATTTATTGCTGAAACCGAGATTGATTGAGGAAAAGATGTTAATTCTTTTACGTCAAGGAAGAATTTCTAAATGGTTTTCTGGAATTGGACAGGAAGCAGTTGCTGTAGGTGTTACAGCAGCATTAGATTTCGACGAATACGTATTACCTTTACATAGAAATCTTGGTGTTTTTACTACCAAGAATGTTCCACTTAAGCGTTTATTTTCACAATTTCAAGGTAAAGAACTGGGATTTACTAAGGGAAGAGATAGGTCATTTCATTTTGGTGTTAAAGAAAATTATATTGTTGGAATGATATCTCATTTGGGGCCTCAGCTTGCTGTTGCAAATGGTATTGCATTGGCTAACAAGCTTCGTTCTAATAAAAAAGTCACTGCTGTTTTTACAGGTGATGGAGGTACTAGTGAAGGAGATTTTCATGAAGCAATTAATGTTGCATCTGTATGGAATTTGCCAGTTATTTTTGTTATAGAAAACAATGGATATGGATTGTCAACTCCAAGTTCTGAACAGTTTAATTGCAAACAGTTTTCTGATAAAGGGATTGGGTATGGGATAGATGCTTATACTATTGATGGAAATAATATTATTGATGTATATAAAAAAGTTTTAGATATTAAGAAAAATATGTTGATTAATCCTAAACCAGTTATATTAGAATGTATGACCTTTAGAATGAGAGGTCATGAAGAAGCTTCAGGAACTAAATATGTTCCTAAAAATTTAATGAATAAATGGTCAAAGAGAGATCCTCTAAACAATTATGAAGAATTTTTAAATAAGAGAGATATACTTTCTTCAGATAGTATAAAGGAATTAAAAATTAAAATTAATAATGATGTTAATGATGCTTGGAAAATTTCTGATTCACAACCTTCAATTAAATCTACTACTGAAGATGAATTGAAAGATATATATCGATTGTATAATCATAAAGAAATTGCACCATCAAAAAATCAAACAAGCCAAAGATTAGTTGATGCTATTTCAGATGCTTTAAAGCTTTCAATGTTCAAACACGATAATTTAGTTTTAATGGGTCAAGATATTGCTGAATACGGAGGTGTATTTAAAATTACAGAAGGCTTTGTCGAGGAGTTTGGAAAAGATAGAGTAAGAAACACACCTATATGTGAATCTGCAATTATAAGTGCTGGACTTGGTCTTTCAATAAATGGATTTAAATCTGTTATTGAGATGCAATTCGCTGACTTTGTTTCATCTGGATTTAATGCTGTTGTAAATAATTTAGCTAAAACTCATTATAGATGGGGAGAGAATGTCGATGTTGTTGTTAGAATGCCAACTGGAGCAGGAGTTGGTGCTGGACCATTTCATTCTCAGTCAAACGAAGCGTGGTTTACACATACTCCTGGTCTTAAGGTAGTGTATCCTGCTTTTCCTCACGACGCTAAGGGATTACTTATTTCTTCAATTAACGATCCAAACCCTGTTATGTTTTTTGAGCATAAAGCACTATATAGAAGCTATACTTCAAATGTCCCCGATAATTATTATACAATTGAGATAGGTAAAGGAAATCTTGTTAGGAATGGAAATGATATTACTATTGTAACATATGGAATGGGTGTTCATTGGGCAATTGATTTTTTAAATGAAAATAAACACGTATCTGCAGATTTAATTGATTTAAGAACCTTAATTCCACTTGATGTTGACATTATTATGCAATCCGTAAAAAAAACCGGTAAAGTAATAATTCTTCAAGAGGACACAATTACAGGAGGTATTGGTTCAGATATTTCAGCAATAATTTCTGAAAAATGTTTTGAGTATTTAGATGGTCCTATCATTAGATCAGCATCTCTTGATACTCCAGTTCCTTTTTCTTTAGATTTGGAAAAGAACTTTTTAGCTAACTCACGTTTTAAGGATCAAGTTTTTGATTTATTGTCCTATTGATTTTGATCTTTTGCTTTTAAACAATTATTGTTTTGAAAAAAATACGATATTTGTATGTAGTTAATCAATATTTAAATACTTAACCTTTAATGAAAAAAACAATATACATAATAATTTTTTCTTTCTGTTTGAGTTCATGTATAACAAACAAAGATCTTGAATACTTGAGTACCGATTCTGACATTAAAAAAAGTACTATTGTATTAAATTCATACAGGCTACAAAAGGGAGATTTATTATCTATTCAAATAAGTTCTACCACTGAACAAGAACATGATTTTTTTAACAAGGAAACTACAGCTAATTCTCAACTATTAATTCGTAACCCATATCTGTATGGTTATTTAATTAAAGATGATGGTAAACTTGAGTTGCCTTCATTCGGTCATGTTCAGGCGTCAGGATATACCCTTAGAGAGCTAGAAAGTATTATTAAAAATATAGCTGTTTCTTATTTTGATGAACCAGTAGTTAAGATTAATATTATTAATTTTGATGTGACAGTTTTAGGAGAGGTTCAAAACCCTGGAACTTTTCAAATCAATAATCCTGATTTAAATTTACTCTATGCATTGAGTTTAGCTAATGATATCACTGAGTTTGGAAACAGAAAGAGAGTAAAGGTGATCAGAAAAAATGATGATATTAGCAGAGTCTTTTATGTTGATTTGACTGATCAAAAGATGTTAAATAGTGAAGATTTTATGTTACAACCAAAAGACATTATTTATGTTGAACCACTTAAAAAGAAATTTTTTGCATTTAAAAGTGTAACTAACTTTGTTTCATTATCAATTTCTGCTATTACCTTATTTTTACTAATTACCAAAGAATAGCTTATGCCTAATCAGTTAGATAATATTATTGATTTTAAGCAATTTCTATATAAGCTCTATTATAATTGGTATTATATTTTGTTATCATTAGTAATTGCTTTAATTATTGCATTTGCATATATTCGTTATACAACAGAATATTTTGTTTCTGAAGCTTCTGTAATTATTGAAGAACAATCTAACTCAAATTTAAAATCATCTTTTTTACCTGAAAATGTTCTTCCAAGTTCTAAAAATTTAGAAAATAAAAAATTTTTATTAACATCTTTTCCTCTAGTTTCAAAAACAATAAAAGATTTAAATTTTGATATAATTTATTATATAGAAGGAAATATTAAGGTAACTGAGAGTTATTTAGCACCAATTAAATTACAATATCTGAATGAAAATAAAATAAATGGATCAAAATTTAAGATAAATATTTTAGATGATAATAAATATTCTTTGTTAGATGTAAAGACTAAAAAAGAAAATATTAATAAATTTGGTGAAGAGTTTTTATATAAAAATACAAAATTAGTTATTTATAAGAATTCCAAATATCCAAAATACAATAAAAAAGATCCTCCAACTACAGTTATTGAGTTTAAAGATGTCAAGTCTTTGACTAATGTTTATAAAAATAAAATTGAAATTAATCAAAAAGATCCTAATGCAAGTATCTTAACATTATCAATAAAAACACAGGATGAATTAAAAGGTGTTGTGTTTTTAAATAAACTTATAGATAATTTTATTGAGGATGAGAAAAATTCTAAAAATCTTGAATCAATTAATACTATAAAGTTCATTAATAATCAATTAGAAGAAATGAGTGATTCACTTTCATTAATTGAACAAAAACTTGAACAATATAAGAATAGCAATCAAATTATTAATTTAGATGATAAATCAAAAACAATATTTGCTAATATTGTAAGTTTAGAAACTGAAGTAGCAAAGTTTAGAACTTTAAATAATTATTATGATTACTTGCTCGATTATCTTGATGATGGAGCAAATCTAGAGAATATTTCTATTTCAAATTCATTTGGAATAGATGATGAAAATTTGAACTCTTTAATATCTAAATTAGCTGAAATCCAAATAAATAAAAATATTTTAATTGATGGTGGACAAATTAATAACCCTGCAATTAAAAAATACAATATTCAAATACAACAATTAGTTTCTAATTTACAGGAGACAATAAAAACAAGTAAATCAGCGAATACACTTTTGTTAAAAGACTATCAATCTAGAATTAAAAAAATGGAAAAGACATTGTCTGATATTCCTCAACTTGAAATGGATTTGCTGAACATTGAACGTTTACAATCAATTAGTGAAAATATATATACTTTTTTACTTCAAAAAAGAGCAGAAGCAAATATAGATTTATCTAGAAATGAAGCTGATACTAAAGTATTTGAACCTGCAGTTTTTTTTAATAAGAAGCCAATAGATCCAAATCCTAAAACAGTATATCTATATGCATTGTTAGTTGGGTTGATTATTCCAATTTTGTATTTTGTTATACATGAAATTTTTAACGATAAAATTTTAACCAAGAAAGATTTACAAAATTTAACTAGTATTCCAATTATTGGATTTATTGGTAAAAATTATAGCGGTAATACTTTATTGTCAAAGCACAGTCCAAAATCTGTTACATTTGAAGGGTTTCGAGCTCTTCGATCCAATTTAAGTTCTTTATTAGATCATTCTTCAAACAAAAACTTTACATTTTTAGTTACATCCTCAGTCAGTGGTGAAGGTAAAACATATTTAGCTGAAAATCTAAGTATTGTTTATGCAAAATCTGGTATGAAAACAATTGTTATTGGTGCAGATTTAAGAAAGCCTAAGCTTTACTCTGACTTTGGAATAGTTAATAATAAAGGAATTACCAATTATGTTTCTTCTGACATTAAATTATCTGAAATAATTATTAAAACAGAAATTGAAAATTTGGATATAATTGTTTCTGGACCACTTCCGTCTGATCCTTCCGATATCTTATTGTCAGATAATTTTCATAAAATGATTTCTGATCTGAAAAAGCAATATGATATAATAATAATAGACACTCCGCCAATAGGCCTGGTTGCTGACTCTTTTACTTTAATGTCTTATTCGGATTTAAATTTATTTGTTTTAAGACAAGGGTACACTAAAAAAGGATTAATTTCATACATAGATGATTTAAATAAAAATAATAGAATCAACAATTTACATATTGTATTTAATGATGTTAAAGAGGGGAGTGGAGCCTATGGATACAGCTATGGTTATGGCTACGGATATGGATATGGATACAGTTATGACGGATACACAGAAAGATAATAATTAATATGGATTATAAAGAACCTAATATTGTTGCAGAATTATGTTGTAATCATCAAGGTAGTATAGATATAGCTAAAAGAATGATTAAGGTAGCTGCAGAATCAAAAGTTACAGTTATAAAACTTCAGAAAAGAAATAACAAAGAGTTTTTAACTACAGAACAGTATAATACACCTCATCCAAATAAGATGCATTCTTTTGGAGAACCTTACGGTCAACATAGGGAATTTTTAGAGTTTACAATTGATCAACATAAAGAATTAAAGTTATATGCCGAAACATTAGGTTTAAAGTATTCGTGTTCTTCATTTGATGTTTCTTCTGCCAAATTATTAATTTCTTTAAATCTTGATTATATTAAAGTTCCTTCCGCATGTAATAATAATAATCAAATGCTTAAAGTTCTTAGAGATGAGTATAAAGGAGATGTACATATATCATTTGGAATGACAAATCATAATGAACAAGAATTTATTGTGAATCTTTTTGAAGAAAAAAGTCAGTCACATAGATTAGTACTTTATGCTTGTACATCTGGTTATCCTGTTTCATTTGAAAATGTATGTTTATTGGAAATTAAACGTTTACAAGAGAACTTTGGAAGCAGGGTAAAAAATATTGGTTTTTCTGGACATCATCATGGTATTGCAGTTGATATAGCTGCTTACACCTTAGGGGCAAATTGGTTCGAAAGACATTTTACTTTGGATAGAACATGGAAAGGAACTGACCAGGTGTTTTCTTTAGAGCCAACTGGAATTAGAAAATTGGCTAGGGATTTAAGAGCAACAAAGCTTGCTTTAACTTATAAAAAAACTGAAATATTAGATATAGAAAAAACAAAAGGTGGATATGAAAAATTTAAATCAGAATGAGTGTTATAGCTTTTATACCGGTTAGATCAGGAAGTAAGTCTATTCCTCTTAAAAACATTAAAAATTTTTGTGGCAAACCTCTAATTTATTGGAATCTATATGAATTAGAGAAGTGTAAAAGAGTTGATAAAATTGTTGTAGCAACAGATTCTTCTGAAATATTATCAACAGTTATTGCATTTGGATTTAAAAAAGTAGATATATATAAAAGATCTGATGAAAATGCTCAGGATCATTCTACATCTGAGTCAATAATGCTTGAATATATTAACTATTCTGATTTGTCTTACACTGATATATTCATGCTAGTTCAGGTTACATCACCTTTTACTAGAGCAGAAGATTTTGCTTCAGGTTTAGATTTAATGTCTTCACATGATTCTGTTTTAGCATGTGCTAAAATTAAGCGTTTTATATGGAGTTCAGATGGAGTTCCACTAAACTATGATTACAATAATAGACCCAGAAGACAAGATTATGAAGGAACTTTTATGGAAAATGGAGCTTTTTGTATAAGTTTAGTTGGAGATATATTAAAGTTTAATAATAGGATTTCTGGAAATATTGGAATTTGTGAAATGCCTGAATATACTTACGTTGAAATTGATGAGGAGGATGATTGGATTATTGCAGAAAAACTTTTTTTAAAGTATAGAGTTAAAAATTTAAAGAATTCTGATAAAATTAAAGTAGTTTTTTCTGATGTTGACGGGGTATTGACTGATGCTGGTATGTATTACTCTGAAGTTGGTGACGAATTAAAGAAATTTTCAACTTATGATGGGATGGCATTTAAAATTTTACAAAAACAAGGTATTAAAGTTGGTATAATAACAACTGAAGATAGACAATTGAATAGAGCAAGAGCTGAGAAGTTAGGTTTAGATTTTGATTTTCATGGTGTAGATGATAAGCTTAATCTTGTAAAAGATTTTTGTAAAAAAAGAAACCTATCACTTAATGAAGTTGCATATGTAGGAGATGATATAAATTGTTATGAGTTATTAAGTCATGTTGGAATAGCGGCATGTCCAAATAATGCAGTTACTAAAATAAAATCTATTACTGATATTATATTGTTAACTCGAAATGGAGGAGAAGGTGTTATTAGAGAGTTTGTTGATTTAATATTTCAAAAGTGATTTTTTATAGAAATTTTAAAGATTTTGTTCTGTCTTTTAAATATCCTTATGGTAAAGTGTTTCTTGTTTCTTATCCTAATTCAGGTCGTTCATGGCTCAATTATATGCTTCTAAATGTTTTAAAAACTTTAGAGATCCAAGATATAAATATTCAATTGACACATGATCAAAGTGAAATAATTTTAGAAAATGGATTTAAACCTGATCCATTACTTTTATACAAGTATCCAAACAGATATAAATATCTTAGATCTAGAGTGATTTTTTTAGCCAGAGACCCTAGAGATATTATTGCGTCAAATTTTTATCAAGTCACAAATAGGTCTAAATTTCCCTTTAATTTTGATTCAATTTCTGATTTCGTTAAACATGATGTTTACGGATTTAAACGCATCATCTATTTTTATAATTTATGGAATAATAACAAGAATATTCCTATAGATTTTAAACTTGTCAAATATGAAAATTTACTTAATGGAATAGATGAGTTTAAGAAAGTTCTATCTTTTTTGAATATTAAAATTAATGATGATATAGTTTCTAATATTTATATGGAAAGTAGTGCTGACAAGATGAGAAAGAAAGAAAAAGAAAATACTTTAGACGGAATTACACATTTTGGGACAGAATTAGATAAGCTTAAAGTTAGACATGCTACTAAAGGCTCATTTCGTAATGATCTATCAAATAAAGATATACTGTACTGTAATAATGAAATGAAAAAATTAAGTTCTTTTTTTAAATATTTCTAACTTATGATTTCTTCTTTTTTTAGTTCATTGTTATTTTTTACTAAATTATTCTTTGTTAAGAAACACTATGATGTTATTTTTTATAGTCCACAGCATTTTAACAGATCAAAAAATCATACAAATGAATACTTTTCTCATTTGATTGATTCATGTAAAAAAAATAATCTATCGTATATTTATTTTGAAGAACCTTCATTAAAATTTCAGTTTAAAAGATGTCCACACTCCATTCCATTTGATTTTCTTTATTATTTGATTATTTTTTTAAGAAAATTTATGGGTTCAGAAATGTCTTATCATTATAAGGATATTAAAATTGGTCGTTTTTTTAAACTATTATTCTTTAGAAGAATCACATTTGATAATTACATTACTATATCTCAAAGTATGTTAAGTTTTTTTAATGGTTTATGTATAGATGCTAAAAAATTTGATATGCAACATGGAACGATACATTCTCAAAAAGACTCTTACTTAAAAGATGGTATTGTAAGCACTAACTTAATTAAAAATCAGGTACACTTATTACTTTTCGGAAATGGATTTCAAGATTTATTGATCAGTAATGACACACAAAAATACTTTATAAGTCATTCGCATGTTATAGGATGTTTTACTAATTTTTACAATCAGAATCATGTTAATGTTAATAGAGATGTGTTAGTTTCATTACAATTTACAGATGATCATAGCTTAAATGAAAATCAGAATATTTTAGATTTACTTTTTGATAGAATTTCAAATGAAACTAAATTCAATTTTTTTTTACTAAATCATCCACGTTTTACAACAAAAATTGATTTATCTTCATTATTGCAACTTCCAAATGTTTTTTTATCTAATAACTCTTTAATTGATAGTTTAGATAAATGCTCTTTACATTTAACGGTCTACTCTACAACAACTTTTGAAGCGTCAATTATGGGTATACCAACTTCATTTATTAAGATTAATTCACTTAAAATGAATATATTTGATAAACAATATAATTATCCTTTTTATAATTCTTCTCTAGAAGATTTATATAATAACTATATCACATGTTCAGACAAGGTTAAAGAATGGGCTGATAATTTTTATTGTATTTATTCGGAAAAGAATTTTTTAAAAGTTTTAAAAAATGGATCAAAAAAAAATTAAAATTTTTCTTGCCGCATTTTTAAATTATCCCAATGCTCAAAATATAAATTGTTTATCAATTTCTAAGTACCTTGATCACTCAAAATTTTCATTATATTCTTTAAATACTCATTTTGGCCCAAAAATTAATACTAAAGCACATTTATTTCATTGTTTTTTCCCATTTAAAGTATCTTCATTCATTGGATTTATTTTAGGAGTAATTAGATGTAATGTCATATACATACCTAAACACAGAACTTTTCCAGTTTGGGTAATACCTTTTTTTAGATTTTTTGGAAAAAAATTTTTTACTACTATTGAAAGAAATATGTGTGATTCTCAAAATGAAAGTATGACAAAAACATTTGGGGGTGAAGAAAAGTTAAATAAATACTTTTCATATTTTAATAACATTTTTGGAATTACAAAATATATTGTCGCAAATTCAAATTGTGGTGTTAACATAAATAATGTGCCACTTAATTTAGGAGTTGAAGTTGACAGTTTCTCATATTTCAAGAGAACTAAATTAACAAATATCGTATTTATAGGTAATTTAATCAAAAGAAAGAAAATTAATGAATTTATTGATCTTGCAGAGGAATTTCCAAATTTATGTTTTCACATTATTGGTGACGGACCACAATTAAAAACATTAAAATCAACAGCAAGCTCAAATGTCACATTTCACGGTAGTTTGAATCACTCTCTACTTACTAATCACCTAATGAATATGGATTTATTATTTTTACCTTCAAGATCTGAGGGATTTCCTAAGGTTATATTAGAAGCTGCTGCTTCAGGTATTCCCTCAATTGTTTATTCAGACTATGGAGCAAGTAGTTGGATAACTAATAATAAAAATGGATTTGTTGTCGATAGTTTTCGAGATGCTGTAAATATTCTAAATAAGCTAGTTAATAATTCTAATTTGTTATCTAAAGTATCTGAAGGGTCTTACTATATGGCTAAAAAATTTGACTGGAAAAATATTATAAAGCAATGGGAAGAAGTTATAAATAATTTAAAATAACATGGTTTCATACTCTAGATCATATTTGTTTAAAAGTCGTTATCTATATCCTATTACTGATCGAATTAAAAATGAAATTTTTTGGTTTGGTAAATATTTAAAGATTAGAAGATTTTTTTACAATATTGATAAGGAAAAAATTTTATTATTTGGATATCCAAAAAGTGGTAACACATGGCTCAGATTTTTATTATATAATTATCTAAATTTACAATTAGATCCAACAAAAAATGAAACTATTACTTTTGATCAGTTAAATAATTTTCAGAATAACATAATGGATCGTGGACATACTAATTTTCCTTCTGAAGGTTATCCTTTTTTTTATAGAACTCATCAAATAAATATCAGAATATATAAATTGTTCGATAAGAAGATTTTCATTCACAGAAACCCACTTGATACATTAATCTCATCTTATTATTTTTATAAAAATAGAACTGATCCTTTCAATGGAGAAGAACACCATATTAAAATTAAATATATTTCTAATATTAACTATTATGTAAAAGATAAAATTTTTGAATGGATAGATTTTTATAATAAATCTATTCAGCATGCAGACTTTATAGTTAATTATTCTAATTTAATGACGGACGATGAAAAGGTTCTTAGTGATTTAATATTTTTTCTTGGCATCAATATTGATCCTCAAAAAATAAAAAGAGCTACAGAATTTTCTAAATTTGATAAAATAAAGAAAATGTCTATAAGTCACAATCAGATTTATGGTAATGGTCCTAAAGATGGAAGTTTTAATGGAGTATTTAATAGATCTGGAAAAGAAAATCAGTTTTTTTCTGAATTAGAACCTGAAACAGTTAGATTTGTATTAGATAAGTTTCCGATGTTTAAAGATTTATATCCTAATTTAATTGAATAATAAACCAACATATTTAGTTTTAACACCCTTTTTTCCATCGAAAGACAAATTTGTTGGTAGTTTTATTAATGATCAGCTTTCTGAACTTAGAAGTCAAATCAATTTTAATTTTGAAATAATAAAGCTTGTGTCTTTTTTTTCAAATGAAAAAGATTATTCATATAATAAATTTAATGTTAGAATTTTTAAAGTTATAGACTTTCCGTTTTTTATTTTTCCTGGTTTTTTCAATAAATTAAATGTTTTAAGATTTAAAAAATTTTTGATAAAAAGAAATATTAGTAATATTTTTTTTACTCATTCACATGTAATTTATCCTGCATTATATTTAGTAAAAGATTTTAAAAATGTAAAATTTATTCAAAATCATGGTTTAGATGTTTTACAGTTATTAAATTGTAGATTTAGTTTTATTCGGCGTTTGCAACGTAAATGGTTAATAAGAAAATCGATTCAAAATGTTAACAATGCTGATATTAATATTGGTGTTTCAAAAAAAGTTTTATCCGGTTTTTCACAATTTAAAAAATATAGACCAAAAAACGAATACGTTTTTTATAATGGTGTAGATAGAAAAAAGTTTTATCCAAAGAAAACTATTAAAAATAAAATTTTTCATGTTGGATGTGTTGCAAACTTTTGGAAAATTAAAGATCAAATTACTTTAATTAAAGCTGTACAAATTATGATTCATGATAAAATTCAAATACGACTAACTTTTGTCGGAAATGGACCGACTTTAAGTTATTGTAAAAAATATGTACACATGAATAACTTGTCACATTTCATAGATTTTTTACCTGTAATGAATCATCATAAACTAAATGTTTTTTATAATAAAATTGATTTATTTGTTTTGCCATCATATTATGAAGCTTTTGGTTGTGTTTTATTAGAAGCATGGGCAACAGATACTTCTATATTATTAGCTAAAAATCAAGGGTTTTCTGAAATATTAACTAGTGATCAAAAAAAATATTTTTTGTTTGATGAAGGATCTCATGAAGATCTTTCTAAAAAAATTAAAAATCGTATGAATCATTTAGAATTTTTTGAGTTTAATTCAAATTATGATATCGTTAATACAGTCAAAGACTTTACTTTTAATTGTATTAATAAATTTTATAAGTAAAAATATTTGTATTAGTGATAGGGTTAATAATTAGACAAGCAAACTGGGGGATTTTAGGTTCAATTTTTGGAGCTATAGTTGGTTTTTTTATCAAAATATATTTGATAGATATAGTAGGGCTGACTCAGTGGGGTAAATATGCTTCATTTAGTGCATTTTCGACTTTAATGAGTACAATCTTATCACTTGGAATCCCTTGGTTAATAGTTAAATATATACCTCATTTTATTGAAATTGATAAAGATAAGGCTAATCAAATTATTAGAAAATGTTTTGTTTACAGTTTAGTTCTCTCAATTTCATTTATATGTTTGATTTTTTCTTTCTCCAGTATCATAGACCAGTATATCTATGTTAAGATAAATAATTTTTCGGATTTTCTGTCATTATCTGCATTTCAAGTTCCTATTGCAATTTTTACAGGATTAATCATTGCTTTATATCGTTCAATATTTAAAATTAAAGAAATTGTGTTATACGGAACTTTAGTCATTGTTCCAATACGTGCTATTTTAACTTTTTTTGTATTTACTTACTTTAATAATGTACTGTATTTTATTTACATTGAAATTTTCACATCTTTACTGTCTTTAGTGATTTTACTATTATTGTATAATAAAAATAACCTTTCTTTATTTGTCAAAAGAGATCCTAATTTTGTTTTTGATACTAGTATTAAAAGGTATTCATTAAACATGTATGCTAATTCTGTAATTACTTTTTTTTCAGCTCAGTTTTTCACTCTTATACTTAGTATTTTGTTACCTCCAATTTATACTGGCGTTTATAGTGTGCTATTAACTATTTCAGGTGTTGTTTTATTATTGATTAATAATTTGAATACTGTTTTTACTCCTGCCATTAGTAAGTTGTTTAAGGCTAATAATATAGATGAATTATCTGAATTGTATAAAAAAACAACATTTATAGTTAACTTAATCGCATTTCCTATATTGATTCTGTTTGTTTTTTTTACAAAACCAATTTTATTTCTTTATGATAGTACAGGTCATTTATATACATATAAGTACTTTTTTTATATTATAATTTTAGCTAGATTATTTAGATTATCTGTTGGTAGTGCTGGAAGTATGCTTGTAATGACTGGTTTAGAAAAATATGAACTTAAAATGCAAATTGTTAGAGGTTTTTCAATGATATTTATTTCTGCTGTTCTTTATCTTCTTTTTCTTGATGAAAAAAATACAATTTGTAATTTTTCTTATGAAAATTTTTTTATTGGAATAGTAATAGTATTTATGTTATTTTCACTTTTAACTGAATTTTATCGAGTTATTTCTCTATATAATAAGTTAAGTATTCATCCGTATAGTAAATATACAATTAGACTGATTTTATTAAGTATTCCATTATTTTATATTAGTGTCATACATGATTTTGATTTTGCTATTTTAGATTACATATTCATTCCAATATTTATATTATTATTATATTTTTCTTTATTCTACAAAAAAATTAAATCAATTTACAAGGAAATTTTAATATCTGATTAGTTTCTTTATTTTTACATTAAAGAATTTTTATAAAATGAATTTTTTTAAAAAAATAATTAAAAAAATTGTTACCGTATTTAAGTTATTAGTTTTTGATAGAAAAAGCTTGGTTGAGCGAATCTTTTTTAACTACTTTGGAAGATTTGATATCTTTTTATTTTACTACGTTACTAAAATTCGATCATTTTTTTTGTCAAGGAAAAAAAGATTATTTATTGATTTAGGCTCAAATACTGGACAAGCTTATCATTTTTTCAGTAAAATATATCCTATCAATAATTATGATTATATTTTAGTTGAAGCTAATATTAATTGTGTTAAAATTCTTAGAAATAAGATTGATCATTCAAATATTAAAATTTTAAACAAAGCTGCTTGGATAGAAGATGGAGATAAATTATTATATGGTATTTCAGAATCGAATAATCCCTTGACAGAAGGTGCTTCAATTTTGAAAGATCATAAAAACATATCTTATATTGCTGATTCTAATTTAGCAATAAATGTAAAAACATTTGATTTTTCTGATTTTATAAACCATCAGCGTAAAGAATATTCTGAAATTATCGTAAAAATGGATATTGAATCTAGTGAGTATGATGTATTAGAAAAACTAATATCAGATAATAATCTTAAATATATTTCTAGAATTTTTATCGAATTTCACTCAGGATGGATGAAAGATTCGGAAAAAAAAGCTGAGTTTGTAAAAAGAGAAAAACATTTGATAAATGAAATGCCAAAACATACAAAAGTTCATTTATGGATTTAATTAAAAATAAAATTAATTCATACTATGATTAAATGGTTATTTAAATATGGTTTTGTGTTATTTCTTTTTAATACAATATTTCTTTCGATTGAATCGACTTATTTTATAGGAAGAGTAATATTTCTTTCTTTAATGGTGATATACTCTTTTGCTATGTTGATTAATTTCCATGTAATTAAACAGGTTATTTTTCATAAATCTTTTTTGTTTCTACTTTTAATTAATATATTAAATTTTATATATTTTATTTTTTTTCATAGCATTGATGATCTTGATGCATTACAGTATCTTTTAGCTCGAACAATTCAGTTTAGTATTATCACTATTTCTATTTATTTTAATTTTAATTACTATAGAAATAATTTTCAATCTTTACTTGTTTTTCTAATTGCAATGATTCTAGTTATAAGTTTTTTGTATGATATTAATTTATTTTCTGGAAGATATTCTGGAATTATTTGGAATCCTAATATGTTATCATCCTTTGTTACTGTAGCTTTCGGTTTTCTCTTTTTAAGCAATAACAATTTTACGATAAGGCAATATATATTGCTTTTTTGTTTTTTTTTGGTCGCTTTACTGACTGGTTCTAGAAGTGTAATTTTTGCATTTGGTTTAATTTATCTTATTAAGTACGGTGTCTCATTAAAAAATATTCTTTATTCACTATCGTTATTTCTTATATTCTTTCTTTTATTAAATTTAAAATTAGAAACAAGTATTAATAGAATTTTTTCTCAAGAAATTTTTAATGATCGTCTTTTACAATTTGAATATGCATATCAAACTTTTATTCAAAAACCATATTTTGGATATGGACTTGATAAATATTCTTATATAGATTTATCTCTAGTTCCAAATTTTTTAAAGAATTCTGGGTATATAATTTCATCTCATAATGGATATTTAGCAATATTAACTCAATATGGATTAATCTTTGGTGGTATTATTATATTGATTTTTGTAATTAAAACTATAGAACTATTAAATTCTGTTAAATATGATAGTGAAGATAAAGTATATATTTTTTGTATAACTTATACACTTGTTTATGCTGTTTTTGAAACAATGATTACTGGTATTAATGAATTTCAAACTATTTTATTTTGGTTTTCTTTAGCCTTTTTGTCTCATAAAAAAAACCTTAAAGCTAATGAAAGTTAAAGTTATTTCTGAAATTAAAAAATTTCATGAATTGCAAGAAGATTGGAATGCTCTTTTTAATACTAAAAAGCACACAGTTTTTCAATCTTTCTTGTTTAATTACTATTCTTGGAAATTTGAGTTAAATAATAATAAAAATCAACTTTGTTTATTTTTATTGTATGATAAAAGCTGTCTAACTACTATTTTCCCATTTTATCTAGATTCCAAAAAGAGAATTAGATTTATAAATGACCAACATGCTGATTTTTGTGATATTTTAACTTCTGTAGAATTCGATTTTGATTTGTTTTATTCTGCTTTCTCTAAGCAAATAAATTTCAATTCATTTCATTTAATTAATCTAAAAAAAGAATCATCAATTTTCAAATTGCTAAATAGGTCAAATCTAAATTTATGTATTAAGTCTGATTCTATATATTCAATTTTAGAAGTTGAAAAGCTTGAGTTTCCTTTTAGTGTTGCTAGATATAAATCAAAGGAGAAAAATGAATTTAGGAGAATAATAAAAAAGCATTCCGATAAGATCTCTAAAATATATCACATTGATGATTCAGATTTTCCTTCAAATCAAATTTTTTATCTAAGGAACAGAATGGTTGAAAATGCTCAAAGAAAATACAATTTTTTACCAGATGAAAGAATAGATTTAATTGAAAATTTATATAAAGGTAAGCATGCTGTCATTCAATTGATTTATTTTCATGAAAAGCCTATTTGTTGTAATATTTTCTTGTTAAACTCTTGTAATGAATTTTTAACTTGGATTAATTTGTTCGATAATGTTAAAATGATAAATATTTTTTCTTATGTAAGTTTTATTTCTCAATATTCAAAGGATCGTTCTATTGTATTTAATTTTGGAAGAGGTAATTATTTTTATAAAACACGAAATTTCAAACCAGATTTATATGATTTAATGCAGTGTTATTTTTTTATAAACAAATACCATGAATTCAAGTTTAAACTTATGTATTTTATTTCTAGTTTTGCTAAGCATATTTTTAAATCAATCAAATGAAAATTTTTTGTTATTTTATTGAGCCTGCTTCTTATACAATTGATTTAATTAAGAATGTATACGATGATCTTAAAATTGATTACTGTTTTTTAAAATCTTCTTCGTTAGCTAAAAGCAATTATAAAATTGAATCAATTTTTTTAGATCAAAAAAATTTTTTTTATAAAATTAAGTTTTATATAAATAATTTTAGAAAAAATAATTTAATTATAATAAACGGATACAATAATTTCCCATTTTTATTTACATTTTTTTTATGTCTGTTATTTAATAGAAAGAAGTTTATTGCGATTGATTCAGATAGCCAGTTAAATATTCCTGATTTTTTACTTAAAAGGTATGTTAAATATGTTTATCTATCTTTTATTTTTAAAAAATCTTTTGTATTAGGATTCGCTGGAGGTAGCAATTCTCACAAGAAATTATTTAGTAATTATGGTATGTCTGAAAATAGAATTTTTTTAATGCCAATGATGGTCGATAATAAACGTTTTCAGTCAGTTCCAAAAATAGAACCTAAAACCTTTACCTTTCTTTATGTTGGTAGATTAGTTAGGGTAAAGAATATCGAAAATTTGATTTATCAGTTCAATGAAAAATTTAATAATCATGATGCTCGATTAGTTGTAGTAGGTTCTGGTATTTTATTGAATAAGTTAAAACAAAAATATTCTACCAACAAAATTAATTTTCTTGGATCTAAGTATAATGAAGATTTAGTTCATTATTTTAGAAATTCAAGTTGTTTAGTTTGTCCTTCTTCATTTGAGCCTTGGGGTTTGGTAATTAATGAAGCTCTTTCTTCTGGTCTTCCAGTAATCACTTCACATCAAGTAGGAGCAAATTTTGATTTAGTTCTAAACAAAAATACAGGTCTTATCTCTTCAAATATGGATGAATTTGGAACAAATATGTTAAAATTATATAATGATAGAGAAACATTATCTAAAATGTCTGAAAAGGCATCTGAATTAATGATGAATCATTGGAATTATAAGTTTTATATTAATTGTTTGAATAGTTGTTATAAATATATTGATAAATGAAATTTTTATTCTTTTTAAAAAATACTATTGTTAGATTTTGTTCTTTATTCAACTATAAAATTAAGAGCAAGGTTATTTACTATCATGATATTCATAGTCATAAAAAATATACACAAATGTCAACTAGTATTAACTTGTTCAAAATTCATTTACAAGTAATTAAACTACTTAAGTTTGATATTGTTAAAAATATTAGTAGTGATGTAGGTCAGTTGAAAATTTATTTTGATGATGGATTTTTAGGAGTTTATGAAAATTTTAATTTTTTTTTAGAAAACAAAATACCTATAGAAATTTCGATTACAACTTCTTTAATTGGAAAGGAAAACTATTTAAATGAACAACAAATTTTACGCTTATATCAATCTGGAATAGTTACCTTCTCATCTCATTCTCATAATCATTTAAAACTTACAAATATATCTTCCAAAGATCTTGAATTTGAGTTAAGTAAATCAAAAGAAATATTAGAAAATATACTTAAAAACAAAATCGATGTATTTTGTTTTCCTTATGGTTTTTTTAACAAGAAAATAGTTAATGTATGTAAGTTGTTAGGATATAAAAAGATATATTCATCATTGCCAGGATATTATAAGATTAATTCATTATTTAAAAAAAGAAGTTTAGTCCAAGATGCTAGTTCACAAAATTTAAAAGCTATTTTGTTAGGTGGGGATCATATTTTATTTTTATGGTACTTTTTTAAACATTATCGAAAATGAAAATTTGCTTAGTGTCATCATCTTTTTATCCTGCTCATGTTTATGGCGGTCCTATAGACGCAACTTGGCATTTGTCAAATAAATTAGCGGACAAAAACTTTAAGATTTATGTATCAACTACAAATGCAAATGGAAAATCTAGACTAGACGTAAAAACCAATTCTTTTATTTCATATCAGCCAAATTTTTTTGTTAAATATTATCATGAGCAAATAGTTAATTATTTTTCCTTTTCTTTCATCAAGGGAATATGGAATGATATTCATAATTCTGACTTAGTTTATATCCAGTATCTATTTCATTATACAGTTTTCTTTTCTTTAATTTTTTCTCTTATTAAGAGAAAAAAAATATTGATTTGTCCGAGGGGTAGTTTTTCAGATTATACTTTGAATAATAGTAATAAATTTTTTAAAGCTATATGGATTAACTTTTTTGTAAAATTTTTTAGCAGCTTCATTAAATGGCATGCATGTTCAGATTTAGAAAAGAATGATATTTTAAAGAATTTACCAAATGCTAATGTCCTAGTTGTAAATGATGGAATTGATTTTAATAGTTTCCAGAAATTCGAACAATTAAATGCTCTTAAAATACTTAATTTATATACTAATAAAGAATTAGAAAAATGTTCAAGCCTTTTTTTTTCTTTAGGCAGATTACATAAAATTAAGTGTTATGATAATTTGATTTCATCTTTTAAACTTTATATTGAAAAGGATCCTGATGCAAAATTAGTTATAGCTGGAGGTGATGACGGACATAAACATGATCTGATAAATTTGATTAAATATTTAGATATAGAAAATTCTGTTTTTTTAATAGGACATGTAAATCACAATGATAGAAATATTTTACTTAATAATTGTAATTTTTTTGTTTTGCCCTCCGAATTTGAAAGTTTTGGTTTAGTTGTTGCTGAAGCTATGAGTTGTGGTAAGCCAATTTTAGTATCAAATAAAACTTCATGGCATCATCTTGAAGAGAATAATTGTGGTATTTTAGTAGATAATAGTGAACTTGGTTTATATAAAGGTCTAATTAATATTCAAAAAGCAAAGTTTAATAAGAATATAATTAAAACTTATGTTAAAAATAATTATGATTGGAGTGTTATTGTAGATATATTTATCAAAAAAATTAATAAATTGTAAATGTATATTTTAGGAATAAATGCATACCATGGTGATTCATCCGCTTGTTTACTTAAGGATGGAGTAATATTGTGTGCTATTGAAGAAGAACGGATTAGAAGAATTAAGCATTGGGCTGGGTTTCCTTCAGAATCCATAAAATTTTGTCTTAAAGATGCAAATATTTCATTTGATGATATTGATTTCATTACAATTTCAAGAAACCCTAAAGCTAATTTCATTAAAAAGATAGTTTTTTTATGTAATTATCCTAATAATTTTTTTAATGTATTCAATAGATTTAGAAATTCAAAAAAAATCATTGATTTTTCAAAAGATATTTCTAATTTTTTTAATGTTCCATATTCAAAAATTAAAAATAAATTAAGATTTATCGAACATCACAGAAGTCATATGGCATCTTCTTTTTTTGCATCTGCTTTTAAAAATTCTGCAATTATTTCTATTGATGGTTTTGGAGATTTTACATCTACTATGACTGCTGTTGGTACTAATAATAATATAAATGTTTTAAATCAAGTTAATTATCCTCACTCTATTGGCATTTTTTATACCGCAGCAACTCAGTTTTTGGGGTTTAGCAATTATGGTGATGAATATAAAGTTATGGGATTATCTTCTTACGGTTCTCCAAAATACTTAAAACTTTTAGATAATATTATTAGTAAAAATAGTCAGGGTTTTTTTTCATTAAATAGTAAGTATTTTAATCATTTCCATAATGGAGTTCAAATGAATTGGAATTCTGATCAACCAAAAATAGGTCATTTATATAACAAAAATTGGGAGAATTTGTTTGATAAGCCTCGTATTAAAGAAGATAATATTTTGCAATTTCATATGGATTTAGCGGCATCTGTTCAAAAGCATACTGAGAATATTATTCTTTATATGATAGATAATTTATATGAGAAAACTGATAGCGAAAATTTATGTATTTCTGGAGGAGTTGCTCAAAATTCTGTTATAAATGGTCAAATACTAAAAAAGTCAAAATTTAAAAAAATATATACTCCTCCAGCTAGTCATGATGCAGGAACCTCAATTGGATCTGCACTATATCTATATAATCATATTTTAAAGAAAAATAGAGCTCCGAAAATATCTTCTGCGTATTATGGAAGTCAATTTAATCATAATGACATTATTAAAGTTTTGAATAAACAAAAAATAAATTATAAAATTTTTGATGAAAATGATTTAATTATTGAAGTGGCCAAAAAGTTAGCTAATGGTAATGTGATT
>MDTC01132748.1_pt1 | contig 56554 bp, 65 predicted proteins | sample 811181 | NCBI WGS metagenome assembly MDTC01 (sample SAMN05326644, study PRJNA326480) | marine metagenome | isolation source: seawater | place: Pacific Ocean: North | collected 2011 | reverse complement strand
GAACTGCATGCGCTGCTGATAGGACTGGACATGCTATGTTACACACTTTATATGGTAATGCATTGAAACATGATGCAAAATTTTTTATTGAATATTTTGGGTTAGAACTTATGATGACAAAAGATAAAAAAACTTGTGCTGGTGTTTTGGCATATAATATCGAAGATGGAACAATGCATAGATTTTTCGCTAAAAATACAATTATTGCAACCGGTGGATATGGTAGATGCTATTTTTCTGCAACAAGTGCTCATACTTGCACTGGCGATGGTAATGCAATGTGTCTTCGAGCTGGAATACCATTACAAGACCCTGAATTTATACAATTTCATCCTACCGGCGTATATGGTGCGGGAGTTCTCTTAACTGAAGGTTGTAGGGGTGAAGGTGGTTATTTAATCAATTCTGAAGGAGAAAGATTTATGGAAAGATACGCTCCAAATGCAAAAGACTTGGCAAGTAGAGATGTGGTTTCAAGATCAATGACCATTGAAATTAATGAAGGAAGAGGAGTAGGTAAAGACAAAGACCATATATTGCTTCAACTTAGTCACCTGCCTAAAGAACTATTAGAAGAAAGATTACCTGGTATTACTGAAACGGCAAAAGTATTTGCTAATGTTGATGTTTCAAAGGAACCTGTGCCAGTTATTCCTACTGTTCATTATAATATGGGCGGCATACCTACCAATTGGAAAGGACAAGTAATAAACCCTACGAATAAAACACTAGATTCAAAAGATGGATATGTAGTCAATGGATTATGGGCAGCTGGAGAAGCGGCTTGTTCTTCTGTTCATGGAGCTAATCGATTGGGTGCAAACTCTCTACTAGATATAGTAGTATTTGGTAAAGCATGCGCTGAAAATATTTCAGAAATAAATAAACCAAATGAGCCATTAGAAAAATGTGATAATTTAGATGTTGGTAATTCTGTTTTATATTATGAGCATTTACTTATGAAAAACGGAACATTAAATGTTTCTGACATAAGAATGGAAATGCAAAAAATTATGCAAAAGCATGCTGGCGTTTTTAGAAATGAAAAACTATTAGGAGAAGGTGTTACAAAAATGACAGAATTATTTAAAAAATTTAAAGACGTAGGGATCGAAGATAAATCAAATGTATTTAATACTGAATATATTGAATTACTCGAATTGAAAAATTTACTTGAAAATGCACTCGTAACAATATATGCTGCCAACTTTAGAAAAGAAAGTAGAGGTGCTCATTCCCATGAAGATTACCCTGAAAGAGATGATGAAAACTGGCTTATACATACACTCGCTGAATTAAATGGACCTTGTGTTCGTTTAAGTAAAAGAGAAGTTATAAGAAAAGTATTAAATGATGAAGTCGAATCGGTACCTTTAAGTAAGAGAGTATATTAATGATAATTACAAAATATATTTTATAATTATTTACAATGTTTTTAAATTTCAATCTTGTTATATCGATATCCTCCATTGGACAAACAAAAATGACTGTTTCTTTCTTGCCAATGCTTGCAGTTGGCATTATAATCATCATACTTAAAATTACTGAAAAACCAACTTATTAATACTAGTGTTCCGCTGACAACTATTGTTGATGCCGTTACTGGGTATGTTACATTTAGTGTCCCGAAATCTCCTAATATAGGCTGTATCGAATCCATTACTCTAATATATATTATAATAATTTTTTTAAATTATTATACTAATGTAATTTGTTAGCATGCAGCCGTTGAAGGTATGAATCAGTCATTATTTATTTTTAGTTATATTCTGGAAGGTCAAGTGTTAATTCTGAAGGTCGAGGTCTACCTGTTGTAACTCTTATTCTTGGAGGATTTGGTTCTCTTCGTGTATTTTCTTGTGGTGGAGTTAAAAAATTAACTGTTCTCGTCGTAGGAAAGTTTGTATTTTCAATATCTTCATTAAAATTATGTAAAATGTCTAATATGTGTAATTTAAATTTGTGTAATCTATTTATTCTTTTTTGTGCTATTTCTTGTTCAAAATCTATACTATTTGCTGTTTCATTCGCAATAGCCTCTAAATCATCTTCAGTTATTAAATTTAATGGTTTAATATATTTTAAATCATTCTTCTTATATCCAAATAATATATTATCATCAGATTCTACGTCTTCGGGATATTTATTATTCACAATGTAATGTAAAAATCTTTTAATTTCTTCAGTGCCACCTCCTTTTTTTTTACTCTCTTTATGTTTTCTTTTCAAAGTTAAATTTTTCTTTTTCTGATTTTTTTTAGATTTATTAATTTTCATATATTTATATATTTACTAGATATAAAATAATATATTTAGTTGTTATACTAATGAAGTGTAAACATGTGCAAACTACACCAAATACAACTAAGCCAGTTGTGAAAGAACCAGTTAAATGTGCAACACAAGAAATAAAAACTGCAACATTTCAAGAAATGATAGCTAACAGTAAAAAGGAAAAGAATTAATTATCAAATTCATAATTTGAAGTTATTGGTTCTAAATCATATTCTTCCATTTCATTCAGGATAGTTGGTGCATTATAAAGTATAGTTACTCCTAGGGTTACAGAGTATATAAATCCAATTACCATAGATTCAACCATTATATAAAAAACGCATTTATTTTTTATATAATTAAATAAAAATGTATGTTATTAAAGTAGTTAAATAAAATAATACTCCACCCCATAATGTATCAATTATCGTTGCGGAAACCGGCCATTTTTTGAAAATTGCATAATTTGTTGATTCATATACACCATATATGATTAATCCGAATAAAAATGCATCAACTGGACTCCTTTTATCTTTTAATATAAAATAATAAAGACCAAATATTAAGAAAATATAACATACTAATGCACCTATGGGTTTCAATATTAAAGCAGTTCTTTGTATGTTTGCAATTATATTTGAAAAGAACATACTGCTTGACGTAAGATAAATTGCATCTAAAATTAACATTACAATAGCAGAAGTAAGAATAGTTAAAAATGCCTTTTCCATATATAATGAATAAATATTTTATTTTTCTTTTTCAATTAAAATATGCCTTGATAAATTTTTAATGACTTTATTATCTAAACGCGTTTGTTCATCACCCACATCACCTAATATATTTTTCATCATATCTATACAAAAATCATACTTGGAATTATTCCAATCTTGACACTCTGGGTATTTTTCTCTCCATTGTGGTATGGTATTATAATTTTGTTTTCCAACAATAGTAATCATTTTTCTTAGTTTTGTATTTTCTGGCGTGTCTTTGCTCCATTCATTGTTATCTTTTATATACATTGTTTCTCTTTTCAAATCAGTGCAATGAAGAGGTCTTTTAGAAACTTCTAAACTTTTTATTCTAGATAAAATTACATCTGTCATTCCTGCCACATAACCATTTCTACCTATATTTTCTATATCTTGTAAATCTATATTGATATTTTCTATAAATTCAGACATATTCATTGCGTCTTTACAAGTTGTATTTAAAAAGAAATTCAAATTGAACTTTTGATTATTATTTATAGTATTATTTGTAATATTTGTTCTATTTGATAATTCCATAATGGTCTTATTTTGGTCAATAATTAATTCCTTAAATTCTTGATTTTGACGTAATAAATCAATAAATTGTGTTTGAACCATATTATTTTGGTTATTTTGCTCGGTTAATCCAGTAGAAACATCATAGTTAGTTGTATTTGTTTGCTTGCAATATCGTTTGTGTTTACATAATCCGCTCTGATACTTATAAATTTTACCACAACCACATACATACTCACTCGAAACTATCGTTTGGCGAGTTTTGGCGAGTTTTCCGTTATCCAAATTATCCAAATGTTTTATGGTTTGTAAATGTTTTTCATAATCACTTTTTTTACTGCATGAATAAGAACAAATTTTACAAAAAAATTTTTGGCGAGTTTTTGGCGAGTTTTTGTTATCCATTTTTATCCTATACAGATAATTAAAATTCATGCCTAAATCATTTTTTTAAAAATATAAAAAAAAAATATGCAGTGACAAAAAAACGAAAAAAACCAATTTCGCTGCATTTCAGTGTGAACCCGTTTTTTTAGTTTTTTTTAAAAAATTCTCCAGAAGATTTTTTAAAAATGGACATTTTATTTTTGTCCTTTTTTTAAAACTTGAGCCATTTCTTTTTTGGTTTTTTTTTTAAATAATATAATAAATTGAAATGAATACTTAAAGAGCGCTGTTATATCTCTGTTTTGACATTAATATCGTCATCTTTCTTAGCATCATCATTATCATTTAGTTCAGTAATATTTAAATCAAGTGTTTTTGCAGGTTTTGTTTTAGTATTACTTTGTTGAATGTAATACATAGAAAGTTCTTTCGCATTAGCTATGCAGTTAATAATATTATTGTATGTAAATGAAGATAATAATGTGTCATCATTCAAGTATTGGTATGAATACCACCAGTAAGGTGGAACATACAAAGCTTGTCCCTCAAATAAATCAAATTCTAAAAATTTCATTTTGCTCATTTCAGCGTAATAATTCCTTTGTGTATTCCAAGGATTTACTATTGATTTGTATTCATAATTATCATAATCAGTAATAGGATATAAATATCGACAACTCTTCCAAGGTGTCATTTTAATTCTTACTTTACCATTATTAACAATAATAAAATGCCTATAATCATTATGATAACGGAATGGAGTATATGATTTTTCAGAACCATACATAATATCGTATTTGGTTTGAATTGTCATATTGGGTTTCATGAGAATGTCACATTTTTCAAAGTGTTTATAAAGTCCAGTTTCATCAATAAAAGATTGATTATCTTCAGTTATATATGTGCCTTTTGTATCGGTTTTTAGTAAGGTGTGACTACTTTTGTTGGAAATTAATACATAATCAACTGATTCATCCGAATTAAAATAATCTTTTATATCTTTCACTTTTACATCATAGTTTTCCATTTCTTCTATAGTGTCATTATTAATATTATCAAAAAAATCAGGATATACATGTTTTAGTGAAAAAATAGAAGGTTGCTTGACTTCACATACTTCTTGTAAATATTCATTATCTCTATAGTCAAGCTCATAGATCTCCATATCTTCGCCTTTTTTATATTGATTGGTTATGTGGATATAAAACAGTAAAACAATAACAAACAGAATAATCTGGAAAAACAAATTCATATACACAATATAAATAATAAATATTGTGTATTTAAATCAATTATTAATCATCTCCTATTTTTGGTGCTAAATAAAATATCATTTTTGCCTCTTCAAAATCTAAATTATAAATAACTTTCATAGGGAAATTATGCGTTAAAATTATTTCCATTTCTTTCGAAATTTTGTGATACATACAAATACTATGCAGTCTAGATAAACTGAATGAAATTTTCATATCATCTTCTCCTTCAGTAATGGAATAACTAGTTAATTCGTCAACATCTATATCAACTCTCATAGTGTTGTTTTCAGAAATTAATTGTATTTTATCTTCTGAACATATAAAATCAATAGAATCTCCGAAAATCTCCATTTGATTAATAATACCAGCAAAATAACTTGAAGGAACTGTAATATCCGTGTTACTTTCAAAATTAGGAATATCCATAAGCTCTTCTTCAATATCTATTAATGGAACTGAAAAATGTTTATCAAAATTCTTTTTATTTTCAGATGTAAAATGAATATTTAATTTATCGGAATCAATATCATGTTGAATATTTATAGTCTGTTCTTTGTCTCTAGTATTTAATACTTTGAATAAAATATTAGCATTAACACCAATAACAACGGAATTATTATTATCAAGCTTGAATTCATCAAACCATTTTTCAGGTAAATGCATTTCAAATATAGAAACTCTAGACGAATCCATAGTTTGTAAATATAATTTATCTTTATTAAATGTTATATTCACTTGTTCCGTAAAAAGTTTTATATGTTGAAATAAACTGGAAAATATATCGGCTTTGGTTGTATCATTTATAAGAATATTCATGCTTTGTTAATACTTAAATATTTATATTGTTTAAATAAATTAACAATTTTTCCAACTTATCACCAGTTTGTTTTTTTGAAGTTAAAGTAACCTTTTTGACAACACTAGTATCAACAAAACTAGAAAAGAAAGAATTTAATGTAGAAAGAATATGCGGACTATTAAAAACAATCAAAGAATGTAATTTGTCGTTAAAGATAACATGATTTTCATTATCTATTTCAAATAATAATACATACATATTTTTAAATCTCTCGTGTGCAGTTACTGAATATGAATCTAAATTAACATAAAGTCTATATTGATTAAAACAGTTAATTTTATGAGTTACTAAATTAATAAAATATTTTATAATTTCTTTTATATTATCATATGTTGCGTAGTTTTTAAAAATTGGGTATTGAAATAATATAATGTCAGTGTTTTCATTTGTAATAAAAGTATTTGTAATAAGAGTTTCTAAATTAATACTATCAGAGACTACTTTTGCATAATCAAGTTTTTGTTTATTTTTAAAAATAATTTTTTTTTGGTTATTACTATAAAATTCATTTTTCAAAGAGTTAATTTGCTCTTCTAAACTCATTATTTTATATTAAGTATTATATTTTATTTTATTTAATGTTTATATAGTTTTATTTTTTAGTTGTTTTCAATAGTTATGTTTTCGTTATTATTATTATTTGTATTGTCTACAATTTCGCTTGTAATCTTACTTGAATTGTCTGTTGTTTCAACATTATCAATTAATTCATTGACATTTTCATCCAAATCAAAAGCAACTGACTTTTCTAATACTACATTAGTTTCTAAATCCGATAAGACCCTAATTCTATCATCATGTAAAGATTTATTGACATCCATAGTGAATGACTGCAACTTTAGTAAGAGATTTTTTATTTCGGCAATTTCATTTGCTAATATTTCAAAACGTGAGTTATATTCATCAATAATTTCTTGAGATAGGTTACTCTCAGGAATCGGGGGTATTTGTCTGTTCTCTTTATCCTCAATAATTTTAATTCTTGAATCAAAATTCGCTATAACTTGTTGAATAGTTAAGCCTCTTTGAGAAGCAGGTAATGTGTTTGCTGGTGATTGTGGAGTAGTAGGAGTGAGTGTATTTCGATACGAATTTTGAACTTGTCCTACCTGTATATTAGTTTGTGGTGCTGCTGCACGTCTACGAATTGCTGCCGCATTTGCTGCACTCATTATATTTTATTAATTTATTAATTCTCTATATCATTAAATAAAAAATATGAATTTTTAAGCAGACATTTCCATAATAATTGGTTCATGATGTTCATATTTTTCTATCCATTCTATATCATCAATTGAGTAATCTTCTATATTTTCATGTTTATTTTTAATTGTAATGGATGGAAAACGTTTTGGTATTCTTTTAATTTGTTCTTTTAATGGGTCAATATGATCACTGTAAATATGAGCATTACCAATAAAATGTATAAATTCATCTGCAATAAGGTCACAATGTTTTGCAATAATATGTGTTAAAAATGAATAAGAAGCAATATTAAAAGGAACTCCGAGTCCAACATCACCACTTCTTTGATAAAGGGAACAAGACAAATATTTATTTTCTTTTACATGAAATTGAAAAAGTAAATGACACGGAGGTAAAGCCATTTTGTCTAATTGACAAGGATTCCATGCACTAACAATCAAGCGTCGTGAAGTTCTTTGTTTCTCGTCTTTTAAACATTTAATAACTTCTAAAAGTTGGTCAATACCTTCATTGTTATAATTATCATAACGTGTTTTATATTCAGCATTAAAATGACGCCATTGAAATCCATAAATTGGTCCTAATTCACCTTCATCATAATCTAAATTACGTGATTTTAAAAATTCAGCTGAAGAATTTTTATCCCAAATATGCACATTTTGTAGTTTAAGTTCATCATTATCTGTAGAACCACGAATAAACCATAATAATTCTTTTAAACATGTCTTCCACGCAGTTTTTTTAGTTGTTAGAATAGGTATTTTTCCATCTCTTAAAGAAAATCTCATATTACATCCAAATAATACTTTAGTAATACCGTTTCTTGTTTCTTCATCAGAACCTTTTTCTAATATGTTCTTTATAAGATCAAGATATTGGTATTCTTCGTGTTTTATCTCTTCCATGATATGATCAATAATAGAGATTATCTTTATATATTTTCTATAGGTTGTCTATAGAAATGGAAATATTACAAGAAACTCCTTCAGTTAAGAAAACATTTTTTAATCATGTGTTTTCAATGTCAGAGGAAAGTAATGCTGAAGTATTAAACGTGCTTCAATATGCATTTACAGCAGTTGTTCCTGTTGTCGTTTTAAATAAGTCTATAAATCGTCTTATACCTGAAGCTGACCCTGAAAAAACATCTCTTGAAATATTGGTAGAAATTTTCTTACAATTGTCTATCATGCTTTTTGGTATTATATTGATTCATAGAATAATAACTTATATTCCTACTTATAGTGGTTTTAAATATGAGAACTTAACATTAACAAATATTATTTTAGCATTTTTAATAATAGTATTAAGTATTCAAACCAAGTTAGGAATTAAGGTTAATATTATTTTTGATAGATTAAATGAGTTATATAATGGACCAAGTTTTGAACAAAAAGAAGGTATGAAATCAGGTGTAAAAGTATCTAGACCAGTATCCAATCATGCTCCCAGTCAAGCTGATTATTTAGATAACACAAATGTGCAAAATGGAACTTTTCCTCCCGCTCCCGTAGCAACAAAAAGACAAGTAGGACCCACAGAGGCTTATGATAATATGATTCACACTGGAGCTCACCATTCTAATGAAATGGTAAACCCTGGTCCTATGGCAGCAAATGGTTTATTAGGTGGTTCTTTCGGTGCATCTTTTTAATTAAGTAAATACATAATTATATGAGTTTAATATATAATTATGAAATCATTATCTAAAAAAGGAGGAAAGATAGATACCAAAAAACGTTTAGGCAAGTCTAAGAAACATAATAAATCCAAAAAGATACATAAAAAAGGTAAAAAACAACAAAAAGGAGGATTTGTTATAAACGAATATGAGGGCATTCATAATATACCACAAAAATTATATAAAAATTATAAGAAATATAGACAAACATGTGAAAATATAAAAGACATACAGGATGGCACTTCAGAAACAGTCATAGAAAGATTATATAATTTAATAAAGGATGAACATAAATACATGACCCAACCTATAAAAGACCCGGGCTATAAGTATGCTTTTTCAAAAAAAGGTGTTAATTTTAAGCATTTTCCTGGTAATGAAGACACACTTGAAAAATTAATTACACAATTTGAAGATAAAAAAGATGATAATTATAGAATAATTTTATCTAATATTTACTGTTTAAATAAAGTGTTTGATGGAACTGAATTTCAAGATGATGAAACAAATACTTATATTAAGATTCAAGTTAAAAAAGATTATAGGAATTACCTAAAAGAGCATGATAAATTAGTGACAAAACTTTTTAAAGGTATTGTAGCAGAAGATATTGTAGCAGAAGATATTGTAGCAGATGATTTTAACAATTTAAATACAAATAAAATTTTTGACGATAAAAGCGTAAGTGAAGAATTTAAAGAAGAATCAAAATCATTTTTGCCGACTATAACACGTAATAGTTCACGTAAGGTAATTTCACGTCCTAATCCTAATAAATAAATTTAAATTAAGTAAAATAATTTAATTTAAATATTTATTATCTTATAGACAAATGGAAAAAAATAATATTACTACTTCTATTGATAGTAGTGGTAATGAAACTGAAGAAAATGTCACTGAATTACAAGAAATTAATTTAAATGAAAATGAAAATACAAATGCGTTAAACAAGTACGGTGATTATGAAAACAAAAAGAATGACAATAGTTGGTTTGAACAAGTAGAATATGTTATATTTAAAAATGAATTGAAATCAATAAAAAGTAATTATTTAGTGGTTTTAAAAGAGTGCAAAGATAACAAAAGACTTTTAGATTTAAAATATGATGATTTAAACAAGATTGTAAACAATATTCAAACATCAGTAATCTTTTTTTCTACTATTTCTGGTTTTCTTCAAGCTACTAGGATACAATTTACAATACCAGACCATATAATAGCAATTATATCAATAACAATTTCAACTTACATATCATTGCTTTTATCAATTTCCAAATATTATAAATTAGATGAAATGAAGGAAAAAATACAAGTATTGAGAGAAAAATTCTCTTTGCTTCATAATGACTTAGATTATCAAATGGATGTTTTAGGACCTTGGATGGAAAAGAATATTTGGATTTATCAAGACCCTAAATTGAAATTAAGTGAGTGGGCAAAATTATTTTCTAATTTAAATGAAGAATATGAATCAATCATTGAAACTAAAAAAGAATTAGTCACTGAATTTGAAATAATTATGGATACTAAATCACGAAATTATTATCATATTAAAAATAGAGAGCTTAACTTTTCAAATAGGAAGAAATTAAATGAATGGGATTTAAAAGAACATGAATTAGAATTGTCAATTCAAGAATCTTCAACAGGAAGAAAACCATTGAGACCTTCTATATCTTTAAAGCATGAAGAGTTAGATAATTGGAGCGATACACATTAAAATTTAATTTCTATTTTTCATGTCAACACTGTTGATAAGTTCCATTTTTTTCATAGATCTTTCAAAAGCGTTTTCACGGTCAAGATTGTTAAATAAGTAATCAGTATTTGGACTTTTTTCACTTTTCTTGATGCTTTTATAAATTTGATTAATTTTGTTTACAACATTGGTAATAACTTGTTTATTTTCAACTAATTTTGTATCTGCTCTAACTTCTTCTGTTAATACAGATATTGCAAAATATAAAAGGTATCTTCTTTTTTTACAAGAAGCAGTGGTGTATTTTATACAAAATAGTTTGAATAGATTATCAATAATTTGTTGTATAAATGAATTATGCTTTTTACTGGTAAAAAAAATAGCATCCCATAAAATCCATATGATATCATTTTTAAATTTTGGTTCAACTTTTACAAATGTTCTGGTTTCACTTGAACACTTGTTTTTTTTCTTTTTACAAATATTTTCAAATTCAACTGTCCATTCAATCCAATAACAAGCGTTAAGCATACTTCTTTTTTGTTCTGAAATGCTGTATGCAAATTCATTTGCAACTATAAAAAATTCTTTTGGATCATCTGGTTTAAATATAGGTTGTATAAATCTAATGTGTGGTGCGATTAATTTTTCAGAAATTTGTGTAATATCAAATTCTTCTTCTTTTTTAATTTTAACTTGTTCAAAACTATTTTTTTTTTCTGATAAACATATAGTGCAAGTTATTTCTGCAAAAAGTTGACGTATAGTAGGATGATTCCTTAATTGTAGGTCATTAATATATTGTCCCTTTGAGTAAATATCTTTAAATATTTCATACCTGTTCTCCAAATAAATAGCTATTTTTGGATTTCCTAAATGTATGTATTTTCCAACATAAAACAAATATATTTCCCAGACTTCACCATAATGTCCAGCACATAATAATTCTGCACACCAATTACATGCGGATTCTATTTTTTTTGCTTTTAGACATGATATTAATTGATTTCTAACTTCTGTTTTTTTATATCCTGAAAATGATATACCTTTGAATTCAGGTCCATTTCTAATATCGTTTATTTCTGTACTATCTTGAACTGTTTGTATTTCTTCTGTCATGCAATTAATATTGTAATAGATTAAATATAAAGATTTTATACTTAAAATATTAATGAAAAAGATTAAATTTTTTTGTAGTTTTTGTGATTCAGAGAATTGTAAAAGTGTCTTTGAAAGATTATGTGAAGTGGTAAAGTCACAAATTTATGGTGCAGATAAAGAAGTATATTTTACAGTTGATGATGATTATACACATGTTATTATAATTAATACAGCAATGCCTATTATACCTAGTCATATACCCAAAGAAAACGTAATTGGTTTAGCATATGAGCCGTTAATTTATTTAAATTTAACTCAGAGTTTTGTTAATTATGCAGTAAAAAATATTTCTAAATATTACATTGGTGATAAATTGGATTTGCCCGAACCATTTGTAGAGCATTATGGGTATATGTGGCATATAACACCATTACAACATATACCTGAAAAAAATAAAAGAATGTCAATTATGATAAGTCAGAAAATGCATACATTTGGACATAAATATCGTCATATATTGGTTCAAAATATATTAAAACATGAATTACCTGTTGATATCTATGGAAGAGGCTGTTATAATTATAGCATGTTTCATTCTTCCTATATCAAGGGTAATTTTGAAAATTTAGAACCTTATGAAAATTATGATTTTCACATTGCTATTGAAAATGTCCAATCAAATCATTATTATAGTGAAAAAATAGTGAATCCAATGCTTTGTAGCACAACACCTATTTATTGGGGTTGTAAAAATATAAAAGAGTATTTCGGCGATGATGTAATATGTTTGACAGGAGATGCGCAAAAGGATTTAGAATTAATAGTAGATGTATTAAGAAATCCTGAAAAATATAAAAAAAATATTGACGTTGATTTTGTCAAGAAGAAGACATCTTTGTTAGAAAATATAGAAACAGTTTTTCAATAATTTATATTTATTATGTATACATGGCAGATTTTATAAATAAAACTTTAAATTTTCCTGAAGAACTTAAAAAAGATGAAGACGGTTTATCATTTCATATAATAGAAAAAGGCAAGAAAATTTATAGGGGAGATTCATTTTTTGCAAATAAAAAATATGATATTGAAAAAATGAACACGGAAATGTTAGGTAAAGATTATGTGTATTTTGGTTTTTCTCAATGTGATATTGAAGATTATAATTACGGAAAACCTTTTGAATTTGAAGTAATAAAAAAAGATGGATTAAGATTATTGAGAGTAGATAATATAGAAACTTTAAAAAAAATATATGATGATTCTGATAATGAAGGAATTAAATACATAATTCAAACCAATTATATTTTAAATGATAATCATTGGAGAGATTCAAAAAAAGAAAAAGATTATGCATTTATAGAATACCTATGTAAAACCTATCCAAAATATGATGGATATATCAGTGATAAGGTTGAGCAGGATATAAATTGGTTAAATGCTGAAATGGCAATTTGTAATCCAATTAAAAAGGTAAAGTTAATTCAAAAATTAGAAGGGATGAAAACTGATGAAGAATATATATGTGATCTTAATTTAAGAAATGCTGCACCAATAAAACCAACCTACCCACGAAGTTTTGACGCACAAATAGGAGAGAGTCTATTTAGTGAAGGAGAGAGTCTATTTAGTGAAGGTAAAAAAAGAAAGACTCCTGTCACAACTCCAACACAAAGTCCTAAAAAAAAAATTGTCTATCAAACACCAGGAGGTAAAAAGAAAAGTAAAAAGTCAAAAAAGTCAAAAAAGGCGAAAAAACAAACAAGAAAGAAAAAAGGAAAGAAAAATTGATATAAATGAATTTCATTTTACAAAAACAAATGCAAAATGAAATGAGTGTTGAGCAAAATAAAGTAGTAAATGATGATTGTATTAATTACATGAAGAAAATGAAGGAAGAGAATGTAAAAGTAGATTGTATTATTTTGGATCCACCTTATTTTCAAGTAGTCAATGAGAAATGGGATAAAGAATGGAAAGATTTAAATGCATATTTAGAGTGGATAGAAAAAATATTTGAAGGCTGTAATAATGTGTCAAAATACAATTGTAATCTTTGGTTATTTGGATTTCCATATCAATTAAGTTATTTGATTCCTATTGCAGAAAAATATGGCTTTACATATAGACAACATATAACGATAGATAAGGGGCTACAAAGCGTAGCAGGAAGAACAAGTGATAAACTAAAAATGTTTCCAACGTCAACCGAGTATGTAATATACTTTCATAAAGAAGCACGAGATTTCATAAAAGGGTATTTACAAAATAAACAAAAAGAAAGTGGTATTTCTTCCAAAGACATAAATTTGCATCTTGGAAAAGCAATAAATGGGGGAGGCACATGGTCAACAATAGCAGGAAAAAAACAGCAAAATATTCAGTATCCAACGAAAGTAGATTGGGATAAACTACAAGAAATCTTTGGTAAATTTGACATTGAATATGATGATTATGTGTTTACATTTAATATTGAACCGAGATTAACGGATGTATGGAATGATATAAATTTTTATGATAGAACATATAAAAAAGTGCATCCTACACAAAAACCTTTCAAATTGATAGAACGTTTGATAAATTGTAGCACAAAAGAAGGTTATAAAGTATTAGACCCTTTTATGGGTAGTGGAATGACAGGATTAGTTTGCAAAAATACAAATAGAGAGTTTTATGGTTGTGAAAAAGAAGAAAAGTATATGGAAAAAATGCTAATAAATTAGTTTTTACGCATTAAATGCTTCTCTCAAGATTCTTTCCCTTTCTCTTTCTAATTCTTGTTCTCTTTGTAGTATGGCAGTTCTTTCAGCAGGGGTCGACCTTGCTAATGTTCTTCGTCTTCTAGCTAACCAATTTCTATGATGTCTTTGCATTTCATTACGAGTTTGTATATGTTCTTCATGACTCATATTCAATAATTGTTGATGACTGTAAGGTGTTGAATTAGTATTTGGACTGTATTTCCATGGATGTTCTCTTGTAATATCAGAAACACATGCAAAACTTATATCCCTGCGGCAAAGCGGACATGGAACATCGTGAATTCCATGTTGACGGCAAATTGGTTCCAAACATTGTTTGTGGAATTTGTGTTTACATTTTAATTTTGGCACATTGTCTGTATTATAAATAGGCTCTAAACAAATAGCACATGATTCTTCAATCACTCTTTTTCTTTTATTGTTACCTCCTATCTTTTTTGAACGAGATTTTCTGGATGTTTTATTTTTCTTATATTTACGTGTTTGTGATTTTAAGGGTTTATTCATATATATATTAATAATAATATTTTTATAATGATGCTAATAAATTAGTTTTTACGTTTTCTTGTGTATTTTCTTTTCTTTCTTTTTTTTTTTACCACCTATACTATTTTCATCACCTTCAGGAATAGAAGAAACAGGAGTTTTCCAAGTTCTATTTTTTATGCGATATCTTGGTGGACGTGTAAATTTTTTTTTGGGTAAATTTAACATACTAGAATTAAAATTAAAAGCGCCTTTGGGTTGATGTTCATATATTATATTTTGAAGACTAAACAAAGGTGATTTTCGTTTTGTTGGTTTAGGTGATATTATACCCTTTTCCATGTATATATAATAAATAATATTTTTATTATATATATATATGCCAAAGAAAGTAGGTGACTCTTGTAAAGTTGATAAAGATTGTATAAATAAGAACTGCGTTTTAGGCAAATGCATAAGAAGAAAATATACAAAAAAAAATAGTCATTCAAAATCATTAAAAAAGTCTAAATCACCTCCCAAATCAAAGACACCCAGTAAATCAAAAACGCCCAGCAAACCAAAGACACCTAGCAAATCAAAGTCACCGTTATCAAATTTACCAACGCCAAACAATAATCCTGTAAAATTAAAATTTGAAGAAAGAAGTATGCCAAGTAGAACTAGTTTTAAATATGTAATAAAAGAAGCAAAAGATAATGGGTTTGTAGACGGAGATATTTTTGTATTTGATGATGGTACTTATGGTGTTTTATCAGGAAAAGAAATAATATTCGTAGGAATAACAAGCGATACTTATTATCAATATGATTTTGATGGCGATTCAACAAAATATACTACAAATTTTTTTAAAAAATATAAAGAGTTCTTAAAAGAAGGACCTGATGGTGGAAACTATATGTTACGCCATGATGACGAGTTTATTAAAAAACATTTTGATAATATAAATCCAGAGAATGAATATAGAGTTGATATTGATACAGATGAGGATGATGAGTCAGAAGGAAATATATTTATTAGAGAATTCAGCGTTCCAGATAATAAAGATATTCGTTATTACAAACAAATACGTAGAAAAGAATTAACAGGTGATTTAAGAACAATTTTGAGATCTGTATAATTTTATAAGACACATTAAAAAATTATACATATATTTTAGTATTTTTATTAATTTTCAGTGATAAGTCTTGGAACAACATTAATAGTTTGCAATTCTTGAGCCATGAGTTTATATGCATATGGAATTTCAACCTTAGCAAATTTAGTTCTATTATCACATGTATTGCAAGAAAACTTTGTAAAGTCGGAATTAGTATAATTTTTATTTTTTGTTCCATCGTTATAAGTAGCAATCATACCACACTTTTTACACACATTTACACTAAACTTATCAGATACATCAAACATTCTTTCCTTGCAGAATCTAGTAATACCATGAGCAATCATGACATCTCTTTCCATTTCACCAATTCTAAAACCACCATCTCTACTTCTACCCTCAGCAGGCTGTCTGGTGAGATTTACCATTGGACCAATAGAACGACTATGTTGCTTATCAGCAACCATATGCTTCAATCTTTGATAAAAGACAGGACCAATAAATACTGAAGTTTCAATTTGTTGTCCAGTCAATCCGTCATACATAAGTTCATTACCATAACTTTCATAACCACACTTAACTAATTCTTCACAAATGGTTTTAACATCTAGATTACCAAAAGCAGTGCCATCACCAAACATACCAAGTTCTAAAATAACTTTACCAAGTAGAGTTTCTTTTAACTGTCCAATAGTCATTCTAGAAGGAATAGCATGCGGATTAATAATAATATCGGGTTTTAATCCGTTTTTAGTAAATGGCATATCACATTCTGGAATAATATTTCCTACAGTGCCTTTTTGTCCGTGTCTAGAACTAAATTTATCACCATAAGTAGGTTTTCTAAGTGCACGAATACGAACCTTAGCAAAGTTATATCCATCACCATTTCTACCAGTGTAATTTTTATCAATATATGTTTCTTCATTTGTTCTGAATGTTTTACTTTGGTCTTCATATTTAATGGTTTTTGTAGGGTCGTTTCTATTTTCTTTGATAGGAACAATTTTGGCAATTACAACATCTCTATTTTCAACAAGTTCATTTTCTGGTATGAAACCATGTTGATTGAGTTTATTATAATTACCAAATTTAATACCTCTAGTTTTTGCGGGATCTGGTTTACATCTTATAATTTCATCTCTAATAATGTTTTTATCTTCATCTTTTTCGGTATGATAAATTGTAGCCATAAATAACCCCCTGTCAATAGAACCTTTATTTATAAGCACACTATCTTCTTGATTATAACCAGTATGAGTCATAATAGCAACATGAATTTGACAACCGGAAGGAATTTTATTAAGTTTTATAAAATTCATAAGTCGTGTATCTACAAGTGGACGAGCTGGATAATTAAGAACATATGCAGTTTTATCCATTCTTTTATCGTAATTAGTAGCATATACACCCATCGCTTGTTTACCCATAGCACATTGATATGTATTTCTGGGAGCTTGGTTATGATCCGGAAAAGGAACACAAGAAGCAACTACTCCGAATATAGTGCTAGGGTGAATTTCACAATGTGTATAGTTAAAATCAATGTTATCAGGCTGAACATATTGTTCTTTACATTTCATAGCAATCATAGATAGGTTTTGTTCATCAGGATCAATATATTCAATAACTGATTCATCTAAAACACAATTAGTTAATAAATCATTCCAACAAATTTTGTTGTTAGTTAAATCACTAATATTTTGGTTAGAAATAAGAGCTTTATTGTTTCTAACTTTAAATATAGGTCTTGTTAGACGCCCTCCATCGTTGCATACACGAATTTCTAGAGTTTTGTAATTAAATGAAATAGATGTATAAATGTTTATGATACCTTTGTATTTTTGTTGTTTTAAATATTCAAATAACTCCATAGGTTCTTCTGTAATTCCTTGCCATGAACCATTAATGAAAACCTTAACTTTGTTGTCAAGTTCTACAGGTTTGTAATCATCAACACATTTAATTTTTGGAAGTATGTAACTATAGAGTGGTGAACTATTAGTAGGGATAGTAATATGTCCCATTTGACTAATATTTTTGACAATACCAATAGATTGTCCTTCTGGAGTTTCTGCTGGACACAGAAAGCCCCATGTTGTATTGTGTAATTTACGAGGTGCAACCAATTCACCACTTTTTTCCAACGGAGTATTGATTCTTCTAAGATGACTAAGACCAGAAGGATAAGTTAATCTGTTTAAAACTTGTGCAACACCAACTTTACTAGAATTAGCTTGTTTTATACTAAAATCACCAGTTGATAAGGCACGATTGATACCGTTTTCAATGGTTGCTGATTTCATAATTTTATATATGTTAGTTAAATTAATAATATTCTCATAATCTTGTGTTGATTTCCAAGAACCATTATTAATTTCTTTGATAACTTGTTTTTGCATTTCTTTTACCAATTTATTGAAATAATTACGGAATAGGTTATTAAGCAGAGTTCCGGTGAGTTCTATTCTCTTATTTATATAAGAATCTCGGTCGTCAGTAGGATTCCATCCTAGACCAGTGCGAATAAGTCTATTTGCCATATATCCAAGAAAGTAAATTTTTTGTTTTTTTGTCTTACAGTGTGGGAATAGGTCATTATCAAGTATATCAATAGTAAATTCAGACTTTTTCCTAATACCAGTTTCTTTATCCATGTTTATGGGATTATAAGCAGCATACGAAGTAATATGTTTTAATGCAGATTCCTGATCTAAATATTTATTTGAGTCAATAATAGAAGCTTTTAAGAAATCTAATATAGGTGCATGTTCTTCTCTTTTAATATCAAGAATAATATATTCACATATTTCTTTATCAGTTTGAATTCCTAATGCTCTAAATAAAGCAAATAATTCAATTGGTTGTTTAATTCTTGGAATAGATACGTAGATACTTTTTCCAAAACCATTATTTTTACAAGAAATCATCATTTCAATTTGCTTGGGAGAAATACACTTAAAATCAGGAACAGATTTGATTTCAGCTATACAATCCCATTTAGTAGTATTTTTTCCATCAAAGCAGTAAATTTTATTTTCAGCAGCTCTTTCTTGACCAAGAACAGTTTTTTCTGAACCTTTAATAACAAAATATCCGCCAGCATCCATTTCACATTCATCATTATTTTGTTGATTAATACAATCTTGCTGTGATAAAATGCAAATAGATGATCTTAACATAATAGGCATTTTTCCGATATTAATTTTAGATAATGTTTTAGTAATAACCTTAGGTGTATCCATGTTTTCTGTGTTTCTAATTACATATTCAATATTTATATCAACAGTCATGGTAGAAGCATATGTAAAATTTCTTAATTTTGCTTCACCAGGAAACATAGTTTTTGTTGCACCATTATTTTCATGAATAAGAGGAGGATATAATTTAAAATTATTGAAAGAAACAAATACTTCTAATAAATATTTTTCTTTTTCTTCAATGTAATCATTTTCAGAGTGAATTTTTACAGGATTGAACATATCAATTGTTTTTTGAATCTGATAATTTACAAAATGATTATATGATTCAATCTGATGTCTAACTAATCTTTCCAAATATCCATCTTTGAAATATGATTGAACTAATGAAAATGGGTCTTCAATCTGATCATTTAAATGGTCAAGTAATTTTTTTTCGGATTCATTTCTGTCAAAACTTTTTGATTTATCAACTTCAATCATATTTTTGATAGTATCTTCAAATATCGATTTTCCCATAGTTTTTCGTTTTTTAATAACAGGTACAATATTTACAGAATCAGTATTCATTTTCATTTCTTGCATATTTTCTGAATTATTGTTGACAAATAATTTGTAGTATGTTTATCAATTTTTTATTAAGTATATTTGAAAATAATATACAAAGTTATAATATTATATAAATAATGTTAAACATGTCTAAAAACTTCATATATTATTTGGATAATTATGATAAAAAAAAACAGAATAAGTATAATTCGAGTATAATTAATAATATAGACAAAGAGTTTTCAGACAATTTTAAATTAAATGCTTATAAAAATGTTCATCAACTAATACAGAAGGATTTTTATGTAGAACAGTATTCAAATTCAATAAATAAGATTAAAAATACAGATAACTCGTTAAATTTTACATTTAATACACCTTTCAATTCTGCTTTAAAAAGTGCAAGGTCAGACAGTTGCATGTATTTTAAACCTACGATACCAGAAACTGCTGTAGTTAAAGAAAAAGTTGAAATAAAAGAGAATATAGAATGTCTACAAGATTTGATAGAAATAATAAATAAATATGATAACTTAGAAAAATACGATTACAATATTGATATTAAAATATTAAAAAAAATAAAACCAGAACTAATTAATTTAGATAAAATGATAGGTATACAAAAACTCAAACAAAATGTATTAGACCAACTTTTATATTTTATTCAAAATCTTCATATTTCTGAAGATGGAGGTGATTATAAACATACTGTTATTTACGGACCTCCAGGAACTGGTAAAACTGAAATAGCAAAGATAATAGGACAAATGTATTCAAAAATCGGAGTATTAAATGAAAATAAATTTGTAAAAGTTTCACGTCAGGATTTAATCGCTGGTTATTTAGGTCAAACTGCAATTAAAACTGCAAAAGTTATTCAAAAAGCATTAGGTGGAGTTTTATTCATAGACGAGGCGTATTCATTAGCTGCAAGTGAAAAAGAAGATTCTTTTTCAAAGGAATGTTTGGATACACTTTGTGAATCTTTAAGTAATTACAAAGGAGAACTAATGGTAATAATAGCAGGTTATGAACATGAATTAGATAACACATTTTTTAAAGTGAATCAAGGTTTAAATTCTAGATTTATATGGCGTTTTAGTATGGACCCTTATAATTGTGAAGAATTAATTGAAATATTTAAAAAAATAATAGAATTAAATAATTGGAAATTAGAAGAAGAAACATCAATAGATAAAGATTGGTTTAATAGTAAGTATGAAGAGTTTACATCCTATGGTAGAGATATGGAACAATTGTTTACTTATACAAAAATATGTCATAGTCGAAGAATATATGGAAAAGATATATCAAAAAGAAAAAAAATAACAATGAAAGATATTGAAAATGGTTATAAAATGTTTTCAGAAAATAGAAAAAAAAAAGATGATAACAAAAATATTTTTTCAATGTATATTTAATATGATTTAAAATATATACAATATATACACTATGAATACGGTTACTGATTATTATAATATTATTCGTTTAAACAGGAATGAATTAGTTAAAAATCCTTTTCAAAAACTTCCAAATGAAATAATAAAAAACATATTTGAATATGTAAAAGATGATTTTATGAAAAAAATTAATAAAAATTATTTACGATTTAAAGTTGAAAAATTTATAAAAAAGATAAAAGAGTCAAAACAATCTTATAAATATTATCAATATAATTATTTGGTTGGTGGGAATAGTGAATATGTTAGGACAATTTTTAAATTTACATATAAAAAAATACCTTATAAAATATTAGATTCATTGGATTTAGAAAAGATAATTTCAATGTATTTTGCAGTAAATAATTTTTCTTGTAGTTACAGTCATCATTATAAATTACCTGACTACGGTGTGGCATTTTTAATTACGAAATTATTGCCAAACAAAAATAAAAATATTATAGCAAGTCGTTTAAATAACATCAATTAGTTATTTTGTAAATATATAAAAATTAAGTATATTTACAAATGGGTGATAATAAAGTATTTTCCATAAATCCAGATTTATTCACGTTTAAAAATACAGGTAATACAAGAAAAAGAGATAAAGCAAAGCCAAGAGAAAAAATTAAAATTAGAAATGAACAACAAGTGCCAAGGAATGAGTCATTACGTAAAAAATCAATATTAAAAATGATAAGAGACCATCATTCTGAGAAAAATAAAGATAGGTTTTCTAATGTTGAAAATAAAATAACTTCACAACCCAAAGTGCAGGGAGACTTTGAAAAAGCGACATCATTTTTTAATAATATGGTTGTAAATAATAACAAACCTCACAATGTGACATTAAAAAATAACATTTCAACTAGTAATCAAACAGAATCTTCTATAGCACCTAAACTCACGTTGGGAGAATCAATTAAATTAGACTTTCAAAATAATTTACAAGAACAACCAATGACTTTAAATAATTCTCCTATCCCAATACCAAAATATGGTTGTTTAAAAAATGGAAATCTACCAACATATAGAGATTACATGAACAAAACAAGAAAAGAAACAGACACTTATATTGATAGTAATATAAAAAATAATGACTTGTCTTCAACCGAAAAGGCAAATATATTTGGTCAAATTAGAAATAAAATAAAAAATGAAAATAAAGAAAAGAAAAGAAAAAAACATCGAAGAAAAACAATTAGAAGGACATTTAAGATAGGAAAATCTAAAATAAAACCTCAAGTTTCAGTCCTTATTTCAAACAAAACTATGAGAAATAATATAGTAGAAAAAAAACAATTATTAAAACAAATATCTATTACTGAAATACGTTCATATTTAATCAAACATGGTTTTATAAAAATAGGTTCAACCACACCAAATGATGTGTTGCGTAAAATGTATGAGTCAGCTTTACTAATTTGTGGAGATGTTCAAAATCATAACAAAGAAACTCTTTTGTATAACTTTATGAATGACACTAAATAATAAATGTTAAAATATATGCTGAAACACAGAATATGCTAATAACAAGAGCAATTCTTTTCCTTTCTCTTTTAAGCTCCTGTTCAATTGAAAAATATGTGTTAGAATCTTTTTCTGGAATATTTTTTTTGTAATTTGAATCAGAGTCCTCAATATACAATTTATTTTCATAAATTGTATTGTTTTTTATAATTATCTTTTTCATATTGTTTACTCCTGAATATGGTTCTTCTATGTCACAATAGAAGCCATAATCTTGTAAATGTTCAAAATCAATCATTTTTAATTTGTTATCATGTTCTTTCATATCATATTTTATTATATTCATTAATCAATTTTATTAATTATAAATACATTTAGATATTATTAGTTTTAATATTATAAAATGGATTTAGTTGGAGAATATTTGTCATTGACAAAAGAATTAAAAGAAAAATATGGGGAAAAATCTGCAGTATTGATGCAATGTGGCGGATTTTTTGAAGTTTATGCAAAAAGAAATTCAGATAATGGGTTGATTTCAGGTAGTAATCTTGAAGATATAGCAAGAATATTAAATTTTGTAATTGCTAATAAAAGTAAAGAAAAAACAGTTGTTATGGCTGGTTTTCCACATTTTAATTTGGATAGACATTTGCCAATATTGTTAAGTAATGGTTACACAGTTGCAGTATATATTGAAGATAAAGTAAACAAACCAAAAAATAAAAAGGGTGAATTAAGAGTGCTAGATAAGATTTATTCTCCAGGAACATACGTATCATGTGAATTTGAAGGTGAAAATGTAACAAGTAATCAAATAATGTGTATTTGGCTACAAACTCATAAATTAAGAGGACAAACAGGTAAACATATTTTAGTATATGGAGCTTCTAGTTTAAATAACTTTACTGGAGAACTTTATATGATAGAAGGACAAAAAGATTACAAAATGGATATTACTACCTTTGATGAACTTGAAAGGTTTGTTTCTACTTACAATCCATCAGAAGTTATTATTGTTTATGATGATAAAGATGACAAGATATGTTCTTATCTTAATAAAATAAGTCAGTTTTCTGGAATAGAAACAGATACAGTTCACTATTATACTCATCAAGAGAACACAGTTTTGAACTGTTTGAAACAAACATATATGAAAGAAATAATTGAACAATTGTATGGTTTAAACTTATACGAAACTTGTGCCGAATTTTCAAATTATCAAGTAGCAACACAAAGTATGTGTTTTTTATTTAACTTTATTAGAGAACATGATAGCAAACTTGCCGAAAAAATCAAAGAACCGGTGTTTTTTAATGTATCTAATAATATAGTTCTCGCAAATCATACATTATCTCAATTAAATATTATTTCAAATGGTCAAAAGAATGGTAAAACATCTTCAGTATTGTCATTTTTAAATTCTTGTTCTACGCAAATGGGCAAACGATTATTTAAATATCAACTAACTCATCCAACAAATAATGAAGAATGGTTACAAAATGAATATGACAATATAGAGAACCTAAGACAGGTAAAGGATTTTCAACATGAAATCATACGAAAAAAACTCGTTTTGATAAAAGATCTTGATAAAATGTTAAAATTAATTGTCCTAGAGACTATCAATCCTAAAGAATTATATTCTTTCTATGAAAGTATTCGAGTTTTTAAAGAGGTGACTGAAGAAATAAAAAATAAAAAACTATTTCAATATTTATGTGAGGAGAACCTGGAGAATTCTAAAAAAAAAATACAAGAAATCATGATAAAAATGTTAAGTTACTTAGATGAACGCTTTATTATCGAAAATTGTTATTCTATAACAAAAATGAACGATATTGATAAAGATATTATAAAAAAAGGTATCGATTCTTATTTGGATGAGGTATCTGATAATTTTTTAAGTTATGAAAGTGAATTACAAGATTTAATATCTAATTTAAATAAATGTGCCTCTAATGATTGTGTAACAAAATATGTAACAGACAAAGGGGTCGTTTCAATAAGAATAAATAATACAAAAGTTAAAATATTAAAAGAAGAAATAAAGAATACTGATTATAAGTTAGAATTTGTAAAAGCAACGAATGCAAAATCAGAAATACGAAGTTCAAGTATATCATCAATTTGTCAAAATGTAGAAAAATACACTCTTCTTAAAAAGAAAGAAACTGAGAGAGTCTATAAAGAACAAATTTTAAAGTTAAAAGAGAATTATTATGATAATATTGAAAACATAAGTAAAATTATTGCAAAATTTGATGTAATATTAAATAAAATGTATGTTTCAATAAAATATAAATATTCAAAGCCGCAAATTGATAATAATTCAGAAGTTTCATATTTTGATGCTAAGGGATTAAGACATTGTTTAATAGAAAAAATACAACAAGACGAAACATATGTAGAGAACGATATATATTTAGGTTGTGGAGTTCAAAAAGGTGTTTTGTTATATGGTACTAATTCAGTTGGAAAAACAAGTTTAATTCGTTCAATAGGAATAGCAGTCATTATGGCTCAAGCAGGAATGTATGTTCCTTGTTCTTCTTTTTTTTATAAACCGTATAATTCAATATTTTCAAGAATACTTGGTAATGATAATCTATTCAAGGGTTTATCTACGTTCACAGTTGAGATGAGTGAATTGAGGACAATATTAAATATGGCTGATCAAAATAGTTTGATTTTGGGAGATGAACTGTGTTCAGGAACAGAAATTGAATCGGCATTAAGTATATTTGTAGCAGGATTAATGTATTTATATAAAATAAATTGTTCGTATATTTTTGCAACTCATTTTCATGAAATTGTAAATTATAATGAAATAAAAGAAATAGATACGTTGTCTTTAAAACATCTGCAAGTGATTTATGACCGAGAAAAGGATTGTTTAGTATTTGATAGAAAATTAAAAGACGGTTCTGGTCAGAGAACATATGGTCTAGAGGTTTGTAAATCTCTACATATGAATAATGAATTTATAGAAAATGCGTTTAAAATAAGGAATGAACATTTTAAAAACACACAAGGTATTTTAAATAGTGATAAATCAAGTTATAATTCTCAAAAATTAAAAGGTGGTATATGTGAAATATGTAAAGAGAATTTAGCAACTGAATTACACCATATGTTAGAACAAAAAGATGCAGATAAGAATGGTTTTGTAGGAAATATAAATAAAAATCATAAAGCAAATTTAGTTTCAATATGTAAAACATGTCATAATAAGATAACCTATAAAGAAGAAGATGCGAAAGTTCCCAAGAGAAGAGTAAAAACAACAAAAGGTATGCAATTAATATAAAATTGATAAGTATTAAAAATAACAAAAGTATGTAATTAATATAGAGCTATTATATAAAAAATTATATAATATGTCAAAAAAGTATCAGTATTTTGCTAGAAAACGTGGGTCAATGCATTTTTCAGATGTGGAAACTCCATGCACACATAAAAAGCCAAATAACTATATTACATGTAGTTATTGTTTACATAGAGTTGGTGTTACAAAAGAAAAACAAAGAAGGCAAGAAGAAGACCCAAATAAAGTAAATTATTACCCAATTAAGAAGCTTCGATTTTAAAATTATATAATTGTATAATATATAATGATTCATAAAAGTAAATCTTTACCAAATCACCTAAGTAAAATAACGTCTTCTTTAAAGAAAGTTCACACCTTTCATGATTTAAGTAAATTAAATTTCTCTGAAAAAATAAATTATATATCTTATGGTTTATTTTTAGTTAGATATCCAAATGCATTAAAAAGCGAGAGAATGCGGGCTATTCAAAAGTTTTATTCTACAAAAATATAATTATTCTTCATATTTACCCATTTTAATTTCATTAATATATGGGTTATAATTAGAAGAATCGTTTTTAGGGGATTTTGCAACATTTTTATTTGTTTGACTGCTAAGTAATATTGATTCTTCATATGTGGGCACGAATTTTTTATTACCATATTTTAGTTTTCCAGGCTCATTATATAAAGGATACGTTTGATTATTTGGCATTTTTATTGTTTTTAATTCATTATTACTTGGATCAAATACAACAGTGGTGTCAAAACCAAGTCCATAACCAAAATCTTTCTCTAATTCTTCTGGAGTTGGATGATAAGTTACATTTAAATTATCTAAATTATATGACATAATGTTGTTTTCATCATTATTTGATATATCTTCATTTCCATTTTTAACACCGTCAACATATATTTGTGTTTCTGTTTTATCTAATGGTTCAATAAATGTTGCTTTATTAGTAGTAACTGGATAAATAATTAATAACATAAATAAAATAAAAAATATTCCTGCAAAAAATGGGAGATACATATAGAATAGTATAATAAAAAATATTAAAAGTATTGTAATGTTTTTCTAATTTTTTCGTGACTACAACACATTAAATTTGCAATTTCCTTATTTGTTTTTATTTGTTTAAATTCATAATTATATTTTAAATGAAAACATCTTTTTGTAAATGGGTCTAATTCATTTATTTTACTCCATACTTGATAATAATTTTCATGTTTATTATATGTATCAATTGGTGTTTCCTGTTTGTTATCATACAAGAAAGAAGGATTACTACGAGTTTCAATGTGTAATAATTTTTTATAATTTTCTTTTTCTATTTCTGTCATATTTTCTTTGCTTGAAACTCTCATTTTTTTAGGTAAAATACTTAATGAATAACTATCTGTTAGTGCTTGTTTTAATTCAAAATTAACATAAACACTCGCATAGTTTGTAAAATTTGAGTATCCATTATAGTTTATTGTGCTTTTATATAGTCCACATCTTGCATAATTTATTAATTCATATGTAGGTATTCTAGAGCACTTATAACAATTTTTCTTTTTAAATGTACATGCTTGTTTTTTTGCCCAATTTTCATAACCTAAAAAAAGTATCTTGTTTAGTTTTTTTCTAGTAGATTTAGATATTTTATTGCTTCTTATTAATTTATTTATTATTTTATGATTACTGGGAGATAAATGTAGTCCATAAATATTATATAAAATAAACAAAACTCCAAAAATACATTTAAAAGACATATATAATTATATAGTAAGAAGTTTATAAGTATAAATATAAAAAATTGATAACTATATTAAAATTTAAATTATGGTAATATATAAAAGATGATAATTCCCGTAAAATGTTTCACCTGTGGAAATGTGTTGGCTGATAAATATAGATATTATCAGGGTGAAGTAAGACGCATAAAGTTGCTACAAGGTGCTAATTTAGATAAGATTACTTATTTAACAAAGGATAATACCGAAAAAACAGTAGAAGGTAATATATTAGATGATTTAGGACTAAAAAGTATGTGTTGCAGAAGACATATGCTTACTCATGTTGATATTGAATAATAAATTATATTATATTTTATAAAAAATATTTTTTAATGAAATAAAGGTAGTATTGCATTAAATATAATGACTGAATATTTTGAAAGTAAGGAGAAAGAAACTTTATATAATTTGTGTGTAAATACCAAATGTCTTCGTTATCCTGACGATAAAGATTTTGTAATAGAGGAAGAGTCGGATTATGTTTGTGATGAATGGCAAAAATGTAGTCTATGTGATGGATATTTTATTGATGATGGTTTAAATGATATTTTGTTTATTGAGGAAGAACCAAATAATAGTGAGGGGGAATGTGACATTTGTGGTAAAACTACAAATATAGTGCAGTTAAAAGGCACTGGAGAATATTTATGTGGTAATGGTTGTGACGAAAGTGATAATGAAACAGATAATGAAAGTGATTAAAGTAAAATTGTATAGTATTTGTATAGATGAATAAAACAAAAAAAAATGCAGGTTGCGCATGTAACTCTTCAAATGAGGGTGGTAAAAGGAAAACAAGAAGAAATACGTTAGCTTTTTTACAGGGAATAGCTGTCTTTGGTAAAAACAAGAATGGAGTAGAAGGTATTATTAAAGTAAAGGAAGAGTTAAAAGGATTAAGAATTCATTACGAAATAACGGGATTAGAAGATGGTTTACATGGCTTTCATATTCATGAATATGGAGATTTAACTGAAGGTTGTTCATCAGCATGTAGTCATTTTAATCCTTTTGGAAAAAAACACGGTGGGTTACATAGTAAGGAGAGACATGAAGGAGATTTAGGTAATGTCTTATCAAAAGATGGAGAATCAAAAGGTTCTTTATTTGCAAAAGGATTATGTTTAAAAACAAATAGTAAGTTATCTGTTTTGGGTAGAATGTTTATTGTTCATGAAAAAGAAGATGACTTAGGAATGGGAGGAAATGAAGAATCATTAATAACAGGTAATGCAGGAGCAAGATTAGCATGTGGAGTTATAGGTTTGAAAAAATAAAATCTTAAATTATTATATAATGGATCTTTTAAAAAGTTTATGTCCACCAGCAAGATTTTATTTGGTTCTTTCAATATTTGCATTTATAATAGGTTTTATACAAAATATGGCAAGTGATACTAAGTATTGTTATGGAGCTTTAGGTTGTGATGTTCAAAACAGTGTATATATTTATGTTTTTCAATTATTATACATTGTATTTTGGACATGGGTTTTAAATATAATATGTAAGGGTGGAGCGCCTCTCTTTTCCTGGATATTAGTATTAATACCTTTTGTTTTGTATTTCATTTTAATTGCTTTAACATTATTTAGTTAAATATAAAATTATATTATTATAAATGAATAATATATTTACAAATTTGCCAGATGATATAGTTATCGAAAAAATAATGCCATTTTCATATAAATTTCAAGATAAGTCCATTTTGGCAGATATTCGTTCATTCACAAAGGATTATGATTTGGTAGATTGTATTTATGCATATAATTATAAAAATATTATATTTTTTAACGATCTGAAGAAATTTATAAAAACAATCGATAATAATTCTATGTTAAATTCTATGCTTGTTAGTAAACATAAATACTCGCCTTTTTTTCAAAGACATGTTATGTTGAAAGATAAAAGTATAATAGGAGTAGCAACTTGGCAAAAATACTTTTATGATACTAGTAAATTAAATCTAAAAAGTAAAATAAGAATTATTTGGGGACTTTTAACACCGCTTGAAAGGACAAGTTTTTTTAATATATTTGTTTTAGAAGATGATTAATAAAAAATTGATAAAAATAAAAACAAATATAAAATAATAAATACATACTTTATAATGGAACCAATAATTAATAATATTTCATTGGATGAAGAATTATATAAATTTACATTGAGTAATGTAGATGTTAGTGTAGCAAATGCTATTAGAAGAATTGTTCTGAGTGAAATACCAACAACTGTAATATATACGGAGACATACCAAGATAATCAGTGTAAAGTTTTAAAAAATACAACTCGTCTTCATAATGAAATTTTGAAACATAGATTAAGTTGTATTCCAATCCATATTAAAGAACTTGATATTTTACCTGGAAATTATGTTTTGGAAGTAAATGTGAAAAATGATTCAGACTCTATGAAAATTATTACAACAGAAGATTTTAAAATAAAAAATAAGAAAAATGGCAACTATTTAACTGTTGATGAAATAAGAAAAATATTTCCATCTTGTCCAAAAACAAACATGTTTATAGATTTTGCCAGAGTAAGACCAGCAATGGGTGATGTTCCTGGTGAAGAATTAATATTGAGTGCAGAGTTTTCAGTTCATACAGCTAAAGAAAATAGTATGTTTAATGTAGCATCTATCTGTGCATATGGAAATACGATAGATGTAACCAAAGCAGAAGAGATATGGACTGAACATGAAAATAAATTAGAATCAGAACAGGTTAGTAAAAACGATATTGAAATGCAAAAAAAGAACTTTTATCTTTTGGATGCACATAGACATTTTATTGAAAATAGCTTTGATTTTAATATACAAAGTGTAGGGGTATATGAAAGTAATGAAATTGTGAAATTGGCGTGTAAAGTATTATCAAAAAAGTTGGAAGATATGATGACAAGTATTGATTCTGACCTTGTGCCAATTAGAATGAGCGAAGTAACAATGGAAAATTCATTTGATATTATATTAGAAAATGAAGATTATACTATGGGAAAGCTTTTAGAATATATGATATATGAATCATATTATGAAGGTGAAAAAATCTTAAATTTTTGTGGTTTTAAAAAGTTTCATCCTCACGATGATGAAAGTATAATAAGAATAGCATATAAGAAACCAAATGATAAAAATATGGTGAGAATGCATTTGAATACATGTTGTGCAAAAGCAAAAGAATTATTTGATAAAATTGCAAAAATGTTTTAAAAAAACATGTTAAAAAAATATTTATATTCTATATATGTCTGAAGAAAAAGACCAATTGGACATTTTTTATGAAAAAATAAATGATCAAGATTTTAAACAAAAGGTAGGAATGTATTTAGCATTTATAATGGAGTTTTATAGAGTGCTAATGGGTTCTTTTTTATTGGTCTTTGTTCCTCAGAAATGCGGTGATAATATATGTGGTATGTTTGAAAATGTAGTAACTGAAAATCCTGTTACAAATACAGCATTTGCAGGTAACATATTAATGTTTACTATGTTTATGCTTATGTATTATTGTGAACTTTCAAGAGAAAATAAAATGATTAATTATCTTCATGTTAATCCTGAATTACCAAGGGATGATGAAGCAGTCGGAGAAGCATTAATTAAATTACCTGTTCATAAAAGAGGTGATATTTGGAGATTGGATAAAATGTATCAAACATCTGGAAGAGTTGCAACATTGGGTTTTGTAATTAACCTAGGACTAAGTGGTTATGTTGTTTTTACTCATTACTTAGATAATAAAACAGTAACTGTATTTTTGACAAATGCATTATTTATGGGAATGAAATTATATGATATAAAGTCTATTACAGAAACTGATAAAAATATATTTTTATCGGCTTATTTAACTCGTAAAATTCAATATAATGATGTTGACCCAGATAAAGTGGATTACAAAGATGAATCTGTTAATTCTGAAGTGGTATTGTCCAAAGTTATAAGTAATGATGCATCTATGGATAATTTACTTGTAAATACAAATGAAGATGATTTAGAAAAAGGGGAAATGCAACTAGATAGTGATATAAAAGAAGAAGTAATAGAAAAAGAAGTAGAAAATGAAGAAATTAAAGAATAATTTTATTGTATATATATTTATAAATATACAATGATATGTATTTTATTAACATTAACAATCAATGTAAAAAATATGATGGGAGTTAAACAAACCGCTATTAATGATAGAATAAATAGTTATCGTAAAAGCATAGAGCAGTGGGGTAATTTAAATTTACCATATAAAATTTATATATTAGAAAATTCAAATTATGGAAATCCATTTGAAGATTGTTTGAAAGATAATATGTTTTATATTTCTTTTGATGGTATACAAAATTCAAAAAGAGGAAAAGGTTATGGTGAAGCACATACAGAATTATATTTTATCGATAATGTTATTGATAAAGAATGTAAATATATTGTAAAATTTACTGGACGATGGGCTCCAATAAATGATTTTATTTTTAATAAAATAGAAAGTATATTGTGTGATGAAGGTGAAATAACAGGAATATCAAAATTTGAAATAAACTCTTTACAAAGTATAAATGATGTTAATTTAGTTGAATTAACTAGATGGTTTGTAGTCGATATAAATAATTTTAAAGAATTCTTATATAACTGTATTGAAAATTGTGATGATAGAAAAGGTGAAATCGGTTGGTATGAAAATGTGTTTTTTACATTTTTTAAACATAAACAAATGAAACATATAAATGGTGCATCATTAGAAGTAATAAGCAATCCAGATGGTAGCTTTAATAAATTAACGAATTATATATAAAGTAACTTTTTGAAAGAATAAAAAATTGATAAATATTTATATCAAATATTTTACACAAAAACATATTTGATATGGAGAAACGTGTGAATACTAAGATTGAACAATATGTTCAAAGTTTTAAACAAGAAATTTGTAATAAAGTGAATGAATTACAATTTGAAAATTCAAGTCAACAAGCAGAGTTACTTAGTTTCATTTATGATTATAATAGATTATGTATGTGTAAAGATGATTTTATAAAGAGAAAAAGAATAAAAAATGCAATCCCTACATCAAACAGATGCACTGCTAAACGTGCAAATGGAGAGCAATGCACAAGAAGAAGAAAGGACGATTGTGAATTTTGCGGGACTCACGAAAAAGGAAGACCGCATGGTTTGGTTACGTCAAATGACTCTGATATGAATGTCAATAAAAAATTGGAAGTTTTTGCACAAGAGATTTCAGGAATTGTTTATTATTTAGATAATTTTGGTAATGTATATAACACGGAAGATATTATGAAAGAAGTGAATAATCCACAAATAATTGCTAAATATAAATTTGAATCAAACAAATATTCAATCCCTTCTTTGGGATTAATTTAATCCTCCTTTTTAAATTTTCTACTAATAACTTCTTTAACACTTTCTTCTCTACTATTTAATATAAACTCGTTAGCATCTTCTGCTTTTTTTACGTCTCCATCAAAATATTTTGATAGTATATCCATTAAAAATTTTTTTGTGATAGGTTTTTTAACACTTTTTTTATTGTAACAAATTTGTCCATCTTTAATATCTATACAATCTATTTCGTTGCTTTTCATTATTTCAATTAATTGGTTGTTTAGCTCTTTTTGTTGGTCCCTTCTCATTTTTTCTTCTTTTTTTAAAGAACGAATTTCATTGTCTAATTTTACCCATTTGCGAATGTTTGTTATTAAATTTTCTTTTGTACTGTTCATAATAATAAGTTTATTATTTATTTATATTTTTGTTATATAATATATAATGATTTTTACCAATCCAAGAACAATAGATAAAAGAAAAAAAGCACCTAGTTTTATGATGCCAGATTTTTCTTTAAAACCAAGTTTAAGGAAACCATCTGATATTAAACATTTGGTAAAAAAGAAAGAAACTAATACTAATATGACTGCTAAATTAGTTTGGGGACCACCTATATGGTATTTTTTTCATACAATAGCTCATAAAATAAAAGAAAGTAGTTATTTGTCTTTAAAAAATGATGTTTTAATGCAGATAGTTCAAGTTTGTAATAATTTGCCTTGCCCAAGTTGTTCGAAACATGCTTCTCAGTATTTGGAAAGTATAGATATGAAAAAAATAAATTCAAAACAAGATTTTAAATTAATGTTGTTTCAATTTCATAATGTAGTAAATAAAAAATTAGGAAAACCCGAATTTTCAATTATTGAATTAGATAAAAAATATGAAAATGCAAATTTTAATAAGATATTAGATACTTTCTTTCATTTCTTTGAAGATAAACATAAATCAGTTCATATGCTTTCTAATGATATGTATACACACAGATTATCAATTAAAATGAGAGCTTGGTATTCAGAGAATTTAAATCACTTCAATTAATTGTATATTTAATAATTAATTAAATATATAATTTTATATTAAATAATGAATGAAAATGAAGTAGTCTCTCTTATAAAATGTATAGAACAATTAGAATTTATATCATTTGAAGAGAGAACTGATGTTTATAACAAAGTTATTTTTTTAAATCAAATACAATTATATGAAAATTGTGAACATGAATATATACAAGATTTTATTGATGTATCAAATGATAAAACAATGTTGATAACATATTGCAGTAAATCAAATTTATATTTTGATATTAACTTTTATTTTGAATATTTCAAATATAGTTTGTCTAATATAAATAAAGATCATTGGAAAGTGAAAATTCGAGCACACACCTGCCCTCTAATAAATTTTCAATTAAAAGATAATAAAATACAGTTTATTGTATTTAAAAATGAAATTGAAAAAGTAACAGTAAATGCATTTTTAAAAGATTTATTAGATTCTAAAGTGTGTAATAATACGATTGTAATTAAAAATATGAATTCAAATAATTTTATTAATTAAATAATGGCAAAATATAATTTTCAAATTCATATGGTTCTATTTCAAATGGTATAATTGTAAAATTTCTAGGTAAAATGATTTTTTCTTTTAATTTTATAAAAATATTGTGAAATAAACAAAAATAAATAGTAATATTGTATTTTAAGTTCATTAATAATATACTTGTCTTGTTTCTAAATTTTTTTAATTTAAATTAATGAACAGGGTTTGTTACTATTGTAGTTTGTGTACTATCGCTACGTTCTCTTTGATTATCATCATCAGATAATTCAAGACAAGTTCCTCCACAGTAAACAACAATTGTTATCGCAACCAAAATAATAAATACATATATTACAATCAATGCAGCTTCCATAATAGAATAAAAATAATATACATTTAAATATATTATTTTATATAGTTAGATTAATACATTTTATGTTGTATTAAAAGTGTTTACTAATACCCCTTTTTTATAAACCTTACATTTATATGTTGTTGAAGATACACGTTTGCATACTTCATTGTTTTTATATTCAGGGAAATATTGAATTTCTGGAGTATCTGTTGAAAATATTATATTTGACCAGAAAATTCCAATAATGATTCCGATTGTGTATGCAGCAATGGTTTGTCTAGTTGTGTAACAATAAGATGTGGGCATTTGCCATAATTCTTTTAATCCAGTAAACCAATTTGTATTCCAAAATAAATCAAATAATATTAATGTTATAAAAAATGCAATAGTTGGTAAATTATTTTTTATATTTGGTATATTAGTCAGCATACTTGGTATAAACTTTAAAAAATCAAGTGATAACATTTGCCAAGGAGTAACTATAGAATTAAGAAGTGATGGAACATTAGGTATATTTTCAAAATTAACAACCTTGTTTATATATTCTCTATCTTTTAAGATGAGTGTAGTAAATAAGTAAAAGAATGTAAATCCAATAATAGTCTCTCCAACTGGAACTGAACCATCATTACCTTTTCCAAACAAAACTGAATCACAAATAGCTGATCTATTTTCAGTAACTTCACCTAATTCAAAATATTGATTACCACCTATGAGAAATGTGATGAAAATAGAAAATAAAACTCCAAATAAATATACGACTCCTCTTAAATCATTGTTAAATATTGATGATAAAGTGAAAAAACATATTAATATAAAAGGGGCGAGTCTAAGAAATAGAAATGAAAACGTACCTAAAGTTAAATCCATGCTATATTAAAATATACTTATATATTATATTAATAATATATTAATAAAAATTATTAATATTTTGGACTTATAATGCGGTTTTATTTACTTTTTTTGCATTTGTAAGACTTTTTCTTTGGTAATTCACATATCATGTTATTATCATAACCTACATTATAAATTAAATATTTATTATTAGATTGATGTAAAGTATAACTCCATAATGTGCCTACAAACATACTACTTAATATTGTAACCCCAACTTGAAAAGGAGTAAAACAATAATTTATGGTTATAAATAGAGAGTCAATTATAATAAGCATTAATACAATAAAAAGAAAACCAAAATTTTGAACTATAACTCCATTTGCTATTGCAGTATATGATAAATTAGTAATTGTGTAAATTAATATACTTAAATTAACTGGTAGTTTTGAAAAATAATTTATACTGTTCATAGTAAATGGTATACATATGTCTCTAGCATTCTCGTTTGAGGTAAAATTAAATAAGTTATATATGATTGTAGTTGCCATTAAACTAAATATCATTCCAAATAATAAAATTAAACCTCTTATATTTTTGTTTATCATTGAATCTAATAAAAAGAAACAAATAATAACAATTGGAATAAAGGCATGAAATAATGAGTATACATTATATGAGTTTAACATATAATTTATAATAACATTATAATTATACAAATACTTGCAATAATATTTCTGCAATATTGTTTATTTCTAAAAATTCAATATCTTCAGGCACAGTGGTTTTTTCTTTCCATAAAATAAATTCTCTATGATTTTCTTTTGGAAATAAAAATGTTTTTACGCCGTTTCTTATACCTGACGATAGTTTTATGTCTAGTCCTCCAATAGCAGTTACGTCACCATTTAATGTGATTTCTCCTGTAATTGCGACATCATTTTTTATTTTCTTCTTATTAATTAGACTATATATAGCCGTTGTAATTGCAGCACCTGCAGAAGGACCATCTTTTGATATAGCACCTTCTGGACAATGTATATGTAATCCTTGGCATTTTGTTTTTTCAAAATATTTTAACCATTTTTGCTTTATTTCGTCTTCACTTAAATTCCATGCTAAACTTTTTGCTACATTCATGCTCTCTTTCATAACGTCACCTTGAAGTCCAGTTAATTGTAATTCTAAAAATGAAGAAGATGGATAAAATAATGTCTGTATTGGTATAATTCCTCCTGAACCTAGAGAATTTGCCCATAGACCATTTATAATTCCAATTTGAGGATCTGTATGCACTACTTTTTCTTTGATTTTGTTGTATTTTGACAAATAAATGTTATCAAGGTTCTCAATTGTGATGTTAATTGGTATAGTTGTTTCTTTATTATCTCTTAACAATTGTAAGTTAATTTCACCATATAAATCAAACAAAATTTCTTTTAATTTTCTAACTCCCGGTTCTGAAGTATAAGATTTTATTATATATTCGATGCATTTTTTGTCAATTGATATAATGTTCTCGAAACCCATTTTTAAATTTATCTCTGGAAGTATAAATTTGTTAACTACAGTTATCTTTTCTTCTAATGATAGATTCTCAAATTTGATTCTATGTATTCTATCCAATAATATCTTATCTATTTGTTCTGGATCATTATAAGAAAAAATAAAAAGAATCTTGGATACGTCTATATTTATACCTGAAAAATATTTATCTTGAAAGTTTGTATTTTGGGTTGGATCTATTAAATGAGTTAATATACCAATAATTTCTTTTCCTTGCTCTGTTTTACTTACTTTGTCTAGTTCATCTATGTATATAATTGGGTTCATACACTTTGAATCCATTAAAATATCAACAATTTTACCCCATGTTGAATTCATATAAGTATATCCATGTCCTTCTAAAAATGAACCATTTGTTGAACCACCTAACGCAATAAAATTAAAGGGTCTTGAGTTATTATCTTTATTTGTTAAACAATTAGTTAACCCTTTATTAGCAAGTGACGTCTTGCCAATTCCAGGCGAACCTTCAAAACCAAAACTATATCCTGTTTTTTCTCCATTCATCCATTGCCCAATAATTTTTATAATTTGATTTTTGGCGTTATTGTGTCCATGAATTGAATTATCTAATATAGTTTCCATACTGTCAATAGATTTACTTATTTTGACAATATTTGTTTTGATAGTTGTAATATCTTTTATGAAATTACTAGCCTTCCATTTATTATTTTGTATTTTATCATAGATATTCATAATAATATCATCATCTTGTTCTCTATTTTGAATAAATAAATTTATTTGAAAACATATATTTTTTTTTGATTTTTTTTCAATTGTGATATTTTTATATTTTTTTTCTTTGTTGTATTTACTTATAAGCGTCAGTAATTCATTTAATTTTTTTAAATTACACTTTGAAAGATTGTCTATAATTAATTTTTTCAAGTATTTTTTGGATGAAAATTCTATTTTGTTTGTTAAAAATCCCAATTCACTATTTGTATATTTGTTCTTAGTTTCTTTAATCTCATCATTTATCATTATATCTCTATAATTGTCGATTAAATTTTTATAATTAGTATTATTTTCTTTCATTATTTTTATAATTGGTTCTTCGTAGTATGTTTCAAATGGGATTTTAACTAATCCTTCTAAGTATTGTCTGGTTTTTAAATTCATATCATCCGGTTTTCCTGACATCTCTTTTAATTTATTTATTGCTTTTTCTTTTGTAGAATCATCTACTTTTAACATGTGTATTTGTTGTTCCAAATTTATTTTATTTGTTCCATATTTTTGCATAATTTGTTGAGTTATTTGAATATTAGATTTAACTATACTTTTAAAGTTTTGTTTTATACTCCATGGGAAACTTTCATATATTTTGCTTCCTATACTTTCTCCATTTCCTTCTGCAGTTGCTATATTTATTAAATCATATAATATGTAACATGTGTGTTGGATATCAGTATCTTCTTTATATAAGATTAAATTAATCAAAAAATCTCTTTGATTGTTTAATTCTTTTTCAAGGAAGTTTTTAACTACCAAATCAATATGACTTTGTTTTATGTTATCTATATCTTTTAAAACAATGATGATTCTTTTTTTTATATCTTCTTTTCCAAATACAAGAAGATCTTTTAAAGATAGTGATTGAATAATGTTTTTAAAAATTTCCTTTTCTTCCCTTGGTAAACCTTTTTGTATTTCTTTTATTTCATATAGTCTGCGATTTGCATATTCATTGTTTAAACATTTTATTGGCATATCTTCAGTAATAGCATTAATTATAATTGTTTTTTTTAATTTATAATTGTGTATAATAATTTTAATATGAGAGAGTTTATTTATTATTGGTATTTCGTTTATGTCTTTGTCATCTAAACATTCAAGGTTTGCAGTATTTTCTATTTCAATTATATCATCTGTCATTTTATTGGAACAAATACAACTTGTTTTTGTCATATGTTTATTATTATGTATTTTGTAACCAATTGGATAACAATAACTTTTAATTAAATTATACTTTTCGTTTAACAAATCATCTTGAAATTTCAAATTTGTAAATTCAGATCCAAAGGTAACATATAGTAAATCTTCTATATATTTTGTTCCGAAACCACATATGACTAACGCTAGTTTATCAATAATATGCTGTAAATCTTCAATTAAGCTGTTTGTGTTAATATTACTTTGTTCGCAAGCATTTTCATGTAAGGTTGTTAATTTATCATTTAATTCTATTAATATTGATATTGACAAAATAATGTCATTTTCACTAAATATATTACTCTTTTTATGGTTTTTTATTGATAAAATTGTATTCTGAATTATATTTTGAATATAAATCATTTTATTTAATATAAATTCAGTTGTGCTGTCATTTTTACTATTATTATTATTTTTAATTTTTGACATGTATATAATATAAGGATTATATTAGTTAAGGAGTCTAATAAAATCCTAATCTAAAATAGTTTAAACATATATTATTTTATATTATAATGGGAATTCCGAGTTATTTTTCACAAATTATAAAAAAATATGCGTCTATAGTGCAGAGTCTTGTGAATAAAAATTTTGAATCTGTTGAACATTTATTTATGGATTGTAATTCTATTATATACGATTCTGTGCATGAAGTTCAATATACTAGTAATGACATTGAATTTGAAACTGAGGTTATAAAATTGGTAATTGAGAAGATAGAAAACTATGTTGTAACTATTCAACCTACCAAAAATTTATTTATCGCTTTTGATGGAGTTGCTCCTTTTGCCAAAATGGAACAGCAAAGAACAAGAAGATATAAAACGAACTTTTTATCCAATTTGAATTTATCTGGTATTACTAAAAATAATTCTTGGAATACATCTGCAATTACACCTGGAACTGATTTTATGAAAAAACTTTCTGAACAAATTAAATTTTATTTTTCTTATAAAGAAAGAAGTATGAATTTGAAATCTATTATAGTAAGCACTTCAGAAGAACCTGGTGAAGGTGAACATAAATTGTTTGAATATTTAAGAAAAAATAAAAATATAGATGATAACATCGCTCTATATGGTCTTGATTCAGATTTAATAATGCTTTCTATTTGTCATTTATCTTATTGTAATAACATTTATATTTTCCGTGAAGCACCCGAATTTCTAAAAAGTTCATTGCCAGTAACTTTGGAAAACGATACTGATATTTATTTGTTAGATATGAAACATTTATCAAAATCAATTATTTCTGAAATGAGTTGTGTTGATAATTCTTTTAATAGAGCTCTTGATTATATTTTTCTCTGTTTTTTCCTTGGGAATGATTTTTTACCACATTTTCCAGCTATGAATATTAGGACTCACGGTATTGATACACTATTAACTATATATAGTGATACTGTTGGTAAGAAACCAAACGAATATATTATTTCAAAGGATGGGAAAATAAATTGGAATCATTTGAGACCCATTGTATCGTTTGTTGCTGAGAATGAAAATAAGTATTTTTTAAATGAATATGAAACTAGAAAAAGATATGATCATTTTAAATTCCAACAAACTACTGAAAAAGAAAAAGAAATATTATTTCAAAATACACCTATTATTTATAGACAAAAAGAAAAATATATTTCACCAGAACTTCCTTATTGGGAAAAAAGGTATTATAAGTGTCTATTTCAGAAAGAACCTAAAAAAGATTTTGTCCAGAATGTTTGTAATAATTACTTAGAAGGTTTGGAATGGGTATTTAAATATTATACATCTGGTTGTGTAGATTGGAGATGGAAATATAATTATCATTATCCACCTTTATTTAAAGACTTACTTGAATATGTTCCACATTTTCAGATGGATTTTTTAACTTCTAATTCTACTTTACCTTTTCACCCTTATGTTCAATTGTCTTATGTTTTGCCTCCACAATCACAACACTTGTTGCCTGAAAATATACAAAATTTTCTGAAAAAAAACTATCATCAACTTTATCCAGATAGAATATATTTTGAATGGGCATTTTGTAGATATTTTTGGGAAAGTCACCCTTTGTTACCTATTATACCAGTAGAATTACTATCACAATGGAATACTCAGTTTAGTTTACATGAAATCAAATCAAAATAAAATTCATAATATTATAGTTAATATTATGAAAAAAAACTTGTTTTAATTAATAATTTATATTTTTTTTTATTGCATTATTATCTTTTCAACTAATTTTGAAAATATTGGCGGAACGACTCCTTCAGCACTTATTCTCAGTTTAGTATTATCTTCATGAAATCTTCCTTCAAATCGCTTATCACTCTTTCTACATTGAAACACCCATTTTAATGTGGTACTATCATTTGTATCTTCGTAACACGGGTATAGTCTATGAGCTCCTTTTTCGTTTTTATCGTTTTTATCGTTTTTATTACGCAGTCCTCCAGCACTTTTGATCGCTTCATCCAAACTCCAAACACGTTTTGTTTTTGGTCCTCTAAAGGAATGTTCAATAAATGGATTAAACACGCTATCTTGGTCTATTTCTCCCTTTGCTTTCTTAAGTTCCCATTCCTCTCTCTTTGGTATTCTAGGTTCCCATGTACTTGTATACTGGATTATACATTTTAATCTCTTCAATTCCTGCGTCGCTGCCTTAATATCGTTATAAATCAAACAAAATGTAGCGTTTGTATCGTTTGTCTTTAAATTTGCACCTACTTCAACATACTCAAAAAGGTCTGGTGTGTAATACTCGACATTTGAATTAATTAGTTCTTCTGAACGTTGGATATAGGCTTGTGCATCATCATAAAGAGTGCGAGGCATAACCAAATGAAAATTGTTTACAAATTGAAGTACTCCTTGACCTCTACCCAGTAGCTGAATTAAGAATTCTATTGATTTAATCTCTGCTGAGAAATAACCAGAGATAATCATATAATCAAAGCAGAATCCATCAGTTAAGAAAGTGAGTCCACGCTCAAGAACATTACAACCAGTGATTGCTAGCCCTTTGTTCTTATGTTTCTCTCTCCATTGACATAGGATATGTCGCAACTCTGTTAACTCTGAATTTTCACTATTGTTAACAGGTTTACCTAAGTCTTGTTTAATATCGTAATCTTCTTCATTACTATTATGAGGAGAAAGAATTTTTTTTTCTTTACCATTTAGAATTAAAACATAAAGTCCTTTACTTCGGAAAAATTCACTTATTTCGTTATGAGTTTCCACTTTATTCTCACCAGGAACAAAATATGTCTTTGATGAATCAATACGGTGTTCTTCATTATATTTTTTAATATAGTTGATTGGTTTAGTTGGTCCCTCAAATGGTATGTGTTTCTGGTTTAAAACTGTTTTGTATAATGGAACAGATACTTTTTCGTTGTTTACAGAAGACTCGCTATCATAAGCAAGGTTTAGAAGTTCTCCACATTTTGGACTTATCCTACTTAATTTATTTAGAAAATCAGATTTCATAGTTCCTGAAATGAATTGAATATTATCAATGGTGCTTTTTATATTATTCTCACTTTCGTCTTTATATAAGGTTTTTATAAAATTAATAATTGGACCTGAGAATTTATCGCATTCATCAAATATAATGTTGAATTTAAATTTTATAGGTAAATTTTTAGTTAGTTTTGTTAGTTGTGTAATTAAATTATTCAAACTATCCATCCTGCTCTTATTATTGCACATTATTATAATGTCAGCAGGTAATGCCGGTTGTTTTGTGTTTTTTTTTTTCATGAATATGGTTAAGTATTTTTAATACCGAACAAGAATATGCTTGAATCAAAGGTTCATCATTATAAAATTCACCTTGAGCTGTCTTTGCATTTGAAGCTATTCTTGTAATATTAAATTCTTTTCCGGCTATTTTCGCAGTGCGACCACCCCAAGCAAAAGTTTCTAGTAGACTGTTATTGGCCATAACGATGGATATTAATTTTTCAGCACCTTTATGGTTTTGAGAAACAAGTGCATGATTTTTTACAATGTGATTAATATCTCTATTGTGATTAATATCTCTATGATTTTTTACAATGTCATTAAGAGCTATACCAGTTTTTGATCTAGTTTGCGGCATTTGATAGTTTAATATATAATTAGGTTCTTTTTCTTTATTTTCTTCATACTCATCACGGGCAGCCGCTTCAATTTCATTGCGAACAGCTAACTCAACTTCATTACGAATAGTTGATTTCATTAAATCTAAAATATTTTGCAGTGTGTTTTGCTTTAACGCTTCTGCGTTCTCTATCATAAGTGATAGTAATTTATTATTCATCTCGTTGTAATTCATTTTATATTTTATATATATGTGATTCTTTAAGTCAATTTTCCGATCACATGTCAAAGATCTTATAAAAATCTGAGATCATGTAAGATCGTGAGAACGTAAAAAAACTGTAAAATTGACTTAAATTAATTACAGTTTTATTAATGCAGTGAAAGGTTTTTACTCTTATTAGAAAGTTAAAATGACTGCAGAGGTCATTGAAGATAACGTATTGGAACTTAAGTTAGATAATCCATACCTGTCGTATATATTGGAAGCAAGAAATAACGCAGTAAAATGGATGAAACACTTGTATGTAATTGGTATTTTGTATTTCATTTGGATTACTGTTCATTTTTTCTCAAGTAATCTATATGTTTATTATTGCACACCTTTCACATTAACAGGCTTTATTCAGTCACCGTTTTTGGTATTAACTCCACATTGTATTGCTCTCAGATGGCTGAGTTATAAGGGTAGTGAGCAAATTGCATCTATGTGGTCTATTTTGGGTGTATATTTATTGTCTATAGCAAAAGAATATCTAATTAAAAATAACGAAACATGATAAAAAATAAAAAAATAGTTGCATATTTATATACTTGTATTTTTTTTATGATTAATCAAAATTTCAAATCAATAGCTCATGAAAATAATAGTAATAATAGTGACAGAAGTAGCACACCTATACCTATTTCAAGAGGAAATAGTATTGATGGTTTAAATAATGCTGATTTAGACCCTGACAATTTTAGACCATGGACACCATTAGATACAAGAAACATGATAAATGATGCAAATGCAAAAGAGTTATTGGAAAATGTGATTTCCGTTCTCGAAGATGATAAAAAAGATTTTGTAGAATATTTAGAATATTATAAAAAACGCATTAAGACTAATAATACTTATCTTGACCATTTATTAAGTGTATATAGAAATATCAGCATACAATATGATGAATTTTTAAAAAATCCCATAGTAGATAGAGAACAAGCGAAAAATGATTTAATTAAAACAGGTATACAAGAATTAATTATTTTTGTAGAAACTTTAAAAACTAAAAATGCATTAGAAAAAGCAAGTATTTATTTATATACACGAGGGGAAGGAAATAAACGTTCACCGTTTAAACAAAAAAATAATGATTATCCATTTATAGAACAAACGTTAATAGATGTTGGTAATGAATATAAAGGTGGAAAAACGAAAGGAAAAAGGTTATCTTCTAAAAATAAAACAATCAAGAAGAAAAATACTTTTTTTTTCAATTCTTCTAACCCAAAGACAAGTTTTGATGTTTATATTGACAAAAACCCAAATGATACTATACCAATTAAGTATACTACAGTTCAAGACGTAAAAGAGACCATTATGAAATTAGAAAAGTTGTATAAAAAAGGTAAGTATCCACATAAAAGAATATGGCAAGTAGGAATGATTATGAAAGTGCGTCTAGAAGCAATGTTAAAACATAAAGATGTATTGTATCCAAATGCCAAGAATGTAAAGAGACGTTTTAATTTAGCTAATAAATATTTTTTGTTTTTAAGTAAAAGAACCAAATTAAAAGAAGAAGATAGGAAAAAAATAATTTTTAAATTTTAATCTATAGATAATATAAAATTATATATGGATTGTTGTAAACATAAGAAATCTTCGAAAAATTGTATACGTAAATCAGACAAAAAGACGTTTTCTCTTCCAAGAAGATTTACAAGGAAAAGATGTAAAAAAGGAGTGAAAGGTTTTACAATGAAAGCTTCTTGTGCTCCATACAAAGATTGTAAAAAGGGAGGAAGTGGAAAATCAAAAAAACCTAGTATATTGAATAAAATAATAGCATCTACTAAAAATCCTACTGTTGGAGTTGCACAAGAAAAGAAATATTTGTTATCTATCTTAGCTGATACCAATGAAGATAAAGCACATACCTTAAATCGTGCATTTGAGAGGAAACGATTGATTGATGATATAGATACAAAAGATTTTAAAACAGAACAAGAAACATTTGATAAAACAGTCAAAAAAATAAGAAAGTCGTTAGAAGAATCCTTAAAAAAAGGATAAATATAGATTGATTTTAATTAAATAATGCATGAATTCCATTTTTAGCACCAAGGGATATGTGAATCGTATTTTCATCATTTTGTTCGTCTGTAGGATTAAGTCTGATTGTTCCCATATTGTTTGTTAAGTTTGGCATTTTCCATTCGCCACTCATCATTTTACCATTCGACATTCTTAATGAATGTGGATTGATACCACATCCAATTTCTAATATTACAAAATTCTTTTTTTGTTTGTTTAAATTTAGTAGCCAATCATTTAACCTTTTCCGTTGATATTCATATGGCTTACCATAAAATTCTACATCGCCAAACATACTTACATTTGGACGAGCCATGTTTTTACAGAATTTACATTGTGGTAAGGAATTCGCAATGAACGTATCTGGATCGTAAGATGGCAGGTTTTCAGCAATTGATACACCGTTAAGAATGTTGCATTTTTTATCCATACATTGTAAATAATTTATACTACCATGCACTTCATAAATCTTGTTTTCTTCGAATCCACTTTTTTTAAAATAACCATCAATATTTGATGTGCAAATGAAATAATCATATTTATCTTTTATATTATTTAAGAGTTCAAAATAACCATCATGTGGTTCAAGATTTGACATTATATTGTAAAAGTGTGCTTTAAACCCCCATGCTAATTCAGGGCGTTCTTTCCACATTTTTAAACTTGAAATATCATCATATGCAAATGTTTCGTTTCCTATTTTTATCTGCTTCGTCCATATACCATTACTTCCTCTATATGTTGGTATACCAGAATCAACGCTCATTCCAGCTCCAGTGACTAATAAAATAGCATCTGCTGAGCTTAATAGTTTTTTAGCTTCAATAATATCTTTTCTTAAGTTTTTTGGCATATTTAATGTATTTTTGTCTTCTATATAAAAATATAAAAAAATCAATTTTATTTAAATTATTCAAAAATCTCTTTATAATTTGTATTTAAAACATGCTCCGTATTTTTTAAAATCGTCTTGTATTTTAGTCTTTTGAAGTTGAATTGTTCTTTCCACACATTTTTCAGAACAATAGTAACTATATCTGTTTTTTTCGTCTTCACTATCATAATTATCGTCATAATCATCACTTTCATCACTTTCATCAGATTCAGTTTCTAATTTCATCATTTTTCTGTATTTTTTATCAAAGATATTTATTTTTGTAAGTCCAAATCCTTTATTCCATATTTTAAAATCACGTCCCCGATAGTCAGCTATTCCATCGTACAGGTTTCTACAACTTGCAATTATAAAATTTCCTCTACAATGGTATTGATATGGTCTAAAATTACTTTTGAATTCACACATAACTTTTCGATAATTTTTACTAGGCATATGACAATTATTATATTCCCATATATGAAGCTTCAAGACGTCAGGCAAATTTTGATAAAGAGAAATATTCATGGTGTTTTCCATCTGTTCGTGCTTGATTACGCCCTTATTTATTTTTGTTTTCTATACTAAAAATATAATATAATTGTTATGTAGTTCAATTTTATCATTTGAGTATTTACCATAAAATTTTATAACAGGAATTTCATACCTCCTCCAAATGTTCCAAATATCATTCGGGTATTTCTTTGTCTTTGATTTTGAAGTTGAATTGTTTTTTCAACACATTTTTCAGAGCAATAGTAACTATATGAGGGTTTGTCCAAGTATTTTTTCTTACGGTCCTTAACGACAGGATTTTGTTCTTTGATGTTCCCAGCAGAATCATAATCATGAAACGCATTGTCGTAATCACATCTATTTATTTTTGTAAGTCCATAATTTTCATTCCATATACGAACGTAAGGGGACGACTTGGGGCATCTATAATCAAGTAATTCGTTGTAAACGTTATTACAACTTCCAATTATATCGTTTCCCGGACATTTGTATTCACGAGTTTTAAAATTAGTTTTGTATTCAATCATAAGAGTTTTATAATTTTGAGCAGGTATATGACAATTAATATATTCCCATATATGAAGCTTCAAGAATCCAGGCAATTTTTGATAAAGACTCTTATTCACGGTGTTCTTCTGGTGGTCTTTAACGACAAATTCACAGTATTCTTTCGCACTTGAGAAGAATGATCCCAAGTCCTCCATCTGTTCGTCCTCAATATCAATCATGACTTATTTTTGTTTTCTATACTAAAAATATAAAAAGTCATCAATTTTATATTTTTATAATTATATGAACTAACCATACATATCTTCAGAACCACTTTTATATCCAGTATCATCGTGTTCTTCATTATCTTGATTATTTGTATCGCCATTGTAATAACCGTGTGAACCATATAAATTTTCAGACCCACTACTGTAACCATCATTATCTTGATTATTTGTATTACTGTTGTAATGACCGTGTGTTCCATATAAATTCTCAGACCCACTACTGTAACCATCATTATTTTTATTATTTGTATCATTATTGTATTCATCGTTATCTTTATTATCAGTATCACCATCGTATCCATCATTATTTACTTTATCAAAATATGGCATTTTTGGTATTTTAATCATATAAAAACGTGTATCATAAGAAAATTCGCCATTAATACGTTGACTTGTAACATCTTCCGTGATGTCTGTTTGTTTGAATCCATATTTTTCATAAAGTCGTATAACTTGGTCATTGTTATGAAGACCTGTTCTTAAAAACATATTTTTTTCTTGGTTTATATTCATAAAAGTATCTATTAATTTTTTTGCAATCCCTTTTCCACGATGTTGCGCAGAGACACCTAATTCAGATATATATGTATCTCTTTCGCAATTTATTCCATCTAATCGCATTCTTTCTTCAATTGTACGACTAATGTGTTCTAAACCATTACTAGAACATATAAATCCAACTGATTTATTATCTATAATAGCTAATATAAAGCAACCATCATTAATATATTGATAAAATTCTTTTTCAATATCAGTGAATTCAAAATGTTCATAGTAAGGGGGATCCGAAAATATTTCTAAATATAAATTTATAGCTTGCCGTGTAAATTCTATATACTTTTCATCTTCCGCATTTTGTTCTTTAATTTGAATAATATTTATTAGTTCTGTCATACTCTTATATAGTTAGATAACTTTAAGTTATTTACAATATTATATTAGCCATTACCATATTTGTAGTGGTAATAAATAATATATTATAAATAATATAAAAATATTGTAGTAAATAAATTAATAATGACAAATGCTGCAGATGATATGATTGATACTAATGATATCAATGTTATAGAGACAACAAACGCTTCAAAGGTTTCACTTGCTCCAATTCCAGGATTTCCTGAATTTAGCATTGAAGAGACTATTGTTATGAGTGATATTCAACAAAAGATTAAAAAAATATATGAATTATATGGATATGTTCCTTTTGATACTCGATTAGTGGAAACTGACCAGGTTTTAAATCAAAAAGGTATTGATTCAAAAGAATTATATAGTTTGAATTTTATATCAAAAGGTAACGAATACGTACCAGACGAGAAACGTCGTAAATTAGCTTTACGATTTGACCTTACTGTTCCAATGGCTAGATATATTGCACAAAATAAAACGATAATATCATATCCAGTAAAACGTTATCAAATACAAAAAGTATATAGAGCAGAAGGTCATAAAGTCGCCACAGGCAGATTTAATGAATTTTATCAATCAGATATAGATGTTGTTGGATATAACACATTAGATATTGCTTATGACAGTGAATTTCCTGCAATAATATGTAATATTTTAAAGAATGTATTTAACGTCGAAAGATTTGTTATGAGAATAAGTAACAGAAAACTACTAGAAGGGTTGTTTAGAGAAAATGGTGTAAAACAAGTTGATAAAATAAAACGAGCAGTTCGTATTATTGATGAGATAGAAAAGGTAGACCAGGAAACAATACTTGCTTCATTAGATGAAGTTGGAATTAATTTTGAAAGTGCACAAACTATTTTTTCTCTTTTTAAAGAACTTTATGATAGAAGCCCTAGTGATGCAATCACATATTTAAAAGAATATAATTTTAAAGATAAACAAATTTTAGAAGGTATACAAGAATTAGAAACCGTTATTAACGGTGTTATTGCAAATGGTGTAGATGAAAAGTATTTTAAGGTTGATGCACGTATTGCACGTGGATTAGACTACTACACTGGCACTGTATATGAAACAATTTTACTTGATCATATGGAAATAGGTAGTATTTGTAGTGGTGGGAGATATAATGATTTAGTAGGCACACTTAGTGGTGATCCCGATGATAATTACCCTGGTGTAGGTTTATCAATTGGATTGACAAGACTTATTCCAATATTAATTAAAGGAAATTATTTAAAAGCTGATAAACAAACAATTGCTAATATCTTAGTAACATGTCAAGATAAGAAATATATTTCAAAATATCAAGAAATTGGTGCTATGTTACGTAATGCTGATATTAAAACAGATGTTTATCTTAATAAATCGATAAAACTTCCAAAACAATTAGATTATGCTAATAAGAAAAATTATAAATATGCAATTATTGCTAATAAATATGAATTTAATGACGATTGTGTAGTTGTTCGAGATATGTATAGTGCTGAACAAGAAAAAGTCCCTATATCAAAACTTGTTGAATATTTTAAATAAATTAGATTTGAGCTTATGAATCATATACGTAATAAATAAAAATACAAATAATGTAAAAAGATAGTCGTAATATTTTATTATAATGGAACATGTTATAATAAAATATAATTTTTATAATGATTACCTTTATAGTAACGATTTTTTAGAAATATTCAATAAAAGAAAAAAATATATTAAAAATAAATATAATTTTAAACTTTGTGATGACGAATTAATAAAAGAATACTTTGTTGAAATTTTTTCTTGGACTGTTATTAATAAAGATACGTTACATGATATTAATACAATTATTAATAAATATTTACCAAATGGAACAATTATAGATCCATGTTCTGGAAATAGTTTTCATACATTTTTGTTTAATAAATTTTTGAATTATAATATTATAACAATTGATATACAACCTGAACCGAATGCTTGGGTTGATACAATAGAAGATGATGGGTTAGATTACATAAAAAAAATGGAAAATCATAGTAATAAAATATTATTATTATCTTGGATTGATTATACTCATAATGAATTGCCTTATAATTTATTAATAAACTTTAAAGGGGATTTAGTTATAAGCATTGGTAATTATAGAGAATTTGATTGTAAAAAATATATGGATGAATTGACTAATAAATATAAATTGTTGAAGGAATATTATTGTAAAATGCCCTGGGATTCTGTTGAAGAAATCAAATTATATTATAAGTACAAATAATGTAAAAAATATAAAATATATTAATTATAAAACAAAATATGAGCTTATTTGAAAATATCAGAGATGGAAAAGAACCCGCTAATATTATCTATCAAGATGAATTTATCACTGCTTTTGATGATAAATACCCATCTGCACCTGTTCACATTTTAATTATCCCTAATAAAATGATTAAATCATTAGATAATTTAACAGATGAAGATGAAATATATATGGGTAAAATATTAATAGGTGCTAGTAAACTTGCCAAAATGAAGAATATTCATGAATCTGGATATAGATTAATTACAAATTGTAATAAAGATGGAGGACAAGAGATTGATTATTTACATTTTCATTTAGTAGGAGGTATCCCATTAGGAAGAATGATTGGATTATCAAAAGAATCTAAAAAATTATTTCAAAAAATTAAACTTGATAATGAAAATAATTAAAAGTTTCAAAAGTGTAAAAATATAATAAGATTATTATTATTATATTTTTTTCAATAATCCGAATATATATCAAATAATATGTTTATTGATCAGTGGTATGCTGCTTAAACTCTAGGTTTTCCACAACTTCCTCCTCCCTTCTTCTTTCCTCCTACTGCTTCTGGTTCTTCAGGTGCTGCTGGTGCTTCTGGTTCTAATTTTACTATCCAATGTGTTTTTTTATCTAAAAGTTGTAGACCAGTTGCAGACAGCGGCAATGAATGTGTGCTTGGTGATACAGGCTCCCATCTTCCACAAGTTGATGCATTCGAGGAGTCTTTTAAAGAAATTTCGCCGTACATCCCCTTATCCATTTTTGGTCCCATCATGCATTCACCATCCTCATTTGGGTTTTTCTTCAACAAAATAAAGTAATCTTCAGTTTTTTCATTTTGCAAAGCTTGTTTAAAGTCATTAAAATTCCATTTATCAACCTTTCTGGATTTTCTAAGTCTGTAATCATAAATTGTATCTTCTGGTCCGATATAGTCGCCTCCCTTAACCAAAACTGGTCCAAAAGTCTTGGAACCTCGCTTTTGCAAGAACTTTCCTAAATGTTTGTTCTTTTTGGAAGCTTTGCTCTGCTTAACAGAAACGATGCGTCCATGTTTGTTCATCTTTAAGTTTTTTTTAGTTAAAGCAGATTTACCGTAACCTGTTTTTTTGGCAGTTCCATTAAAGACTTGACGACGACTACCTACAAGTTGTTCGTATTTTTTACCTCCATTCATATGAAAAGTACTCATTTATATAATATACACACACAAAAATAACACACACAAAAATAACACACTATTAATAAGTTTTATTTTTTTCATACATTATATCACTTCGTAAAACGAGTTTTTCACCGGATTTAACTATTGAACCTTCATGTAATATATTATGTTTAAAAATTAACAATTGTCCTTTTTTTGGAATAATCGGAGTTAAAATTTTATCTTGTTTAAGCTTTTTTTTTTATTATTTTTCTATCATAATGTATAAAATTTGTTTCACCTCCTTCAAAACTATCATTCAAATAAATTAATAATGTAAAGAACGATTTTTTGTTACCGTCAATCTTATCTCCATCATAATGTTCTTTAAAATACTCACCAACATTATATTTATAAAATAATAGATTTTTAAATAGTCCTTTTAATTTAAATACATTATTTGTCATTGTTTTTGGAATTGAATCAATTATTTTAATTTTATTCCATAGATTTTCAATTATTTTTTCATCATCTAAAAATGTTCTACTATTATTTCTTGTCTCTGATTCAATACTTTTGTTTTTATCTCCAATAGGAGCCTTTTGAAAATCATTATTATTAATTAATTTTAAAAAATTATCACATTCTTTATCAGATAAAAAATTATCTATTGTAAAAACTAGTTTATTAATATTTTCATCTCCCGGTAATTGAATTATTTTTGGTTCCATTATTTAATATTAATATATTTTTCTATTTAAATCAAATTTTTACGTATAATGAACATAATTAAAAATTCAAGGGTGTAAAAATATAATAAAATTATTATTATTATATTTATTTTTTGAAACATATACTATGGAATCCGGGTGGTATTCTTGCTGGTATTTCTATTGATTCTATTTTTTTCTTTTTAATATCTATTAAACTAATAGAATTCTGATTTTCACATTCTATAAACCCTATTAAATATTCTCTGTTTTTTATTTTTACAGGTTGAAATTCTGCTGTTCCAAAAGTATTTTCTGGAAATAAAAAAATATTTGGTTTACTGTTAACAAAATCCTTTGTATTTACTTGTAATACCCCTTTTATGTATGCTTTTTCTGCATCAAATATACATGTATATAATACGTCTTTGTTAATTATGGACTGCTGTGGAAAATCTAAAAAATAAGGGAAATCTATATTTTTTATAAACTCCAAATAACGATTGTATTTAATACTTGTTTTTCTTGTATGTTTATTTATTCTTATTTCTCTTAATATGCTGTTTTCTATTTTTTGTTTTTTATCTTTTTCTTCAAATTTCATTATAGTTTTCATATTTAAATCCTTATTTAAGCAAGCGTGTATAATATATTCATCCTCAGTTTCAATAGATTTTGCAAAATGAAATATAAAAAAATTTTCATCACAATAATACCATTCTGGTTTATTCATCTTGTCAATATCAAATATTCCAAATCTTGTAATGCCATTTTTATCAAAATATAATGGTTGTTCAAATTTTAATAAATTACTGTACTTGAATTTCATTGGCATATCTGCTACTATTATTTTATCTTCTGTTTTTGTTAAACTATGGGTTATACCATTATTAATTAAACTAATATTTTTTTGTTCAATGAAGTTCATATCCTTGTCAAAGATATTAAATATTAATCTTCCTTCTATCCAATCATAATTATTGTATGTATATATATAATTTAATTCACGTTTTTCATCTACTAAGGGATGTGCTGTTAAGCTTGTAATATTATCAACTTCCATATATGATTTTGTAATTATATTGAAAGGATTTGTTGCGAACTCAAGTTCATATGGCATATCACCCTCATATAGTGCAAAAATACGGTCCTTTGATTTGAATAATGCTGTATTTGCAGTTCCTTTTACTAAGGGTATCAACTTTAAAAATGTTTTCAATGAAAATACTATAAAATTAAACATTCCGTTATAGTCATAAAAATTACCTATGTTCATAAATATTTTTCTATTCATTTTATTTTCAAAATTTATTTTTCTTGTTTCAATCCATTTATTGTGATATGTTAATGAAGATCTATTAAAATATACTGCATGTATCATACCATCTCCATCTAACCAGGTATATGACTGAAAATTAGATAAAAATTTAGGATTAGAACCTATTTGTGCATATATAGTATTATCCAATTCTTTAAATATCGATTTGTTGTGTTTAATTTTTATTGTTTTTTCCTCTTGAACTGGCCTAAATCTATTTTCAATAAAAAACTTATTAAATGTGTGTTTTTTAAAAAAGTTTACTAAGTTAAATCCATTAGAAATTTGAAACAAATAAATAAAAAAGTATATACATATCTGTTTATTCATTTAATTAATATTATATATTTTTTTTAATACTTTTACGATGATTATAAAAGAAGAGTGTGTGTGTGTGTGTGTGTGTGTTTGTTAGATATATTGAATGGTGTTAGTGTCTTTGTGGTAAGTAGCAAGGAGGTTGTGTTTTTGAGGGTGGTAAAGGTTGTTGTTGTTGTCAATAAGGAAAGTTTTGTCTAGAATTTTGCAAAGTTGAACGTCAAGAGTGTCAGTGTCTTTTGGTAGTTCATCTTCTTGAGGGAGTGTAGGTGTTTTTTTATTGTTAGTGTTATTTGCGGTGGCGACAATCTGTGCGACGTAGTCTTGTTGTAGTTCTTGTTCTTGTAGGTTTTGTTGGGAAGTATGGTTGTTTTGGCAGTTCTTAAGTTTGATGGCATCAAGAACAAGGGGTGAAGACAATAGCTTGGGGTCGGTAACAATTTCAGCATCATTGAATGCAATGGAAACAAGGGTGTTGTCAGGTTGATAGCAGGGAGAAACATTCTTGGTCCTCTTAATCTTGGTAACAAGCTTCTTCTCGAGCTTGGAGAAATCAGCGTGTGTCTTCTTGAGGTCAGCCTTGTGCTTCTTCATACTGGACTTGACGGCGTCCTGATCAAAGGTGTTGAGGAAGAGCAACTGGTTGTCCACAGTATCAAAGACCTTGAAGGTGTCGTAAAGAGCATCAGTGTCAAGTTCAGGGTGGGTATGCTTCAACTTGTTCAAGAGGAAATAGGTAAAGTGCACAAATCTCTTGTTGTTGGCAGACAAGGTAGGTGCTCTGGTCTTCTTGGCAGTGTCATCAGTAATATCTTGTGTTTCAGGCTCGTCCTGAGTTTCAGGTTCCAGCTTCTCGGAAGAAATGTTTTTGTCAGTTTCAATAGGGGTATTTTTATCGGTGTTTTCTGTTTTTTCTGTTTTTTCTGTTTTTTCAGTGGGTTCAGTGGACTTGGCAGTCTTCTTCTTGGGACCTCTCTTCTTCACGACCTTGGCAGGAGGGGTGACGATATTGACAGGGGTAGGTTCCATAGGAAGGGTAGGGGTCATTTGAGTTTCGGTGGGAGCGGACATGATCTTTTTACTTTGATTATTAAATAGCTTTAGTTACTCTGGAGAACCTGAGGATAAAAAGAATCAATTTTATGCAAAATCGATGAAAAAAATACAAGATCGAGAACGGAACGCCATTTTGGAGAACACAAGGGCATTGTAGTAAAAAAATACAAATATACAGGCTTTTTATAGTAAAGGGTGTCAATAGGTAGCGACCAGAAGTCCGGAAATGATACCGATTGCAGAACCAAATAAGACTTGTCCCAAAGTATGTTTCTTCTCAGCTATGCGTTGGTAGCAAATGACCATGCCAAGACATAACATTGCCATTAGTTCCACCATGCGATTTTCTTGTTGTGACTGCAACCATCGGTATGTCACGAAGGCATAGTATACTTGACAATGCCCGCTTGGCATTCCAAACTTATCAGAGTTCGGACGCAGTAAATATTTATACATAGATCGGTTATGTCTACAAACCACAGGACACACTACATCTTTCATAAAGAAATTAGATGCGGCTATCAACAAGAACTTTGACGACAGTGCGAAGTTCGCAAATATCGCTAGGTCCACCAGAATTATATAATGGATGTTGGATATGAATGTCCAGAATAGATATCCGAACCTTTCTACAAAATTCAGTTGAATCATTCTTTCACTGGTAGTATTTAAACTTCTCATTCAGTATTTGTTAGATGCTCTAGAGAACCTGATAGGCAAACGCATCAATTTTACGCATATTCCGAGAACATAGGGACTATATTGCATAAAAACACCTGAAATACCGGTTTTTCGATATCCCACTCATTTCCCGATATGTCACTCATTTCCCGATAAGCCTAAAAACGCCCTTTTTGCACCTCTAATACCCTATCTCTCTACCAAGTTCTCGCT